>Ga0073904_10004803_pt1 | contig 10007 bp, 11 predicted proteins | sample KloWWTrecipitate_FD_66668 | JGI IMG/M metagenome (GOLD analysis project Ga0073904, IMG submission 66668) | Active sludge microbial communities from Klosterneuburg, Austria, studying microevolution and ecology of nitrifiers - Klosterneuburg... | ecosystem: Engineered > WWTP > Aerobic digester >... | reverse complement strand
AGCGTCGCTGGTCGGGTCACTCCGGCACTCGGGATCCAAAGCGGGCTCCTATTTGAGGCGTGGTCGCCCGCTTTGGATCCCGAGCGCCGGAGCGTCGCGGTGGAGCATCGTGGCTCTCGCTCGCCTCTCCTTCAGCGGCTCTGCAACTCCTGAAGCGCTGCCATCGCCTGCTCCGCCATCGCCTTCGGAACGAACAGATGGTCGTGATGGTAGGCGGCGATGGCGTTGCAGGGAATTCCCTCTTGCGCGAGCGCGCTGGCGACAGCTGCGAGAAAGCCGACCGCGGCGAGATCCGAGTGGACGGTGAGGGTGATCCACGCCGCCTCGAAGGTCCCCGCGATGCCGTGGCGCGCTGCCACTTCCTGCCGCAGTACCAGCGTCAGGCCTTCGGCTTCGCGAAACGTCGCGAGCGGCGCGAGACCTTCGGGAAGGGCCGCGTCGGGAAGCGTGCAGAAAAGGTAAGTGCCCTGGTGGAGCTCGGGTCGCATGGCCGCGAGCAGCCGCGCGAGGTCGCGTTCGGCGCGCTCGCCCGTGCTCACTCGATCTCTTCGAGCTCGGTGTCGACGTCGACCACGTCCCGCTTGGCGGAGGGCGTGACGACGACCTTGACCCAGACGGTGCGGAAGCCCTGCAGCGACAGCTTGACCAGGTGGTCGCCGGGGCCGGAGAAGTAGTAGGTCTTGCCGCCACCCGCGCCGTCCCAGTCGTCCGCCTCGCCCAGGAGTTGGCCGTCGACGGTGACCAGAACCTCCTCCGGATCGACCCTGAACTCGGCTCCTCGACGGCACTGAAAGACCGCTGCGATCGGCGGCGCCGGCTCGGGCGCCGGAGCCGGAGCGGCTTCCGCGAGCGCCGCAACGGGCTGCGGAGCCGGTTCCGCGGGTGTCTCGACGACCGCCATCGCCGGCGACGGCTTCGGCGCCAGGGGCGGCGGTTCCTGTTCGACGCGCTGCCCGGCGACCGCGCTCGGCGCCTCCTCCGACGCCCCAGTCGCTGGCGCACCAGCGGGCGCCGGCTCGGGCGCCTGGGCCGGCGGGAGCGCAACGGACGCAATGCCAGAGCTCGTGCCTTCGCTGGCGGGGGTCCGCGCGAGGTCGGGTGGCGGAGCGGGAGATCGCAGCATCAGGCCGCCGACCAGGGCCGCGAGGAGCAGGCCCGCGCCGACCCACGGCAGCCAGCGCTGGAAGCCCCCTCCAGCGGCGTGTCGACGGTGGACAATTTCGGTCGGCGCGGAGGTCGCGTAGCTCGCCGGCGGCAACGGAGAGGGCGGCAAGGGCGGCGCGGCGGCCGCTGGCGCGGACGCGAAGGTCCGCGCCGGCACGCCCGCGGCGCTCTCCGCGCCCACTGCGGTCGCCGCCGTCGCCGCGGTGCGGGCGAACTGGGCGGCGAGCGCGCGGGCGCGGGCGGCGAAGGTCACCGCGTCGGGAATGCGCACATCGCGCTCCTTGGCGAGCGCCCAGCGCAACAGGTCGATGAGATCGGGATGGAGCCGCCCGGCCACGGTCTCCGACTCGAACGGATCCTGGTGGAGGATCTGGAAGACCAGCGTCGTCAGCGTGTCGGCGGGAAAGGGCTTGCGGTGCATAAGCAGCTCGTAGAGCACGACGCCGAGCGAGAACAGGTCGCTCCGGCCGTCGAGCTCCTGCCCCTGAACCTGCTCCGGCGCCATGTAGGCGGGGCTCCCCACCATCATGCCGGTGCGCGTCAGCTCGGTGGACTCGCCGACCGCCTTGGCGACGCCGAAGTCGCTCACCTTGACCGGACCGGCCGCAGGCAGCAGGAGATTGGCCGGCTTGATATCGCGATGGATGACTCCCGCGCGATGCGCCGCGGCGAGGGCGTCGGCGGTCTGCGCGACGAGATCGAGCGCCGCGGTCGTGCCGGGGAAGTCGCCGCGCGCGAGCCGCTGACTGAGCGTCTCGCCCTCGACGAGCTCCATGACGAGGTAGAGCTGGTCGGCCTCTTCGCCGAAATCGTAGACCGCGACCACGTTCGGGTGCTGCACGCGGGCGGCAACCCGCGCTTCGCGCGCGAAGCGGGCGGCCGCTTCCTGCGGGTCGCCGTGCCCGGTGGCGTAAGCGAGCGAAATCAGCTTGACGGCGACGTCGCGCTGGAGCTGCGGATCGCGCGCGCGGTAGACCGCACCCATCGCGCCGCGCCCGATCTCGCCGCCGAGGCGGTAACGACCGATTCTCTCCAGGGGGATCACGCCGCCGATTCTACGGGAGTCGCGCTGCAAGGGAGCGCTGTGGACTCTGCCGGGAGGCGGATTCGCGTAAGATTGGCGCCGAGGTGTCGATGCTCGCCAACCGCATTCCCGACATTCAAGCCGCCCTCGCCGAAGCCGAGCTCGATGGCTGGTTCTTCGCCGTCTTCCAGGCGAACGATCCGATCAGCCTCGATCTCCTCGGGCTCGCCGACCGGAGCCTGGTGACCCGCCGCTGCTACTACGTCGTGCCGCGCAGCGGCGAGCCGCGCAAGCTCGTCTCGACGCTCGAGCCCGCCATGCTCGACCATCTCCCCGGGGGGAAGGCGCTCTACACGACCTGGCAGCAGCATCGCCAGCAGCTCGAGCTCCTGGTGCGCGACTGCGGCCGACTCGCGGCGCAGTACAGTCCGCGCAACGAGATCCCCAGCGTCTCGCGTCTCGACGCCGGCACCGCCGAGCTTCTCACTTCGTTCGGCTGCCAGCTCGCTTCCGCCGCCGACCTCGCGCAGCGCTTCGCTGCGGTCTGGACGCCGGAGCAGCTCGAGGGACATCGCCGCGCCAACGTCCACTTGCACCGCATTGCTCTCGAAGCGTTCTCGATGGTCTCCGCCCATCTCGGAGCCGACCGGCCGATCGACGAGTATCGGGTGCAGCGCTTCATCCTCGAGGCTTTCGATCAGGCGGGCCTCCACACCGAGGCCGAGCCGATCATCGGCGTGAACGCGCACAGCGCCGACCCGCACTTCGAACCGACTCCCGAGACCGCGAGCCCGATCCGCCGCGGCGACTTCCTGCTCATCGATCTGTGGGCCAAGGAGAAGAGCGCCGGCAGCGTCTACGCGGACATCACCTGGTGCGGCGTCTGCGCCGACGCGCCGACCGACCGGCAGGAGGAGATCTGGCGCATCGTGCGCGACGCTCGCGACGCCGGCATCCGCCTCGTCCAGGAGCGCTGGCCGGCGACGCCTGTGCACGGCTTCGAGGTCGACGACGCCACGCGCAACGTCATCCGCCAGGCCGGCTACGGCGACGCCTTCTTCCATCGCACCGGCCACTCGATCGGCATCAAGGATCACGGCCAAGGCGCCAACATGGACAACCTCGAGACCCACGACACTCGGCGCCTCATCGCCATGACAGGCTTCTCGATCGAACCCGGTATCTACCTTGCAGGCGAGTTCGGTGTGCGCAGCGAGGTCAACATCGCGCTCACCCCGACCGCCGCCGAAGTCACCGGCGGCGCCCCACAGCGCGAGCTGCTGCGCCTGCTCCCCTGATGATCTCGGCCTCCGTGGAGACGATCGAGAACGCCGCCGGCCGGCAGAAGGGTGCCGGGAGGCCAGCGCTCTTCGATCGTCCCAACTGGAGCGCCGACAGCGCCGCCGCCCGCCTGTTTTCGCCTGGCGATCCGGCGGCGGGAGAGGCCGCGCTGCGGCGCGCCTGCCTGCGTGCGGCGGAAGAGCGCGCCGGGCAGTTCGCCCGCGCGCTCGCGCTGCTGCCCGCGCGCGAGCAGGAGCGCGCCGCGCTGCTGCTCACGCTCACCGACGCACTGTTCGCCACCGCCGCCGGCCCGGGAACCGCAGAGGAACGGGTCGAGGATCTCGACCGGATCGCCTTCGCCATTGCCCGCGCGCTGCGTGGCGAGAGCTCCGGCGAAGGCAGCGAGAGCTTCGCGCACTGCTTCGGTGCCGAGTCGCGGCGGCGCGGTTTCACCCGTCGGGCGCTCGACGACCTGTTCGATGCCGCGCGTGTCAGCGCCCGGAGGCGACGACCGGAGACACCCGAAGAGCTGGCGATCCGGGCGCAGTTTCGCGCCGAAGCTTTCATCACCGCGCTCTTCGGCGCCGAGCCGACGCCGGCTGTCGTCGATCTCGGCGCCGGCCTGCTGCGCCTCCTGGCGCTGCAGGGGCTCGCCGGCGACCTGCGGGCCCTGCACTGCCCGTTGCCCGAGAGCGAGCTCGCCGAACCGGTGCAGTACCGCACTCCGGACGAGATCGGCGCCGCCGTGGTGCGCGAGTGCGCCGAGCTGCGCAAGCTCCTGCTCAAGGGGGCGCGGGCAGCGGGAGAGGTCCCGCTCTCGTTCCGCCGGCCGGTGGCCTTCCTGCTGCCGGTCGCGCTGACGCTGCTCGGACTGCTGGAGGATCGCCCGCCCGAGCTCGCCCGCCGCACGCCCACCGTCGGCCAGTGGACCTTGCGCCGGGCCCACTGGCGCGCGCGCTACACCCCGCTCGGCTAGCTGCGGGCTAGAGCCGTTCGACGAAGATCTTGCCGGCGGCACGCAGGCCGAGACTGGCGCGGCGACCGCGGTCGAGCTCGATCTCGAGGGTGTCGGCAGCTTCGTCGCGGGCGCTCACGCGCACCTTCCGGCCCGGCCTCAAACCCACTTTCTCCACCAGCCGCAGGAACTCCGGCGACTGGTCGGCGATGCGCGCCACGCGGCAACGCACGCCGACCTCGCCGCCGCCGATATCCGCGAGCGTCGAATAGTCCAGCGTCTGCACCTTGAGCGCGGCGGTCGGAATCGGGTCGCCGTGCGGGTCGAACTCTGGCCGGTCGAGCATTTCGTCCATGCGCTCGATGAGGCGCTCGGAGACCGCGTGCTCGAGGCGGTCGGCCTCGTCGTGCACCTCGCTCCAATCGAGTCCGACGACCTGCACGAGGAACAGCTCGATCAGTCGATGGCGGCGCAGCACGTGCAGTCCCAGCTGCCGGCCGGCGGGCGTCAGTTGTGCGCCGGCATAGGGCTCGTAAGCCACGAGTCCACTGTCGGCGAGCGTCTTGAGCATCGCCGTCACCGTCCCGGGAGTCACGGACAGGAGGGTCGCGAGCCTGCCGGTCGCGATCGGAGCTCCCGGTTCACGCTCCTCTTCGAGCAGGATTGCCTTCAGGTAGTCCTCGACGGTAGACGTGGCCACCTGCGAACTCTAGAACGGAAACGAGGGACTCCCGAGAGTTGACACCCGGGTACTCCCTGGGACAGAATTTTGACTCATCAAAGTTTCAGAGCGCCAAGGCTCCAACTTTGCTGGCTGATCATGACCACCACGACGCCGAATCTCGATCCCCATCGCTCGTTGCCTGAGGTCCACGGCAGCATTCCGCTCGCCACCCACAAGACCTGGTGGCGGCGCTTCCTCGCTTTCGCTGGCCCGGGCTACCTGGTCAGCGTCGGCTACATGGATCCCGGCAACTGGGCGACCGACCTCGCCGGCGGCGCGAAGTTCGGCTATGCGCTCATCTGGGTCATTCTGCTGTCGAATCTGATGGCGATGTACCTGCAGTCGCTGTGCGTGAAGCTCGGCGTGGTCACCGGCAAGGACCTCGCCCAGGCCTGCCGCGAGCAGTATTCGAAGCCGGTCTCGGTCGTTCTCTGGTTCCTCTGCGAGATCGCGATCATCGCCTGCGACCTGGCCGAAGTCATCGGCTCGGCGGTGGCCTTGAATCTCCTCTTCGGCATCCCGCTCGTCTGGGGAGTGATCCTCACCGGCTTCGACGTCATGTTGCTGCTGGCGGCCATGCACTTCGGCTTCCGCAAGATCGAGGCGATCGTCCTCACCCTGGTCTCCACCGTCGCGCTCTGCTTCGCGCTGCAGATCTTCCTCGCCCAGCCTGACTGGGGAGGCGTCGCGCTCGGCATGATGGTGCCGACGCTGCCCGGCAGCGAGGCGTTCTACATCGCTTTAGGCATTCTCGGCGCGACGGTCATGCCGCACAATCTTTACCTGCATACGGCTCTGGTGCAGACCCGCGACATCGGCCCGACGATCGCCGACAAGCGGCAGGCGGTGCGTTACAACATCACCGACACGGTGATCGCCCTCGGCGCGGCCTTCTTCGTCAACGCGGCGATCCTGATCGTCGCCGCCGCGGTCTTCTTCAAGAACGGCCAGCACGACGTGTCCGAGCTCCAGGAGGCGCACCGCCTGCTGGCGCCGCTCCTCGGCGCGCCGATCGCCTCGACCGCCTTCGCGGTGGCGTTGCTCGCATCGGGCCAGTCCTCGACGATCACCGGCACGCTCGCCGGCCAGATCGTCATGGAGGGCTTCCTGCAGATCCGCATCCGCCCCTGGCTGCGGCGCCTGATCACCCGCCTGCTCGCTATCGTGCCGGCGATCGTCCTGATCTCGATCTCGGGCGGCAAGGACACGGTCGGCCTCCTGGTCTTCTCCCAGGTGGTGCTCTCGATGCAGCTGTCGTTCGCCATCTTCCCCCTGCTCTCCTTCACCTCCAACCGGCGGATGATGGGCGAATTCGCCAACTCGACGGCGGTCAAGATCCTCGGCTACGCGATCTGCAGCCTGATCGCGGGGCTCAACATCTCCCTGCTCTGGCAGACCATCGGCACCGGCTGGATGGCGCTCGTGGTCGGCGTGGCGGCGGCATTCACCCTCTGGGTCCGCTTCGTCTATCCTCGGAGGCATCGTGTACAAGAAGATCCTGGTCACACTCGAAAATAGCCGCACCGACGAGGCGATCCTGCGGCACATCGAGCTGCTGGCGAAGCCGCTCGGCAGCCAGCTCCTCCTCGTGCACGTCGCCGACGGCTGGATGGCGCGCCACCGCGAACGCCTCAACCTCGCCGAATCGGAGGAGATGCGGGTCGATCGCGCCTACCTCGAGACCGTCCGCGGACGCTTCGCGGCCGCCGGCATTCCGGCCGAGACCCAGCTTCTCTGGGGAGAGCCGGCCGACGAGATCGTCAAGATCGCCGAGGCCTCCGGGGTCGACCTCATTGCCATGAGCACGCACGGCCATCGCTTTCTCGCCGACCTCGTCTACGGTTCGACCGCCAACAAGGTGCGCCACACGGTCGACATTCCGGTGCTCCTGCTCAAGGCCCCCGCCGATCTGTAGGAGAAACGGTGCCGCCGGATCCTCCTGACAGAACGCTGTCAGGAGGACCGCGAGAGACTCTCTGCGAGCCGCGAGCCTTTCCGCTCGCGTCCGTCACCCCAGGAGCATTCCCATGAGCCACAAGTCGGATGCGCTGTACGAGATCCAGACCACCCGCCACTTCTTCCACCGCAGCACGCGCTGCCTCGACGAGGGCGACTCCGCCTTCCGCGCGACACCCGAGACGATGACCGTCGCGCAGCAGGTGGCCCACACCGCGCTGACCATCGACTGGCTGCGCGACGGCATGTTCGACGACAACTGGGACATGGACTTCGAGAAGGGGGCGGCAGCGGCGAACGCCTTCACCTCGCTCGACGCGGCCCGCGCCGAGCTCGACGCGGCCTGGAGCCGGCTCGAGGCGCGGGTCGAGGCCGCGAGCGAGGAGGAGCTCGCCCAGCCGCTGGCCGACAACCCGATCCTCGGCGTGCGTCCGCGTTACGCCGTCATCAACGCCGCGGTCGACCACACCGGCCATCATCGCGGCGCGCTCACGGTCTACGCCCGCCTCGCCGGCAAGGTGCCGGAGATGCCCTACGGCGACTGAGGCGGTCCGGCCTCGCTCTCCATGCGGCGCAGGTAGTCGGCCAGCGACTTTCCGGGTTCGTCGGTGAAGCTCTCGCCGGTCGCGTCACACGACGCGATCCGGTCGAGGCGGAAGTTCCGGAAGTCGTTGCGCAGCTCACACCAGCTGATCAGCAGCCAGACCGGAGGATGGAAGGCGAGGGCGAGCGGCCTGACGGTGCGCTCGCTCTCGCGCGCCGCTTCGTCGGCATAGCGCAGCGCGACCCGGCGGCGTTCCCGGATCGCCAGCCGGAGGCGGGTGAACGGCAACCGGTCGGCCCTGCGTTCGCCGTACTGCGGCACGTAGAGGCGGGTCTCTTCGACCAGGTGCGCGCGGCTGCGCGGCAACGCGGCCTCGATTTTCGCCACCGCCGTCGCGGCCGCGCCTGCCAGCTCGCCGTCTCCCCAGGCCTCCACCACTCGCGCGCCGAGCACCATCGCCTCGATCTCCTCGCGATCGAACATCAGCGGCGGCAGATCGAAGCCGCGCAGCTGGTAGCCGACGCCGGCCTCGCCGGCGATCGGGATGCCGGAAGCCTGCAGGTCGGCGACGTCGCGATAGATCGTGCGCTCCGAGACGGAGAGGCGCTCGGCCAGGCGACGCGCCGTCACCACGCGCCCGCGACGCAGCTCGAGCAGCAGCGAGAAGAGGCGGTCGGCACGGCGCATGGCGTCAATCTAGCGCACGTCGGCGCGGTGCCGGCCCGACTGCCGATTCAGCCGGCCGCCGGCGGCTCCCAGGGGAAGCCGGGGACGAGGGTCACGACCTCGGTGGCGAGGCCCAGGCCACGGAGCTCGCGCTCGAGATCGGCGGGCCGCCCGCGCAGCAACGGGAAGGTCCCCCAGTGGATCGGCACCACCCGCTCGACGCCCAGAAAGCGGCAGGCAAGGGCCGCCTGATGAGGGTCCATGGTGAAGTGATCGCCGATCGGCAGGAAGGCGAGCGGCGGCCGGTAGAGCTCGGCGATGAGCGCCATGTCCGAGAACAGCGCCGTATCGCCGGCGAAGTAGAACGCCCAGCCGTCGCCCTCGACCACATACCCCGCAGCGAGCCCGCCGTAGACCGGCAGGCCGTCCCGCATGAAGCCGCTCGAATGATCGGCGCGGACCATGCGGATACGCAGCCCGCACGCCTCCTGGGTGCCACCCAGATTCATGCCGGAGACGCGCGGCGCCCCCTGGGCGGCGAGGTAGCTGGTCAGATCGTAGTTCGAGATCAGCAGCGCCTCGTGCTCGCGGGCGAGCGCCAGCGCGTCACCCATGTGATCGGAGTGGGCGTGGGTGACGAGAATCAGGTCGAGGCGATCGAAGCGGCGATGCGACGGCGGACAGGACGGATTGCCGTCGAGCCACGGGTCGATGACGATCGTCTCGCCGCTCGCGAGATCGACGCGCAGGGTGGCGTGACCGAGCCAGGTGAACTTCGGTTGCGGCTGGGGCATGGGAGCTCCTTCCGGTTTCAAAGGTAGCACTTTCGGGCGATGCTAAAGTCGCCGCAGGAGAAAACCATGAACCCGACGATCGCCACCTGGATGCTCTTCCTGCACGTTCTGGCCGCTCTCTGGCTCGCCGCCGGGGTCTTTGCCGGCAGCGTCGTCCGCGCCCAGGGGAGGAAGGCCGCGACGCTGGGCGAGCGCGTGATGGCGCTGCGCATCGCCTGGCGGCTGGCGAACGTCTACAGTCTCCCCGGTGCCATCGTCGCCGGCCTGCTCGGCATCGGTCTGCTCCACCCGCGCGGCTGGACCTTCGGCGCCCTCTGGGTGCAGATCTCGATGACCCTCTGGCTGCTGATGCTGCTCAACGGAATCCTCTACCTGCGACCGGCGCTGAAGAAGACGCTCGCCGCCGCCGAGGCCTCCGCCGCCGCTGGCGCGCCGACCGCCGAGCTCGGCCGCCTCGCCGCCGCCAAAGGTCCGCGGATCGCCGCCGAGCTCAACGCGCTCGGCATCGTCGTCCTCACCCTGCTGATGATCTTCAAGCCGGTCTGACCGGCGGCGCGCCTCGCGCCAGCGCGCTAGGGGGCAGCGGGAAAAGACTGCACCAACCAGCCGGCCAACTCCGGAACCTCCTTGAACAGCACCGCCTGGCTGAGCGGCTGGGTGCCGGTGATCGCCTTGTTGAGGATCTTGCGCGCCGCCCGCGAGCCCTTCTTGGTGACGATGAGGTCGGCCGCACGCACGAAGCGGGTTTCGAACCAGGCGCGCTCCGGCATCGGCAGCGCCTCGTCCCAGGCCACGACCGGGTGCCCTCCGGGACTCTTGTCCTGCGCCGCCATGGCGTCGAGAAGGGCGGCGATCTCGGGCATCCGGCCGGGCTCGAAGCGATCCCAGGCAAGGCGCGC
>Ga0073904_10004802_pt1 | contig 10008 bp, 7 predicted proteins | sample KloWWTrecipitate_FD_66668 | JGI IMG/M metagenome (GOLD analysis project Ga0073904, IMG submission 66668) | Active sludge microbial communities from Klosterneuburg, Austria, studying microevolution and ecology of nitrifiers - Klosterneuburg... | ecosystem: Engineered > WWTP > Aerobic digester >... | reverse complement strand
AGGTTCGCGCACGCGATGAGCAACACGAAGGCCACCGCCGCCATCAGCGTGGCGCTGAGGAAGCGGCCGCCGCTGTCGATCTGGGAGTCGCGGAACGGCAGCACCCGGACGCCGTAGCCGCGGTTGGTGGCGGCATGATCGGTGGCGAGCCTGGCGGCAATGGCCGCGGCCTGCTGCTGGGCCTGCACGAGCGAAACACCGCTGCGGACCAGGCCCACGGCGTTGAGGTTGCGCGCGTTGCGCGGCGCCTCGTCCCAGCGAAGCGGCAGATACACGTCGTCGCGCTCTGGAAAGCGGAAGCCGGGTGGCAGCACACCGACCACCGTGCGCGGCAGGCCGTTGACATGGATGTCCCGGCCGACGATGTCGGCGGTGCCGCCGTAGCGACGCTGCCAGAGCCCGTGGGTCAACATCACCACCTGCTCGAGTCCGGGGCTGGTCCCCTCCGCCTCATCGAAGTGCCGGCCGAGCAGCGGGGTGACACCGAGCAGGCGAAACAGATCAGGCGTCACCGAGCCGCCACGCACGCGTTCGGCCGCCCCGTCGTGGCTCAGGGTGAGACTCCGGCCCATGTAGCCGGCGAGTCCCTCGAAGGCCTCGGCCTGCCGCAGGTCGACCAGGTCGGGATACGACAGCTCGGAGTCGCCCCAGCTCCAGTCCTCGGGTTGCTCCGCGTGGGTGGCAAACAGCGTCACCACGCGGTTGCTGCGGTCGCCGAAGGGCAGCGGCCTGAACAGCAAGGCGTTGACGATGCTGAACACGGTGACGTTGGCGCCGATGCTGACGGCCAGCGTCACGACGACGGCCAAGGCGAAACCGGGCCGGGTCGTCAGCGCGCGGACGGCCTGGCGGACGTCCTGAAGAGTGGACCAGAGGGCGTGAGTCACACCCGCCTCCGTTTCAAGGGGCGTGCCGCCCCTGACTCAGCTCGTTCCAGGCGATTTCCGGCCCATTCGCGCAGGCCCGATGCACTGGCGCGCCGGGTCGGTGTCCGCGATCGAACACCGCTGGCCGCGCGCGAACGCGCGCTGGCGTCGCTCGTCCCAGCGAAAGAGCCCGCGAGGCCAACGTTCCCGCGGCCGGCCCCGTCCAACCTCCCGATTGCCATCTTGCGGGAGAATGCCATGAGTCTTCGTCTTGTTGCCGCCCTGGTCCTGGCCACGTCCGTGACGGCTGGTGCCACCGTCCTTGCCGCCGACGACCACCCGAGCGATGACGCCCTGCACTCGCACCTGCAGGAGATCGCCCGCGAAGTGCACCGGGCCGTTCACGACAGCCTGCGCGAGGCGGGTCACGAGATCCGCGTGACCGTCCGCGAGGTCGCCCGCGAGGTGCGGCGGTCCGTCCGCGGATCGAGCCAGCAGACATCGCGCGACTGGCCGAGCGACCGCGTCGAGCGCGAAGTGGCCCGGGCACGCGCCCGCGAGGTCCGTGAGCACGCTCGCAACGCCCGCGAACGCACGCGGGTGGAGGAACGCGATGCCCGCGACCGCGAGCGCGCGGCCCGCGCCTTCCGCCAGGTGTCCCCGACCGACGATCCGTGCGCGGACTTCCGCGGCGACCGTGACCGCGGCCACGCCTGCGAGGTCCGCGACACGCGACTCGGCGCGCCCGGCAGCCCGCTCGCCGTGGACGCGACCCCGAACGGCGGCATCCGCGTCGAGGGCTGGGACGAGGCCGACGTGCTCGTGCGAGCCGTCGTGCAGACATGGGCCGAGACCGACGCCGAGGCCCAGCAGCTCCTGACCGCTGTGCGCGTGAACGCCATCGGCGCGCGCGTGACGGCCGAGGGTCCGGCCCCTGAAGACGGCCGGCGCCGGCACGGCTGGTCGGTCAGCTACCGGATCTGGGCGCCGCGCCAGACGGCGCTCGACCTCGTGGCCAGGAACGGCGGCGTTGCCATCCACGCCATGCAGGGCGAGGCGCGCTTCACGACCACCAACGGCGGTGTGACGCTCGATGATGTCGCCGGCCGCTTCGTGGGTCGCACGTCGAACGGTGGCGTCAACGTCCGTCTCTCCGGGGCGCGCTGGGACGGCGCCGGCCTCGACGTCGAGACGACCAACGGCGGCGTGACCCTGACCCTGCCGCGCGACTACTCGGCCGCGCTCGAGGTGAGCACCGTCAACGGCGGCCTGCGCTCCGACTTCCCCGTGACGCTGCCCGACGGGCGTCGGCGCGAGCTGCGCACCACGCTCGGCAGCGGCGGCCCGCTCATCAAGGTCCGGACGGTGAACGGCGGCGTGAAGCTGGCCGCGCGTTGATCGAACGCCTCGTGCGCCCGCTGCGCGAGGACGGCAGGGCCGCCGGCATCGTCAGGACGGCGACACGATCGGCGAGGCCTGGTTCAACACCTGCTGCCAGCCGGTGCCACGTTTCGCGAGCACCTTGACCGATCGGGTGACCCCGGCCTTCCACGACACGACCGCGAGCGAGCCGCCCTTCACCATCAGGCGCAGGCCGGTTGTGGGAGGCGCCGGCACCGCCCCGGCCGCTGGCGGCGCCTTGAGCGCGGCCACCCGCTCGGCGCGAGTGGTCGTCGCGCCGGTAGGGCCGATCATCACGTGGTCGGACGCCGACAGGCGCTCCCACGCCGCGACGTCGCGGTCACGATTCGCCTTCTGGATGGCGTCGAACGCGGCCAGGGCTTCCTTCTCGAGCGGCGTCGAAGCCGACCAGGCCGGCAGCGCGGGCGGTGCCGGCGTCGTCGACGGCGCGGGCGTCTTGAGGTCCGTGCTCTGGGCAAACGCCAGCTTCCACTGCGAGCCCTGCTTCTCGAACACGCGCGTGATCATCCCCACCGGGCCGGGTCTGCCGTCGGCGGCGGTGGGCTTGTTGCGGACGGTGACAAGCGCCGCATCCCCATAGACGCGCACGCTCGTTTCGTCGAAGGTGCCCGGCCGACGGTCCGGGCCAGGCGCGGCGATGACGGTCTTCATCCAGACGGCGCGTCCGAACAGGCGTCCATCGCCCCCGACCCGGATGAAGTCCGTCGTCGTGAGGGCCTCGTAGGCCTGGGCGTCTCGCTTCAGGAAGGCGTCGTTGATCCGGGCGATGGTCTGCAGCACGGCCTTCTCGGCCTCCGGCTGCCGGGCACTTGCGGGAAGACCGAGGGCGACCGCCAGAAGGACGGCACTCCCGGCGGCGACGACGGAGCGGGTGACGTGGCGCACATTGCTCATCGGATTCCTCCAGAGACCACGCGGATCGTGCCATCGGCAGCCACCGGCCGGCAGCGCATGTTCATGCGCTGCCATGCTGTCGCTGCGCGGGCCGTCAGCCAGACGCGCCTCGTGCAGGACGCGGCAGGCCGAGGACGGCGGGCACCGGGGCCCGTCGAACACGGCCCGCTAGAGAAGTCCGCGGCGGAACGCCTTGGCGACGGCCGCACCCTTCGAGTGAACGTGCAGCTTCTCGTAGATGCTCCGCACGTAGTTGCGGACGGTGTTCACGCTGACGTGCAGTTGGTCGCCGGCCGCCTGGTAGGTGCTCCCGCGCGCCAGCAGCGACAGCAGTCGCGCCTCCTGAGGCGTCAGTGCAGCCGTCCCGGCCTCCGGGGGGCCGGTCCGCTGGAAGAGCGCCACGACCTTGCGGGCGATCTCCGGCGACATGGGCGAACCGCCGGCCGCGGCGTCTTCGATGGCCATGACCAGCCGTGCCGGCGTGATGGTCTTGAGCAGGTAGCCAACAGCGCCGTTGCAGATGCTCTCGAAGATGCGCGCCTCCTCCGAGAAGGCCGTCAACATGAGCACGGCCACTCCGGCATGTGCCTCGCGGATGCGACGCACGCCCTCGGCTCCGGATTCGCGCGGCATGTTCACGTCCAGGAGCAGCACGTCGGCAGGGGCGGAGGTCAGGCCGCGGACGGCCTGTTCGACCGATCCGTGCTGGCCCACGCACACCAGCCCGGGGCTCTGGCCGATCAAGGCGGCCAGCGCGGCGCGGAGCGGTGGATCGTCATCCACGATGGCGACACGCAGAGCGGGCCGGCTGTCACCGCCTCGCGTCGAGCCGTCGGTGGATGGCGCCACGGTTCCTGCTGGCGGCTAGTGTAGCGGGCTTCGTTCGGGCCGGATACGCATGATCGTGTACCCAGGCCTACCGTCACCCCGTCCGCCGTGCCGTGACAGGGCGCCGGCAGCGGCCGATCTGGATGCTATCCACGACGGCCAAGGCCGAGGTATCGTGCAGCCACACCTGCCGCCATGGCAGCATGCTGCGACCGCTTCTTCGCGTCGCTCTGGCTGGCGACCCTGCTGTCGCCATTCAGTCATTCGCCTGCGTCAGGTGAACGGCTGCCCCTCCAGAACTTCACCGTCCGCGACGGCCTGCCCAGCGACAACATCAACTGCATCGTCCGGGATCGGGCCGGCTTCATCTGGGTCTGCACCACGGAAGGCCTGGCGGTGTACGACGGCTTCGTGTTTCGCACCTTCGGCACGGCCGACGGGCTTCCGCATCGCAATGTGAACACGGTGGTGCAGACGCGGGACGGGGTGTACTGGATTGGCACTGACGACGGGCTGGTGCGGTTCCGGCCCGGGGCGCGGGCAGCCGGTGAGGCACGCTTCACCACGATTCGTCCGCCTGCTCCCACTCACTGGGTTCCGGACAAGGTCATCGCCAACCGTGTCCTGTCGGTGCTCGAAGACCGCTCCGGACGCCTATGGTGCGGCACGGCACAAGCCGGCCTGTTCGTCGTCGAAACCAGGGGCGAGGCCGTGGAGATGCGGATGGTGGCGCCGAGTCTTCCCATCGACACTCAGGTCAACGCACTGGCGGAAGCCGATCACGGCATCATGTGGGTTGGGACGCAACGCGGCCTGCTGCGTCGCTCGTCGGACGGCACGGGACAATGGTTCGGCTTCCGAGAGGGCCTGGCAGCCGCCCCAGGAATCGTGCAGGAGGAGATCACCAGTCTGCTCGTGTCCGGCTCGCAGGTCTTCGTCGGCACGCGCTTCGCCGGGCTCCATCAGATCGACTCGGCGGCGCGGCCTGGTCAGCGGGCCGTCGTGCGTTCGTGGCGCTCGGAGAGCGTGCACAGCGGCGATGGCGTGCACAGTCTGACCGCCACCTCCGACGGGCACCTGTGGTACGGCGGACCGGGTGGCGCGCGGCAGGTCCGGCTGGACGCGGCCCCCGGGATCGGCCTTCGCACGTGGGGAGTACGCGACGGCCTCGGCCCGAATGAGGTGTCGGCCGTGGCGGAGGACGCGGACGCCAACAGCTGGATCGGCACCGACGGCTCCGGCCTCTTTCGGCTGCGTCGCGGCGGGTTCACCACCTTCACCGTCGACGATGGCCTGGCCGGCGATCAAGTCAAGGACCTCTTCATGGCGCAAGGGGCCTTGCACGTCGTCACCGCCAACGCGCGCGGGCTCTTCCTGAACCGTCGGGAGGGTCGCCGCTTCAAGGCCGCCAAGGACCCTTACTACATTGACGCGCTGGGCTGGGGCACAGGACAGATCGCTCTGTACGACCGACAGGGGGACTGGTGGTTCGCGACCTGGGCAGGAGCCGTCCGCTCCACGGCGCCATCGCTCGAGGCTCTGCCGGCGAATCCGGGGCGCCGTTACGGAACCCGGGAAGGCGTCTGGACCGACAAGGCCTTCAAGGTCTTCGAGGACTCGCACGGCGATGTGTGGATCGGGACCTGGGACATGCTCCACAACATCTCGAGATGGCGGCGTGACTCCGGGCGAGTGGAGCGCCACAAGGCGCGTACGTTCCCGTACAGTGAAGGGCAGGGCTTCGGGTTCGTGCCGGAGACCTTTGCCGAAGCCCCGGCTGGCACGATCTGGACCGGGTCGGTCTACGGCGGCGTCGCGCGGTTCATGAACGGGCGCTGGGACTACTTCGACGAGCAGGACGGCGCGCCCGCAGGGCGCATTCAGAAGATGTTCCGCGACAGCGCCGGGCGGCTCTGGATTGGCAGCAACAGCAGCGGCCTGGCGCGGGTGGACCAGCCAGGCGCGGACCGCCCCGTATTCGCGCCCGTTCGCAAAGCCGATGGCCTGTCCTCCGACCTCGTGCTCGCGATCACCGAGGACCTGAAGGGATACATCTACGTGGGCACGGGTCTCGGCGTGGACCGGCTCACGCCGAGCGCCTCGGAAGTGCGTCGTTACGGCGTGGAGGATGGACTCCCCGGAGGACGCGTGGTGGCCGCGTTTCGGGATCCGCAGGGCGACCTGTGGTTCGGCACGAGTCGCGGCCTGTCCCGATTCAGGCCGTCGGCCTTCGCCGATCCCAGTTGGCCAGTGCTACGCCTGATGTCGGTGACCGTCCCCGGTACGGAGGTGGACCTGCCGGTACTCGGTGACACCTCGGTGCCCGACCTGCGCCTGGAGTCCTTCCAGAATGCCGTACAGATCACGGTCGGGGCCCTGGCCTCGGGGCCGATGCCGGGCCTGCGCTTCGAGGGCCGGCTCGAAGGCGCCGAAGCGGGCTGGATCCCCGTCGAACCGGGCCGACCGGTCATGCTGTTGAACCTCCAACCTGGCGCATATCGATTCGTCGCGCGCGCCGTCACGGCGTCGGGCCGCAGCGGTCCGTCGTCGGTGTCGGTGGCCTTCACGATCCGGCCGCCATGGTGGCTGCGTCCATGGGCACTCGGCCTGGACGCCTTGGCCCTGGTGGGGCTCCTGGCCGCCGCCTATCGGTTGCGCGTTCGCCAGCTGTTGGCCATCGAGGGCGTCCGCACGCGCATCGCTTCGGACCTGCACGACGACATCGGGTCGAGCCTGTCGAGGATGGCGATCTTGAGCGACATCGCCAGCGGTCCTGCGAGCGTCCATTCCGATGCTCGGACGCTGGGCGCGTTGGGCGAAATCGGTGTAATGGCGCGAACACTGGTCGACCAGATGGGCGACATCGTCTGGTCGGCCGACCCGAAAGACGACAGCGTAGCGGCAGTGATCGGCCGGGCCGCGTGGTTCGGCGCGGAACTGTTCGAGCTGCGCGGCACCACGTGGCGCTGCACGGTTGCGGACGAGATCGCCACGAGTCGTCTGGCGCTCGAGGCGAAGCGCCATCTGCTGTTGCTGCTGAAGGAAGCCCTGAACAACATCGCCAAGCACGCCGGCGCACGTGAGGCCAGGCTGGACGCGCGCGTCGATGGCCACCAACTCGCCATCGACATTGCCGACGACGGACGCGGCTTCGAGGCCGCCCAGTCGAGACCACCGACGCAATGCGGCCACGGGCTGCAGAACATGCGGGATCGCGCCCGCGAAATGGGGGGCACCTGCGACGTCCAATCGTCACCCGACACCGGGTGTCGAATTCTGATTCGCATCCCGCTGCCTTCCCATCGGCGGGCCCCCTGGATTCGCTGAGGCCCCGCACCGGACGCGCGCGTTCGCGCCTTCGTGCTCCAAAGCGGGCCGCCTAGCGCGACGACATCGCCGGTGGCGCGATACTCATCTCCGGGTCGTAGATCGTGACATCGCGGCTGACGACCGTCATGAGGCCCTGGCCGCTCTTCTGGAAGGCGGCGAACTCCGGCGCCGACATCGCACGGGCGGGCGGACGTCCCTTGGCGAGATCGGCCCAGCTGTCGTAGTAGGTGTTCGAGACGAAGCCCTGCGCGTTCGGTCCGAACATGATCTGACCGGCGGTTCGCCGGTGGCCGGTCTTCCTGGCCGCACCGAGGAAGGCCTGGACGTATCGGAGGTACTCGTCGGCGCGCCCCTGGGCGACGCTGACGACATACCGCTCGGCCAGCTTCGGCGCCGGGCTGCCGGCCGGGTTGTGGCTCATGTCGAGCCGCTGCTGGCCGATGTAGGCGCTCATCGACACGACCAGCGCGGCCCGCTTCTTCACGAACGCCCGATAGCCCTCGGCGCCCATGCCCTTCTCGGCCAGGCTGGGGGCGTCGCGGTCCGCCAGGCTGTTGTGCAGCACGATGCGCAGCACGCGGTCCGGGTTGCCGGTCGCAAACCTCCACACCTGGCTCTGGACCAGGCCGCCCTTCTTCGCCCCGGGATTGAGCTCGTTGACGACGAGGGCCTTGAAGTCGGCCATCATGCCCGGTTTGACGACGTAGGTGATGGCGGTGTACCACGCGCCCTGGCCGCTCGTGCCAGGCGCCTGGGCACCGAGCGAACCGACGACCGCGCTGGCGAGAACTGCCGCAAGTGCCGTGCGACCCATGCTGACCTCCTGAGGGCACCGGCGGGCCGGCGCCCGAGCGAGACGGGTGAACGACGAACGAGGGAGCCGGCGAATTCTATGGCGGAGGCAGGGGGCGCGGAAGCGCATGAACGTGCGTATCCGGCGATCGGCGTCCCGCCGGTGCCAGGGGCGAGCCCGCGACGGGCATGAGCGTCCGCCTAGTGCGTCACGTGCGAGGACACGCGACCGCTCGACGCCTGGTAGAACTCCGCGTCGTAGGTCGAGAACTGCACGAGCAGCAGTCGCGGATCGGCGGCGCCGCCGGCGAACCAGCGTTTGTAAGCCGGCCGCCACATCCCGGCGACGATCGACGGGTCGGTCACGACTTCCGTGCGGCCCGACAGCGTGAAGTAGACGCGCTCGTCCGGGCTCTGGAAGCTGAGCGTCACCACCTGTCGGCGGTGTGACTCCCAATCGAGCAGGGTGCGTGCGTCGGCCAGGAACCAGAACATCCGGTTCGGCGCCGCGGGATCCGCTGGATCCACGGGCGCGTGAATCGCACCGAGCCCCTCGGTGGTCATGAGGACGGCGGGCGCGAACTCGGCCAGCGCGCGCAGCACGAACGGCAGGGCCTCGAGGCCGCGCACGTGGTCGATCCGCGGCGCCGGTGTGTCCGGGTGAGGCGTGGTAGCCACAGGCACGCCTAGCATAGACCCAGATCCACGCCGGACGTCACACACGGTTCGTCGGCCGGCGCCTGGAGGCGCTGACGGCGGCGCCTGATCCGGGCCGCCTACAATGGAGGCGAGGTAGATGGCGGATGGGACAGGTGATCGGGATCTGGGTGAAGCGCAGCCACGGCGGCGTGATGGACGCGCAGGAGGCGGGGCAACTGGTCGAAGGCCGGGGCCTCGAGGGCAACGCGACTCAGGGCGGCCGCCGTCAAGTCACGATCATGTCGCTCGACCGCTGGCGCGCGCTCACCGCGCACCTGCCCGGCCCGCCCGAGCCGGCGATCCGCCGCGCCAACCTGCTCGTCGAGGGGATCGATCTCGACGACTCGCGCGGGCGCATCCTGGCCATCGGTGACGCGCGCGTCCGGATCTTCGGGGAGACGCGGCCGTGCCGGCAGATGGACGAGGCGTGCGCTGGCCTGCAGGCCGCGCTCTCACCGCCGTGGGGCGGCGGGGCGTTCGGCGAGGTGCTGGTCGGCGGCCAGGTCCACACCGGCTGTCCGGTGTCGTGGACGGCGGCCGAGTCCGACCAGGCGTCTACAGCCCGAAGAACGCCATCCCCAGCCACGACTTGATGAGTTCCAGGTGCGGCTTGACGAGCGCCCGATTCGCCGCCGGGGCATCGGGCAGCGACACCTCCGGGACCTCGAGCCGGGCGTCGCGCGCCATGTCCTCGAGGCGCCGCTCCAGATCGCGGGCGTCGTAGCGCACGGCGTCGAGCCCGGCCGCCTGATACACGCGCAGGCGCACCCATGAGAACTCATCGCGGGAGAAGCCGGCGGCATTCATCGCCGCCACCTGCGCCCGCCAGGCCTCCAGGTAGACGTCCGACAGGCCGGTCACGCCGTCGAGGAGCTCGGTGAGCGACGGCACCCGCACCGAGCCATCGGGAGCACGACGTGTCAGCTCGCGGTAGCGGGCGGCAAAGGCCTCTCCAGGGGCGCCGAGCGCGGTCCGCACGTCCTGCTGCACGGCGATGAAGCGCGCCACCTGATCGGCGGTGAGCTCTCCGGAGGCCGGGGGATCGAAGGGCCCGGCGTGGCGCAGGTCGCGATCGATGTCGACGGCATCGCCGAGCTTTTCGACGCCGGCCTTCATGTCGGTCACGGTCGTGACGATCGGCTCGACGTAGCTCCAGGCGAGATAGGCCGTCACGCCG
>Ga0073904_10004797_pt1 | contig 10015 bp, 10 predicted proteins | sample KloWWTrecipitate_FD_66668 | JGI IMG/M metagenome (GOLD analysis project Ga0073904, IMG submission 66668) | Active sludge microbial communities from Klosterneuburg, Austria, studying microevolution and ecology of nitrifiers - Klosterneuburg... | ecosystem: Engineered > WWTP > Aerobic digester >... | reverse complement strand
TTTGAAGACAAAGCCCTGTCCGCACAAGACCGCGCCCTGGCCCGCGAGAAGTTGCTGTTTGAGCAAGTGCTGGACCAGTTGCAGGCCTTTGTGCCCGCACTCACCCGCACAGCCCGCGCGCTGGCCGCGCTGGACGCCCTGTGCGCGCTGACCGAGCGCAGCTTGACCCTGGGCTGGTGTGCGCCGCAGTTTGTGGTGGAACCGTGTATTGACATCACCCAAGGCCGCCACCCGGTGGTGCAGGCACGCTTGGCGGAGTTGTCCAGCGGAAATTTCATCGCCAACGACACCCGCATGGGCCCCAAGGCGCGCATGCAAATCATCACCGGCCCCAACATGGGCGGTAAATCGACCTATATGCGCCAGGTGGCGCTGATTGTGCTGCTGGCCAGCATTGGCAGCCATGTGCCCGCCACCGCCTGCCGCCTGGGACCGATTGACGCCATCCACACCCGCATTGGCGCGGCCGACGACCTGGCCAACGCCCAGTCCACCTTCATGCTGGAGATGACCGAGGCGGCGCAAATTTTGCACAGCGCCACTCCTCACAGCCTGGTGCTGATGGACGAAATTGGTCGGGGCACCAGCACCTTTGACGGCCTGGCCCTGGCCAGTGCCATTGCCACCCAGTTGCACGACAAAACCCAGGCCTTCACCCTGTTTGCCACGCACTACTTTGAGCTGACCGAGTTTCCCGCCACGCACCACGCAGCACTCAATGTGCATGTAAGCGCCACCGAGTCGGGCCGCGACATTGTGTTTTTGCACGAAATCCAGAGCGGCCCCGCGAGCAAGAGCTACGGCGTGCAAGTGGCGCGACTGGCCGGCATGCCCGCCGCTGTGCTCAACCAGGCCCGCCATACGCTGGAAGCGCTGGAGACCCAAGCCACCCAGGCGCACGCGCAGGTGGACTTGTTTGCCGCGCCACCGGCTGCCGAAACCGCATCGACCAGCGCACTGGAATCCAAGCTTGCTGGCATCAACCCCGATGCGCTCAGCCCAAGGGAGGCCTTGGAAGCGCTGTACCAGTTGAAATCGCTGCTTAACCACGGATAGCACGGTGGTCAGCGCGAGCGGCTGTTACTGTAGAAACCCACAACTGGCAACCTCCAAAATCGGTTAGCCTCACAAGCTGATAGCGAAAAAAATAAACCAGGGATCTTCATGAACATTGCAAATAAGCTGGCGTCTCTCACGCTGATGCTGATTTCGACCGTTGCGTCCGCCGAAAACGGCGTTACCGACAAAGAAATCCTGATCGGACAGTTTGCGGCCATCAGTGGGCCTGCGGCCCAATTGGGGCAACGCATGCAATTGGGCATGCAGGCGTATTTCACCGCAATCAATGCGCAAGGGGGCGTCAATGGCCGCACGATCAAGCTGTTGACCAGAGACGACGGCTACGAACCCGAAAAAACGGTTGCCGCCGTCAACACGCTTATCCTGGAGGACAAAGTGTTCGCGCTGGCCGGCTCAGTGGGAACCCCCACCGGTCTTGCCGCGGTGCCCATCGTTTCAGAACAGCGCGTTCCATTGGTGGGCATGTTCACAGGGGCCCAGGCCCTGCGCGAGCCCTTCAACCGCTACGTATTTCATGTGCGGGCCAGCTACTTTGACGAAACCGAACGCATCGTGCAGCACCTTACAACCCTTGGCATCAAGAAGATCGCTGTGTTCTACCAAAACGATGCTTATGGCAAAGCAGGGCTTGAAGGCGTAACGCAGGCTTTGACCAGGCGCCAGCTCAAACCGGTAGCTACGGCCACAGTGGAAAGAAACTCAGTGGATGTGACACAGTCACTGGAGACGCTGATCAAGGCCGCGCCCGAGGCCATTGTGCAGATTGGCGCCTACAAGTCCTGCGCGGCATTCATCAAACAGGCACGCGCCAAGGGCTACGGTGGCCAGTTCTTCAACGTCAGCTTCGTGGGCTCCAGGGCATTGGCCGACGAACTGGGCGACACCGGCCAGGGAGTGGTAATTTCACAAGTGGTCCCGTTTCCTTATGCCCAAAACACACCTATGGTTCGCGATTACCAGCTGCGCATGACCGAGGCCGGCCATAAGGATTTCGACTTTACCAGCCTGGAGGGCTACCTGACCGCACGCGTCTTGGTGGAGGGGCTGCGGCGCGCAGGGAAGAACCTGACCCGCGATAGCCTCATAGCCGGGCTGGAGTCCATGAATGAAGTCAACCTGGGTGGTTTCACAATCAATTACAGTGCCAAAAGCCACCAAGCGTCCAACTTCACCGACCTGACCATCATCGGTCGCGGCGGCAAGTTTATGCACTGACTGACAATGACCTACTGCGTTGCTATCAAACGCAACGCCGGGCTGGACCGTGTCATCACCCCCGACACGCCGCTGGACGAGGCCACCAAATGCGCGCTGGTATCTATGGATGCCACACGCAAGTCCAACCTGTCGGTGGGCCTGTCGCCCAAGAAGATATCCACCCCGCAAGAAAAATTGCTATAACCCGCACTCATCCGTTTATGCCCGCCACCATCGTTTTCTCCCACGCCAACAGTTTCCCCGCCAGCACCTACCGCGTCTTATTCAAAAGCCTGCAAACACGCGGCTTCACGGTCAAGGCGGTGGAAAAGTATGGCCATGACCCGCGCTACCCCATCAGCAACAACTGGCCCAACGTGGTGCCAGAATTGATCGACTTTGCGCAAGACGCCGTCACCCAGGCGGGTGAGCCTGCGTGGTTGGTGGGCCATTCGTTGGGCGGGTATTTGAGCCTGATGGCCGCCATCCGCAAGCCCGAGCTGGTGCGTGGCGTGGTGCTGATTGATTCGCCCATCGTGGGCGGCTGGCGCTCCAAGGCGTTGGGGGCCATGAAAACAACCGGCATGTTTGGCTCGTTCTCGCCCGGTGCGCTCAGCAGCAAGCGGCGCAATACCTGGCCCAGCATCGACGCGGCCTACGCCCACTTTCGCCACAAAAAAGCCTTTGCCAAATGGGACGATGCAGTGCTGATGGACTACGTCACCCACGGCACGCTGGAAGCCGATGGCAAGCGCGTGCTGAGTTTTGACCGGGACGTAGAAACGCAGTTTTACAACACCGTGCCCGACAACCTGGAACGCCTGCTGGCACGCCACCCGGTTAAATGTCCGGTTGCGTATATTGGCGCGCTGGCATCGCACGAAATGAAGCAAGTGGGCATGGATGCCACCCAAAAAGTCACCAAGGGGCGCATTTTAATGCTCGACGGCAGCCACCTGTTCCCCATGGAAAAACCGGTGGCTACGGCGGCGGCCATTGAGGCGGCCTTGCGCAACATGGAAGGTTAAGCAGCCCAGTGCACCGTGCCACTCCAGGCAGTGGCCAGCACCACCACACCAAAAACAATGCGGTAGTAGGCAAAGCCCACAAAGCTGTGCGTAGCAATAAAACGCAACAACCAGCGCACGCACACCCAGGCAGCCAGAAACGACACCACCAGCCCCACCGCAAACAGCGGTATGTCCGCCACGCTGAGCAATGCGCGCTCTTTGTACAGGCTGTAGACGCCGGCACCAATCAGCGTGGGGATGGCCAGGTAGAACGAAAAATCGGTGGCCGCCTTGCGCGACAGCCCCAACAGCATGCCACCGATGATGGTGGCCCCACTGCGGCTGGTGCCGGGAATCATGGCCAGGCATTGCACCAGGCCCACCTTGAGGGCGTCTTTCCAGTTCATGTCATCGGCGTCCAGCACACGCACCGCATTGCCGCCGGCTACCTGGCGCTTCTCGGCCCACAGGATGATGAATCCACCGACGATAAACGTGGTGGCCACCACCACTGGCGTAAACAAATGCTCTTTGATGGTCTTGCCAAACAACAAGCCCAGCACCACGGCGGGGATGAAGGCGATCAGCACGTTCAGCGCAAACAACTGTGCCTGGCGCTGTGTGGGCAGGTCGGCCACGGTGGTACGAATTTTTTGCCAGTACACCAGCACTACCGCAAAGATGGCACCCGTCTGGATGGCAATATCAAACACCTTGGCCTTGTCGTCGTCAAAGCCCAGCAAGGCACCGGCCAGAATCAAATGCCCAGTGCTGGAGATGGGCAAAAACTCGGTCAACCCCTCGACGATGCCCATCACAACGGCCTTCATCAGCAAAACTAGGTCCAAAACCAACTCCTTCAAGTAAAAAATGGCGGTAGCTCTCGTATTATCTACGTAAGTAGCTCACTTATTCATAGCGATCTACAAGTCGTTGCAACTTGTTTGTAGCGGGCCGTTGCACGGCGCCTGGGCATGGCATACATTGCAGGCTCACTCCGTTACCCCACGTCAGGACCGACCCCCATGAACCGATCACTCATTACCCCGTTTATTCTGTTGGCCATCGCCAGCAGCGCCCACGCGCAATCCACCGAGCAGCGCAGCAACCTCAGTGACCAGCAGGGAGTCGCCGTCACCATTTACAACGAGAACCTGGCCCTGGTGAAAGACCAGCGCCGCCTGCAGATCAAACCCGGCACATCCAGCCTGGCGTTTCGTGATGTCAGTGCGCGGATGCGCCCCGAGACTGCCCTGCTGCGCAGCACCACGGCGCCCGGCAGCCTGACGGTACTGGAGCAAAACTTCGACTTTGATCTGCTCACCCCGCAAAAGTTGCTGGAAAAATACGTGGGCCGCAATGTCCAGATCATCCGCACCAACCCCGCCACGGGCGCCGAGACCACCGAGCAGGCTCAGGTGTTGTCAGCGAATAACGGCGTGGTGCTGCAAATCGGTTCGCGCATTGAGACCGGCATTCCCGGGCGCATTGTCTATGGCGATGTGCCGCCCAACCTGCGTGACCGCCCCACGCTGGTCATGGCGCTGGACAACACCGGTGCTGCGCAACAAGATGTGGAACTGAGCTACCTTACCAGCGGCCTGGCCTGGAAGGCAGACTACGTGGTGGAGCTCAACGCCACCGAAGACAAGCTCGACATCTCCGGCTGGGTCACACTGACCAACACCAGTGGCGCCACGTACCGCAACGCCAAATTGCAATTGGTGGCGGGTGACGTTAACCAGGTCGCGCCGCGCATGGAAAACCGTGTCTTGATGGCGGCGCCTTCGCCCACCATGGCCAGGGCACCCAAAGCGATGGAAGAGGAATCCTTGTTCGAATACCATCTCTACACCCTGGGCCGCCCCACCACCATTGCCGAGAACCAGACCAAGCAGGTGTCACTTTTGGCGGCCAGCGGCGTGCCAGCCCGCAAAGAACTGCTTCTGCGTGGCAACGAGTACTACTACCAAAGCAGCTATGGCGACCTGGGTAAAAAAATGAAGGTGGCCGTTTTTGTTGAATTTGACAACAAGGAAAGCGACCATCTGGGTATGCCTTTGCCCAAGGGCATCATCCGCGTCTACAAAAGAGACAAGGCGGGTAACGCCCAGTTCATTGGTGAAGACCGGGTCGACCACACCCCCAAGAACGAAAAAGTGCGTCTGAAGCTGGGCGACGCGTTTGACGTGACGGCCGACAAGAAGCAGACTGACTTCAAGAAAGTCGGTGGCGACGGCAAGTTCAGTAACCAGTTCGAAAGCGCATTTGAGTTGGTACTGAAAAACGCCAAGAAAGAGGCCGTGACGGTCACCGTGCAAGAACCGATGCCCGGCGACTGGCAGGTGCTCTCCAGCAGCCTCCCCTACACCAAGGGCGCCAGCAACACCGCTGTGTGGAAGGTGCAAGTACCCGCCGAAGGCAACACCACCCTGACTTACCGTAGCCTGGTGCGCTACTAAAAACGCCAAGCGCAATCTCAGCGGGTCGGCACGGCTGCATTTCGCGCCGCCGTCCTGGCGTTTCGCACTACGGTAGTTCCAAATCGTCGCTTGGCGGTTTTCTGCGGGGGTTTGTGGCGGCACATTAGCGCCATCACCAACCACTCCACGAGATTCACCATGTTGTTGCACATTCTGTCGAGCACCCCCAAATGGGTTTTTGTTTTGTTTGCCGCCCTGCTGTGGCTAGGGCTTCAACAAATGCAACCGCGCCAGGTCAGCCTGAACCGGGCCACCCTTCTGCCCCTGGCCATGGCGGGTCTGTCGCTGTTGGGCGTGGCCAGTGCGTTTGGCAACCTGCCCGTGGCCCTACTGGTCTGGCTGGCTGGCACGGCCCTGGCCCTTGCTGCCGCACTACAACTGCAATCCAGCGCGCGCATCCACTATGACGCCACCAACCGGCGCTTTCACCTGCCCGGCAGCGTCGTGCCGCTGGCCCTGTTCATGGGTATCTTTATCACCAAATATGCGGTGGGTGTGAGCATTGGCATCCAAGCCAGCCTGGCCCATGACGGCACTTTTGCCCTGACCGTGAGCACCCTGTACGGCGCCTTCAGCGGCATCTTCCTGGCGCGTGCCGCCCGCCTGTGGCGCTTGGCACTGCAACAGGCCAACGCCTTGCAAACCGCCTGAAGCATACATCGCGCCCCTAAAATCGCTGGCACTATGCCCCAAAACCAGACCATGAGCCCCGACGAGATCGACCGACTGGCGCGCAAGCGCGCCGGGGCCAAGCTGGGCTGGTACGTGCATGCAATGGTTTATGTGGTGGTCAACCTGTTTATATTTTCCATATCGCAATACGGCTTTGGCCAGCGCCCCTGGTCCATCATGCCGCTGCTGGGTTGGGGCCTGGGTCTGGCGCTGCACGGCATCTCGGTCTGGCTGCTGGGCGCCGGTGGCAATTTGCGTGAACGCATGGTGCAAACTGAACGCGAACGCTTGCAGCGCGAGCAAGACCGGCGCAACGGATCATGAAAATCGACTGGATCGATAAACTGCGGCGCGGGCTGCAGACCATTGCGTTTTGCCTGGCCATTGCCAGCATCCAATACGCCTTTCGCCCCGACCACCCGTTTGAGCCGCCGCTGGTTTATTCGCTGTGTATTGGCATTTGCACCTGGTCGTTTATAGACTTTGGCTCACAACTGTTTCCATCCGCCCAAATTTCTGGCTGGCCCACGGGACTGGCAGGAAAGCTGTTGCCTGTAGCCGGCATTGCGTTGGGATATTTGGTGGGCACCAGTCTGGCTGACTGGTATTTTGGCTGGTCCAGTTTTGCCAATGCATCGCGCCAACAATTGATTTTGTCGGGCCTGATTTCGGCCATTGTGGGGGTAGTCGTCACCTACTACTTCTTCACCCAGGGCAAAAATACCCTGCTGGAAAAGCAAATCGGCGAAGCCACCCGCCTTGCCACCGATGCCCGCCTCAAGCTGCTGGAAACCCAGCTGGAGCCCCACATGCTGTTCAACACCCTGGCCAACCTGCGGGTGTTGATTGGAGTGGACCCCCAGCGCGCACAAGACATGCTGGACCGAATGGTGGCTTACCTGCGCGCCACGTTGGCAGCCTCGCGCGCCAGCAACCATCCGCTGGAACGCGAGTTTGACCGGCTGCGCGATTACCTCGAGCTGATGTCCGTGCGCATGGGCCCCCGCATGCGCTACACGCTGGACCTGCCCGCCGATCTGGCCAATCTCAATGTACCCGCCCTGCTGTTGCAACCCCTGGTGGAAAACAGCATCAAGCACGGTCTGGAGCCCAAGCTCGAAGGCGGCAGCATCACCGTGCGGGCGCAGCGCGCCGGCAGCACACTGACCCTGTTGGTGAGCGACACCGGCGTGGGCTTTGACGCGCAGACTGCATTGACCGACGGTTTTGGCTTGGTCCAGGTGCGCGAACGCCTGGCCGCTGCCTATGGCGAAAAAGGCTCGGTGGAGCGCAATTCCACCCCTGGCCAAGGCACCACCGTACTGCTGCACCTGCCCACCAACACAAACACTGCCTGATCGATGCAAGCCGCCACCGCCCTGATTGCCGAAGACGAACCCCTGCTGGCGCAAGCCCTGCAAGCCGAACTGGCCCGCGCCTGGCCCACACTGACGGTGCTGGCTACGGTGGGCGACGGCGCCTCAGCGGTGCGCCAAGCCCTGGCACTGCAACCCGATGTGCTGTTCTTCGACATTCGCATGCCCGGCCAAACCGGGCTGGACGCCGCCGTTGAACTGGCCGAGCGCTGGCCCACGGAAGGTACGCAGGAACGCCCCTTTCCTGCCCTGGTGTTTGTAACCGCCTACGACGAATACGCCGTGCAGGCCTTTGAAGCCCAGGCGGTGGACTACTTGCTCAAGCCCGTGCAACCCCAGCGGCTCCAAAAGACAGTAGAAAAACTGGCGCTAGCCCTCGCCAAACCTACACAACACGCTATTAATTTTGAAGCAACCCTGGGTCAGTTGCGCGGTCTGCTGGCCGGGCCGGCAACAGCGCCCAAACCGCCTTTGCAAGTGATTCAGGCCAGCGTGGGCAGCACCATCCGCATGGTGCCGGTTGACGAGGTGTTGTGTTTTGAGGCAGCCGACAAATACGTGCGCGTACTCACCGCCGAGCGCGAATACCTGATCCGCACCCCGCTCAAAGAGCTGCAGGACCAACTGGACACCGCGGTGTTCTGGCAGATCCACCGTGGCACCATCGTGCGCGCGCTGGCCATCGATGCGGTCTCCCGCGACGAAGCCGGTAAGGCCTTTGTGGCGTTGCGCGGGCTGAAAGAGAAGTTTGTGGTGAGCCGGCTTTACACCCACCTGTTCAAAGCCATGTGACAGCGCGCCGATGGCGCCAAACTCCCTGTATTACGTTATGTAATGAGACATTAGCCATTTGAATAATTTGCGCAAATTGGTAGCATCCCTATGCCTCGTTGCGGGCAGATGCGTTATCGTGTATGCAGTGGCACTTTGTGTCCACATCTTCTTTTTACTGGAGAATTTATGCGTTTGAAGCTTACTATCGTCGCGGCCGCTGCCGTTGCTCTGTCTTCTGGCCTTGCCTTCGCGCAAGAGGTTGTCACCATCGCCCACGTTGGTCCTACCAGCGGTGCTATTGCCCACCTGGGCAAGGACAATGAAAACGGCGCCAAGATGGCCGTCGAAGAACTGAACGCACAAGGCGTCGTGATCGCTGGCAAGAAGGTCACCATTAAGCTGATGACAGAAGACGATGCAGCCGATCCAAAGCAAGGCACCGCAGTTGCACAAAAGTTGGCTGATGCCAAGGTTTCTGGCGTGATCGGTCACCTGAATTCCGGCACCACCATTCCTGCTTCCAAGATTTACAGCGACGCTGGCATCCCCCAAGTGTCCCCCTCCGCTACCAACCCCAAATACACACGCCAAGGCTTCAAGACCGCCTTCCGTCTGGTGGCTGACGACACACAACTGGGTGGCACACTGGGCCGCTACGCTGTGAAAGAACTCAAGGGTAAGGCTTTTGCTGTGATCGACGACCGTACCGCTTACGGCCAAGGCGTGGCACAAGAGTTCAAGAAAGCCGTGGAAGCCGCTGGCGGCACCGTGGTGGCCAACGAATTCACCACCGACAAGTCGACCGACTTCAACTCCATCTTGACCACCATCAAGGGCAAGAAGGCTGACGTCGTGTTCTTCGGCGGTATGGACGCCGTTGCCGGCCCCATGCTGCGCCAGATGAAGTCCCTGGGCATCAACGCCAAGTTCATGGGTGGCGACGGCATCTGCTCCACCGAACTGGTGAAGCTGGCTGGCGACGCAGTGACCGACAACCAAGTCTATTGCGCAGAAGCCGGCGGTGTTGAAGGCAAGCAAAAAGCAGGCATGGAAGCTTTCCGCGCCAAGTTCAAGGCCAAGTTTGGTACCGAAGTTCAGGTGTATGCACCCTACGTCTATGACGGCGTGAAGCTGATGGTGGCTGCCATGGAAAAGGCCGGTTCTTCTGACCCAGCCAAGTACCTGCCTACGCTGGCTGCTACCAAGGACTACCATGGCGTGACCGGCGACATCACCTTTGACAACAAGGGCGACATCCTGAACGGCGCTTTGACCCTGAAGACCATTCGTGGCGGCAAGCTGGTTGAGCTGGCTGTTATTCGCTAATCACCCCACTTTGCAGGCAACCCCGCAACGGGTTGCCCCGCAAATACAAAAAAACGCGCCAACCCGGCGCGTTTTTTTTATGCCCAACGAAATTAGC
>Ga0073904_10004792_pt1 | contig 10019 bp, 9 predicted proteins | sample KloWWTrecipitate_FD_66668 | JGI IMG/M metagenome (GOLD analysis project Ga0073904, IMG submission 66668) | Active sludge microbial communities from Klosterneuburg, Austria, studying microevolution and ecology of nitrifiers - Klosterneuburg... | ecosystem: Engineered > WWTP > Aerobic digester >... | reverse complement strand
GCCTGGGAGACGGGCCGCGAGGCCTTCACGATCTGGGGCGGGCGCTCGCACCTGACAGGCAAGCAGTCGTTCATCACGGCGAACTCGATCATCGCCATCCGCGGCAAGGCGCTCGCGATCAAGGGTTTCCACTCCACCCCGCCGCTCAACAACCGCGAGCTCTTCCACCGCGACCGCGCCGTCTGCGCCTTCTGCGGCGGCCTCTTCCCGCCCCTCAGGCTCACCTGCGACCACATCCTGCCGATGTCGCGCGGCGGCCGGGACACCTGGATGAACGTCGTCACCGCGTGCCGCGCGTGCAACCAGAAGAAGGGCAACCGCACGCCGGAGGAGGCGCGCATGCACCTGCTCTACGCGCCCTATGTCCCCAACCGGGCCGAGTTCCTCATCCTGGCCAACCGCCGCATCCTGGCCGACCAGATGGAGTTCCTGAAGCAGCACGTCTCGGCCAACTCCCGCCTGCACGCCGCATGACGAAACGGTGTCAGGTTACTTTTTGGTGTCAGACACCAAAAAGTAACCTGACACCGCTTCGGTCCGGCTTGCCGTTGGCAAGGCGAGGGATCTCGGCGACCAGCTCGATGCGGGGCAGCTTGTAGCGCGCCAGCCTCGGCTCGAGGAACGCGCGAAGGTCGGGCGAGCCCGGGCGGCGCAGCTGCACGACCGCGAGCGGCACCTCCCCCCACCTTTCGTCGGGCACGCCGAACACGACGGCATCCGCCACGTCGGCATGCTCGCGCAGGGCGTGCTCTATCTCGGCGGGGTAGACGTTCTCGCCGCCGGAGATGATGAGGTCGTCGCGGCGCGAGAGCACGCGCAGGCAGCCGTCGGCGTCCACTTCGCCCAGGTCTCCCGTGCGCAGCCAGCCCTCCCGCAGCGCGGCAGCGGTGGCTTCCGGGTCGTCGAGGTATCCGCGCATCACGGTGGGACCGCGAAGCTCGATCACGCCGTCGTCCGCGATGCGCAGGTCGATGCCCGGCAGCGCCTGGCCCGCGGTGCGCCGCTGCGCCGCCGGCGCGCCCGGACGGACGAGGGTCGCCATCGCGCACGACTCGGTGAGCCCATAGCTCGCGATCGCCTGGGGGCAGGCATCCAGCAGCCCCTGGCTCACGGGCCCGCCGCCGACGACCACCGCCCGGACGCGATCGGGAAGCAGCCGGCCGCCACGCGCCTCGAGAATCCGCCGCAGCGTCGCGTCGACCACCGACACGTGCGTGATGCCGTGGCCCTCGATCGAGTGCCCGAGCTCGTCGGCCGAGAACGCGGCCGGCAGAACGACGCACGCGCCCGAGCGCAGGCACCGGTGCACGATGCCCAGGCCGCCCACGTGGAAGAAGGGCAGCGAGGCGAGCCAGCGATCGCCGGGCCCGAGCGGCAGGACGGCACCCGAGGCCAGCGCGCTCGCGGCCTGGTTGCCGTGGGTGAGGACCGCGCCCTTGGGGCGCCCCGTCGTGCCGGAGGTGAAGAGGATGGCCGCCTCGCGCGCCGGATCGTCGTGGCCGGCGAGCGCGCCTTTGTTGCCGGAAGGCAGCGTCCGCCACTCGGCGAACGACACCAGCCGGCTCGCGCTCACGGCGCGCGCGGCGAGATCGTCAGCCGCGATCACGACGCGCAATCCCGCGCGCGCCGCCTGCCAGTCGATCTCCGCGTCGGCAAGCCGCGTGTTGAGCGGCACGAGCACCGCGCCCACGCGCCCGACCGCGAGGGCGATCACGATCCATTCGACCGAGTTCCCGGCCCACAGCCCCACGCGCGCCCGCTCCCCGACGCCCAGCGCCCTGAGCCTGCCGGCGGCATCCCCGACGCGATCCTCGAGGGCCCCGTAGGTGACCGTTTCGCTCCAGGACAGCAGCGCCGGCGCTTCGCGGGTCACGGCGTGCGTTCCCGCAGGCGCACCCCCAACCCCGGGCCCTTCGGCAGGAGGATGTGGCCGCCGTGGGGAGGGTCGAGCCCTTCCACCGGCGCCTCTTCCAGCAGGCCCACCGTCGCGAGCCCGTGCGCGCGCTCCGGCCCGGGCAGGCTCGCGGCCAGGTGCAGGGCGCCTGCGACGCCCACTTGCGTGTCGAGGACCGACGTGATCACGACGCCAAGCCCGGCCTCGATGGCCGTCACCGCGAGCTTGCGCGTCGGGCGAAGCCCGCCCAGCGCCATGGGCTTGAGCACGAGGATGTCCGCGCCGCGCTCGCGCAGCACGCGCTCGCCCTCCTCCAGCGAGGCCGGGTCCGCGGCCACGGGGATGTTGCTGCGCCGGCCCACGGCGCGCAGGTCGCCCGCCACCGGCTCCTCCACGTACTCGAGGTCGCACCCCTCCACCGCGCGCAGCACGCGCAGCGCGGTCTCCTCGTCCCACGCGCCATTGGCGTCGATGCGCAGCGCCACGCCCTCGCCCACGCGTTCGCGCACGGCGAGGATGCGCCGGATGTCCTCCTCCGGCGCCGCCGAGGCCACTTTGATCTTCAGCGTCCGATAGCCCGCCTGCACCGCGCGCGCGGCTTGCGCGGCGAGGGCCTCGGGATCGCGCGCGAGGACGAGCGAATTCACGGCGACCTGCGGGCGCGGCGAATCCGCGAGGAGCCAGGCGAGCGGCCGGCCGAACCGCTGCGCGTCGAGGTCCAGCGCGGCGAGGTCGAAGGCCGCGTCGCGCAATGGCCCGCCTTCGATCGCCTTCGCGAGCGCCCCGGCCGATTCCAGCCTCGCGAGCGGCGCCGCCTCTCCCAGCCCCACGCGCCCGTCGTCCGCCTCGAGGCGAAGCCAGGCGCCGCGCCGGTGCGTCCACGCGCCCGAGCCCGTCGTGACGGGCTCGCGGAAGGCGATGTCGTAGGGGATGAACTCGTGGCGCAAGGGCCGATGCCCGCGCCGCGCCCGTCAGGGCACGCGCTTGAACTTCCCGAAGTCGGGGCGGCGCTTCTCGACGTAGGCGTTGCGGCCTTCCTGCGCCTCCTCGCTCATGTAGTAGAGCAGCGTCGCGTTGCCCGCGAGCTCCTGGATGCCGGCCTCGCCGTCGTAGGCCGCGTTGAACGCGCTCTTCAGGCAGCGCAGCGCCAGCGGGCTGTGCTGCAGGATCTCGCGGCACATGGCCACCGTGGCCTTCTCGAGGTCCGCCAGGGGCACCACCTCGTTCACGAGCCCCATCGCGAGCGCCTGCTTCGCGTCGTACTGGCGGCAAGTGAACCAGATCTCCTTTGCCTTCTTGGGGCCCACGAGGTCCGCGAGGATGCTCGAGCCGAAGCCGCCGTCGAAGCTGCCCACGCGCGGGCCCGTCTGCCCGAAGCGCGCGTTGTCCGCGGCGATGGTGAGGTCGCAAACGACGTGCAGCACGTGGCCGCCGCCGATGGCGTAGCCCGCGACCATCGCGATGACGGGCTTCGGGCACGAGCGGATCTGCTTCTGGAGGTCGAGCACGTTCAGGCGCGGCACGCCGTCGAGGCCCACGTAGCCCTTGTCGCCTCGGATCCGCTGGTCGCCGCCGGAGCAGAACGCGAGATCGCCCGCGCCGGTGATCACGATCACGCCGATGGCCGGGTCCTCGTGCGCGTCCTTGAAGGCGCGCGCGAGCTCGTTCAGCGTGGTCGGGCGGAAGGCGTTTCGCACCTCGGGCCGGTTGATCGTGAGCCTGGCGATCCCCTCCGCCTTGTCGTAGAGGATGTCCTTGAACTTCCCGGCGGACTTCCAGGCGACGGCCTTGGCTTTCTTCATCGGTCGATGCTCCCCTTCAGGAATTCCTCGAGTGCCGCGGCGCAGGCCGCTGCGCGCTCGATGGGCACGGCGTGCCCGGCGCCGGCAACGAGGCGGACGACCGCGCCGGGAATCCGGCCGGCCATGTCGCGCGCGATGCCGGAGAACTTCTCGTCGCGCTCGCCGGCCATCACGAGCACCGGCATGGATAGGCCCGCGAGCGCGTCATGGACGGGCGGCTGGAACCCCGTGCCGAAAGCGCGCAAGGCGGCGGCGAGCCGCGCCGGGTCCTGGCCCAGCCGCTGGCTACGCATCGCCTCGCGAAGCGCCGGCGCCATCGCGACCTGGGTGGCGAAGAGCGGATTGGCCTCCCACTGCCGGCAGAAGGCCTCGATGCCGTCGCGTTCGAGGGTGGCGGCAAGGTCGAGATCGGCCCGGGCACGCGTGGCGCGCTCGCCCTCGTTCGCGATGCCCGGCGAGGCGCCGACGAGCGCCAGCGCCGCGACGCGATCCGGGTGCCGCAAGGCGAGCGACAGCGCCAGCCGGCCGCCCAGGGAGTAGCCGGCGAGCGCGAAGCGATCGACGCCGAGCCCGCCGAGCAACGAGACCAGCGCGTCGGCCGCGCGCTCGAGCCGCCACGATGGCGCCGGCACCGGCGCACCGGTCCCGCCGTGACCGGGAAGGTCGGGGAAGAGGCATCGGCGGCGGGCAATCGCCGTCGCCACGGGAAGCCAGAACTCGCCGGTGCCGGTGAAGCCGTGCAGGAGCACGAGCGGCACGCCCCCGCGCGGCCCGCGGCTTCGCACCTGCCACGCGAGACCGTCGGACTCGACGCGGTCCGCATGCACGCCGGGCAGCCTGGTGAGCGCCGCCTGCTCGCGAAGCGTCTCCGCGCGGTCCGTGCGCCATTCGATGACGCGCACGCCGCCGCCGGCAAAGGTTTGCGCGGCGAGCGAAGCGACCTCATCGAGGGTCGCGGCGACGGCATGATCGATGCCCGCGGCGCGCGACACCGCCGCCAGCTCGCAGCCGTGGGGCGTGCCGAAGAGCGGCTCGAAGACCTCCTCGTGCCGCGCCACCGGCAGGTGCGAGAAGATGCCGCCGCCGTCGTTTTCCAGCAGCAGGATGGCGAGCGGCGTCCGCAACTGCCGCGCCGCCCTCAGCCCGCCCGCGTCGTGAAGGAACGCGAGATCGCCCGTCACCAGCAGGGTCGGCGCGCCGCTTCCCGCAGCCACGCCGATCGCGGTGGAGACGACGCCGTCGATGCCGTTGGCGCCCCGGTTGGCGTGAACCGCCACGCCTTCGGGGAGCGCGCCCGCATACATCTCGGCCCAGCGGATCGGCATGCTGCTCGACAGGAAGAGCGCGCCGCCGGGCGGCAGCGCCCGGCAGGCGACCGCGACCGCCGCCGCCTCGCGCGGCATCGCGTCGAGCAAGGCGCGCGCGCCGGCTTCGCCGCTTCGCAGCGTCGCCTCCCAGGCGTCGTCGCGCGCGGCGCGCTTCACGTGCAGGGCGAGCGCTTCGCAGAGCGCGCCGGCGCGCGAGACGATCGCTTCGGTCACGATGCCGTCCGGGTCGCGCCGGCTTTCGTCGGGCTGGATCGCCACGAGCGGCGGACGATGGCGCGCGAGCCACGTGGCGAGCGTCTTCGAGGTCGGGATGCCGCCCAGGCGAAGCACGAAGTCCGGCGCGAGGTCCGCGATCGCCTCGTCGCGAAGAAAAAGGTCGGCGTGGAAGCACGCGGTCACGTCCCCGGGCAAGGTGGCGCCGCGCAGCCCCGAGGCGATGTCCGCGAAGACCGGCATGCCCGCGGCGCGCGCCAGCGCAAGGACCGCCGCGGCTTCCGCCACGCCCACCGATCCGGGGCCGGCGACGAGCAAGGGGCGCCGCGCCTTCTCGAGGCGCGCGGCGAGCGAAGCCAGCACCGGGAGGCCCGGCGCCATCCGCGGACCGGGGTCGGCCATCGCGGACAGGGCCTGGCGGAGCGAAGCCTCGACTGCGTCCCACGCCGCTTCGCACGCGGCCAGGTCTTCCGGCGCGGGAACCAGCGGCTCGCGAAAAGGCACGTTGAGGTGCACCGGCCCCGCGCGACCGGCCATCGAGGCGTGGCACGCGTCCCGCGCCGCGCTCGCGGCGACCGACGCGGTCGAGCCGGCCCCGTCGGCGCAGGGCAGGTCGCGGAAGAGCCGCACGTGGGAGCCGTAGAGCGCGATCTGGTCGATGGTCTGCGAGGCGCCCACGCCGCGAAGCTCCGGCGGACGGTCGGCGGTGAGCACCACCAGCGGCACGCCGGCGAGGGAAGCCTCGACGACCGCCGGCAGGAAGTTGGCCGCCGCGGTGCCGGAGGTGCACACGAGCGCCACCGGCGCTCCCGTGGCCTTGGCGATGCCGAGCGCGAGGAAGGCGCTGCTGCGCTCGTCGATCTGCATCGAGGTCGAGAGCCGCGAATCCCGGTGCGCGGCGATCGCGAGCGGCGAGGACCGCGAGCCGGGGCTCAGGCACACATGGCGCACGCCGCCGGCCGCGAGGCCCTCGGCGAGCGCGCGTCCCCACAGGAAATTGGCGCGCGCCGTGGCGGCCGGGCCGCCGAGGCCGCCGCCCGCCCGCGGGGCCGCGTCCCCGCCGGCCAGGGTCATGCGCGCTCCGCGAAAAGATTGATGAAGGAGGCGGCCTTGCGCGCGGTCTCGTCCCACTCCGCGTGGGGATCGGAACCGCGCACGATCCCGGCGCCGCCGAAGGCGGTCATGCGGTTGCCGCGCACGATGCCGGAACGGATGGCCACCGCGAAGTCGGCCGCGTCCTGGCCGATCCAGCCGACCAGGCCCGCGTACCAGCCCCGCGAGCGCTGCTCGAGGGCGTGGATCAGGTCCATCGCGTGCAGGCGCGGCGAGCCGCCCACGGCCGGCGTCGGATGCAGGGCGCCCACCAGCGTGCCCAGGCCCACGCCGGGGCGAAGCCGTGCGCGGATGGGGCTCCAGAGGTGCAGCACCTCGGCGAGCGACAGGATGCGCGGCGCCGCCGGCGATTGCACTTCGCGCACGTGCGGCGCGATGGCGGCGAGGATCTCCTCGAGGACGATTCGATGCTCCCGGCCGTCCTTTTCGCTCGCGAGCAGGGACGCGGCGTTGCCCGTCTCGGCTTCGCGCGTGGCGCCGCGGGCGATCGTCCCGGCGAGGCAGTCGAGGGCGAGCATCGAGCCGTCCTGCGCGACCAGTCGCTCCGGGCTCGCGCCCATGAACGCCGACTGGTGGTCGAAGCGAAGGCAGAATCGCAGGCCGTGGGGGTCGCGCTGATGGACGAGGCGAAGCAGCTCCCACGGGTCGATGGCCCGGCGGGCGTCGAGAAGGATGTCGCGGGAAAGCACGACCTTGCGCGCCGCGCCCGCATCGATCGCGCGCAGCACTTCCCCCACGGCGCCGGTCCAGCGCCCGCGCGCGGCCGGCAGCGTGGCTTCCGACACGCGGATCGGCGAAGGCGGCGAGTGGGGTGCCATCGCCGCCCGGCGGATGCGTTCGATGAGGCGGCGCGCCTCCGGTCCGGGGGTGCCGAGCACGGTCGCCTCGATCGTGCCGTTCGCCTGCCGCAACAGGACGCGGGGCAGGATGAAGCGGGCCGCCTCCCCGCCGGGCCAGCCCGGATGGGCGCCATGGCGCGGATCGAACGCGAGGCCGCCGACGTAACGCACCAGCGATGGCTCGGGCGAAAGGCCGGCGAGGACCTTCAGGCGTTCCCGGGCACGCTCGAGCAGGGCGAGTGCGCCGGCGAATCCGGCGCCGGCAGGCGCCACGAGGGAATCGATCTCGCCCAACGCGAGCCAGCGCTCACCCGTGCGGGCCGAGTCGGACCAGCCGATCTGCGGCAGCAGGGACGCGACGCTGCCAAGCCGGGCGGGGATCGCGTAGAGATCGTCGCCATCGATGGACGCGCGAAGGCAGGCGGCGGCGAGTCCGGGCTCGAGTGCCGGCGTCGACTTGACCACGTCATCCACGGGAATCCTTCGACCTCATTAGTCGGACCGGGCGCCGGGGAGTCCGGCCGCCCCAGGTGATGGGTCCCGAATTATACAAACCGCGGCTCGCCGGGCGGCTGCGAAGGATCAAGCCCGGCGGACCGGCCGCGGCATTAGAAAAACTGATGCGTCGAGTTCGGAAATCTCGTTTGTCCGGCCCTGCGCTGCGGTGCAGCATCCGCCCATCGGCGCGCCGCCTCGAAACCCCGGGCGTGCGTGTGCCAACCCCAGAGAGCCACCATGCAACTGAACGTCACTTCCTCCAAGGTCGTCCTCGAGCCGGGCCAGGTCCTCACGCTGGACGATGCCGCGGGCGTGCATGTCCGCCCGCGCGGCGCCAAGGTCTGGATCACCGAGGAAGGCGATTGCAGCGACTTCGTCGTCAATCCCGGCGAGGACTTCGTGATCTCCCACGCCGGCCGCACCGTCCTCCAGGCGATCGACACGACCTGGGTCGACCTGCAGGAAGCCGCCTAGCCGATCTCCGCCCGAAGCCAGGCCACGAAGGCCTGCGCTTCGGGACGCCCCTGCGCGCCCGGCGCATAGACCGCGTGCAGGGCGCGCGGCACCTGCGTGCGCTTGCCGAAGAGCGCCACGAGCCGGCCCTCCTTGATGAGGGAATCCACGAGCGAGAGCCGTCCCAGCGCCACGCCCTGTCCGTGCAGCGCGGCGTTGATCACCTGGTCGTACTGGTCGAAGGTGAGCGTGCCGCCGGGGACCAGGTCGGTGACGCCGTTCGCCTCGAACCACGCGGCCCAGGTGATCCACGGCCAGCGCCCCTGCGGGTCGTGCAGGTTCACCATCACGTGGCGGCGGAGATCGGCGGGGCTCGCGAGGGGCGCCTTCGCACCGTTCAGGTAAGCGGGACTCGCCACGGGGCACATGCGCTCGCCCACCAGCCGCACCGAGCCGGGCGGCTCGCGCCCCGAGGCGACGTCGCGAACCGCCACGTCGATCCCCTCGCGCGTCATGTCGAGCACCTCGTGCGTCGCGGCGATGCGCACGTCGATGCCCGGGTGCGCCTGGCCGAAGCGCGCGAGCCGCGGCACCAGCCAGATGGACGCGAATGAAACCGTGGTGGTGACCGTGAGCACATGCCCGCGCGTCGATTCGCGTAGCTGCTGCGTCGCGGCGCGCAATTGTGCGAGCGCCCCCTCGACCGAACGGTAGTACGACTGCCCGGCGGCGGTGAGCGCGAGCGACTTGTGGCGGCGCTCGAAGAGCTTCACGCCGAGGAATTCCTCGAGCGCCTGCACTTGGCGGCTCACCGCCGACTGCGTCACGAAGAGTTCCGCCGCCGCCTGCGTGAAGGACAGGCGCCGCGCGGCGGCCTCGAAGCCCCGGACGAGGTCCAGCGGCGGCAGGCTGCGCTGCGATTTATGCATGCTTGCAGATCATGCAAGCCATTCCCGATTTTCGTTTGCGGCCACTGGGCCTCCTCACGATACTGGCGCCACTGGGAAGGCATTGTGCATTCCCGAAACGCATCCAGCAAGGAGCACCCCATGAACCTGGCACTCGAAGCCCCCGTTCTTTCCCTCGGCGCCGGGCAGTTGGTCACCCTGGACGACGCCTGCGGGACGCGCATCAGTTCCCGGGCGGGAACCGTGTGGATCACCGAGGAGGGCGAGCCGCGCGACTTCGTGGTCGGGCCCGGGGACGCGTTTCTCGTCACCCGCCCGGGACGCACCCTCGTGCAGGCGATGGACGCCGCGCTGGTTTCGCTGCGGGACGAAGACCTGCCGTGCCCGGCCAATGAACCCTTCTGAAAGGAGCGTCGCCATGCATCCCTCGCCCACCCCTCCCCCCGCCTGGTACGCGAGCGGCCTGCGCTGGATCGCTTCGGGCATCGCGCGCCTGGCCGATGCGGTCGATCGCAAATCCCCGCCGCCATCGCCCTGGGACGACTACTGCCCGGCGCGCGACTTCCTCCTGCGCGGCGAGAACGGTGCCCGGCGCGAAGGCGCGACGCCACCCCTGCCCGGCGAGGATCTCGTGCTGGGCGCGCGCGTGCGCGCGCAGCGCTGGATCTGAGGCACCGGAGATCGCGGTCATGGGCCGAGGCGGTCGAGCAGCATCGCGTCGCCATAGGAGAAGAACCGGTAGCGTTTCGCCACCGCGTGCGCGTAGGCGCGTCGCATGAGCGCCGTACCCGAGAAGGCGCACACCAGCACGAGGAGCGTCGATCTCGGCAAGTGGAAATTCGTGACCAGGCGATCGACGATTTCGAAGCGGAAGCCGGGCAAGATGAAGAGCCGGGTCTCGGCGGCCTGGGCGCGCAGGGGCCCGGCGGCCGCGGCCGATTCGAGCGCGCGCAGGGTGGTGGTGCCGACGG
>Ga0073904_10004790_pt1 | contig 10024 bp, 6 predicted proteins | sample KloWWTrecipitate_FD_66668 | JGI IMG/M metagenome (GOLD analysis project Ga0073904, IMG submission 66668) | Active sludge microbial communities from Klosterneuburg, Austria, studying microevolution and ecology of nitrifiers - Klosterneuburg... | ecosystem: Engineered > WWTP > Aerobic digester >... | reverse complement strand
GTGGCGTATTCGAGGTCGGCCTCGCGCCAGGCTTCCGCCACGTCACCTTCCAGCAGCTTGACGTCGAACACCTCGTTGCGCAGGCCCTTGGCCTCGTTGTCGCGGAGTTCGTTGCCGAGGTAGTCCAGCACTTCCGGCGTGGTGATCCGGCGCAGCGCCGTCTGGTCCTGCCGGGAGTAGCCGTCCTGCAATTCGCCGAGCAGCTTCTCGAACGCGCCGAGGTCTGCGTCGGTGACGCCGATCTCGTCACGCCGGCCGGCGCGCTTTGAGGCGTTGGAGCGGTCCGCCTTCGGCGTCGGGCGATAGCTGCCGCCCATCTGCTGGGCGCCTTGTTGCGGCGCCTCGTACTGCAAAGGTGCCCCGTTGGCAGTCCGGGGCTGCGCGAAGCGGCGGAACAACCAGCGGACGACGAAGAAGATGATGACGCCCTGTACGAGCAGGCCAAGCATGCCGGCCATGCCGCCAAACCCGGTACCGGCAAGCATGCCGAACAGGCCGCCGAAAATCAGGCCGCCCATGATCATGCCGCCGATGCCACCGCCGAACATGCCGGTGCGCTGGCCGGCCGCCGCAGCGGCGCCAGGCTGCTGGGTCGGACGCGGCGTGGTCGAATAGGTGACGGGGCCGGTGGCGTTCGGCTGTGTCTGGGTCTGCGGCACCGACTGCTGGGTGCGCGCGCCGCGGCTGCCGAATGAGCCGCCCTTACGGGCCTCGGCGGTGTCGACGGTTACCATCGTCATGGCGGCGAGCAGGCTCACAAAGAGCGCGGTCAGCCGAAGGTTTCGCAACGCGAACATAGGTCTCCTCTCAAAGGTTGAGCGCCATATAGGAATGTTGCGCCATGACTTTAAGGGCTTCACCCAAGGTCAACGTCCGATTTTTGGGCGTGACTCGACCGCGCCTGCTCGCGCGCCTAGTTAAGGAGGATGATCCTCGATTCGCCGCGCTTCTTCCTCGATGTCGAGAAATCGGTAACGGTCCGGCCCTGGGTCGACCGGCTCGATGCCGCAAGTGCACGAACCGCGGCGGCAATCTCCCAGCGGACCGACCTCAGCGAAATCCTCGCCCGTATCGTCGCGAGCCGCGGAGTCGGGGTGGATGAGGCGCAGTCCTACCTTCTGCCCACCATCCGCGACCTTATGCCGGACCCCTCGACACTCGCCGACATGGATGCCGCCGCCAGCCGCCTCGCGGCCGCTATCGCCAACAATGAGCGCGTCGCCATGTTCGGTGATTATGATGTGGATGGAGCATGTTCCTGCGCTTTGCTGACTCGATATCTGAGGCATTTCGGGATCGAGCCGCAGGTTCACATCCCCGATCGCATCTTTGAAGGCTATGGCCCCAACGTGGCCGCCATCGACCGGCTGATCGACAACGGCGCGACGCTTATCGTTACGCTCGATTGCGGCACGGTCAGCGACGGACCCATCGCCCATGCCCGTTCGCGAGGGGTCGATGTGGTCGTCATCGACCATCACCTGAGCGACGACGAACTGCCGCCGGCGAACGCCATCGTCAATCCGAATCGGCCTGACGATGTGTCGGGCCTCGGCTATCTCTGCGCAGCGGGCGTCACCTTCATGACGCTGGTCGCCACCAACCGCGTCCTGCGCAATCGCGGCGACACGGGTCTGCCCGACCTCATGAACCTCGCCGATCTCGTCGCGCTGGCGACAATCTGCGACGTGGTTCCCCTCAAGGGTCTCAACCGCGCCTTCGTGCAGCGAGGGCTCGAAATCGCGCGCCGCCAGCAGAACCGCGGCATCGCCGCGCTGGCGCTCGCCGGCCGTCTCAACGGTCCGCTCAACGCCTACCACCTCGGCTTCATCATCGGCCCGCGCATCAACGCCGGCGGCCGCATCGGCAACGCCGCGCTCGGCGCGCACCTGCTCTCACTGGATGACGAGCAGGAAACGCTGGTCATCGCGGCCCGGCTCAACGACCTCAACGACGAGCGCCAGCGCATCGAGCTTGCCGCTGTCGAGGAGGCGTATCGCGCGGCCGATGCCGAAGTCGGGCAGGGCGAAGGTCCGCCCGTACTCGTTCTCGCCTCGGCCGACTGGCATCCCGGCGTGGTCGGTCTCGTTGCCTCCCGCGTCCGCGAACGGTTCGACCGTCCGGTCTTCGCCGTTGCACTCGGCGCGGACGGGACGGGCACCGGATCGGGCCGCTCGATCCCCGGCGTCGACATCGGTTCTGCCGTGATCGCGGCGGTGGAGAAGGGCCTGATCGCCAAAGGCGGCGGGCACGCCATGGCCGCCGGCGTCACCATCCGCCCGGGCCAGATGCCGGCGTTCCGCGCCCACATCGCCGAAACCCTCGGGGCGCAGGTCATTGCCGCCCGGACGCGCACCGCGCTCGGCATCGACGCCGCGATCACCGCGCGCGCAGCCCGGCCGGATTTCGTTCGCGATATCGAGCGGGCAGGGCCGTTCGGAGCGGGCAACCCCGCGCCGATGTTCAGCTTTCCCGCGCACCGCGCAAAGTTCCCCGATGTCGTGGGGGCCGCGGGCCATGTCCGCTTTACCCTCGCCTCCGATGACGGCGCACGGCTCAAGGCCATCGCCTTTCGCGCTGCCGACACCGAACTGGGCCAGGCACTGCTCAGCGCCGGCGACCGCCCCCTCCACCTCGCTGGCACCCTCAGCCTCGACCACTATCAGGGGCGCGAAGAGGTGCAGGTCCGCGTCATCGACGCCGCCTGGCCGCCAACGCTCTAGTCAGCGGCGGAGCGCGATTTCCTTAAGGGCGCGCGGCCACTTGCATCCCGCCGTTCGGGCGATACACTACCAGCTTGATTGCGGGTGGTGCTGCAGCCATCTGTGACCAAAAGCGTTCCAGCGGGATAGATATCCCCGATCTCTTATGAGTCTTGCGGAATGAATCGAACAGCAGTTGGTGAGCCGCTGGCTCCACCCAGCCTCTGGACCCGCCTTGTCTCTCCGTTTTTCGTGTGGGCAGGCAGAAACCTCATCGGCCGTCCACGCCATGGCGCGGTGACACTGATCCTGCCGACCGGAAAGGCCCACACGTTCGGCAATCCGGCGACCGGGCTGCACCCCACCGTCACACTCCACAGCTACAAGGTGCTGACCGAAACGCTGCGGCGCGGCACTGTGGGTTTTGCGCAGACCTATGTCGACGGACTGGTCGAAGTCGACGATCTCACCGCGCTGTTCCGCTACTTCCTGCAGAACAAGGACGAACTCGATCCGCGCGGCGAGGGCGTGTTCAAGAGCGCCGCGCAGGATCTCGCCTACCACCTCTCGCGTCCGAACACGAAAGAGGGCTCGAAGCAGAACATTTCCGAGCACTATGACCTCGGCAATGATTTCTACGGCGAATGGCTCGACCCCTCGATGACCTATTCGTCGGCGGTCTTTACCTCCGACGACCAGTCGCTTGAGGAGGCGCAGCACCAGAAATACCACCGCATCGCCGATATGGCCGGCGTAGCGCGCGGCGATACCGTGCTGGAAATCGGGTGCGGCTGGGGCGGCTTTGCCGAAACGGCCGCCCGGGACTATGGCGCGTCCGTATACGGCATCACGCTGAGCAAGGAACAACTGGCGTTTGCGCGGGAGCGGCTGGCCCGCCAGCACCTCGACACCCTCGCCAGCCTCCACCTCGAAGACTATCGTGACACGAAGGGCCAGTTCGACCACGTCGCCTCGATCGAGATGATCGAGGCCGTCGGCGAGGAGAACTGGCCGGTCTATTTCCAGGCTGTGCATGACCGGCTGAAGCCAGGCGGCACCGCCGCGATCCAGGCCATTACCATCCGCGAAGAAGACTTCGACGACTACCGGTCCGGCCCGGACTTCATCCAGCGCTTCATCTTCCCCGGCGGCATGCTGCTGACCAAATCCGCCATGCAGGAACAGGCCGCCCGCGTCGGCCTCGTGCTCGAGCATGTCGAGAACTTCCGCCTGAGCTACGCCCGCACGCTCCGCCTTTGGGCTGACCGGTTCCAGGAGCGCTGGAGTGAAATCTCCAGGCTGGGCTACGACGAGAAGTTCAAACGTAAGTGGTTGTATTACCTAAGCTATTGCGAAGCAGGCTTCGCCGAAGGCAGCATCGACGTCGGCATTTATCAATACCGCAAACCCGCCTGACTACTGCAGCCCCGCGAGCTTCAGGCCTCTCAGGTACCGGCTGAGGAGCCCCGGCTCCATGAAGCGCAGGCTGTCCGCGATCGTGGTGAGCGTCATGCCGTTGTGGGCCGCCATGAATCGCTCCATCGCGTCCGCTGCCGCCGCCAGATCGCCGTGGTCCGCGTAGTAGGCCGCGAGGTCGCGATAGGGCCACGTGAGGCCGGGCCGCTCCGCCATTGCCTTCTGTGCAAACCGGATCGCCATCTGCGGCCGCCCCGCCGCAAAGTGCGCCAGCCCGATCCCAAGGTGAACACTGAAGCCGAACGGATCCAGCGGCGACAGACGCGCCGCGTGTTCGAACGCGACAATCCCTTCCTCGGGGTTCCCCTGAAACACCTGCGCCCAGCCACGCCGCATCCAGGCCCAGGAATGGTTGGGGTCAAGCGTCAGCGCCTGATCCGCGAAGGCGGCGGCCTGCGCGACGTCACTGCCAACCATCATCATCGCCGAGGCAAGGGCGGTGATGGCGGTCGGATCATCGTGAACCCACATCACCGCCTGCTCGATGAGGGCCTCGGCAATCCTGCGCTCGGAGGCGAAGTCTTTCGACCAGTTGTAGGCGATCTGCTGCCCATGCGCCCACGCGGCCAACGCTGCCGCCAGCCCGTATTGCGGCTCAAGCGTCAGCGCCTTGTTGAGCAGCACGATGGCCTCGGCATTGTCCTGCGGACGGTGCGCCCAAAGATGCGGGAAGGCTCGCATGACGAGGTCGTAGGCCGCGAGCTTCTCGGTGCGCTTCGAGCGCGCCCGATCGATTTCCGCCCGCCGGATGGAAGGTTGGATGGCACTCGCCACTTCCGCCGCGATCCGGTCCTGCAGGTCGAACAGTTCGCCGACGGCGCCGTCTACCTTCGTCGACCAGATGTGGCTGCCGTTCTCGGCTTCGACCAACTGGGCGGTGATCCGCACCCGCTCGCCCACCCGCCGGACCGAGCCTTCCACGATGTAGCGGACGCCCAGCTCGCGGCCCACCTGCCGCACATCGGTTGAGCCGCGGTTCTTGAACGAGAACGCGGAGTTCCGGGCTATGACGAAAAAGTCTTTTACCCTGCTGAGGGTTGCCGTTATTTCCTCAACGACGGCATCAGCAAAATAGCCCTGGTCGGCCTCGCCCGACAGATTGTCGAACGGAAGCACCGCAACCGATGGGCGATTGGACGGAGGGACCGGCGGCGCAGCGGCCGGCTCCGGAGTGGCGTAGATCTGCGCGCCGTCGGGATGCCAGACGAACAGACGAACGGTCTTCGACATGTTCTTGAGTTCGGTCGGCCCGACGTCGACGAAGTTCAGGCCCGTCGCGCCCTCAAGATACTGGTACATCCATTTGGTGATCGAGATGCCGCCCGGCGGGGCGTGCCCCTGCACCCGCACGGCCATGTTGATGCCCGAGCCGTAAAGGTCGTCGCCGGCCACCAGCACATCGGCGAGCACGATCCCGGCGCGCACCTGGAACAGCTCGTCCCCGGGCGCTCGGATGCGCCGTTCGTAGATCTCGCGCTGCAGTTCCGCGGTCCACGTTACGGCCGCGACGACGCTGCTGAATTCGGCCAGAAGGCCGTCACCCATGGTTTTGAAGACTTTTCCACCCTGCGCCCCGATGGTCTGGGCGACGAGCCGGTCATAGAGACGCTGGACGAGGCGCAGCGTCTGGCGCTCGTTCCGCTGAACGAGTCGCGAATACCCCACCACGTCCAATGAGACGATGGGGACCAATCGTCGGTCAGGCTGAACCATTGCTCGTGCGCCCTGCTGCAGGCACGGCCTCTATACCACCACGCCTCGCCGGTGAGAACGATGACGAAGGCTATTCCGGCCAACAAAATGTGGGCGTGTTCTAGGGCCGCGCCGGGGCGAGCCGCTGGGCAGCTCCGGTGTCCTGCCTATCGCGCCGGCGAAAGGACTTCGATCTCGCGGCTCGGGCCGGGCTGCACCTCGAATGCGTGATCGAGCACCGTGTCGCCGCGTTTTGCCGTGACCACGTACTTGCCTTCCGCAAGCACAGTCGCGGGGAAGGCGCCGATGTCGGTGAAGACCGTCTCGCCGCCGTCGGTCTTTACCGTCCAGTCCACGTCGGCGATGGCTTCGCCGCCGGCTACGGTGACAAGCTTGAACGTCACCTGCGAGGCGCGATGATAGAGCGTCGCGTCCGTTAACTGGCCGGGTTCAACCCGCAGGTCGGCGCGCACGACGGCATTGATCGAGCCGAAGTATGAAATGATGTGATAGGTGCCCGCATTGAGCGTGACGATGTCATTCGCGGCAAGATTCTGCGCGACGACCGTCCTGTCGGCCTCGCTGCCGGCCGTGAAGACGTCGAAGCGGAGCTGGTTGATGGGGATCGACACGTCGCCGGTGATCGAAGCGTTGAGCCGCATGGCCCCGGCGTCGAGAACGATCGACTTGTTGGTTCCGCCTTCACCCACGTCGAGAGTCTCGCTTGCCTGCGCCCGGCCATAGGCAACATGCACGACATACTGGCCCGGAACGAGTTCGAACGTCGCCGTTCCCTGTTCCGACTTGTCTGCCAACACAAGCTCTCCGGAAGCATCGGTGCGGGTGTCGAAAACCCGCCAAACGAGCCCTTCGGGGATGTTCATCCCATTCTCGGTGATCTGGGCGGTCAGGGTGACGCGCTGCTTCTTGGCGGTGACCGCAGCCACGGCTTCCGTGGCGGTTGCAGCTGTGGACTGGCCGGACGGTGCAGCCGCCAGCGTCTGCTGCTGGGTCGGTGAGGGCGCCGCCGCCCGTTGCGTGCCCTGCGGCAAGCGCTCGGACGGCCTCGGCATCGGAATTGGCGCCGTGATTTCCTGTGCAAGCACCGCCAGCGGGGCGAGCGCCAGCCCAGCACACACGGCAATTTTCAACCAGAACCGGACCGTCAAGCCGACACCTCTCGCGTCAGCGCGCCGCTGCATCGGCGGGGCGCGTCACGGCGTACTCTTGGATTGGGGAAAACCTGTGTCATAAGGGCACGACTCCCGCAAGGAAAGAACCATGCCCCGGAATATGGTCCTCGTTGACTACCTCAAGACCCGCCGCTCCGTCGGAATCGGCTTTCTGGCGGAACCAGGCCCCACGTCCGGCGAGCTCGAGGAGCTCCTGACGATCGCCACCCGGGTCCCCGATCACGGCAAGTTTGCCCCCTGGCGTCTTGTTATCTTCGAAGGCGAAGCCCGCGCAGCTGCCGGAGAGAAGCTCGCAGCAATAGCAAGATCGCGCCGGCCCGAACTCGATGAGGCAAGCCTCGATATCGAGCGCAACCAGTTCCTGCCCGCGCCGCTCACCGTCGGGGTTGTGCTGTCGCCGAAGCCCAATCCGAAGGCGCCGGAGCTCGAGCAACTCCTCTCCGCCGGCAACGTGTGCTTCAACCTCGAACACGCCGCCCACGCGCTTGGCTTTGCGGCAACCTGGCACACTCGCTGGTACGCGTTCGATCCGGAGGCGCAGCAGGCGCTTGGAGCAAGGGGGGGAGAGCGCTTTGTTGGCTTCATCCACATCGGCACCTCTACGATCAAGCCAGACGACCGCGACCGTCCGGCCCTCGCAGATATTGTGAGCCGCTGGCAGCCGGCCTGACCCGATATCGGCTTCGAAGCGACACAAGGCTGGGATCGCCGAGCACAGGCGGCAAGCGCGCGGTCAACAAAGACCAATCGCCGCGGCCGTTCAGTCTGGCTACGGAACGGCTTGAGGATCGGCCATGTGCCCCAAACTATGTAATCCCGGCCATGTTGCACCCTTGCGGCCGCGATGCTAGTCGGAGGCCGTCGCCGGCTTAGCTCAGTTGGTAGAGCACCTGATTTGTAATCAGGGGGTCACGGGTTCAAATCCTGTAGCCGGCACCAGATTCCCCCGCGACATTGACGGTTGCCAGTTCTTCCCTGCCGTCGGCGTAGGCGTTCTGTGTGCTTGCCTCCGGGCACTCTATGCATCCGCCTCCTCCGCTTGTTCATGAAGAATTCCAGAGACAATCTCTGCTATCCTCCAAGTGGTAGCATGGTCGGACAGTCTGAGAGGCAAGGTACATGCCGTTGGGGGAGGTCACGCGGCGCATGCGGATCGTTCCGCTTGCGAGGCGGTTTTATGTCCGGCTTCTGCGCCGCACGCGCAACGTGGCGCTTTCGACACTGTTCTTAGCCACAGCATTCGTCGTTGTCGCCGTAGCCATGGTGGGACTAGGCAATTGGGCGGGCACCTATCTCAATTCCAGTATCAGCAGGGGCGTCTCCGAGACTGCCGCGTCAAGTATCGACGCCCTTATTGCCAATAGCCTGCGCGGGCTCGGACCGGAACGGCCCGCCAGCGCGGAGACCCGGTCCGACCTCGACGAGGTGTTCAGGGTTGGCAACGAGGCAGATACCACTCGCCTCTTGCAGATACGCATTCGCGATGTCGAGGGACGCACGATCTACGAGGCCCTCGGCGGGATTGCTGTCCAGGACCTGCCCGCTGACTTTGCAGCCGCCGTCGGAGGAAAAGCTGTGTCGAGGGTTGGGGATCTCGAACGGCAGTCCGTGGGGGCGGTTCCGGCGGCGCGGCTCCCCGTAATGCAGATCCTCACGCCGATCCGTGACCGGGAGACGGGGGAGGTCTTCGCCGTCGCCGATCTCTACTATAGCGCGAGAGCGATCGCGGACATCCAGCGCAGGGCGCAGCTCGATGTGTGGGCAGTCGTGAGTCTGACCGGCCTTGCCGTCGCGGCGGCGCTCTATTTCATGGTGGCGAGGGTAGGGCAGATCATCAACTCACAGCGGGCGCGGCTTGCTCGCAGCCTTAATGCCTCGCGCCGGCTTGCCGACGAGAACGAGGCCCTGCATGTGGCCTCGGAGCGGCTGCGAGTGGATGCGGCCCTCTCCAACGAGGAATTGCTGTCCAACGTGGGGTCAGATCTGCACGATGGCCCGATCCAGTTGCTGACGCTCCTTATCCTCAGATTGTCGAAGAACGCGAGGGATATCAGCGACCGCCCCGCGCTCACCGCCAGTCTGAATCAGACCGTGGATCTCGCCACCGGCGCACTTGAAGAGATGCGCAGCATTTCTTCCGGGCTGGTGTTGCCCGAACTGGCGGATGTGACGCTCGAGGACACCGTCTTGCTCGCGATCGGGCGGCACGAGGCGACCACCGGCAAGAGTGTCGAGAAACGGGTTGCCGCCTTCTCAACCCCAGCTCCCATGACGGTAAAGATCTGCGCCTATCGGGTGGTGCAGGAGGCGCTCAACAATGCATTCTGGCACGGTGACACGACGGCAGCCGTCGTCACCGCCGATGTTGTCGACGGCACACTCCACCTTGAGGTCAGCAATCAAACCACTGGGGTGAGCGGTGGGCCCGATCCGGCTCCACAGGCGGAGAGTATCGGCATGCGGAGCATGCGGTTCAGGGTGGAGGCCCTCGGCGGCCGGTTCCAGTTCGATATGCCGTCGCTCTCGCAGGCAATCATTCGAGCGGACATTCCGATAGACGGGCGCAATCAGTTGGTGTCGTCGATCTCCGCGGAGATGCCGCTGCCCTCGACAAGCCGTCCCGACTGAACGGCCAGTACGACCTCGACGCGGCTCCTTACGCCAAGCTTGTTCATGAGATTGGTCATGTAGTGCTTGACCGTCTTCTCGGTCAGATTGAGCGTCCGGGCGATTTGCTTGTTGGTCTGAGCCTTCAGCAGGCACTCCACCAACTGCCGCTCTCGCGAACTTAACTTGGCTGCCTGAAGCTCTCTCTCACGTTTGGCGTGATTGCGAAATCCGGCAACGAGCTTCTTTGAAAAGTCTGGCGAAACGAACAACTCGCCGCGCATGACGGCATCTATCGCCTCGATGAGATCTTCCATCGGTCGTCCCTTGAGGACGAAGCCCTGCGCTCCGGCG
>Ga0073904_10004786_pt1 | contig 10029 bp, 7 predicted proteins | sample KloWWTrecipitate_FD_66668 | JGI IMG/M metagenome (GOLD analysis project Ga0073904, IMG submission 66668) | Active sludge microbial communities from Klosterneuburg, Austria, studying microevolution and ecology of nitrifiers - Klosterneuburg... | ecosystem: Engineered > WWTP > Aerobic digester >... | reverse complement strand
GGGCTCAAGACCCTGGTGTTCGCGCAGTCGCGCACCATGGTCGAGGTGCTCACCAAGTACCTCAAGGACGTGTTCGACCACGACCCCCGCAAGCCCGCGCGCATCCGCGCCTACCGCGGCGGCTACCTGCCCACCGAACGCCGCGCCGCCGAGCGCGACATGCGCGCGGGCCGCATCGACGGCATCGTCAGCACGTCGGCGCTGGAGCTGGGCGTGGACATCGGCTCGCTGGACGTGGTGGTGCTCAACGGCTACCCCGGCTCGATCGCCGGCACCTGGCAGCGGCTGGGCCGCGCGGGCCGGCGCCAGCAGGCATCGCTGGGCGTGCTGGTGGCCAGCTCCGACCCGCTCGACCAGTACCTGGTGCGGCACCCGGAATTCTTCGAGGGCGCGCCGCCCGAACACGCGCGCCTGCACGCCGACCAGCCGCTGATCCTGCTCGACCACATCCGCTGCGCCGCGTTCGAACTGCCCTTCCTGCGCGGCGAAACCTTCGGCCCCGTGGACGCCACGCCCTACCTCGAGCTGCTGGCCGAAACCGAGGTGGTGCATGCCGAAGGCGAGCGCTGGGAGTGGATCGCCGACAGCTACCCGGCCAACGCCGTGGGCCTGCGCTCGGTGGCGGACGGCAACTTCGTGGTGGTGGACCGCAGCGAGGGCAAGCAGGTGATCATCGCCGAGGTGGACTACAGCGCCGCCGCGCTCACGCTGTACGAAGGCGCCATCCACATGGTGCAGTCGGTGCCCTACCAGGTGGAAAAACTGGACTGGGACGGCCGCAAGGCCTTCGTCACCCGCACCCACGTGGATTACTACACCGACGCGATTGACTACACCAGGCTCAAGGTGCTTGAACGCTTCGACGGCGCCATCGCCGGCCAGGGCAGCACCCACCACGGCGAGGTGCACGTGGTGCGGCGGGTGTCGGGCTACAAGAAGATCCGCTACTACACGCACGAAAACATCGGCTACGGCCCGGTCACCCTGCCCGACCAGGAGCTGCACACCACGGCGGTGTGGTGGCAGCTGCCGTCGGCGGTGCTCGATGCCGCGTTCGCCTCGCGGCAGGACGCGCTGGACGGTTTCCTGGGCGCAGCGTATGCGCTGCACATCGTCGCCAGCGTGTCGGTGATGGCCGAGGCGCGCGACCTGCAGAAGGCGGTGGGCAGCGGCGACGGCGCCTGGTTCGCCTCCACCGACGGCCGCGGCCGCGGCCAGCTGCGCGGCGGCGACGGCAAGCCGATGGACCCGGCCGCGCCCGACCAGTTCGTCCCCACCGTGTACCTGTACGACGCCTACCCCGGCGGCATCGGCCTGAGCGAGCCGCTGTACCTGCGCCGCAGCGAACTGCTGCAGCGCGCCCGCGACCTGCTGGCCGCCTGCGACTGCCCCGCCGGCTGCCCCGCCTGCGTCGGCCCCGTGCTGGCCAGCGACGAAACCTCCGTCACCCCGCCCAAACACCTCACCACCCAAGTCCTGACCCTGCTGCAAGAAACGGGGTCAGATCAACTTACCGGGAACCCGGCCCATGGCTGACGTCCTGGAGAAACTGCGCCGCCTGCGCCACGACGCCGGCGTCGCCACGCCGGCACCGCCGGGCGCGCACCAGCACGCCTTCGCGCCCGCCCGGCCGCGCCCCGAAGTGCCCGAACACATCCGCCGCCTGCTCGGCATCCGCGCCAAGGCCACCACCCCGCGGATGGCGGCGGCGCCGCGCCCGCTGGCGGCCGACCGCCACGTGCCGGGCCATGAAATCGCGCCCGGCCTGTTCTTCACCGAAGAACACATCGCCTGGCCCGACACCCCGCCCGTGCTGGACGCCGCCTTCGCCAAACTCGGCCCGATCCAGCGCGAGCGCCTGCTGCACTTCGACACCGAAACCACCGGCCTGGCCGGCGGCACCGGCACGCGAGCCTTCATGGTCGGCGCCGCCGACTGGCGCGACGGCGGCCTGCGCCTGCGCCAGCTCACCACCACCACCATGGCCGCCGAAGCCGACATGCTGCGCACCTTCGCCAACTGGCTGCCGCCGGGCACGGTGCTGGTGAGCTACAACGGCAAGTGCTACGACGCGCCGCTGCTCAACACGCGCTACCGCCTGGCGCGGCAGCCCAGCCCCCTCACCGGCCTGCTGCACCTGGACCTGCTGCACCCCGCGCGCCGGCGCTGGAAGGGCCGCTGGGAAAACTGCCGCCTGGGCACGCTGGAACGCCGCGTGCTGGACATCGTGCGCAACGACGACCTGCCGGGATCGGAAGCCCCGCGCGCGTGGCTGGACTACCTGCGCGGCGGCCCGGCGCGCGACCTGCGCCGCGTGGCCGAACACAACGCCCAGGACCTGCGCAGCCTGGCCGGCCTGTGCCTGCACCTGGCCCGGCTGGAAGCCTGAGCGAACGCCGTCAGCCCGACGACGACACCGTGTTGCGGCCGGCGCCCTTGGCCCGGTACAGCGCCTGGTCGGCGCTCTGCATCAGGCTGACGAAATCGGCCGCCTGCGGCGGCGTGCGCGTGGACGTGCCCATGCTGACCGTGACGCGGCCACCGGTGGGGCTGCCGCCATGGGCGATGCCCAGCGCCTCGACCCGGCGCCGCAGGTGTTCGGCGATTTCCTGCGCGGCGGCCTCGTCGGTGCGCGGCAGGATGACCGCGAACTCCTCGCCGCCGTAGCGCGCCACCACCGCCCCTTCCAGCCGGACGCCGGCCGCGATGGCCGCGGCCACCTGCTGCAGGCAGCGATCGCCGGCCACGTGGCCGTACAGGTCGTTGTACGGCTTGAAATGGTCGATATCCACCATGATCAGGCTGACCGGTTCGCCGTGGCGGGTGGCGCGGTGCCATTCGCGCTCCAGCGCCTCGTCGAAGCTGCGGCGGTTGGCCAGCAGGGTCAGGCCGTCGGTGGCCGACAGCTCGCGCAGGCGGTCTTCGAGCTGCTTCTGCACGGTGACGTCGCGGAACACCATCACGTGGTGGACGGTCCGGCCGCCTTCGTCGCGCACCACGTCCAGGCTGGCCTCCAGCGGGAAGCGGTCGCCGTCGGCGCGCCGCGACCACAGCGTGCCCTCCCAGTGCACGCCGGTCTGCAGGCGCGAGCGGATCTGCTGCAGCACGTCGGCGTCTTCGCCGAACAGCGGCGGCACCTCGCCCAGCACCGCGCTGGCGGCATGCCCGGTGATGTTCTCGAAGCCGGGGTTGGCGCTGAGCACGCGCAGCTCCGGGTCCAGCACCAGGATGCCTTCGCCGGTATGGCGCACCACCACGTCGGCCAGGCGCAGGCCTTCCTGGGCCTGTTCGAGCTGTTCGATCTTGTCGGCCAGCTGCGCGTTGAGCCCCGCCAGCTTGCCGGCGCTGCGCTTCTGCAGGTGCAGGCCCAGCGTGAACAGCGCGATCAGCGCCAGCAGCAGGCCCGAGATGGCCAGCGCGAACGCGCGGTAGCGGGCCTGCGTGGCCAGCCAGCTGGCGGCGCGCACATCCATGCCCAGGATGGCGATGACCCGGCCGGTGGCGTCGCGCACGGGCGCGATGGCGGTCACCCAGTAGCCCCAGCGGTCCTGGTAGGGCGGCTGGATTTCGGGCGTGCCGGTGCGGAACACGCGCCACAGTTCGTCCGAAGGGCCGTCGTAGACGTCGCCGGGCGCGGAGTAGTCGGCCGATTCGGGCGCCTCGGCGTCGGCCACGAACACCAGCTGTTCGCCGGCCGGGCGCATCAGGTACACGAAGCGGAAGTCCGGGTTCACGTCGCGCGCGCGCCGCAGTTCGTCGCGAACGCCGTCGAAGCCGGCGCTGCCGATGTCGGCCGGCGAACCCCGCAGTGCGGCGATGCGCGGCGATTCCAGCGTGGCGGCCGCCGTGCGCGCCAGCGACAGCACGCGCTCGCGCTCGAAGCGGTCGCCGGTCTGCACCACGAAGCCGGTGAACAGCCACGATGCCAGCAGCCCCAGCGCGAACAGGGCGGCACCGGACCACAGGTGCGAGCGATCGGGGCGGGCAACGGGGCTGGGGGTCATCGGCGCATCGGGACGGGGAGCGGGCCAGGGCTGCAGCATAACGCGGCCGCGCGGGCCGGCGGGCGTGGGGGTAGGCTGCCGCCATGACCGCTTCCCGCCTCCGCGTCGGCACCGCCAGCTGGACCGACCCCAGCCTGATCCAGTGCAAGCGCTTCTACCCGCCCGGCTGCACCAGCGCCGAGGGTCGCCTGCGCTACTACGCGGAAAAATTCCCGCTGGTGGAAGTGGACAGCAGCTACTACGCCCTGCCCTCGGCGCGCAACGCGCACGCGTGGGTGGAGCGCACGCCGGACGACTTCGCGTTCAACCTCAAGGCGTTCCGCCTGTTCACCGGGCACCAGACGCCGGCCAAGGCGCTGCCCAGGGACGTGCAGCAGGCGCTGGCCGGGCACTTCGCCACGCACCGCCACCTGTACTACCGCGACACGCCCGCCGAAATCCGCGACCTGCTGTGGCACCGCTTCGAGAACGCCGTGCGCCCGCTGCGCGAGGCCGGCAAGCTGCGCGCGCTGCTGTTCCAGTTCGCGCCCTGGGTGCACCGCAGCGCCAAGGCGAAGGACCACATCGTCGAATGCGCGCACAGGCTGCACGGCTACCACCTGGCGGTGGAGTTCCGGCACCGCTCGTGGTTCGAAGGCGACGCCTGCGCAGAGACCCTGGCCTTCGAGCGCGCCCACGACCTCACCCACGTGGTGGTGGACGAGCCGCAGGGCTTCGAAAACTCCATCCCCACCGTGTGGGCCGCCACGTCCGACAAGCTGGCGATGCTGCGCCTGCACGGCCGCAATGCCGGCACCTGGAACATCGGCGGCCAGGCGGCGTCGGAGCGCTTCAACTACGACTACCCCGACGCCGAACTGGCGGACCTGGCCGGACCGCTGAAGGACATGGCGGCCAGCCTCGGCGGCGAAACCCACGCCATCTTCAACAACAACTACGGCGACCAGGGCCAGCGCAACGCCAGCACGCTGCAGGCGCTGCTGGCGCAGGGCTGAGGGCCATCAGCCGGTCTTGGTGCAGTTCTCCAGCCACACCATGCGCTTGAAGTCGTCGTAGCGGTAGAACGCGCCGGTGAACGTGACGCGGTCGCCCTTGCGCCAGGTCAGCACGTTGGCCAGCTGGTTGGGGCGGAACAGGCAGGCCACGCCCACGCGCGGCTCGTGGTCGCCGGGCACGCGCAGCAGCACGTCGCCCTGGTCGGGCACGTCGAAGGACACGTTGTAGTCCTCGCCGTCTTCCTGGATGTAGTCCACGTTGCCGCGCAGCGCGTAGCTGCGGCCCTTGTGGCGGGCGCCCACGGCCACCGCATTGCCCTTGGCCTCGCGGGCGATCTCGCGCGAGAACACGTACACGTCGCGCACGGTCACGTCGTTGGCGTTCTGCGCCTTGGCGCCCTGCGCGCCGGCCAGCCGGCCCGCCTCGCCGCCCTTCACCCGCGACAGCAGGTCGCACATGTAGCCGCGGATGGCGTCGGCCCTGGCGAACTGGCCTTTCTCGGTCTTGACGGTCATCTGCACCGACGCCGCGTCGCCGCTGGCGCTGACGTTGATCAGCGTGGGGATGGCGCGGGTGGTGCCCGTGGAGCGCTGCTCGACCAGCAGCACGCCGCCGGCGGCGTCCTCGGTGATCACGTCCATTTTTTCCGACACCATGATGCCGCGCATCTGGCCCAGCGCATCGGCCACCGACAGCTGGGGAACGCTCACCCGGCTGGAGAAGTCCACGCCGGTGAAGGCGCTTCCGGACTTGGCGAAGTTGTCTTCGCATTCGCCGGCGTGCACGGCGGCGCTGGCGCTGGCCAGCACGAGGGCGATCAGGGTCTTGTGGCGCATGCGGCGTCTCTTTCGGGGGAAGGTGCGCCGAGTGTCGTGGACTGGCTGCCCAAGCTCAAGGGCCACAAGGCCGGCTCAGGCCTGCGCGTAAAGCGACCGCACCAGGGCCGGCCCGTGCGCGCGCTCGAGCCGGCGCACGATGAAGTGGCCGCGCGCCATGTCCTGGAAGTGGCTGATGAACACCAGGTTGAGCGCCGCGCCGCTGGCCGCGCCGATCAGGGGCGCGGCCTGGGCCAGCGCCTTCTGCGTCACCGGCACCGAGAAGCGGCTGGCGATGGCGTTGATGGCGCGCACCACCGTGGGCGCCGCGCCGCTGCCCAGGCTGCTGGCCACGTAGCGCGAGGCCGCGGTGACCTGCTGGGCCAGCGCCGCGCGGCTGGCGAAGTAGCCGGCCTCGGCGGCATCGTCGTCGTGGCGCCGGCCGCCCAGGGCCAGCACCTCGATGCAGGCCAGGCGCGTGCCCTCGTGCCCGGGGGACTCGCCTTCGCTGCGGGCAATGTCGGCGATCGAACGCAGCATGGTGGCCGTGGTGATGGGCAGTTCCACCAGCAGGCCGGCCAGGCCGAAGAAGCCGCCCACCGCGCCGGTGCCGGCCACGGCCAGCTTGTGCATCCGGTTGCTGGCGCGTGCGCCCACCGCGCCTTCGCGCATCGTGCCGGCGGCGGCGCGGTAGCCGGCTTCCACGGCGCGGCGCGCGGCGCGGTTCACCAGCGCGCTGGCGCCGCCGGGCAGCTTCCTGGCCAGCAGGTATTCCACCGGCGCGCCCACCAGGTGGGACAACTGCATCGCCAGGCCCGGCGATTCCAGCAGGGCCTTGGCGCGCGCCAGGTCGGCCAGGTCGGCCGCACCCATGCCGCGCACCAGGGCGTTCATCGGCTCAGGTTTCGCGGTTGCGCAGGGTCGGGCGCGACACGCCGGCGCGTTCGACCACGAACGACACCACGGCCTTGCCCTCGACCGGCTTGCCGCCGAGCTTCTGCGGCTCGAAGCGCCACTGCGACAGCGCGCGCTTGGCCACGCCGCGCGCCTCTTCGGGCACCTGGCCGGCCTCGGACAGGATTTCGATGGCGCCGCAGCGGCCCTTCACGGTGACCGTGCAGCTGCCCACCACCTTGCCGTCCCAGCTGCTGGCGCCGGCCGACATGTCTTCGGTGAAGCGGGCGTTGACCATGCGCAGCACGCGCGGCATGTCCACGATTTCGTCCACGGCCACCGAGCCGGTTTCCGGCGTCACGGTGAGCGTGACCCGCACGCCGGTTTCGAACGTGGCCGGCACGTCGCCGTCGAGCTTCGGGCTGGCCGGGCGCGCGGCGATGCGGTTGCGCAGGTTGCCCAGCAGCGCCGGCGCATAGTCAGCGGCCTGGGGGAATTCCAGCGAGCTCAGCGCGCCGCTGGCGTCGTACTTGGCATCCGCCCAGACCACCACTTCATACGGCGCGTCGGCGGCGCGCGCGGACATGGCGGCCACCAGCGACAGCGCCACCAGGGCCGGGAACAGCGGCGAAAAAAGCTTCATGTCGTGCTTCCTGTTGGGGGTGGCCCATGATGCCACGGGTGCGCGCGCGGCACCGCCACCGCGCCCGATGCCCCCGCCCGTGACCATCGGGCCCCGCACCATCGGCACGTGTGCCCGGCGCGTGCGGCCGCCACGCTGGGCCACCTTCCGTCACGGTGGCCCACGCGCCCATGAAATCCGAGAAATCCATCGGCCGCTGGTTCGGCGGCATGCTTCTGCTGGCGATGGCGCTGGGCATCTGGAACAACTTCGGGCTCAGCAACCCGGTGTTAGGCGGCGAGGGCTATCTTCGCAACGGCGCGGACATGCCGAACCTGTTCGGCGCCAGCGTGCTGGTGGCGCTGTTCACCAGCGGGCTGGGCCTGGCCGCCACGGTGATCGCCTGGCCGCTGTTCCGCCGCACCAGCCCCGGGCTGGCGCTGGCCGGGCTGGTGATCACCGGCGTCGGCTTTGCCACCACGGTGGTCGAGCAGGCCAGCTTCCTGTCCATGCTGTCGCTGAGCCAGCAGTACGCGCAGCATCCCGGCGCCGACCCGCAGCAGTTCGAACTGCTGCGCGGCGTGGTTTCTGCGGCGCGCAACGGCATCCACTTCCTGGACAAGATCGTCGGCGGTGCCGGGCTGCTGCTGACCTACCTGGTGCTGTACCGCGGGCGGCTGGTGCCGCGGCTGATCGCGGTGCCGGGCGTGCTGGCCACGCTGTCGCAGATGAGCGGCATTTCGCTGGAGCTGTTCTCGCGCGACCTGCCGATGCTGATGCTGCTGCCGCTGTTCGTGATGCAGCTGGTGCTGTGCCTGTGGCTGCTGGCGCGCGGTTTCCACGCGGCACGCATTGCAGGCACATCGCCGGCCATCGTCGACCAGGCCGGCTAGCCAGCGCCTGCGCGGCTGACAGCCCCGTCGGCCGTGGTGTAGTCTGCCCCGGGAACTGCAGCCGTCCGCACCGCCGGGCGCTGCATCAGGGGTTGCACTCACCAGGGATGCCCGGCATCCCGTCCAGGGGAAATCGATGACTCACCGGAACCAAGCCACGCGCCGCCGCGCGCCCGTCGGCCTGCCTGCGCCGCTTTCCGCGCGCCGCGCCAGCCGTTCGCTGCAATGGCTCAAGGCCCTGGCGTTGCCGGCGCTGCTGCTGGCGGGCCACGTGCACGCGCAAAGCTGCGCGGTCGGCGAGACGCCCGCGGCGTTCGGCTTCACCGGCGGTGAGCAGACCCTCGTGGTCCCCGCGGGCGTCACGTCCGCGCGCGTCTTCCTCAGCGGCGCCCAGGGCGGCGCCGGACGCAGCGGCGCCGGCACCATCGGCGGCAGCCCCAATTCCCCGGGCGGCACCGGCGGCCTGGGCGGTCGCGTCAGCGGCACGCTGGCGGTGACGCCGGGCAGCACGCTTTCGATCTTCGTCGGCGGCCAGGCCTCGCAGGCCGTCAACGGCGGCGGCATCGGCCAGGGCGTGGACGGCATCGGCGGCGGCGGCACCGACATCCGCGTGGGCGGCAACGCCATCGGCAACCGCGCGGCCATCGCCGGCGGCGGCGGCGGCGGCGGCAACGCCGGCTGGAGCACCACCAACGTGATCGCCGGCGGCAACGGCGGCGTGGGCGGCGGCGGTATCGGCGGTACGGGCGCCGCGGTGCCGGGCGGCCCGGGTCCGTTCGGCGGCGGCGGCGGTTCGGTCGGCACCGGCGGCGCCGGTGGCGCGGGCTGCGGCGGCTTCCCGGCCACGGCCGGCAATGCGATCAACGGCGACGGCGGCGACTCCTTCAACTTCTCGGGCTCGTTCAGCGGCGCCGGCTTCGGCGGCGGTGGCGGCGGCGGCGCCACCGTGGGCGCGGGCGGCGGCGGTGCCGGCGTGGGCACCACGGCCTGCCAGCAGAACTGGAACGGCGGCGGCGGCGGCGGCGCGGGCGGCAGCTCGGCGGCAACCGGCCTGACCGCGGTCACCATCAACAACGGCGTGCAGGCCGGCAACGGCGCGGCGCTGATCTGCCTGGCCCCGGCCGACTTTGAACTCTCCGGCACCGCCACCGGCCAGACCGGCCCGGTGACGCTGCAGCTGGCGGCCACCAACCCGGTGAGCAGCCAGCAGGTGGTGGTGGCGCAGGCCGCGGCCACGTTCGCCTTCCCCACGCGCCTGCCCCCGGGCGCGAACTGGAACGTGTCGGTCGTGTCCGCGCCGGCGGGCCAGCTGTGCAGCATCACGCCGACGTCGGGCACCAACCTGGCCGGCAATGTCACCAACCTCGCCCTCACCTGCCAGACGGTGGCGGTGACGGTGTCGCCGGCCACCCTGCCCGACGCGGCCTTCGGCGCCCCTTATTCGCAGACGATCACGGCCAGCAGCAGCAACGGCGGCACGGCGCCCTACACGTTCACGCTGTCGGCCGGCGCACTGCCCGGGGGCGTGACCCTGGCGGTCTCGGGCGTGCTCTCGGGCACCCCGACCTCGGCGGGCACGTACAACTTCACCGTGCAGGCCACGTCCACCAACGGGTTCTCCGGCACCCGGGCCTACTCGCTGGTGGTGGCCACGGGCAGCCAGGCCATCACCGCCTTCAGCGCCACGCCGGCCTCGCCGGTGTTCGCGCCGGGCGGCACGTTCACGGTGTCCGCCACCGGCGGCGCCTCGGGCAATCCGGTGGTGTTCGGCACCACCACGTCGGCGGTGTGCACGGTCAGCGGCA
>Ga0073904_10004785_pt1 | contig 10029 bp, 5 predicted proteins | sample KloWWTrecipitate_FD_66668 | JGI IMG/M metagenome (GOLD analysis project Ga0073904, IMG submission 66668) | Active sludge microbial communities from Klosterneuburg, Austria, studying microevolution and ecology of nitrifiers - Klosterneuburg... | ecosystem: Engineered > WWTP > Aerobic digester >... | reverse complement strand
CCTCGACCGCGTTCGCGACCTCGTCGATCCGGTCATAGGTGCCCGAGCCGAACGCGAAGGACGCCGCCGAGGCCGCGACGCCGCGGGCACGCCGAAGTTCGCCCCGGATCGACAGTCGCAGCGCCCTGAAGCCACGGAAGGCTGACTGCTTGAACCGGATCGCCAGGGTCTTCGCCAGTGCGTCGACATCGTGAGTCAGGAGGATCCGGCCGGTGGGGCGAGGGCCGAAGAGTTCGGTCTCGTCGCGTCCCGACTCTCTGGCCGCCCACCGCCGCAGGAACAGCGCGATGCGATTGACCCACGCGTGTTCGAACGCGCGCGGATCGAGGGGGCCGAGGCGATAGGAATACGAGTGGATCGGGCCGTGAGCGTTCTCGTGCGCGCGCTCGGCCGAGCCGGAGAGATACCAGGCCGCCGCGGTCCACCAGTCGATGGCGCGCCACCCTTCGCCCGGCTCCGCCGCTTCGGCGCCCATCGCCAAGGCGGGGACGAGCAGCATCCCGTCAACCCCGCAATCCCGCGCCCAGGGGGGAAGGCGCACTTCGACCAACTCCGCCAGCGTCGATGTCCGCCCGGGAGCGGTCGGCATGGTCAGCGCCTCGATCGCGGACGGATTGTCCGGCCAGTAACCCGAGAGCGCGCGAGCGGCCCAGGTGTCAGGGGCGGCTTTGGTCATGCGGAGGCGCGTCGATGAACTCCCGATGCCACAGCTCCAGATTGAGCGCGCCCCACAAGGCGCGAGCCGCCGGTCCCGGATCCTCCAGCAGTTGTTCGAGCGCGGATCGTCGGAAGAAGCCGCGGGTGAGCGCCCGGGGCGAGAGCAGGATGTCGTGGAGGAAATCGCGCACCGGGCCCTTCGCCGCCCATTCGCGCAGGGGCACGGGGAAGCCCATCTTGTCCTGACGGTCCGCGACCTTCGTGGGAATGGAACCGGTGAGGGCCTCGCGCAGGACCTCCTTCGAGCGCCCGTGCCGCAGCTTCATGGAGCCCGGGATCCGCGCCGCCACCTTCGCCACTTCGACGTCGAGCAGGGGAACCCGGCTCTCGATCGAGGCGGCCATGCTCATGCGGTCCTCCACCTGGAGCAGAGCCTGCAGGAGCGTGCTCGAATCGAAGGCGAGCATGCGCTCGAGCAGCGAACGCGGGCCGGGGCGATCGAAGACCCGGCGGAACTTCTCGAACACGAGATCCTCGGTGTCGGCCCCCAGCGCTTCGGCCTCGAGCACGCCGCGCCAGGGCCCGCGGCGGTCCACCAGCCGGAAGTAACGCCGGTCCGCGGGATCGAAGAGACCCTCGGCGAAGAAGTGCTGGAGCAGCGGCTCGTAGCCCTTGAGCTGGGGCAGGGCCGCGCTCATCTCCGAAAGACTGAGCGACGCGCTCTCGCCCGGATCGACCTTCGCCCCCGGCCCGTGGATGGCGGCCTGGAGCACCGCGCCCGTCTCCGCCACGAGATAGCGCGCGTAGCCGCCGAAGAGTTCGTCGCCGCCCTGGCCGCCGAGCACGACTTTGACGTGCTTCTGCGCGGCGCGGCTTACGAAGAACTGCGGGAACAGGCCCGGGCCGGCCGCGGGCTCGTCCATGGCGCGAACCAGGCCGGGCATGAGGTCGACGAAGTCCTTCGGGCCGGGCGTGCTCACCACCAGTTCGAGGTCGAGGGCGGACGCGGCCTCGCGCGCGAACGCGGATTCGTCGTAGGCCTCGCCCTCGTCGAACCGGCCGTGGAATGCGGGAATCCTGCGGCCCGTGGCCCTGCGCGCGAGGGCCGCGACCGCGGTCGAGTCGAGACCGCCCGACAGATACACGCCGATGGGGACGTCGCTGCGGATCTGGAAGCGCGCGCTCGAGTCGAGGGCGGCGCGCAGGTCGGCGACACCCTCCTCCACCGAGGTGTAGAGCGGCGATTCGAAATCGAAGTCCCAGTAGCGGACCACGCTCCGGATCCGCACGCCCTTGCCCTTCACGTAGGTGCCGGGCTCGATCTTGCGCACACCGCTGAAGAGGGTGCGCTCGGAGAGGGTGAACTGGAAGGTGAGGTACTCGGCGAGCGCCTCGTGATCGAGCGCGCGCCGGAAATCCGGATGGGCGAGGAAGGCCTTGATCTCGGAGGCGAAGCCGATCTCCTGGCCGAACTCGGCGAGGTAGAGGGGTTTGATGCCGAAAGGGTCGCGGGCCAGCATCCATTCGCCGCTCTTGAGGTCGCAGAACGCGAACGCGAACATGCCGTTCAGCTGGGTGAGGGCCTTCTCCCCGCGCCGGATCAGGATCTCCAGAAGCACTTCGGCGTCGGAAGAGGTGTGGAACCGGACACCCTCGTCGGTGAGTTCGCGCTTCAGTTCGAGGTAGTTGTAGATCTCGCCGTTGAAGGTGAGGGCGTAACGGCCGTCCCCGGAGATCATGGGCTGGGCCCCGCCCTCCACGTCGATGATGGAGAGCCGCCGGTGCCCGAGCACGACCCCCGCCCCCTCCGCCCGTCCCTCGCCGTCGGGTCCGCGATGCGCGAGAGCCTTCATCATGCCGTCGACGATGCTTCGTCCTTCCGCGATCGGCCGGCCCGTCCCGAACAGTCCGCAGATCCCGCACATGACCGGTTACCTCGCCGCCCGGGTCTCGGCCGCGGCCGCGCGGTAACGCGCGTTGGTGCGCCATCCGCCCCAGGGCCAGTGGTACAGCAGGGCCATGGTGAGGTAGCCCACGGTGGTGAGGCTCGAGATCATCTTCGAGGCGGAAAGCTTGCGATCGTACCGGAGCACGAAGGGCACCTCGGCGAAGCGCGCCCCGAGCATGCGGAGCTTGACCAGCTTTTCGAGGGTGCAGGTGAAGCCGAGGCCCTTGAGCTGGATGAAGTCGTTCCCGAAGACCCGGATCGCCCTTCGCACGATGCCGGCGCGGTAGGCCCGGAAGCCGCACGAGTATTCCTGCACTCCCGAGATGGGGAAGAGGATCTTCATGAAGAGGTTGGCCCCGCGGCTCACGAAGGCGCGATAGGCGTTCACGCCCTTCTGCCCGCCGCCCTCCTGGAAGCGCGAGGCGATGACCACGTCGTAACCCTCGTCCAGCTTCTTCTTCATCAGGTGCATGAAGGAGGGGTCATGGGTGTCGTCGCAGTCCATGCGGATGATGATGTCGTCGTCCTTCAGAAGGTCGGCCGCGCGCTCGAAGAGGTCGCGGCTCGCCTCGCCCAGGCCCCGGTTGAGCTTGTGAGTGATGACTTCGAGCCGCACCTTCGCGGGGTAGGCCGCGAGGACCTGGGCGGTCTTGTCGTTGCTCCCGTCGTCGCAGACCACGATCGCGCCTTCGCCGCCCTCTTCCGCGAAGAACTGCTCGATCTTGGGAAGGAGGATGGGCAGGCTCTCTTCCTCGTTGTAGGCGGGCAGGAGGACGACGATCATCAGAAGAAGTTCTCCGATTTCGAGATCCAGCGCTCGTGCCACAGCACCGCGTTCAGGATGGTCCAGAGCTGGAAGCTGCGTCCACCCCCGCCTTCGGTCTGCGCCTTCAGGAGGCCGTTCACGAAGGACTCGTCGATGAGGCCCAGCTTGCGGAAGTGCGATCGTTCCCACGCCGCGACGCAGCGCTTTCCGAAGCCGGGATCCTGGAACCACTCCTCCATGGGCGCGCCGAAGCCCTGCTTCTTCCGATGAACGAGATCGTGGGGCAGATGCCGTTCCGCGACCTTCTTGACCACCCATTTCCCCACCCCGTCGCGCAGCTTGTAGCGGGCGGGCAGGCGGGCCGCGAACTCCACCACCTCGTGATCGAGGAAGGGCACGCGCGCCTCCACGGCGTGGGCCATGGTGAGCTTGTCCACGCGCATCAGGAGATGCTCGGAAAGCCGGAGTTTCATCTCCATGTAGGGAATCTTGGCAAGAATCTCGTCCGTCCCGAAGCCGGGCCCGAAGTTCCCCAGGTAGTGCGAGACCACGGCGTGGGAGTCGAGCGCGCGATGCGAATCCGGGAGCAGCCCCTCGACCGGGCAGTCGATGGTCTGGTTGAACCGGGACGGATCGGGGGTCAACTGGTCGCGCACGCCTCCCACGAAGCACGCGGCGCCGCCCCAGAAGAGTTCCTGTCCCTTGCGCGCGCGCGCCTCGAACTCCGCGTCCTCGCCGGAGAGGAGAGGAGAGGATCTCCCGAAGAGCCGCCGGAAGAGCGAGGGCTTGTGAAGGGCGGGCCGATAGACCTCCGCGTCCTTCCTCCGGTAGTGATCGCACCACCAGTAGCCGAGGAAGTTCTCGTCCGAGCCTTCGCCCACCTGGACCACGGTGGTGCCGCTCTTCTTCACCAGTTCGGAGAGGAAGAAGAGCGGGATGCAGACGTTGTCGGCGATGGGCTCATCCTGCAGTTCGACCAGGCGGGGCAGGAAGTCTTCCGCTTCCTTGCGCTTGATCAGGACCTCGTGGTGCGCGGTCTTGAAGATCCCGCTCACCCGCCGGGCGTGGGTGAACTCGTTGTAGCTCTCCTCGCCTTCGTAGCCGACCGAGAAGGTGTCGACCGGACGGTTCATCCGCTCCGCCATCAGGGCCACGTTCAGCGATGAATCGACGCCGCCCGAGAGCAGGACCCCGAAGGGCACGTCGGAAACCATGCGCCGCTCCACGGACTTCCGGAGCAGCCGCTCGAGCTCGTCCACCGCCTTGTCATCCGACATCTCGGCGTCGCTGAACATCCGCGACGCGTCGGGCTTGCAGTCCCAGTAGCGGGTGGCCCGGGCCCGGCCGTCGGCCTCGATGGTGACCCGGTGGCCGGCCGGGATCTTGAAGATCCCGCGGAAGAGGGTGAGGGGAGCGGGGGCCACGATGAAGGTGAAGTAGTGCCAGAGGGCGGTGAGGTCCATCTCCGGCTTGACTTCGTCGTGTTCGAGCAGGGCCTTGATCTCGGAGGCGAAGAGCCACTCGCCGCTCGAGGTCCGGGTCAGGTACATGGGCTTGATGCCCACCCGGTCGCGCACGAGGTGGAGGCGCGGGCGTCCCGCGTCCCGTTCGTCGCAGATCGCCACCGCGAACATGCCGAAGAATTTCTCGATGCCTTGAAGGCCCCACTCCTCGTATGCGTGGAGCAGCGCCTCGGTGTCGGAGTGGTCGGTCTTCCAGGTGTAGCGGCCGAGGGCCTCGAGCTCCTTGCGGACCTCCGCGTGGTTGTACAGCTCGCCGTTGAAGATGATGGTGACGTCGCCGCGCGCGTTCCCCATCGGCTGCGCCGCCGCCTCGGACAGGTCGATGATCGAGAGCCTTCGGTGAGCGAGCAGGAACGAGCCGTCGCGCGAGCGCCACAGGCCGGCGCCGTCGGGTCCGCGGTGCGCGATGCGGTCGCGCATCCGGGCCATGGTGGCGTCGCTGGTCCTCGCCCCTCCCGGTCTGAATGCGCCCGCGATCCCGCACATGGCTTACTTGCTCTCCACGGCCGCGGGCGAGTCCCCGTACCGGACGTCCCAGTTTCCCTGGAGGACGCAGAGCGCGCCCTGAGCGATCGAGGCGTCGGCCAGGATGCGGATATCCATGTATCGGCTCATCGCGAAGATCACATCGGAATTGATCGAGAAGAACCTCGCCTGCTCCTTTTCATAGTAGCCCGCGCGCACGAGCTGGGTGCTGATCGAGAACACGCCCTCGCCGAGCGGCAGCGCGTCGAGGGAGACGGAGAGGGTCGCGTGACGGCCCGCGGCCGCGCTGATCCTGATCTCGGGACCGAAGATGCGCACGCCGAAAGGCACCTCTTCGCGATACAGGCTCACCGCCACCTGGATGGAAGCGTCGAAGTCGGGATCCACCACGGACAGGTCGAACTCGAACCGGACGGGCCGGCCGTGATGGAAGATGCGCGCGTCCTCGCCCTTCTCGTTCAGCACGCGCGTCTTTTCGATGGTGATGCTGCCCTCGCCGAACACGGGTCCCTGCGCCTTCTCGGCCGGGACGAGGCCCTCGCTGACCGGGACCAGGTCGGAGTGGATCTCGCCCCAGCCCGCTTCGAAGTGGCCGCGTCCAAGCAGGACGCGTCCGTCCGGGCTGAACACCCGGAACTCGAGATCGCAGGGCGCCTCCGTGCGCAGGGCGCAGGAAATGGAACTCGGCTCGACATCCACGCGGGCATCGAGCGCCACCGCGACCCGGTAGAGGGGCGATCCGTGATTCCTGAAGATCCTTACCCGGCGTTGATCCACGGTGGCGAGCTCGCCCCAGGCGCTGCCTTCCACGATGATGCCCGGGGTTCCGCCGAGCGACTCCTCAGAGAGGGGCGCGGTTTCGCGCCCGCCATCGGGATGGTGGAGCTCGATCCGAGCGATCTTCAAGGGGCTGGCCGGAGGACGACCGTCCGCGGTCCGGATCTCGATCAAGGAGCGGCCCTTGCCGGGAAGGGAGGGCGAGGCGCCGCGCAGCGCCTTTGCGCGCAGGCGTTCCTCCTCCTGCAGGCGGATCGACTCCTCGTAAGCCCGGGCGACCTCGTTGCCGTCTCCGTCTCGAACGATGCGCCCCTGGTTCAGCCAGATCACCCGGCTGGCCAGGCGAACCGCGGCATAGACATCGTGGCTCACCAGGATCGTGGTCGTGCCCAGTTGAGCGCACATTTCGCGGATACGATCGAAGCTCTTGCGGGCGAAGTAGGAATCGCCCACGCCGAGGACCTCATCGAGGATCAGGACTTCGGGGACCACCGCGGTGGAGATCGCAAACATCAGCCGTGCGCCCATGCCCGTCGAATAGGTCCGCATCGGCTGATCCGCGTAGTCCTCGATCTCGGCGAATTCGATGGCGTCGACGGCGAGGCGATCGGCGCGGGCCCCCATGATCCCGATCTGGGCGAGATAGCCGACGGCGTTCTCGCGACCGGTGAAGTCGGGATGAAAGCCTGCGCCGATCTGAAGGAGCGCATGAACCTTGCCCCGCACCTCGAGCGTGCCCGCGGTGGGCCGGATGACCCGGGTGATGAGCTTCAGCAGTGTGCTCTTCCCGGCGCCGTTTCTGCCGATGATCGCGATGCGCTCGCCCCGCTTCACCTCGAGGTCGACATCGTGAAGCGCCGGATAGCTTGCGGCCCGGCCGCTCCTGAGCAAACCCATCACATCGAGAAGGCGGTGATAGGGCTTCGAGTAGAGCTTGTAGACCTTGGACAGGCCGCGCGCTACGACGACCGGGTCACTCATCGGCGAGAAGCGCGTCGCGGAGGCGCTCGAAAAACGCCGCGCCCGCCACGAAGAAGAAGATCCCCACCAGGAGCGTGGGCCAGGGGATGGCGTCTTTCCAGGGGCCGGTGGTGTCGAACAGACACTGGCGATAGGCGTCGATGAGATAGGTCAGAGGATTCAGGAAGATGACGAAGCGAAGCGCGGGCGGCACCATGTCGGGTCTGAAGCCGATGGGGGAAATGAAGATCAGAAAGGTGAGGCCCAGATTGACGAAATAGGCGATGTCCGGGAGGACGACGGCCACCAGGGAGAGGATCCAGGCGATGCCCCAGAGCAGGAGGATCTGGCCGACGAGGATAAGGGGCAGGGCAAGGACCCGCGGCGTCAGTCTCAGGTCCGCCGCGGAAAGCAGGATGAGCAGGACGGTTGCCACCACTTGCGAGGCCAGCCCCACCAGAACCGCGCGAACCGGAAGCAGTTCGATCGGGAAGAGGACATTGCGAACGAACTGCAGGTTCTGTCGGATGGAGAGGCAGGAGAGGTTGATGGCCTCGGAGAGTCCGAGATAGGGGACCAGCCCGCAAAAGACGAAGAGGAGATAGTCCATCTGTCCCATCCCCGGGAGACGGGCGCCCAAGACGAAGGCGAACGTGAACACGTACGCGGAGAGGAGGAGGATGGGATAGAGGACCACCCACGCGCGGCCCAGAATCGACGAGGCGTGGCGTTTCCGAATCTCCACCTTCGTCGTGGTAAGGAGCACCACCCGATTGTCCCGAAGGATCCGCAGGGCCTGAAGGGCGGAGTTCATTGCGCCGGTCCGGAATCGACGTCGAGGACAAAACGGAAGCGGACCCCGCCCTCGGTCCGGAGATTCGTCTCGAACCGGATCAGGGTCGAGGGCGTCCGGCGGCCGTACGACGGGGATGCGTAGCCCGCGTCGAGTCGGGTGACGAGACCCGGCCCGGAAGTCAGGATCCTCCGTTCGCCCCCCCGGTGCAGGCGCACCGCGCCACCTTCGAGGACTTCGGCGCGGACCCCGGGGTCGAGGTGGAACGAGAAGGTGGCGGGACCCTGGAAGGCACCTTCGAGGTGGTCGTCGATGATCAAACGGAGGCCATCCTCGTGCAGGGTGAAACTTCGAGTATGAACGGCGCCGTGGGCATCGCGCGCGTAGCCACGGTGAAGGCCACGATACTTCAGGACGCCCGCCCCCGCGGCGCATTCGAGGTGCTCGGGGTGGGACAAGCTGAGGATTCGGAAAAGCCAGTCCGGCCGTATGGCACACTGCTCGATGTCACCCAGCTGGACGGTGCTGTGGAACGAGGTGCCGCGATGGAGATTTCGGGCTTCCGGGTCGCCGGTGTACACGTAGCTCCCGGGATCCACTATCCACGGGCCGCCCTCGGCGTGAAACTCGAATGAGAGAAGGTCGTTGTGCTTGTGGTTGCCGAAGCCGCGCGTCCCCGTCTCCCCGTTGGTCACTAGGAGCCAGGCGTCCTTCGTCCGGAGCACGGCCAGGCCGGCATGGGGGAAGAGACGGGCGATGGGTGCGGTCGCCCCAGCTTCGCTTGCGGCGCCCTCCTTCGGGTCGTATCCCCAGAAACCGGTCTCCCATGACCCGGCCTTGCCCTCGTGAGCGCGCCAGTCGGCGCGCCCGAACATCGCGGCGGCCGGACCGAACAGATGAGACGGGTCGCGCGGATCGTTCGTGCCGTAGCCCGAGAAGATGTGAACCCGCCCGTCGTCGGCGTCGCCCACGACGGGCATCAGGCCGTCGGGACGAAGGCAGCCGACCATGAAGTCGATCATGGACGCGAGCCGCGACAGGTAGGCCTCGGAAAGAGGCCGCCCCCGGCATTCCGCCAGCCGGGCGCCGGCGAGGAATAGTTCCGTCACCAGCCTGTGATACGGCACCGACGATTCGTAGTCCGCGCCGTCCGGCAGGACCTGAACCTCGATCTCCTTCTCGAGCGATGAACGACAGAACTCCTCCCACTCCAGGGAGACGGGGTCGCCATCGAAGACCAGAGCCACGAAGAAGAGACCCACCACGTTGCTCAGGAGGTGGTTGCTCGTCACCTCGTAGTGGTTCTCGAGATTCTCGAAGATGAAATGACCGTGGTGGTACAGCGCCTCGTAGGCGCCGGTCATTCCCTCGTGCTGGAATCTCGCCTCCCGCAGGTCCTCAAGCGCCATCGCCCAGCTGGCCGCTCGCAAGGCCACGTCCATGGTGCAGGTCCACTGGATTCCCCGGCCTTCCGGGTTTGCCTGCATGAAGTCCGCGATCTCGTCGAGAACCTCGTGGGCGAACTCCGCCCGCCCCGTGATTCGGAAGGCTTGAGTCAGGGCCGCGAAGTGCTGACATCGCCCGAGCTCCCATGGATGCTTGATGTCCGCCAGGCCCGGGCGCATCTCAAAGAGCTTCCATTCCTTGAAGGGGACGTGGTTCGGAAAACGAAGATTCCTGACCGGATCGAGGGCCCAGTCGAGGGGAGCGTAACCGTTCGCCCTCGTGCTCCGATCGGGGTCCCTTGGGACGAACAGTCCGCTGCCGAGCAGGTCGAATTCGTGGCGCAAGGCGCGCTCGGCTGCTTGGATGGACTCCCTTGCGAGGGCGGGCTCATCGTGCGCGAGGCGAGTGATGACGTCTTCGCGCAACACGGAGTAGAGGCGTGACGGCCCGCGCGGCTCCCCCGGGAAGCTCCGGGCCCTGGGCGCGGCCATCGCTTGAGTCTTCTCCGAGTCCGGCCGGAGCCCGCGGAGGAACGCTCTGATCCTCCCGCCCGCGGTGTGGCCTCCGCCGATCTGGAACCTCAAAGGAACCTCACGGAGAGGTCGGAGAGAAAGGCCGCCCGCCGGCCCAACCCCATTCGGTGGAGCGCGCGCGTCGGGCCATTCGTCGGTTC
>Ga0073904_10004783_pt1 | contig 10033 bp, 7 predicted proteins | sample KloWWTrecipitate_FD_66668 | JGI IMG/M metagenome (GOLD analysis project Ga0073904, IMG submission 66668) | Active sludge microbial communities from Klosterneuburg, Austria, studying microevolution and ecology of nitrifiers - Klosterneuburg... | ecosystem: Engineered > WWTP > Aerobic digester >... | reverse complement strand
AGCGCCACGCCATCGCCATCGCCCGCGAGATCGTCGGCACCTTCCCGAAGCGCGCCAAGGCGGCGATCGCCTGGGCAGATCCCGAGCCGCCGGCCTACGACCCGGCCGAGCTCTACGGAATCATTCCACGCGACATCAAGGTGCAGTTCGACATGCGCGAGGTCATCGCCCGCATCGTCGATGGCTCGAACTTCCTCGGCTTCGGCGAGGACTATGGTCCGGCCACCGTCTGCGGCCACGCGACGATCGAGGGCTTCCCCGTCGGCATCCTCACCAACAACGGCCCGCTCGACCCCGCCGGGGCGAACAAGGCGACGCACTTCATCCAGGCCTGCTGCCAGTCGGCGACTCCGATCCTCTACCTCAACAACACCACCGGCTTCATGGTCGGCCGCGCCTATGAGGAGGCCGGCATGATCAAGCACGGCTCCAAGATGATCCAGGCGGTGACGAACGCCACCGTGCCACAGATCACCCTCTACTGCGGCGCCTCCTACGGTGCCGGCAATTATGGCATGTGCGGCCGCGGCTTCCATCCGCGCTTCTGCTTCTCCTGGCCCAATGCCAGGACCGCCGTGATGGGCGGCGAGCAGGCCGCCGAAACCATGGCCATCGTTACCGAAGCCGCCGCCGCCAGACGCGGCAAGCCGATCGAGAAAGAAAAGATCGACGCCATGAAGGCGCAGATCACCGGCGTGTTCGACGGCCAGATGGACGTGTTCTCGACCAGTGCGCGCGTGCTCGACGACGGCGTGATCGACCCGCGCGATACCCGCAGCGTGCTGGCGGAAGTGCTGGCGATCTGCCGGGAGGCCGAGGCGCGCAGTCCGCAAGCCATGCAGTTCTCGGTGGCGCGGCCATGAAGGTGCAGATGAAGCCGACGCCGTTCTCGAAAATCCTGATCGCCAATCGCGGCGAGATCGCATTGCGGATCATGCGCACCGCGCGCCGCCTCGGCTACGGCGTGGTCGCGGTCTATTCCGACGCCGACCGCGATGCCTTGCATGTGCGGGAAGCCGACGAAGCCATCCGCCTCGGCGAGGCGCTGCCCTCGCAATCCTACCTGAATATCGAAGCCATCATCGCGGCGGCCGAGGCCAGTGGCGCCGATGCCGTGCATCCCGGCTACGGCTTTCTCGCCGAGAACGAGGATTTCGCGCAGGCGTGCCGCGATGCCGGCCTGGTGTTCATCGGGCCGTCGCCCGAATCCATCAAGGCGATGGGCAACAAGGCCGGTGCCAAGGAAATCATGCTGGCGGCCGGCGTGCCCTGCGTGCCCGGCTATCAGGGCGCCGACCAGAGCGATGCCGTCATGCTGGCCGAGGCCGGCAGAACAGGCTTTCCCGTGATGATCAAGGCGGTCGCCGGCGGCGGCGGACGCGGCATGCGGCTGGTCGTGGATGCGGCGGCGTTTCCGGATGCGCTGCGCAGCGCGCGATCCGAGGCGCAGGGCGCGTTCGGCGATCCCACGGTGATCCTGGAGCGCGCCATTGCCGATCCCCGCCACATCGAAATCCAGGTGTTCGGCGACCGCCACGGCAACGCCATCCATCTCGGCGAGCGCGACTGCTCGGTGCAGCGCCGGCACCAGAAACTGATCGAGGAAGCGCCGTCGCCGGCGGTATCGCCGGAGTTGCGGGCGCGGATGGGCGCGGTCGCGGTCGCTGCCGTCAAATCGATCGGGTACGAGGGCGCCGGCACGCTCGAGTTCCTGCTCGATCGTAGCGGCGAATTCTACTTCATGGAGATGAACACGCGGCTGCAGGTCGAGCATCCCGTCACCGAGGCGATCACCGGGCTCGATCTGGTCGAACTGCAGCTGCGGGTGGCCGGCGGCGAGCCGCTCGGGCTGAAGCAGGACGCGATAGAATTCTCCGGCCATGCCATCGAGGTGCGGCTGTGTTCGGAAGATGCCGGCCAGGACTTCATGCCGCAGTCCGGCCGGATGGCGCTGTGGCAGATGCCCGGCGAGATCCGCGTCGAGCACGCGCTGCAATCGGGCTCCGGGATTCCGCCATTCTACGATTCGATGATCGCCAAGCTGATCAGCCATGGCGAAAGCCGCGATGCGGCGCGACGCCAGCTCATTCACGGCCTCGAACAGACCGCCGCATTCGGCGTCACCACCAATCAGGCGTTCCTCGCCGCCTGTTTGGCGCATCCGGCCTTTGCAGCGGGCGAAGCGACCACGGCGTTCATCGGCCAGCACCGCGATGCGCTGCTGGCGCCGCGCGCGGATGCGGCTTCGGAGGCGGCGCTGGCGGCGGTGCTGCTCTATGTCACCGATCCCTTTGCGCCGCCGTGGCGCAGTGGCCGGACGCTGGCGTCGACCTTTCCGGTGCCGGCCCGCGTCGAACTCGATCACGGCATCCATGAGCTCGAAGTCGGCCGCGAGCGCGACGGCGGCTATCTCGCCACCGTCGAAAATACGGCCTACCGGATCGAAATCCACGCGCTCGACGGCGACAGCATTCGTTTCAGCAGCAATGGCCTGATGGAATCCGCCAGATTCCTGCGTAACGGCGACCGGCTGTTTGTCCTGCACCGCGGCATAACGATCGCAGTCCGCGACCTGACCCGGGCAGCGCCTGCCACGGCAGCGGCAAACGGCGGCGACGGCAAGGTCCGCGCCGCGATGAACGGCCGCGTCGTGGCGTTGCTGGTCAAGCCTGGCGACAAGGTCGAAGCGGGCCAGCCCGTGATGACGCTGGAAGCGATGAAGATGGAACATGTGCATACGGCAGGGATCGCGGGCACGATTTCGGCGATCAATGTCGCGGAAGGCGAGCAGGTGACGACGGGGAAGATCGTGGTGGAGATCGAGGCGGCAAAATAGAAATCCCCGTCGTCCCGGCCCAGCGAGCGTAGCGAGCGCCGAGCCGGGACCCATACCGCGTGATCCATCGAATGCAACAAACTGTTCGACGACCAATCGCAACCACAACCACCTGTGGTTATGGGTCCCTGCGTTCGCAGGGACGACGACGTAGTTAGAGGCTCCGCCCCGTTCCCTCATTGAGCCAGCACGCCACCTGATGTTTTGTGCCCGCTTCCGCCAGCACCGGCGTATCCACCTTGCACCTGTCCATCACATAGCGGCAGCGAGTGTGGAATGCGCAGCCGGAGGGCGGATTGATCGGGCTCGGCACGTCGCCGTCGATCATCGGCTTCAGCGTCTTCTTTTTCGGATCCGCCACCGGCACCGACGCCAGCAGGGCCTGCGTATAGGGATGCCTCGGGTTGGCGAACAGTTCGGCCTTCTCCGCGATCTCGACGATGCGGCCGAGATACATCACGGCGACGCGGTGGCTGATATGGGCGACGACGGCGAGGTCGTGGGCGATGAACAGATAGGAAAAGCCGTGCCGGCGCTGCAGGTCGATCAGGAGGTTGATCACCTGGGCCTGGATCGAGACGTCGAGCGCCGAGACCGGCTCGTCGCACACGATCAAATCGGGGCCGAGCGACAGCGCGCGAGCGATGCAGATGCGCTGGCGCTGGCCGCCGGAGAACTGGTGCGGATAGTTCTGCATTTGATCGGCCCGCAGCCCGACCTGATCGAACAGTTCCGCGACCCGTTCGCGCCTTTTTTCTCCCTTGGCCAGGTCATGGACGCTGAGCGGCTCGCCGACGATATCGCCCGCCGTCATGCGCGGATTGAGCGAGGCGAACGGGTCCTGGAAGATGATCTGCATCGAGCGCCGGTGCTCGCGCAGATCCGCCTTGCCGAGATGGGTGATGTCGAGGCCGTTGATCCGGATGCTGCCGCTGGTCGGCTCGACCAGCCGCAGGATGGCGCGCGCCACCGTCGATTTGCCGCAGCCGGATTCCCCGACCATCCCCAGCGTTTCGCCGACGCCGACCGTGAAGCTGATGCCATCCACGGCATGCACCGTGCCGACGCGGCGGCGCAGCACGCCGCCGCGCACCGCATAATGCTTGACGAGGTCGGTGACCTCGAGCAGCGGCGTTGCGTCGGTCATGGTGCTGCCGCCGTTTCTGCGGCGCGCCAGCACGCCGCCAAGTGATGGTCGCCCCAGTCCTGCAACGGCGGATATTCGGCATGGCAGCGTTCGATCGCGAGCGCGCAGCGCGGCGCGAACGCGCAGCCCGGCGGCAGGTTGGTCAGCGAAGGGACCATGCCGGGAATTTCGACCAGCCGCGCATCGGAGTTGGAGCCGAACGTCGCCACCGCGGGCATCGATGCCATCAGGCCGCGGGTGTAGGGATGCCTCGGATTTTCGAACAGCGCCTCGACGCCGGCTTCCTCGACCTTCTTGCCGGCATACATCACGATGACGCGCTGCGCGGTCTGCGCGACGACGCCGAGATCGTGGGTGATCAGGATCAGCCCGGTGCCGAGTTCCTTCTGCAACTCGACGATCAGCGCCAGGATCTGGGCCTGGATGGTGACATCGAGCGCGGTGGTCGGCTCGTCCGCGATCAGTAGCGCCGGCCGGCACGCCAGCGCCATCGCGATCATGGCGCGCTGGCGCATGCCGCCGGAGAGCTGATGCGGATATTCGGTGGCCCTTCGCTCCGGTTCCGGGATGCGGACGAGGCGCAGCATTTCGACGGCCTTTGCCCAGGCTTCCTTACGGGTGATGGAGCGATGCAAGCGAACCGCTTCGGTAATCTGGTCGCCGATCCGGATCACCGGGTTGAGCGAGGTCATCGGTTCCTGAAAAATCATCGAGATGCGGTTGCCGCGGATCGCGCGCATCTCGGCCTCGTCGAGGCCGAGCAGGTCGGTGCCTTCGAGCGCCACCGAGCCGCCGACGATCCGGCCCGGCGGATCCGGCACCAGCCGCATGATCGACAACGCGGTGACGCTCTTGCCGCAGCCGGATTCGCCGACGATCGCCAGCGTCTCGCCGCGGCGAATGCTGAACGAGATGTCGTCGACCGCCTTGAACAGCCCGGAATTGGTGAAGAACACCGTTTGCAGGTTCTTCACGTCGAGAACCATATCGTCTGCCAGAACCTCGTTCATCAGCCGCGCTGCCTCGGGTCGAGGATGTCGCGCAGCGCGTCGCCGAACAAATTGGTGCCGAATACCGCAAGGCTGATCGCAATCCCGGGGAAGATCACCAGCCACGGCGCGACACGGACATATTCCGCGGCCGATTCCGACAGCATGCGGCCCCATGACGGATAGGGTTCGGGAATGCCGAGGCCGAGAAACGACAGCGAGGCCTCGGTGAGAATCGTCGAACCGAGCTGCGCCGTCGCCAGCACGATCAGCGGCGCCAGGGTGTTGGGCAGCACGTGGCGCAGCGCGATGCGGGTTTCGCTCATGCCGATCGATTTTGCGGCCTCGATGAACGGCAGCTCGCGCAGCGCCAGCGTATTGGCGCGGATCACGCGGGCGACCGTGGGGATCAGCGGGATCGCGATCGCGATGATCACGTTCGGCAGCGACGGCCCCAGCGCCGCGGTCATGACCAGCGCCAGCACCAACAGCGGCAGGGCCTGCAGGATATCGGTAATGCGCTGGAACACCAGATCGACCCAGCCGGACAAATAACCCGAGGCGAGGCCGACCATCACGCCGATCGAGGAGCCGAGCAGGGTGGAGCCGACGCCGACGGCGAGCGAGATGCGGGCGCCATGGACGATCCGGCTCCAGACGTCCCGCCCGAACGCGTCGGTCCCTAGCCAATGCTGCGCACTGGGGGGCGCCAGGCGCTGCAGGGAATCGACGGAGAGCGGATCGTAACGGCCGATGAGATCGGCCAGCAACGCGGCCAGCACGAACAGCACCATGATGACGAGGCCGATCGCGCCGAGCATATGGCGCCGCGCCAGGAACGTCAGCTTTCGCCAGCCATGCGTCGAATGGGCGCCGGCGCGTCGCAGTTCGCTATCGTAGTTGATGACGGCCAAGCTTTGGCTCCTAATCCGTATAGCGAATGCGTGGATCGATCGCGGCGTAGAGCATGTCGACCGTGAAGTTCGTGACCACGACAACCACGGCGATCAGCATCACCAGGTTCTGGACGATCGGATAGTCGCGCCAGCGGATCGCCTCGACCAGGAAGCGGGCGACGCCGGGAATGTTGAACACGGTCTCGGTGACGATCAGGCCGCCGATCAGGAACGCGGCCTCGATGCCGATCACGGTGATAACGGGCAGCACGGCGTTCTTCAGTGCATGGTGATAATTGACGGAGGCCTCGGACGCCCCCTTGGCGCGGGCGGTGCGGATATAATCCTGCCGCAATATTTCCAGCATCGAGGAGCGGGTGATCCGCATGGTCAGCGCGGCGCTGCGAAAGCCGACCGCCATCGCCGGGACGGCGTAGATCGCGAACGCCTCGGTCCAGGTCGCCGGGTTCGGGTTGAAGATCGGCATGGTCCCGAACATCGAGACCGACGCCATCAGGATCAAGAGGCCGAGCCAGAACGAGGGCAGCGACAGGCCGCTCAGGCTGACGACCCGCAATGCATAGTCGAGCCGGGTGCCTTGCTTTACCGCGCTGATGACTCCAAGCGGAATGCCGATCGAGGCGGAAAACAACAATGCGAGGGCGGCCAGCTTTGCGGTGATCGGAATCCGCGGCAGGATCTCCTGCAGCGCGGGCTTCTCGGACACGTAGGAATAGCCGAGGTCGCCGTGCAGCAGCCCGCCGATCCATTGCATGTATTGCACGACGATCGACTGGTCGAGCCCGAGCTCCTTCTCCAGGTTGGCCTTGTCGGCCTGGTCGACGAATCCGGCCGCGTCGAACAGGATGTCGACGATGTTGCCGGGTACGATGCGCAGCAGCACAAAGATGATGACCGAGATCCCGAACAGGGTCACGAGCATCAACACGAGACGCCGCACGATATAGGCAAACAACGGGCTGCTCCTGTCAGCGCGTATTCCGCGAGCGTGGATAGCAAGCCTGCGATCGGAATACGCGCAAATATTAGAGGCTGGCGGTCGGGTCCTGCCGCGAGGTGCGGCTCAAGACGCTACTTGTCCATCCACAAATCCTCGTAGCGATAGCCGTTGTAGGAGCTGTTCACCATGATGGTGATGCCCTTGACATGAGGCTGCCAGCACGAGCCCGAGCGGCCATGGTAGATGATCGGGCGGGCGACGTCCTCCTGAAGCTTCTTGTCGATTTCCCAGACCAGCTTTTTGCGTTTGGCGACGTCGGCTTCGATCGACTGCTCGCCGAACAGCTTCTCGATTTCCTTGTTGCAGTAGTTGGTGTAGTTCCGCTCCGAGCCGCAGGAATAGTTCTCGAAGAACGACTGGTCGGGATCATCGACGGCATTGCCGGTGAGGTTGAGGCCGAGCGCGTAGTCCTTGCGCGCGACTTTCGAGAACCAGTTGGCGGTTTCGACCACTTCAAGTTCACCGTCGATATAGATACCCTTGAGCTGGTCGATCAGGATGATGGCGGGGTCGCGGTAAATCGGAATATTGCGGGTTGCGACCTTGACCGCGAGGCGCTTGTCCGGTCCATAGCCCGCCTTCGCCATCAGCTTGCGGGCTTCCTCCCGACTGGCGTTGATGTCAGGGCCGTAACCCGGAATCTTCTCCAGCATCTCCTTCGGCATGGACCACAATCCGCCCGGGGCTGGAAGCATGGTACCGCCGATATCCGCCTGACCTTCAAACAGGATCGAGACAAAGGCCTTGCGGTCGAGCGTCAGCGCCATCGCCTGACGAATATCCAGATTGTCGAACGGCGGCGAAGACGAGTTGACGATGATATTGGTGCTGACGTTGTTGGGTGCGACGACACACACCGCCTTCGGCGCCTGCGCCTTGACATCCTTGAGCAGCGGAATCGTCACCCCGGTCGGGAACGTCATGTCGAACTGGCCGGAAATGAAGCCGAGAATGGCGGTCGACAGGTTGGGAACGATATTGTACTCGATGCCGTCGAGATGCGGCAGGCCCTTTTTCCAGTAGTCCGGATTGCGGGTGATCTTGATCGATTCGTTGGCCTTGAACTCGACGAACTTGAACGGGCCGGTGCCGACCGGCTTGGTGCGCATGTCGCCGGGCGAAACATGGCAGGGATAAACCGGCGTATAGCCGGAAGCGAGTAGCGCCAGCAGCGAAGGCTGCGGCCGCTTCAGGTTGAACGCGACCTCGAAATCGCCGCTCGGCGTGACGTCAACGACCTCATTGTACCAGGATTTGCGCGGGTTCTTGCGGAATTTCTGCTGCGACTTGCCCATCACCATGTCGAAGGTGCATTTGACGTCGGCGGACGTGAACGGTTTGCCGTCATGCCACTTGACGCCTTGCCTGAGCTTGAAGCTGAGCTTTTTCCCGTCACCGCTCCAGGCCCAGCTTTCCGCGAGATCCGGCACGATCGAATCGAGGGAGTTTTGCGCCACGTCCTGTTTGTACATGACGAGATTGTTGAAAATCCCCATGAAGGGAATGTTGACCGAGAAGGTAGCCTCCTCATGGATCGAGGCGCTGGCTGGACTGTCGCGGTGATGAACCTTCAGGATACCGCCCTTCTTGGGTTCGGCAGCCAGCACGGCCACATTGGAAGCTGCAAATAAAGACAACGCCACCGCCGCAAGTGTACGCACGCCCGACATATTCCCCTCCCTCGATCATTCAGTCTCAGCGGACCGATTGTCGCGGAGGTTAGCCATGACGGCGCGGCGACGCAACCGGCAAGGCCGGGTGCGGGAGAGAAAGGTCCAGCCTCACCCCGATGTCGTCCCCGCGGACGCGGGGACCCATACGCCGCGGCGGTTGTTACTTCAAAAGGTCTCTACCGCCTGCGTCCTTACAGCTGGAACGCGGCGTATGGGTCCCGGCTCTGCGCTCGTGTTGCTCGCTTGGCCTGGACGACAGAGCGCGGGATGCGCTAGCCGGAACTCGTCAGACTTCCAGCTTGTCGCCGCCCTTCAGATCGAGAATTTCGCGGGCCTCGTCGGACGTCGCCACCTGCAGGCCGAGGCCTTCGATGATTTTGCGGGCCAGCGTGACCTGCTCGGCGTTCGAGGCCGCCATCCGGCCGGGCGCCGCCCACAGCGAGTCTTCGAGGCCGACGCGAATGTTGCCGCCCATGGCGGCGGCCATCGCCGCGATCGGCAGTTGGTTGCGCCCGGCGCCGAGCACCGACCACACCATTTTGTCGCCGAACAGCCGGTCGGCGGTGCGCTTCATGTGCAGCACATCCTCCGGATGTGCACCGGTACCGCCCTGCAGTCCGAACACCGTCTGCACGAACAGCGGCGGCTTCACCATGCCCTGCTCGAGGAAGTAGTTGAGGTTGTAGAGATGCGCGGTGTCGTAGCATTCGAATTCGAAACGGGTGCCGGTCTCCGACAGCGTCTTCAGGACGTATTCGATGTCCTGGAAGGTGTTGCGGAATACGATATCCTTGTTCTGCAGGTGCTTGAGCTCCCAGTCATGCTCGAATTTCTTGAAGCGGTTCAGCATGCCGAAAAACGCAAAGTTCATCGAGCCCATGTTGAGCGAGGCGACCTCCGGCTTGTAGACCGCCGCCGGGCGGACGCGCTCGTCCACCGTCATGGTCGGCGCGCCGCCGGTGGTGAGGTTGATCACGCAGTTGGAGCGCTGCTTGATGATTTTCAGGAACGGCGCAAAGGCTTCAGGGCTCTGGTCCGGCTGGCCGGTCTTCGGATTGCGGGCGTGCAGATGCACGATGGCCGCACCGGCTTCGGCGGCATCGACTGCGGCGTCGGCGATTTCCTGCGGCGTCACCGGCAGCGCCTTCGACATCGAGGGGGTGTGGATCGCGCCGGTCACGGCACAGGTGATGATGACTTTGCGGCTCATGGGATGCTCACTTTGTTAGAGTGGGTAGATTCTAAATCGTCATTCCGGGGCGCGCGCCAGCGCGAACCCGGAATCTCTCTAGGCTCCGGGTTCGTCGCTGTCGCGACGCCCCGGAGCGACGTTTTGTTGTTTGGCTTTGTGCGCGGCCAATGCCGCCAGGCGCTCGTTGCGCCGCTGCGTCAGTTCGGCGATGCGTTCCGGCGTCGGCTGATGCGGCCAGGCCGCGATCACCCGATCCACGTTCGGGCTTTGGTAGACTTC
>Ga0073904_10004782_pt1 | contig 10033 bp, 6 predicted proteins | sample KloWWTrecipitate_FD_66668 | JGI IMG/M metagenome (GOLD analysis project Ga0073904, IMG submission 66668) | Active sludge microbial communities from Klosterneuburg, Austria, studying microevolution and ecology of nitrifiers - Klosterneuburg... | ecosystem: Engineered > WWTP > Aerobic digester >... | reverse complement strand
AGTATAGGATCAATGGTAACGGTGTTTTCATCTTTCAGCCAGCAGTTAATACCTTCTTCTTCCAGCCGCCCCGATGCAATATGAGCAGGGATATAATTATCGAAAGAACGGATATTGATGTATTCCATTGGTGTAAAATAAAAAATCTCCCTTACAAAGAGAGATTTTTTAAATCAGTATGCTATTTCCTTCTGTGTTGAAAGATTATTGATTCAGCATGAGCGGCATTACCAGCATCAGGAGTTCTTCGCTTTCATCCTGGTCTGTTGGTTTTATGATACCCGCCTTGGTAGGGGTTGACAATTCCATATTTACTTCATCACTGTCGGTAGCGTTCAGCATTTCGATAAGGAATTTTGCATTGAAGGCGATCATCAGGTCTTCACCATTGTACTGGCATTTCATTCTTTCATTTCCTTCAAAGCTGAAGTCCACATCCTGCGCAGCGAGTTGCAGTTCGCTGCCGCTGATACTCAAGGCCACCTGGTTGGTACTTTTATTGCTGAATACACTTACCCGGCGAAGGGCACTTTGAAAATCATTTTTATTTACGGTCAGACGGTATGGGTTGTCGGTTGGAATGACCACTTTATAATCGGGGAACCTTGCATCGATCAGGCGGCAACTCATTTGTGTGGTGCCATGTTTTACAAAAAGGTGATTGCTGTTATAGCTAACTGTAATTTCTTCATCGGTAAAAGGAATAGCAGCTTTCAGCAGGTTCAGTGGTTTGCGGGGCGCAATGAAAGAATCTGTTTTAGGACATTTTACATCTGTTCTTTTATAGCGAACCAGGCGATGTGCATCGGTGGCCACACATTGTAATCCCTTTTTGTCCAGCTCAAAGAAAACACCTGTCATGGCAGGACGCAGATCATCATTACTGGTGGCAAACAAAGTTTTATTGATAGCGGTTACCAACGCCGAAGCTGTCATCGTAAACGAAGTAGTATCATCTGCAGCCGGTTCTTTCGGGAAGTTATCCGGGTTTTCGCCCATCACTTTATACTTACCGTTATCACTGGTGATCTCAATACCGAAATTTTTATCAATATTGAACGTAAGGGGCTGGTCAGGAATATTCTTCAGTGAATCCATCAGTATCTTGGCCGGGATACACACTTTGCCGCTGTCCTTGGCTTCAATATCCAGCTGCACCCGCATCACGGTTTCCAGGTCTGTTGCCACCACTGTCAGTTTGTTTTTTTCCACTTCAAACAAAAAATCTTCCAATATCGGCAAAACCGTGTTGGCGTTGATAACACCGGAAATATGCTGCAGTTGTTTCAGCAAAGAAGAGGACGACGCTATAAACTTCATGACCTGTAATTAAATTGTTTAAATGAATGAGGCGAAACTACTGATTTTTGGTTTACTGTCAACACTTTAAAGGCCCTGTGGAATACTTGTTGGCGGGTGCAGGTTTTTGGTACTTCTGTATATGGGCAACCCGCATCTTCTTTGTATATTGCCTGACTTGAAAAATCATTGAATGCTTGAAAAATTATTTGGTTGGGGAAAAAAGAAAGCAGCAACTGCGGTGGAGCCAGGTATCCCCTTTGGCCGCTATTCTGATAATAATAAGCCATTGGTAAAGGTGAACCGGTGGACAGATGCCGACAACCTGTTCAAGGAAAAAAAATTTCCCGAAAGCCTGGATGCTTTTTTTGAATACCTGCGGGATGATGCAGCGCAAAATGTGGTGTATGAAAGGAATGGCGCTGAAGGAAGGTTTGAACTTTACCAGGGATCAAAAGTGGTACGGGGGAGTTTTGATAAAGAAGCTGTAAAAGCAGAAGTAACACTGGCCCGTATGCCGCAACCTTCCGTACCGGTGATGCGCCGCCTGCTGGAGATGAATTTTAATTTATACTACAGCCGCTTTGCCATGGATACCGACAGGCTCTGCATGCGGTTTGACAGCGATTCAGAAATGGCAAGTCCCAGTAAATTATATTACGGATTAAAAGAACTGGCCACCAAGGCTGACAAACAGGATGACCTGCTGGTACAGGATTTTACTGCCCTTGAAAAATCAGATAACGAACATATCTCGGTCGTTCCGGAACAGGAGAAAGAGGTGAAGTATATGTACCTGCAAAAATGGATTGGTGAAACACTGGACACCATTGCACCACTGGATGCAGATAAATTTTCAGGAGCGATAGCGTATTTACTGCTGGTGCTGATACACCGGATAGATTACATGATCACACCGGAAGGAAAATTGCTGAATGAGCTTGAAAAAATAACCGGTATCTATTTTAAAAAGGACGAAAGACCGGTAACAGAAAAAAACAGGGACATGGCTGAAGCGTTTAAAAATATGCAGGCATTACCCAAAGAAGAAGTTTTTAAAAACCTGTTTCGTTCCAAATATACGTTTGCCATCGTGGCGCCACAGCCATACAAGGCGGTAGCTGAGGCCATTCATGCGGCTAACCAGAACATGGTTTGGTACCGGGACAATAACTATCCGTTTATTGCCAGCCAGATAACCGAATACGGTATTTCTTACTGCCAGTACTCTTACAGCCTGCCCAAAGCTGTTACCGAGCTGTTTCATTTGTATATGATGGTGAACTACCCGGAATACTTTGTGGCCCTTGGATATAAAAAAGTGTATTATGATCCTGTACGCAAACAATTTGTTTCGCAGGCTGTCATTGATAAAATAAAGGAGATACAAAACCGCTGGAAGGATAAATATCCCAACATGGATTTTAAAACACAGAACCTCCGGTTTGATACGCTTATCAATTTCAATCTTACGTTTACGAATGAAATGGAGTTTTTAAACATGGAGCCCAAGTAATCAAAATAATCAATGGTAATGGACCCGCAACTGATCATAGAAAAATACCAGAACGCCATCATTCAAATAGCAACTGCTACGGGAACAGGGACTGGTTTTTATATAAAGGAATTTGACCTTATAGTTACCAATGATCATGTGGTGGCAGAAAACGCCGAAGTAACCATTGCCGGAAAAACATTTGATAAAGCACTGTCAAGGGTATGGTACACCGACCGGAAACATGACCTGGCATTTTTAGAAGCACCCAAAAACATTGAACTGCCCGAAGTTCGGCTGGGCCAGTACGATCAGATGAAAGACGGCGATGCCGTAGTGGCCATTGGCCATCCATATGGGTTAAATTATACCGCCACGCAGGGAGTAATCTCCAAAGTGGATAGAATAAGAGACGGGTTAAAGTTTATACAAATAGATGCGGCTATCAATCCGGGGAACAGTGGTGGTCCGCTGGTGAATATGAACGGAGAAATAATAGGTGTCAATTCATTCATCATCCGTGGTGGTGATAATCTTGGATTTGCATTGCCGGTGCTTTACCTGCGGGAAGCCCTGCAAATGTATTTACCCAATAAGGGACAGGCTTCCGCCCGTTGTTTCAGTTGTGGTTATTTAGTTACTGCTGCCAATATTGATTCAGGAAAATATTGTCCGAGCTGCGGCACAGAAGTAAAGTTGCCGGAGATACCCGAAAAAGAAGCGGAACCGGTTGGCGCTGCCAAAACAATTGAAGAGATATTGAAAGAACTGGGCAAAGATGTGCGGTTGGCCAGGGAAGGGGTTAATACCTGGAGTGTAAAAGAAGGATCAGCTAAAATAAAGATCACCTACAATGCAGAAAATTTTTTCATAGCGGGGGATGCTTATCTCTGCCAGATGCCGGCTGATGTTTCAAAGATCAAACCGCTGTATCAATACCTGCTGCAGGAAAATTACCGCACACATGGATTAGTATTAAGTTGTGTAAAACAAAATATTGTACTCAGCCGAATTATCTACGACCTTGACATGACGAAAGAGAACGGAGCAGAAGCCTTCCGGATCTTATTTAAGAAGGCAGACCACTATGATGATTATTTGAAACATGAGTTCGGTTGTTCGGCCAGGCTGGAAGAATAACCCCATTGCATACCAGTATTACACTGATCACAATTCATGTATAAAAAACACCTCACCAAAGAACAGGCCCTGCAGAAACTGAAACATTACTGTGCCTACCAGGAACGCTGCCATAGCGAGGTAAAAGAAAAACTGTTTAACCTGGGTGTGTGGAAGAAAGAGCATGATGAGATCATCAGCACATTGATTGAAGAAAATTACCTGAACGAAGAACGCTTTGCCATTGCGTATGCCGGTGGAAAATGGCGGGTGAAACATTGGGGACGGGTAAAAATAAAATATGAGCTAAAGCAAAAACAGGTAAGCGAATACTGTATAAAAAAAGCATTGCAGCAAATCAGCCAGGAAGAATACTTAGCTGTGTTGAAAAAACTGGCCGATGAAAAATACGCATCGCTGAAAGCCGAACAATACCTGGTACGGAAGAAAAAGACGATGGATTATTTATTGAATAAGGGGTTTGAAATGGACCTGGTGAGAGGGCTCGTTGGAAAAGAAAAACCGCTATAAAGCAAACATCGAAATCGAAACCGTTGTGCCTTGCCCTTTTTTACTTTCAATATGCAACCTGGCTCCCATTGTCTTCAGCAGGTCTTTGATGATCAGATAACCTAATCCATGTCCCTTCCTGTTATCCACATTGGCAGAAGTAATAACAACATCTTCGGCCATCAATCGTTGGATTTGTTCGGGACTCATACCAATGCCCTCATCTTTAACAGCAATGGAAACCTGATCGTTCTGCCGCATAGCCGTAATAGTTATCGTTCCTTTCTCCGTAAAATTAATAGCATTGGTGAGCAGGTTATAGATCATGATCTTTAAAGGTTCATAATACTGGCAGATCTCCAGGTCCTTTTCCACCTGGTTATGTATATTGATATTTTTTTGCCGGGCCAGAGATTGCAGGATACCCAATATCTGGTTTACCATCTCCTGCAGGTTAAACGTTTCTTTTGCCAGCCGCCGGTTTTCATTCTGGTATTTTATCCAGTTGAGGATATTGGTGGAAAGCAGTTGCAATTCCTGTGAGGTGTTGGTGATCTCCTGCAATGTTTCCTGTTGCAGCTCTTCCGGCATCATCTTTCTTTTTTCTATCAGGTTCTTTCCGGCCACTGTCAGAAATTTTAACGGGGTAACAATATCATGACTGATAATGGAGATTAGCCTTGTTTTTATTGAATTGTTTTTTTCCAGGACTTCATTTTGCTCTTTCAGCTCTTTTGTTTTTTCTGCCACCTGCTGTTCCAGTTTTCGTTGTCTTATTTCATATTGCCTTGTTCTGAAACGGAAATAAAAAGACAACATGCCCAGCACCAGCAGGGAAGCCAGTACAAAAAACCACCATTGCTGGTGCCATGGAGTGGTTATGGTAAAGTCTACTGTTTTGTAGGTGTAATTATTGAACCCAAACCCATTCAGTTTTCGTATCCGTAGTTTATAATCCCCGGAAGGAAGGTTATTAAACCGGATCTCTGATCCATTTTCAAAAACAACAGGCTTCCAGTTAAGGGTGTCATTCAACTGGTATTCGAGGTAAATATTTTCTTTATTGCACCAGGCGGAAAAAGCGAGGCGAATTATTATTTCACCAGTTTTGGCAGGCAGGCTTTTTTGGGAAAGATATCCCGGGTCTTTTATTTCATTATCAATAAGTATTTCATCAATAAAAATATCGCCTTCCGGCAATACAGGAATCGCTTTGTCCGGGTTTACCCATAGCAAACCATCCATTGAGGGAAATGAAATGATATTGTTTTTTAAACGCAATGCGCAGGGAGTGCAACCACCATTCAGTTCTGTCATTTCCATACCATCTTTTTTTCCGAAATAATGATAGTATACGGATGTCTTTTTATTTTCAAATACATTGATGAGCTCTTCGAGGCTGGATTTAAATAATCCACGGTTGGTGCTGATCCAGCAATAACCATTATCATCGGGAACGAAGCAGTGCGCATATAACAAATACTTATTCTTATCCAGGGGCATCTGTTTTATCACCCCGTTTTTGTAGATATAATAGCCGGAACCATATGTGCCAAAAAAAACATAGTCTTTATACTTCCAGATGCTCCGTACACAAATATTTTCTTTGCTGAAAATTGTATCCAGTCGCCCGGTAACGATTGTATACCGGAGTAAGCCGCTGCAGGTGGCTACAGCTATTACTCCCGGTTGTATCTCTGCTATAGCAAATGCAATAATGCCGGCATTTCTTCCGGCATAAGTGTGTAACAGCCTGATGCTGTCTGCATCCAGCACACCTATCCCGGTGTTGCTCGCTAAGTAATAGTTTGTACCCGATTGGGTTACCACCTGGTCGGGTTTGATCTTGCTGAATACTTTTATTTCACCAGTGACTTTGTTATACCGGTGCAGGCAGGAATATCCCAGGGAAGGAGTGTATTGGCTATACCACAACAAACTGTCGCCGGTAGAAGAAACATAGTAAGCAAATTTTCCTTTTACAGGTATTGTGTTTTCAGCAGCGGGGGTATCGCCAATGATATCTCCTTCATTTGTTAATACATTACCGTCTGCAAGTTCAATCTGTGAATAATAGGAATTCCTGTTTTTAGAGACGCTGTCTGTTCTTTTTTTGGTGGTTACAGAGGTTTGATTAATAATGATCAGCCCTTTTGAATCGGTACCGATAAAAAGGGTCTTGTTTTTATCGCTGTATTCTAAAGTTCGGATCAGTGCGTCTGAAGGAATACCCGTGAACAGCAGTGTTGCTGTTATCTTGTTATCCCTGAATGTAAATAGCCAGGCATTTTCCTCTTCCACCAAAACAGGATTATTCATACCGGGCTCCCAGAATACAGGGTTGTTACCTGTTTCAAAAAGCAGACGGCTTCCATTAATATCGGTTACTGCAACCGGAGAAACAGTAAAGTCGCTGGTATTAAGCAGGAGAGCTTCTTTTTTATTATTGATTAGAAAATACTGGTCGTTTATTTTAAAAAAAGATTTGAAACTACCCCGCTCAAAAGGTAATGCCACCGGAGCTGGCATTGTTATCGAGTGATAAAAAAGGGTGCCATTATTAAGAAGCAGGCAGGCTGTATCACTAAGCCCGACAATTTTGTCGGTGACTGCTGAAAAACGGGTATTGTTGGCAACGCCGGTATGTCTTTCAAAAAAAGTATCGGAAACGGACAGTAAATAATAATTCGCATAATACGGATTAACATTCTCCGCTCCCTTTTTCCAAAGCACCGGTTTGTTTTGGTTGATCCAAAAAATATTACCGGCCATATCTGATATATAAATATGCTCTTTCCTGTTCCGGACCATAAACAACATCCTTTCGGTGGTAATGGAGGGCATATTTTCCTTGGTATAGGAGCGGAAATCAACTCCATTAAAGCGAACGATACCGGCTTCGGTTGCAATCCATAAAAAACCTGTTTTTTCATCCCACTGCAGCCCCTTGATGCCATTTGATGGTAACCCATTGTCAGTCGTATATTGACGCAGATGTGAGTTTCCGGCAGTTTGGGACATGGCGGGATTCGCCAGCGCAAGAATGAAATATAGTAAAATCAGGAACCTTTGCATAAGGTGATTGCCATAACAAGTTACAGCATCCCGCTTAATAATTTACATTGTAGAGGGTGGCCAGTTCCATGAGTTCTTTGATATTTCCCGCATTGGTTTTTTCGTAGATGCGGTTTTTAATAGTAGAGACGGTATTCATTTTTAAATTGAGTGTTTCCCCGATTTCTTTTGTGCCAATTCCTTTTAATACATAGTGAAGGATCTCCAGTTCTCTTGGGGCCAGTGTTTTGAAAGGGTTGTCGTGGTGATGGATATCGTTTCTTCTAATCGGGGTTTCGTTCTGCAGGAATTTCTGCAGCACCTGTATCATTTCTTCTTCGCCAACAGATTTGGAGAGATAGTAATTAATGCCATATTGCTTAAGTGCCTCACCATATATTTCGGCAGGCTGCATGGAGAAAACAAGAATGTGCAGATCGGGATATACCCTGCGTATATTAGGGATCACTTCAAGGGTGCTGCCATCAGATAAAATAATATCCAGCACCAGGTGAGTGTATTTTTTCTTGACGAGTTCTTTCATCAGGTCATTACAGGTGGCCACCTCTTCAATATCGTTGTAGCCGAGGGTAAGTTGTATATGCAGCTTTAGTCCTTTCCGGATCATACTATGGTCATCTGCTATGAGAATTTTTGGCGGCATTTTTTTCAAAATTTCGGTCTCGCTGCTAGTATTTAATCTACTAATTTCCATAATTTATTGCTGCTTTTTGTAGAATTTATTCTATCGTGTTAACGGATGATCGCTACGGTTCCTTTTATAATTTTTTTGGCTTCATCCCTGAGCTCAATCAGGTATACATACACATCGTTGGGTTGACTTATGCCTTTAAAAGTTCCATTCCAGGGGTTATTCGTATATCCTTTTGATTCAAATATTTTCCGGCCTCCCCGGTTAAAAACCGAAACCACTGCTTCCGGGTACAATGCCAGCCCGGGAATGATCCATTTATCATTCCGGCCATCGTTATTTGGTGTAAAAGCATTTGGAATGAATAGTTCTGAAATAACAGTAACGGTCACATCGTCTTCGCCGGAGCAACCACTTTGTCTGTCAACTACCCTGATTGTGTAACTGGTGGAAACAAGGGGTGCAGATACCGGATTTAGTATTGCAGGAGCATCCAGGTATAAAGAAGGCGACCAGCTAAAATTATGATCACCGGCGGGAGTAACGGCGGCATCCAGTGTTACTGAACTACCGGCCCTGATGGTTTTATCAGCTCCTGCATTAACAACCGGCGTCGGATAAATTGTTATGTTTTGTTCAGCCGTATCAGAAAGACAACCGGAAGTTGTTTTCGCAACCAACTTTACAGAATAAGTGCCGGTACTAAAAGAATGGGTAAAAGGCGGAACAGCTGTACTGGTAGTGTTGCCAAGCTCCCAGTTCCATGAACTGATACCTGATGCAGATGAAGTAATGGTAACGGGCTTGCCTTCACAGAAAGGGGCTCCGCTAATACTAAAAGAAGCGGTTGGGCTTTCCGATATAGTTATTGTTTTAGTGGTATCACCAAGACATCCATTATCAGCATAAATCCTGTACCGGATATTTTGAGAACCGGTATTTGTAAAAAGCTTTACAGCATTGATAGTATTAGCGGTGCTGTTATCATCAAACAGCCAGTTATAATTGATAAGATTAAACGAACCGGGAACGGCTGTTCCGGTAAAACGAATACTATCAGCCAGGCACGCAGGAGCGTTAAAAGTAAAATCTGCTCTTGGCCCCGGTTTTACCAGCACCTTTACTGTTGTTGATTCAGTTTGGTTGCAGGCATCAATATCAGGAGCCATATAGGTAACCGGTATAAAATATGTACCAGCTGTAGCAAAAGTGAAATCCTGTTGCAGGGTGTAGGTATAATATTTTCTTCCGTTGATAAAAGAGGAATCAATTGGTATGGGGTTTACTATAATTGAATCTGTATTTGGATTTAAACCGGGCACCTGGCTGAGCTTCCAGTGGATGGATGATGCTTTGTATGCCAGCTTAATAGTTATCCGGAACGGAGTTTTCAGGCAAGTGAAAGTATCTGCCTGGTTGGTTTGGTTCAATGAGTTTTTAATACTGCTATAAGCATTCAGATTATTTACATAGGTTCCCATATTATAGCCATAGCTTTCCAATGTACCAACGCCATATACAGTGGCGATAAAAGTTGAATCACTATTGACGCTGTGTTGTGCTGCAGGTCCCCAAAGTCTTTTTACAACAACAGCGTAATTATTGTTAACCGGGTGTGTGATATATTCAGCAGGGAGAACGGCCGTACCGTCTATCCGTAAAGAAGATAAACCGCCCTGTGGTATAATGACATTAATAAAATTCAAATCAATAGCCTCCCTGCGGGTGCTGTAAAAAACACTGTTCTTTACGCCTTGTTCTATTGGGCTTAAATAAAACATTTCAGGGTCACCATACGGTCCGGTGGATGAACCGGTACATTCATTAGCAGAAACAGTGTATTGCGATACAAGTATAGGTTGGTCCGCCTCAATATAATCTCCTGAAGTGCTGGAAAATTCATA
>Ga0073904_10004781_pt1 | contig 10034 bp, 7 predicted proteins | sample KloWWTrecipitate_FD_66668 | JGI IMG/M metagenome (GOLD analysis project Ga0073904, IMG submission 66668) | Active sludge microbial communities from Klosterneuburg, Austria, studying microevolution and ecology of nitrifiers - Klosterneuburg... | ecosystem: Engineered > WWTP > Aerobic digester >... | reverse complement strand
ATCAAAAGCAGCCAGTCAAACGCCGTGGGCCAGGACCAGAACCAGGGGACGATCAGGCTTGTCACCACCGCCCCCGCTGTGGCGGTGAAAAGCAGGGAGGTGAGGGGATCATCGTCGCGCACCATGCGGGTGACAATCTGATAATTGGCATTGAGCAAGGCGGCGACGAGCAGGAACAACACCCCCAGGCCAATCCCGCCGAAGCCGCTTTGCCAAGGCTGCACAACGATGACCGCTCCGGTGAAGCCCACGACAATCCCCGCCCAGCGGCGCAGGCCCACTTTCTCCCCCAGCAGGGGTATGGACAGGAGTGTTACCAGGAGGGGGCTGAGAAACATGATGGTCGTGGCGGTGGCCAGCGGCGTGGTACGGATGCCGGCGTTGAAAACGGCGGTTGTGGACATGAGAAGCAGAGAACGGATGGCCTGCTTTCCCGGTGAGATCGTTCTTGCAAGTCTGCCGAGATTCCGGCCACAGACAAGGGCGGCAATGATGGTGGCAAAGAAAAACCGCGCCCAGGTGACCTGCACGAGCGAATAGCTCTCGAGCAGGTGTTTCATGATGGCGTCAAGGGTTATGAAACACAGCATGGTAGCCAGCATCCAGAGGATGCCGCGCATGCGATTTTCGTGGGAATCCGTTGGAGACATGGACGTTCTATAGAGTGCTGGGACGCGCTATCCTACTGTGGCTGGGATGCTAGCAAGGTTGCGCTATTTGCATGGCGCAAGCTCATCTTCCATGTGCACGCGGATGATGTCTTCAAAGCTGCCCTCGGCCTTGAAGCCCAGGTCCAGGGCCCGCCGGGGATCAAAATTGCGCGGCCAGCCGGAGACGATTTTGGCAATGGTTTCGTCGGGTTCGCGGCGGATGAGTTTGACCACAGCATTGCCGGCAACCCGGCGCAGCGCCTCGATCTGCTCGGCCACGGTGCAGGAGAGGCCGGGCAGGGTAAGGGTGCGGCGGTTTCCAAGCTTTTGCGTGTCCATCGTTGCTGCCTGAATAAGGAACAAGACCGCGGCCCGGGGCGAGGCGTGCCAGTGGCGCACGGTGTCGCTCACGGGAAGCACGGCCTCCATTCCAGCAAGCGGTTCACGGATGATGTTGGAAAAGAAGCCTGATGCGGCCAGATTGGGCTTGCCGGGGCGGACGCAGACGGTTGGCATGCGCAGCGCCACGCCGTCAAAGAAACCGCGGCGGGAATAGTCATTCAGCAGGAGTTCGTCGATGGCTTTCTGGGTGCCATAGCTGGTGAGTGGCGTGGTGAAGAATTCGTCGCCGATGGCCTCGGGAAAGGGCGCGCCGAAAACCGCGATTGAAGAGGTGAAGATGACCTTTGGCTTGTAGCCGCCGCCAGCCTTGCGAATGACTTCGAAGAGGATGCGGGTGGCATCAAGATTGATGCGGTAGCCTTTTTCAAAGTCTTTTTCGGCTTCACCGGAGACGATTGCGGCAAGGTGGAATATCACATCAGGTTTGCCGGCAATGAGTTTTTCCGGTTCACCAGCAGCCGAAAGATCGCCGACAAAGGTTTCAACCGGGTAGTCGGAGGCTGGCGGGGCAGGGGGAATAACGGCATCGTAGCGGGTGACGCGGGCTATGGCCTTGCCGCCCAGCTTTCCCTCTTTGCCAAGGCGTGCCAGCAGTTTTGCGCCGAGCATGCCGCCCGCGCCGATAACCAGAATATGCAAATGAACCTCCGAACTTAGAATGTGGAGCAAATCCTTATCGCAAAAGTCTGCAACTTTTGCGGGATTTGCACTAAATGATGCCGGCGGAGGCTACTCCACTGACGGGTCTTTCCCCGGCTTTTGCAGCACGATAGCCGGAGGTGCGGTACAGGCTCAAGGGGTCTATGGCGCCGCCCTTGCGGCGGCGGGCTTCGGCGAGAATGGGGCTGACGTCGGTGTTGAAAGCCTGCTTGATCAGTCGGTGACCGGCCATTACGTCGCTCTCGTCCTGGGCGGCGGCGAGGGCCGCGCGGTCAACGAGTGACGCCTGCACGTAGGACCGGACAATTTCCATGGCCGAGACCATCAGGCTTTCAATGGGATCGGTCACATTGTGCGACTGGTCGATCATATAGGCCGGGGCGAAGCCCTTGGCTTTCCGCAACTCGGCATCGACGAGTTCGTTGAAAATCAGAAACAGGCGGAAGGGATCGACGGAGCCTGAATCCAGGTCATCGTCGCCATATTTCGAATCATTGAAATGGAAGCCCGCCAGCTTCTCGGCCCGGATGAGGCGCGCCACGATCTGCTCGATGTTGGTGTTGGGCGCGTGGTGGCCGAGGTCAACCAGGCATTTGGCCTTTGGGCCAAGTTCCTGGGCCGCCATGAAACTCGAGCCCCAATCGGAAATGACGGTTGCATAGAAGGCCGGCTCATAGAGCTTGTGTTCGAGGAACACGAACCAGTTCCTGGGCAGTTTGTCATAGATCGCCTTGAGCGAGTCCATGTAGCGGTCAAAGGCAGCGTTGAGGTTGGTCTGGCCCGGGAAATTCGCCCCGTCGGCGATCCAGACGGTCAAGGCGGTGGAGCCCAGTTTCTGGCCGATTTCGATGCACTCTATGTTGTGCTCGATGGCCTGGTCACGTGTCGCCTTGCTGGCGTGGGTGAGGGAGCCGAATTTATAGGATGTCTTCTGCCCGCTCTGATCCTGAAAGGTGTTGGAGTTCACTGCGTCGAAGCCCAGTTCATAGGATGCCGCTTCCTGGCGCAGCGCGTTGTAGTCGGCCACCTTGTCCCACGGGATATGGGGGGACACGTTGGGTGTGGCGCGGCAGAGTTGCTGGATCACGCCGCAGTCGGCCAGCTTGTCGTGGATGTTGCGGGGTTCGCCCAGGCCCGGAAAGCGGGCAAAGCGGGTGCCGCCGGTTCCCACCCCCCAGGTCGGGATGGCCACCGCGTAGTCCATGGCGCGCCTGGTCATGGCCTCGATGTCGATGCCCCGGCGTTCCAACTGGCGCGCCAGCCCAGCGTAATCGTCGTCCTGGGCCTGCTCCAGCTTCCTGTTTTCCGTGCCGATCAGGTCGGGTGAGATTTCAAAGGTCATGGCTACCTCGAGAAGGTGACGGCATTGCCGCCATCGACGTTGAGGAAATTTCCGGTGGATTTGGCCGAGAGGTCGGAGGCGAAGAAATAGACTGCTTCGGCAATGTCCTCGGGAAACACCGAACGCTGCAGGAGCGAGCGCTTGCGGTAATGCTCCTCCAATTCATCCTCGGAAATCTTGTTGGAGGCGGCGCGCTGCTGGCGCCATTCGCCCTGCCAGATCTTGGAGCCGCGCAGGACGGCGTCCGGGTTGACGACATTCACGCGGATGCCCTTTGGCGCCCCTTCGAGGGCCATGCAGCGGGCCAAATGAACCTCGGCAGCCTTGGCGGTGCAATAGGCCGAAGCCCCTGGCGAGGCCGCTATGGCGTTCTTGGAGGCAATGAACACCATGGAGCCGCCGAGCCCCTGGCGTTTCATCAGGCGGTAGCCTTCGCGGCCCACAAGGAAATAGCCAGTGGCCATGATCGACATGTTCTTGTTCCAGAGATCAAGGGTCGTGTCCTCGACATTGGCGGCAAGGGTGATGCCGGCATTATTGACGAGGATATCGACGCCGCCGAAGGCCTTGACCGCATCATCCATGGCCTTGATCACCTGGTCCTCGCGGGTCACGTCCATGACCACGCCGCGCACATTGTCCTTGCCGAAAGACTTGCCGAAATCGGCAACGGTTGTTTCAAGCGACGGCTGGTCGATATCGGCGAGGACCACGCAGGCCCCTTCCTTCATCAGGCGCTCGGCGATAGCCGTGCCGATGCCGCCGGCCCCGCCGGTGATAAAGGCAACGCGCCCGGCCAGGCTCTTGGCCTTTGGCATGCGCTGCAGCTTGGCTTCCTCAAGCAGCCAGTACTCAATGTTGAAAGCCTCCTGTTCGGGAAGTCCCACATAGGAGGACACCGATGACGCGCCGCGCATGACATTGATGGCATTGACGTAGAATTCGGCGGCGACCCGGGCGGTTGCCTTGTCCTTGGCGAAGGACAGCATGCCGACCTGCGGCACGAGGTAGATCACCGCATTGGGGTCGCGCATCTTGGGCGAGTTGGGGTGCTTGCAGCGATCATAGTAGCGGCCATAGTCGGCGCGGTAATCGGCGATCAGCTTGTCGAGGGCCGCTCCTTCGGCATCATGGGGAATGATCACAGGGCGGATCTTCGTGCGGAGGAAATGGTCCGGGCATGAGGTGCCCAGGGGCGCCAGGGCGCCCAGCATTTTGCCATTCACGAATTCCAGCACCTCGGGTGCATCGGTGAAATGCCCGGTCTTCATCTCTTCGGTGGAAATCCGCCCGCGAATTTCGGGCAGCAGGCGCAAGACCACGGCCTGGCGTTCCGCCGGGCTGAGAGATTTGACGGCTTCGCCGCCAAAGGCAGGCTTCCTGCCATTCTTGTCGAGCCAGGTGGCGGCCTTGTTGATGATGCGAAGGGTCGTGTCGTAGCATTCCTTTGCGGTTTTGGCCCAGGTGAACAGGCCATGGCTGCCCAGAACCACGCCCACATATTCCGGGTGTTCGGCAGCCATCTTGCCGAGTTTTATCCCGAGATCGATGCCGGGGCGCTGCCACGGCAGGTAACCCATCTCGGTGCCAAATACCTCCTTGGTGAGCTTTTCGGAATCCTTCGAGGCGGCAATGGCGATCACCGCATCGGAATGGACATGGTCGACATGGGCGTAAGGAACATAACCATGCAGGCAGGTATCAATGGATGCGGCACGGGAATTGAGATTGAAGGTGCAGTGATTGAGGTTGTGGACCATCTCGTCTTCCTGGGAGAGGTCCTTGTAGAGGCCTTTCAGGGCCAGCAGCTTGTCCATGTAGAGCGTGGCGAAGCCGTCGAGTTTCATTGAGGCAATGTCGCCGCCGGAGCCTTTCACCCACAACACCTGCACAGGTTTCTTGGTCAGCGGATCGGTCATCTCCACCTTCGCGGACGTATTGCCGCCACCGAAATTGGTGATGCGCAGGTCGCTACCTAGAAGGTTGGAGCGATAAAGGAGGAGGCCGGGTTCATCGAGATTTTTGGCATGGGCATTGTCCCACAGTGATGGGATCAATAGGGAGGATGTCATGGATGCGTACCTGGTTGCTTTGAATTACCGTATGATCAGGTTCGCTCAACGTCAATCATAAATTGCCTCATTGCAGTGCAATGACGTTTTGCACTGCGGTAAGTATTGACGTTCGTGATTGCTAATGATTAGTTTTGATTGTGTTGGAGGATTGGATGCACGAACGCGAACGCTGGCAGATGATACTCGGGGCGATCAAGGATCGCGCCGTCGTCACGGTTCGCGAACTCATCGCGCGCACCGGAGCTTCGCCTGCCACCCTGCGCCGCGACCTGGCCAAACTCGAACAAGCAGGCCAGATCAAGAGGATTCATGGCGGCGTCGAGGCGCTGAACTTTGAAGACCGCCCGCATCTGGCGACGCGGGCTTTCGAGGCGAGCCAGTCCATGCGGGCTGCTGCAAAACGGGCCATCAGCCGGGCGGCGGCCGCACTCTGTCAGGATAATGACTCAATCATCATCAATGCTGGCACGACCACCTTTCAAATGGTTGACTTCCTGCGTGACCGCAAAATGCAAATCCTCACCAACTCCTTTCCTATCGCCGAGGCCCTGGTGGCGCACAGCGAAAACCGCATCATCATGCCGGGTGGTGAAATCTACCGGGAGCAGGGCATTGTGCTTTCGCCGTTTGATGGCGATGCGTCCCAGCATTACACGGCATCCAAAATGTTCATGAGCTGCTTTTCCTTCGGCCCGCTTGGGGTGATCGAGGGTGATGCCCTGATCGCGCGGGCCGAGGCCAAGCTTCTGGGCCGCGCCGACAAGCTCATTGTCCTTGCCGATTCTTCGAAGTTTGAAACCCGGGGCAGCATGGCGGTTTGCCCGCTGAGCCGGGTTCACACCCTCATCACCGACGACGAGGCCCCTGAAGCCGTGCTCGATCAGGTCCGGCAGGCAGGTGTAAATGTTATCGTCGTCAGTGCGGAGCGCGCCGATATTTCCTTTGCCGCGTAGGTGAAGGAAAGAGATTCTAAACCGGACGGCGATAACGCCCTCCAAAGCCGACCAAATGGGAGAAAGACATGACGAAAACAACACGCAGACAAACCCTTCAACTGTTCACCGCGGGCGCCGCATTTGGCCTGGCACCCAGTCTGTTCACCACAGCGGCACGCGCTGAAGGCAAGCGCATTGCCATGGTGGTGAAGAATCTCGGCAACAGCTATTTCGATGCCTGCGCCAAAGGCGCCACGGAAGCCGCAACCGAAGTTGGCGGCTTCGAGATCATTTATACGGCACCCACCAAGGCCACCGCCGAAGAGCAGATTGCGGTCATCGACGCGCTCATCGCACAGAAGGTCGACGGCATCATCGTGTCGTCGAATGACGCGGATGCTCTCGTGCCGGTCGGCAAGAAGGCCATGGAACGCGGCATCAAGGTGATCAGCTTTGACTCGGCCATCGGACAGGAAGGCCGCATCATGCATCTCAATGCGTCCTCCACGCCGCTGATCGGGGCCAAGCAGGTCCAGATGATCGCCAAGACCCTGGGCGGGAAGGGTGAGGTTGCCATCCTGTCGGCCGCTTCCACCATGACCAACCAGAATTCCTGGATCGAGGCCATGAAGGAAGAATGGAAGAAGCCGGAATACAAGGACATGCCGCTGGTTGCCACCGTCTACGGTGATGACCAGGACGACAAGAGCTACCGCGAAATGCAGGGTCTGGTGAAAGCCTATCCCAATCTCAAGGGCGTGATTTCGCCGACTACGATCGGCATCCGCTCGGGCGCCAAGGCGATCATTGACGGCGGGCTGGTCGGCAAGGTGTTCATCACCGGGCTGGGACTGCCGTCGGAAATGAAGGATGCAGTCCTCAAGGGCGCCTGCGACAGCTTCGCCATCTGGAACCCGGTAGACTATGGCTATTCTTCCACGCAGATCATGATCAACATCCTGAACGGGGCGGAAGCCGGTCCGGGATCGACGGTCAAGATGGGCCGCATGGGCGAAACCACAGTTGGCGATGACGGCCAGGCGGCGATGGGCGATCCCTTCACCTTCGACAAGTCCAATGTTGAGGAATTCGCGAAAATATTCTGATGCAAAAACCTGATGCAAGCTCTCCCCTGCCAAGGGGGGAGCCTGTTCTTTTTCTGAACGGCGTTTCCAAGTCATTTCCGGGTGTCCGCGCTTTGAACGATGTTTCGTTCACGCTGCGCGCCGGTGAGGTAACGGCGCTGGTGGGCGAGAACGGGGCGGGCAAATCAACCATCGTGAAAATTCTCACCGGCATCTACGCTCCGGATGCCGGGGAGATTGTCGTCGGCGGCCAGCAACGCCAGTTTCACTCGCCACGCGATTCCTGGGCCGCGGGCATTGCGGCGATCCACCAGGAAACGGTCATGTTCGATGAACTGAGCGTGGCCGAGAACATTTTCATGGGCCATATGCCAGGCCGAACGTCCGGCTTTATCGACTGGCCGCAGATGCGGCAGCGCACCGCGGAGCTCCTGAAAAGCATCGAGGCCGACTTTGATCCCGACGACAAGCTCAAGCAGCTTTCAGTAGCCCAGAAGCATATGGTTGAAATCGCCCGGGCTCTGAGCCATGAGGCCTCGGTCATCATCATGGATGAGCCCACGGCCGCCCTGTCACGCAATGAGATTGATGATCTTTTCCGCATCATCGCGCAACTGAAGGCGGCAGGCCGGGCGATCATGTTCATTTCCCACAAGTTCGACGAGATATTCCGGGTGGCAGATTCCTTTGTCTGCCTGCGCGACGGCGAGAAGGTTGGAGACGGCAAGATCAGCGGCATCACCGAGCCAAAGCTGGTGAGCATGATGGTGGGCCGGCCCATCGACCAGGTTTTCCCGAAGCGTGACATCGCCATCGGCGACGTGGTTTTGAAAGTTGAGGGGCTCTCCAATCCCACGGAATTCGCGGATATTTCATTCGAGCTCAGGCGCGGCGAAATTCTGGGGTTTTACGGCCTCGTAGGCGCCGGCCGCTCGGAAGCCATGCAATGCCTCTTCGGCATGACGGCCGCATCTTCCGGCCGGATCACCCTGAACGGAACGCCATTGTCGATTGCCTCACCGGTTGACGCCATCGCCGCTGGCATTTCCTATGTTCCGGAGGACCGGCAGGAGCAGGGGGCCGTGCTGCCACTCAGCATCCGCGAAAACATAACCCTTGCCTCCATCGGCTCGCATGTGCGCAATTTCTTCCTGTCGAAACCTTCGGAACTTGATGCGGTGCGGGTGCTTGGAAGGCGGCTTGACGTGCGCGCCGCCCACTGGGAACAGCGGCTCGGCGACCTTTCCGGCGGCAACCAGCAGAAAGTTGTCATTGCGAAGTGGCTGGCCGCAAAGCCGAAGGTCATCATCCTCGATGAGCCGACCAAGGGCATTGATATCGGCTCGAAGGCCGCGGTGCATGACTTTATCGGCGAACTGGCGGAGGAGGGGCTTGCGGTGATCCTGATCAGTTCGGAGCTCCCTGAAATCATGGGACTGGCGGACCGCGTGGTGGTCATGCAGGAGGGACGGATTTCAAACATCTTCAAGCGTGGCACATGGTCAGCCGAGACAATCGTATCGGCGGCGACCGGCGCACGGAAGGCTGCATGAGTTTCCTGCTGAAACACCGAGAGCTGGCGCTTTCCCTGATCATTGTGCTCATGGTCACCGGCATCAGCATTTACGCGCCGGCTTTTGCGACGTTTGAAAATGCCGCCAGTGTTCTCAATGACACATCAATCCTGTGCATGCTGGCGCTGGGGCAGATGATGGTGATCCTGACGCGCGGCATTGACCTGTCGGTTGCCTCAAATCTGGCGCTGAGCGGCATGCTCTCGGCGTCGCTGGCGCAGAATTATCCGGATCTGCCGGTGATCGCCTTTATTGCGGTGGCGATAGCCACGGGCCTGGTGCTCGGCCTGATCAATGGAAGTCTTGTTGCATGGCTGGGAATCCCGCCAATTGTGGTGACGCTCGGCACGCTTGCCATCTTTCGCGGCATGATCGTGGTCTATGGCGGCGGCAACCAGGTGAACGCCTCGGAGATGGGCGATGTTTTCCAGTCATTCCCCAAGGTCACGTTTTTTGGCCTCTCCACCATTTTCTGGATCATGGCCGTCGTTGCCATTGCGGCGTGGCTGTTCCTGTCGATGACGCGGGTAGGCCGCGGGCTTTACGCCGTCGGCGGCAATCCGGTTGCGGCGCGCTATTGCGGCATTGATCTGGCGCCGCAGCAGCTCCTGGTTTATTCGGTGGCGGGGTCGATCTCCGGCCTTTGCGGCTATCTCTGGGTTTCGCGCTACGGCGTGGCCTATTCGGAGATTGCCTCGGGGTTTGAGCTCACCGTCATTGCAGCGTGTGTCATTGGCGGCGTGTCCATCGCCGGGGGTGTTGGCACAGTGGCCGGGGCTTTGCTTGGCGCGCTGTTTCTGGGGGTAATCGTGAATGCGCTTCCGGTCATGCAGATCACGCCGTTCTGGCAGATGGCGATCTCAGGCAGCGTCATCCTTGCTGCCGTCGTTGTCAATGCGCGGGCGGAGAAGCGCGGCGTGAAACTCATACTGCCCGAAGCGCGGCTAGCAGCTGGAGCGGCGAAATGAGTCTGGCTCCGCGGCAGGATGTGGCTGATGCCGCGCCCAAGAGTATTGCCGACCGGTTGCTGCGCTGGGAAAGCATTCTGGTTGTCCTGCTGATTGCGGTCATAGTCGGCAACACGGCGATTTCTCCCTACTTCCTCGACATCTACAACCTCTCTGACGCTACTTATAATTTTTCCGAAAAAGCCATTGTGGCGCTCGCCATGGCGCTTCTCATCCTGGTCCGGGAAATTGATCTTTCGGTTGCCGCCATCATCGCGCTTGCCTCGCTTGCCATCGGCCTTGCGGCGCAGGCCGGGGCAGGGCTTCCCGTCCTGCTGCTGATCGGGCCTCTCGTGGGCGCCGC
>Ga0073904_10004780_pt1 | contig 10035 bp, 10 predicted proteins | sample KloWWTrecipitate_FD_66668 | JGI IMG/M metagenome (GOLD analysis project Ga0073904, IMG submission 66668) | Active sludge microbial communities from Klosterneuburg, Austria, studying microevolution and ecology of nitrifiers - Klosterneuburg... | ecosystem: Engineered > WWTP > Aerobic digester >... | reverse complement strand
AAGAACGCCGCCGAATAGTCATAGCCCATCAACTCAAAGCTATAGCACTGGTGCAGCCGCCCCTTGGCGGTATATTGCCCCATCATTTCAATGGCATGGTGGCTTTCGCCCATTTCGCCCACACTGGCGCGGCCAAATTCATCCAGCAAAACCCGGATCCGCTCCATCCAAGCCAGGTTTTCCGGCTGGTTCTTGGAAAACAGGTGGTATTGCATGCCGTAAGGGTTTGCCTCGGCCTCGGTCTTTACCCGGTAATCCGCGGCATCGTCGCGCAACAGTTTGTCGTGGAAAAAGTAGTTCACCGTATCGAACCGGAATCCATCCACCCCGCGGTCCAGCCAGAACCGCATATTGGCCAGCTGCCAATCTTGCACCTCGCGATTGTGAAAGTTGAAGTCCGGTTGCTGCGGCAAAAAGTTGTGCAGGAAATACTGCTTGCGCCGCGCATCCCATTGCCAGGCTGGCCCGCCAAAGACCGAAAGCCAGTTGTTGGGCGGCGTGCCATCCGGTTTCGGGTCGGCCCAGACAAACCAATCCGCCTTCGGGTTATTCCGGCTGGCCCGGCTTTCCTTGAACGCGGGGTGCTGTTCGGAACAATGCGACAGCACCTGATCGATGATCACCTTCAACCCCAGCGCATGCGCCTTTGCGATCAGCGCATCGAAATCGGCCATCGTGCCGAAACTCGGGTCCACATCGGTATAGTCGGCAACGTCATATCCCATGTCCAACATCGGGCTTTTGAAAATCGGCGACAGCCAGACCGCATCAACCCCCAGTTCCGCCAGATGGTCCAGCCGCGCAGTGATGCCGGGCAGATCGCCGATGCCATCCCCATCCGAATCCTGAAACGACCGCGGGTACACCTGATAGGTCACCGACCCACGCCACCAATCCGTCATACCTGCCTCCGGTCCTGTTTGCGCTAACTAACCCGATTTTCCGGGCGGGAAACAAGCACCAAACGCGCTGTTTTCAGGTATGGCGCAAAACCATACGTTCATCATACGCGGGCCATACCTGCCTTTTGTGGAGTTTCGCCCGCTTTTTGCCATTGACCCTGCCGCCCCTCCGGCACAGGTTGCGCGTCTAGCAACGGGGGGCCAGAATGACCAAAACGCCGATCTTTACCCCAGTTCTGATTGCTGGCTGTCTGATCCTGATGCTGGGTTTTTCGATCCGCGCCTCGTTTGGCGTATTTCAGATTCCCATCGCGGCCGAATTCAACTGGCCACGCTCTGAATTCTCTTTGGCCATCGCTATTCAGAATTTGGCATGGGGTATTGGCCAGCCGATTTTCGGTGCCCTCGCCGAACGCTTTGGCGACCGCAAGGCCATTATCGCCGGGGCCTTGGCCTATGCGGCGGGGCTTGTGCTGTCCAGCTTTGCTGTTACGCCAGAACAGCATCAACTGCTTGAAATTCTTGTGGGTTTTGGCATTGCGGGTACGGGGTTCGGCGTCATCCTTGCCGTAGTCGGCCGCGCCGCTTCGCCTGAAAACCGCAGCCTCGCGCTTGGGATTGCCACCGCCGCAGGCTCTGCCGGGCAAGTGTTCGGTGCGCCCTTGGCCGAGTTCCTGTTGCAATCCATGCCGTGGCAGTCGGTGTTTTTGTGCTTTGCCGTGCTGATCCTGTGTTCGCTTTTCGCGCTGCCCTTCCTGCGCTCTCCCACCATCGCCACCCGGCAAGAGCTGGAGGAATCGCTGGGAACCGTGCTGAAGCGCGCCTTCACCGATCCGTCTTACATATTGATATTCCTTGGGTTTTTCTCTTGTGGCTACCAGCTTGCCTTTCTGACCGCCCATTTCCCCGCCTTCGTGACCGAGGCTTGCGGCACCATTGATCCCAACGGAACCCTTGCCTCGCTGGGCGTCACCTCGACCTCGATCCTGGGTGCAGTGTCGATTTCGATCATCGGTCTGGCCAATATCGTGGGCTCGATCACGGCTGGCTGGTTGGGCAAGCGCTATTCGAAAAAGTATTTGCTTGCAGGGGTTTATACCCTGCGGACCGTGGTTTCCGCCCTGTTCATCCTGCTGCCGATGACCCCGACCTCGGTACTTTTGTTCTCGGTTGCGATGGGGGCGCTGTGGCTTGCAACGGTGCCGCTGACCTCGGGGTTGGTCGCCCATATTTTCGGCCTGCGCTACATGGGCACGCTTTACGGCTTTGTCTTCCTGTCCCACCAGTTGGGCAGTTTCCTTGGGGTCTGGCTGGGCGGAAAAATGTACGACATTACAGGCGGTTACACACTTGTCTGGTGGGTGGGCGTCGGGGTTGGGGCATTTTCGGCCATCGTCCATTTGCCGATCCGCGAAAAGCCCTGGGCCGCCCCACAACCCGCCTGAGTCAGCCCCTAAATCCCTGATTCCAAAGCAATCTGTGCCTTGGATTTCCGCTGACGCTCGGTCGCGGATTTCAACTGCCCACAAGCCGCCATGATATCTTCGCCGCGTGGGGTGCGGATGGGCGAGGCATATCCTGCGTTGTGGATGATATCGGCAAAGGCGTGAATGCGGTTGCCAGACGACCGTTTATAGGGCGCACCGGGCCATTCGTTGAACGGGATCAGGTTGATCTTGGCGGGGATGCCCTTGATCAACTCCACCAAGCGGTGCGCATCCTCTTTGCTGTCGTTAACACCTTGCAGCATCACATATTCAAAGGTGATGCGCTCCGAATTCGACAAGCCGGGATAGGCGCGCAGCGCCTCCAGCAGGGCGGCGATGTTCCATTTCTTGTTGATCGGCACCAGCTGATCGCGAACCTCGTCTGTGGTCGCGTGGAAGCTGATTGCCAGCAGACAGCCGATTTCCTGTGCAGTCCGGGCAATCTCGGGAACCACACCAGAGGTCGAAAGCGTGATGCGGCGGCGTCCTAAAGCAATACCTTCGCCGTCCATCACGATCTTCATCGCGTCGCGGACATTCTCGAAATTGTAAAGCGGCTCGCCCATTCCCATCAGCACGATGTTCGAAATCAGCCGTGGGGCGTTGGGATTGGCCCCTTGAACCGGCCATTCGTCAAGATCATCACGCGCCAGCATGACCTGACCCACAATCTCGCCCGCAGTCAGGTTGCGGACCAGTTTCTGGGTGCCGGTATGGCAGAACGAACAGGTCAGGGTGCAGCCAACCTGACTGGAAATGCACAGCGTGCCCCGGTCGGTTTCGGGGATATAGACCACCTCAACCTCATGCCCGCCCGCAATGCGGACAAGGTATTTGCGGGTGCCATCGTCCGAGATTTGCCGGGTCACGATTTCCGGCAGGTCGATGGTGAAATTCTCGGCCAGAAGGGCACGGAAGTCCTTGGCAAGGTTGGTCATTTGCGCAAAATCGCGCTTGCCCCAATAGTAAACCCAAAGCCAGATCTGGCCGACACGCATCTTGACCTTGGCCTCATCCGCACCCGCAGCCAACAGGGCGGCGCGCAGCTGATCGCGGGTCAGGCCGATGATATTGGTCTTGCCACCCTCGGGCAGTTTGCGCGGAATGGTCAGGACATCTTGGGTAATGGGTGCGGACATGGGAACCTATCGCGTCAGGGGCAGCGCCCTATATAGGGGATTCGCTGCGAAATGCAAAACGCCCCGGTGCTGCGACCGGGGCGTTTGTTGGAATGGTGGTATCGGGTTACTGGCAGCGCTTGCCAGCATCCTCCATCGCGGCGGTAAAGCCGCGCAGTGAAATGGTATCAACGGTTTGCGTACCCTTGGCCGAACGCCCGGTCAGAACGGCTGTCGTGCCCTTTTGCATGGCGGCCAGAACGGCGGTGTCTTCTTCGCCATTGGCTGTCCAGGCAAACTCGCCATCGGTGAACAGCTCAAAGCTGTTGCCGTCGATGGTGAAATTCACGGTCGATCCGGGGGCAAACGGGTAGCCGCCGCTGAACGACACTTCGCCCTTGCCGCCGCCCCCTGCCTTGAAGGTTACGAACAGCAAGATGTCGCCCCGGCGCGCGGTAACGGGCTTGCCGTCACGGGTGTTGACCGATTCCTTGGGTTTGGCCACGCCCCAGCATTCGGTCGGGGTGCCTTCTTTCGGTTCGGTAAACACGCTCCAATCGGTCATCACGGCGACCTGATTGGTGGATTCCTGCGCGAAAGCGGCGGGGGCTGACCCGAGAGTGGTCAGGGCGATCAAAGCGCCGGATAGGGCGCGACCCAAATTGGATGTCATGTCTTACAGCCTCCAGCCGTCTTGTGCCTCTGCCCGAACCACATGCCTGGTTTCCCCAGGTTTTCCGGTGGCGTAGGGCGTTTCAACCCGATATTCCATATGTAGCGCAAAAAGGGCAGATTGCGAAAGCCCTATGGGCGTAAAATCGCGTATCTGTGAAAGGGAAAAACATGGTTGCTGCGGTGCCGATGGTAGAATTGTGGCGGGGTGGGCGGCTGGAAAGCAGCCACATGGGCCACGCAGTGATTTGTGACGCGAACGGGATCGTTGAAAGCTGGGGCGATCCTTCGGCGGTGATTTATCCACGCTCGTCGTGCAAGATGCTGCAGGCGCTGCCTTTGCTGGAAAGCGGCGCGGCAAATGCGTTTGGCCTGACCGATGCGCAAGTGGCGCTTAGCTGTGCCAGCCATCAGGGGGCGGCACTGCATACCGGCATGGTGGCCAAATGGCTGGCGGATCTGGGTCTGGCCGAAGCCGATCTGCGCTGCGGCAGCCACGAACCCTATGACCGGGCCGAGATGGTGCGCCTGATCAAGACCGACGAAAGCCCCTGCCAGTATCACAACAACTGTTCGGGCAAGCACGCGGGGTTCCTGACCCTGAACAAGCATCTGCGCGGCCATGCGGATTACGTCGAGATTGACCATCCGGTGCAACTGGCCGTGCGGGTCGCGACCGAGGAGGTAACGGGCGAGGCAAGCCCCGGCTACGGCATCGACGGCTGCTCCGCCCCGAATTTCGCAATGACCATCGGCGGTTTGGCCCGTGGCATGGCGTTTTTCGCCAATGCCCGCGAAGACGGTGATACCCGCAATCGGGCAGCCCATCGGTTGACGCGCGCCATGGCGGCCTATCCCGAACTGGTGGCGGGCGAGGGCAGGGCCTGCACCGAACTGATGCGCGCCATGGACGGGCGTGTCGCGATCAAGACCGGGGCAGAGGCGGTTTTTGTGGCGATCGTGCCGGAAAAACAGGTGGGTATCGCGGTAAAGATCACTGATGGCGGCACCCGGGCCTCCGAGGCGGTGATTGCCGCATTGCTGGTGCGGCTGGGCGTATTGGACGCCGAACATCCCGCCACACGCAAACGCTTGAACGCCGTGCAAAAGAACTGCCGCGGGTTCGAGGTCGGGGTTGTGAAGCTGGCCGAGGGGTTTCCGGCGGGTAAATGAAAACCCCTGCTGACGGGGGGCCTGTCAGCAGGGGCCATTGGTGCAGCAAGGCATCCGGCGGCGCAAACTGGGTGGGGGCATATCATCTGCACCGCCGGACGTCGTCACTTGCTACACGTTTGTTATCAGCAGGAATGCGGGCAGCGATGTGATCTAAGCGCGTTTCTTTGCGGGTCATTTCGCGGCCTGATTGTGGCGGCGCGGGCTTGATTTGTGCTTGGGCAGGCGTAAGATTTGCAGATGACCGCGCCCACGCCCTTTCCGATCGCCGACCGCCTGTTCGAGCAGGTCAACTTTGACCGCCGCGAACTGGGGGCGATTTTGGCACTTTATGGCCGGATGGTTGCGATGGGCGAATGGCGCGACTATGGCATTTCCAGCCTGCGCGAGATGGCGGTTTTTTCGGTGTTTCGTCGAACCGCAGAAAACCCACTTTACCGCATCGAGAAACGGCCAAAACTGCGGGCGCGGCAGGGCATGTATGCCGTGGTGGCGCAGGATGGCCAGATATTGCGGCGGGGCCATGATCTGGCGGCGGTGCTGCGGGTGCTGGAACGGCGGCTGATCCGACCGGTGGACTAGCTGCGACCTGGCCTTTGATGGCAGGTCAAACTCTCTCCGGGTGCGGCCTTGCATCTGGCAGCCTTGCGTGAAAGTTTTGGCGCAAGGCGCGCCCGGGCAACGGCGTGCAAAGTTTGGAAGGGTTTGCGATGAAAACGATATCAGAAAACCGGGCATTTGGTGGGGTGCAGGGCGTCTATAGCCACGCGTCAGACGCCTGCGGTTGTGACATGACTTTTGGCCTGTTTCTGCCCGAAGAGGCCGAAACCGACCCCGTGCCGCTGATCTGGTATCTGTCGGGCCTGACCTGCACGCATGAAAACGCCATGGTAAAGGCCGGCGCACAGAAATGGGCCGCCGAGGCCGGGGTGGCCCTGGTGTTCCCCGATACCAGCCCGCGGGGACCGGGGGTGGCGAATGACGATGCCTATGATCTGGGGCAGGGGGCGGGGTTTTACGTCAATGCGACGGAAAAACCCTGGGCTCCGCATTTCCGGATGTGGGATTATGTAACGGACGAATTGCCGGATCTGTTGTTCAGCGCGTTCCCGCTGCAGCGTGAACGCCAGGCGATCACCGGGCATTCGATGGGCGGCCACGGCGCGCTGACCATCGCGATGAGCTTTCCAGGCCGGTTCCGATCAGTTTCCGCCTTTGCGCCGATTTCCAACCCCAGCGCCAGTGACTGGGGCCGCAAGCAGTTCGCCGCTTATCTGGGCAAGGATGAGGCGAAATGGGCAGCCCATGACGCGACCTTGCTGATGAAAAAGCGCGGCTTTGACGGCCCGATCCTGATCGATCAGGGTGCCGCGGATCAGTTTCTCGATTTGCTGAAACCCGAAGCCTTGGCCGAGGCGATGATGGCGCGGCGGCAGAATGGCGCGATCCGGATGCAAAAGGGCTATGATCACAGCTATTTCTTTGTGTCATCCTTTATCGAGGACCATATCGGGTTCCATGCGGCAGCCCTGTATGGCTGAGGCGACCAAAGAGCGCGCGATCTACATCGACGCCGATGCCTGCCCGGTGAAGGCCGAGGCAGAACGCGTGGCAACACGTCACGGCATGAAGATGTATCTGGTGTCGAACGGCGGCATACGGCCGCCAGCCAACCCCTTGGTGGAAAGCATCTTTGTGCCCGACGGGCCGGATGTCGCCGATATGTGGATTGCCGACCGTGTGGGGCCGGGCGATGTGGTGGTGACGGGGGATATTCCGCTGGCGGCGAAATGCGTCGCGGCGGGGGCCTTGGTGGTCAAGCACAACGGCGAGGCGCTGACGGCGGCGAATATTGGCAATGTGCTGGCTACGCGCGATCTGATGCAGGATTTGCGCAGCGCCGACCCGTTTCGCATCGGCGGCGGGCGGCCATTTTCCAAAACCGACCGCTCGCGGTTTCTGGAAGTGCTGGAACGTCTGGTGCGGGCATCCAAGGCGCTGTGATGTCGCGCTTGGGATAGTTTTTGGGCGGCGGTTGGAGTGTTCTGGGCGCATGAGCGAGACCACTGCCCAAGGGGCCCCGGTGAAGGGGATTTTGTTTGCCATCGGCGGCGGGCTGACGCTTTCGGTGAACGATGTGGCGATCAAGTTCCTGTCTGGCAGCTACGCCCTGCATCAGGTGATCCTGACGCGGGCGTTTATCGGCATGGCGCTGGTGCTGGGGGTGATCTACGTCTCGGGCACCGGGTTCCGGCAGTTGATGACGCGCAGGCCGAAGGATCATCTGATCAGGGTGTCGATTGTGATGATCTCGAACGTCACGTATTTTCTGGGGCTGGCGGCGCTGCCTTTGGCAGATGCTGTGGCGACGGCGTTTATCGCGCCGATTTTGGTCACACTGTTGTCAGTGGTCATCCTGGGCGAACGTGTCGGGCCGCGCCGCTGGGCTGCGGTGGCGGTGGGGATGCTGGGCGTTCTGGTGATGCTGCGACCGGGGGCGGGGGTTATCAAACCCGCCGCGATCTTGGTGCTGATTTCGGCGCTGTGCTATGCTGGCAGCCATATGATGACGCGGCGGATGCGCGATACGGAATCGGCGATGACGTTGAATTTCTTTGTGCAATGCGGGTTCATCGTGGTGTCATCCTGCATGGGGCTGTGGGTCGGCGACGGGCATCTGGCGGGATCGTCTGACCCGTCACTGGCGTTCCTGTTCCGGGAATGGGTCTGGCCGCCGATGCCCGATTGGCCGGCGTTTCTGGCCACCGGAATGGCGGTCGGGATCGGTGGGCTGATGATGTCACAGGCCTACCGAACCTGCGAGGCAGGGTTGGTGGCGCCGTTCGAATATGTCGGCATGCCGATGGCGATTTTCTGGGGCGTGGTGGTGTTTCACCAATGGCCCGATGCGATTGCATGGGTCGGCATTGCGCTGATATGTGGCGCGGGGCTTTATACATTCTGGCGCGAAACGCGGCGGAGACGGGAGAACGCGGGTGACGCCTGAGGCAGTGGTATACGACATCGGCAATGTGCTGATCGAATGGAACCCCGAGCGGTTCTATGATGGCCGTATCGGGCGGGAGGCGCGGCTGCGCCTGTTCGAAGAGGTTGATCTGCTGGGCATGAACTTGTCGATTGACGCAGGCGCGCCCTTCAAGGCGACAGTGTTTGATCTGGCAGACCGGGTACCCGACTGGGCCGATGAAATCCGCATGTGGTATCTGAACTGGATCGAGATGGCCTCGCCGCGCATCGAGCATTCCATCACCCTGCTGCGCACCTTGCGGGCCAAAGGGGTGCCGGTGTTTGCGCTGACGAATTTCGGCGACGACAGCTTTGCCTATGCGCAGACGCAATATGATTTTCTGGGCGAATTCGACCAGGCCTATGTGTCGGGGCGGCTGGGCTGCATCAAGCCGGACGCCGCGATTTATGCGGCGGTCGAGGCGGATTGTGGCATTGCGGCAGAGCGGTTGCTGTTCGTCGATGACAAGGCCGAGAACATCGCCGCCGCACAGGCACGCGGCTGGCAAGGCCATGTGTTCGCGGGCGCGGCAGGTTGGGCGCGGGCCTTGGTAGAGGCCGGATTGCTGAACAGACAAGAGGCGGGATTATGAGCATCGAAATCATCGGCCCAGAAGCCGAGGCACTGTTGGACTGGACCGTTCTGACCGAGGCACTGGCGGCGGGGCACCGCCTGCCCCGGGCCGAGATTGGCGATACCTTCCTCTATCGCGGCAAGGATACGCTGCTTAGCAGGGCCGCGTGGATTGACGGTCTGGGTGTGCTGGTCAAGGCCGCGACGATATTTCCCGGCAACAGCGCCTTTGGGGTGCCAAGCATCAATGGCGCAGTGACGCTTTATGCAGACCGCGACGGCACCTTGGACGCGGTGGTGGATTTCCATCTGGTGACCAAGTTCAAGACGGCGGGCGACAGCTTGCTTTCGGCGCGGCGTCTGGCGCGGCCTGACAGCCGCGAAATCTTGCTGGTGGGGGCAGGGGCGGTGGCACGGTCGATGATCGAGGCATATCGATCCGCCTTTCCCGATGCGCGCTTCAAGGTGTGGAACCGCTCGCCCGCCGGGGCCCAAGCGATGGAAGCACCGGGGGTTACGGCAGTTGACGACCTTGAGGCCGCGGTGGCCCAGGCCGACATCATCTGCACCGCGACGATGAGCAAGGAACCGATTGTGAAAGGCGCATGGCTGCGCCCCGGCCAGCACCTTGACCTGATCGGGGCGTATCGCCCGGACATGCGTGAGGTCGATGATGAGGCGCTGCGACGGGCCAGCATTTTTGTCGATTCGCGCGCAACGACGGTGCATCATATCGGCGAGATCAAAGACCCGATTGCGCGGGGCGTGATGACCGAAGCCGATATCGTCGCCGATTTCTATGATCTGGAAAGCGGGGCTTACGCCCGGACATCGGCAGATCAGATCACGCTGGCGAAAAACGGCGGCGGCGCGCATCTGGATCTGATGACGGCAGCCTATATTCTAGCGGCTTGGCGGGGAAGGTGAGGGTCCTTGGCCTGCAATTCTGGCGGGCCATTGCTGAAACCAAGCGCAAGATGAGTGTCGGGATGATTGGTCGGAGCGAGAGGATTCGAACCTCCGACCCCCTGCTCCCGAAGCAGGTGCGCTACCAGGCTGCGCTACGCTCCGACCGTGGAGGG
>Ga0073904_10004779_pt1 | contig 10036 bp, 9 predicted proteins | sample KloWWTrecipitate_FD_66668 | JGI IMG/M metagenome (GOLD analysis project Ga0073904, IMG submission 66668) | Active sludge microbial communities from Klosterneuburg, Austria, studying microevolution and ecology of nitrifiers - Klosterneuburg... | ecosystem: Engineered > WWTP > Aerobic digester >... | reverse complement strand
CCCAATTGGCTGAAGCGCAAGCGCTATTTCGATTTTATCCGCCGAACGGAGAAACTTGTTCTCCGCGGCGCCCGTGCGCAGAAGTCCATCCCGCGAAGCCTTTTTCGCGGGATGGAGAGGCGCGTCAGCCGCGGCCGTAGAGCGGCATATTGGTCGCCATCACCGTCATGAACGGCACGTTGGTTCCCGCCGGCAGGTTGGCGATAAAGACCACTGCGTTCCCGATTTCGCTCACCGGCATGCGCGGTTCGATCTTCCGGCTGCCATCGGCCTGCAGGATGCCCGTGGCCATCCGCTGCGTCATATCGGTCGCGGCATTGCCGATGTCGATCTGGCTCGCCGCAATATTGTAGGCGCGCCCGTCGAGCGCCAGCGACTTGGTGAGCCCGGTGATCGCGTGCTTCGTCGCGGTATAGGGCGCGGAGAACGGCCGCGGCGTCGAGGCCGAAATCGAGCCATTATTGACGATCCGTCCGCCCTGCGGCTCCTGCTTGCGCATTACCCGGAAGGCGGCGCGCGCGCACAACATCGAGCCGAGCAGGTTAATGTCGAGGATCGATTTCAGTTCGGCGATCGGCAGCTCGTCGAGCGGCACGTTCGAGACGTTAATGCCCGCATTGTTGAACAGCAGGTCTATCCGGCCGTGCCGCGAGACGGTGGCATCGAAAAGCGCATCGACCGAGGATTCGTCGGTCACATCGGTGGCGATTGCCTCAATCTGGCCCGGCCCCTTGGCGAGCCCAACCGTCTCGTCCAGCGCCTCGCGGCGTCGTCCGGCCACAACCACGGTCCAGCCATCCGCCGCCAGAGCCAGCGCGACCGACCGGCCGATCCCGCTCCCGCCGCCCGTTACGATTGCAATCCTGTTCACGTTCGCTCCCCTGTGTTCCGCAATGTCCGTCCGGCCGGCAGCCTAAGCCAGCTTGCCGCCCAGTTCGTCCTCAATATGCGCCTTGATGATCTCAGCGAAGGACGCATCCACCGTAAAGCCCAGCTTCAGCGCGTTGCGCGGCGCGTAGTCATAGGCCCAGCCATCGACGATCTTGATGATCTTGGCGTCGGGCTCGCGGCGGATAAGCTTCACTGCCTTCTCGCCCGCCACCGCCCGCAGCGCCTCAATCTCGTCAGCAACCGTGGCGCGCAGCCCCGGCATGATCAGGTTGCGCCGCACGCCAAGCCCCGAGAGATCGATCTGCGCGCCGTGGATCAGGAACCCCACCGCCGCGCGCGGGCTGGCAAACGTCTGCTGCACGCTGTCATTGACCGGCAGTACGGCCTCGAGACCGACCAGCGGTTCACGCAGGATGTTCGAGAAAAAGCCCGACGCCGCGGCATTCGGCCTGCCTGGGCGGATGCAGATGGTCGGCAGGCGAATGCCGATGCCGTCAAAGATGCCGCGACGGCTGTAGTCGGCGAGCATCAGCTCGATCATCGCCTTCTGCGTGCCGTAGCTGGTCGAGGGCGCTGGGATGAAATCGTCGTCGATCGGCGAGCCAAACGGCGGGCCAAATACGGCGAGCGATGAGCAGAACACAACGCGCGGGAAATAAGGCTTCTCGACGCCCGCGAGCCGGATCGCCTCGAACAGTGACCGCCCGCCATCAAGGTTGATGCGGTAGCCCTTTTCGAGATCGGCTTCGGCTTCGCCGGAAACCACCGCCGCGAGATGGAAGATCACATCCGGCCGTTCGGCGATCAGTGCCGCAGCGACGCCCGGCGCCGACAGGTCCGAGGTCTTGCGGGTCAGCCCGCCGGTCCAGCCCGCGGGCGCTACCGGTTCGACAATGTCGGTCAGCGTGAGGTGCGAGATCGCCTTGCCGGACAGGGCAGGGTCCTTCACCAGGCGGTCGACGAGCTTGCGCCCGATCATCCCGGCAGCGCCGATAACGAGTACTTTCATGGTCTTCCTGTGGGCCCCAACTGACCGCGGCAAGCTAGGGCACGACCGCGCAGTGTCAACCGCGCGGCGTTCCACCTTATGGACTAGCCCGAGTGCGGGCGTCAGTCGCCGATCGAGGCGTGGCGGGCCCGCCAGTCTCCCGACTTTTCCAGCGCCCGCGACAGCTGCAACAGCGTCAACTCATCGTGCATCGGCCCCACCATTTGCAGCCCGATCGGCAGGCCGGTGGACGCGGAGAACCCCGAAGGCACGCTGATCGCCGGATGCCCGGTGAGGTTGAACGGCGAAGTGAACATCGCGTTCGAGCCCTTCCGGTGCGAGTCCGGCCGGCGGGCTGCCTCGGCGGTCACCACCGGCGATGTCGGCGTGACGAACGCCCGCACATTGCCGAAGCATTCCTGCACCAGCCCCTGCACGCGCGACGCAATCGCCTTGGCATTCATCAGGTCGGTGGCGGTGAGGAACGCGCCCATCCAGTGATAGACGCGCGCGCTGTGCCCGTAGAGCTCGGGGTGCCGGCGCAGGCTCGCGGCATGCCCGGCGTGGGTCTGGCCGTTGAGAATGACGAAGTTCGCCATCCTCGCTTCGGGCAGGCCGGGAATCTCGACATCGACCAGTTCGACGCCGAGCGCCCGCAGCGCATCAAGTGATGCCGCAAACGCCTCGGCGACCTCATCCTCCATCCCGGACTCATCGACCAGCCGGCGCGGCACGCCGACCTTCCAGCCGCGCACATCCGTCTCGAGGTTGGCCACGTAGTCGGGCGCCGGCATCGCCCAGGCGTTCCAGTCGTTCGGCTCACGTTGCGCCATGATTGAGAGCATCAGCGCGGTGTCTTCGACCGTGCGGGTCATCGGCGAGATTTCGCTGATCCAGGAATCGTCCATGCCCTTGCGGCTGACGAGCCCGTGCGTTGGCTTGAGGCTGACGAGGTTGTTCTGCCCCGCCGGCAGGCGCGCCGAGCCGCCGCCGTCAGTGCCCACTGCCGCAGCGACAAACCCGGCCGAAACCGCATTGCCCGAGCCGCTGCTCGACCCGATGGCCGCATAGGCCGGGTTCCAGGCGCTGAGCGCCTTGGGCGTCAGGTTGTTGTCATTGGGCAGCGCCCAGCCGAACTCGTTGAGATTGGTCTTGCCGAGCAGGATCGCCCCGGCATCGAGCAGGTGCCCGACCGGCGCCGCGTTGCGTTCGGGCACCCAGTTCTCGAGCACGCGGCTGTTCGACGTCGTGCGCACCCCAGCAGTCGGAACGGAGTCCTTGACCCCAATCGGAATGCCCGCCAGCGGTCCGAGCGGCTCGCCCGCTGCGCGCTTGCGGTCCGCCGCGTCGGCCTGTTCGAGCGCCCGCTCCCCGAGAATGGTCACGAAACCATTGATGCGTAAATTGTAGGCGGCGATCCGTTCGAGATAGGTCTCGACCAACTGCCGGCTTCTGAACTCATTGGCGGCCAGGCCGTTGCGCAGTTCGGTGATGCTGCGCTGATGAAGAGGCAAGCTCACTTCATGCCTCCCACCATCATCGCCGCGACGTCGATTTCCTTGCCGAGTTCGGGCGCCAGCCGGTTCAGCTTGCCTGCAAAGCCGAGCAGGTCGCGCACCATCGGATAGAGCTCTTCGAGAATGTCGGCATCGACATCCAACCGAGCCGCCATCGCGGTGAACTCCTCATAGGTCAGCGGCGCGGCGGATTGCTCCGCCGGCTTTGCGGATGACGCAGACATGGTACCCCCCAATTATTCCTTGACCCCGCCCTGCGTGAGACCGCTGACGAGGAATGGCTCCAGAATGATGAACAGGATGACGACCGGGATCAGCGAGATCGCGCCCGCCGCCATCAGGTTCGCCCACTCGACCTGGTACTCGCCCACAAAGCTCGAGAGGCCCACGGGCAGGGTCCATTTCGTCGAGTCCTGCATCAGCGTGCGCGCAAACACGAGATCGGACCACGTGACGATGGCGAGATAAATCGCGGCGGCGCTGACGCCCGGCCGCGCCAGCGGCAGGATGATCCTGAGCAGCGCGGTGAACGGCGTGCAGCCATCGACCATCGCCGCCTCCTCCAGTTCACGCGGAATGGAGTCGAAGAAGCCCTTCATCATCCAGGTCGCGAACGGCACGCCGACCGATGCATTGGCCAGCATCAGCGCGATCGGCGAGTTGATCATCTTGAAGCTGGAGAACATCACGAAGAACGGAATGACGATCAGCGTCGAGGGCAGCATCTTGCTCACCAGCAACGTGACACCGGCGGCCTGCTGCGCGCGCGTTTTGAAGCGCGACAGGCTGTAGCCTGCCATGACCGAGACGGTCAGGCTGATCGCGATCGAGCCAGCCGCGATCACGATGCTGTTGAACATCCAGGTGAACACCGGCTTCAGCGCCAAGACGTCCGAATAGGCCTTGATGCTCAGCTGATCCAGCGGCGGAAACAGCGGCGGATTGCGCGACAGGACCGTGCTTGTCGGCAGGATGGACGTCACGATCATCCAGTAGATCGGAAAGATGACGACGACCGTGATGAGGGCAACGATGATGAGGGTACCGACCCCGTGCCGCTGTTCCATCAGAAGTACTCCTTCTTCAGCGGCTTCAGCGCCAGCAGGATGATGCCGATTGCGAGGGCCAGCATCAGCACGCCCGCAGCGGAAGCGGTGCCGATCCGGAAGTAGTCGAATGCCTCGTTATAGACCAACAGGCCGATGGTCTCGGTGGCGCCGACAGGCCCGCCGCCGGTGGTCGCGAATATGATGTCGAATTCGCGGAACACCCACAGCGTCTGCAGGATCGTAACGAGCACGGCGGCGCCGCGGATGCCCGGCCAGGTCACGTGGAAGAACTTCTGCACTTTCGACGCGCCATCGATCTCTGCCGCTTCGTAGAGCGAGGCGGGGATCGATTGCAGCGCTGCGAGCAGGGTCAGGGTGAAGAACGGAAAGCCCTTCCAGATGGTGGGCATGATGACCGAGAACATCGCCATGTCGCGGCTGGTGTACCAGCGGATCTCATCCTCGATGAGGCCGACGTTGCGCAGCATGGCGTTCACCACGCCGAAGCTGGTGTCGAACATCCAGAGGAACACGATCGAGACGATGACGCCGGGCACGGCCCAGGGCAGCAGGATGAGGCTGCGGAACCAACGGCGGGCAGGGAAGCTGCGATTGAGCAGCAGCGCCAGGCCAAGCCCGAACAGGAAGCTCGGAATGATCGAGCCCGACGTATAGACAGCGGTGTTGACGAGCGCGGCCCAGGTGCGGTTGTCACCGAGGACAACGCGGAAATTCTCGATGCCCCAGGCGATCGGGCGGTTCATGAAATTCATGCCCGCGCCGTCGTTGAAGGCCAGTTGGAAGACGAGATAGAGCGGATAGGCGAGGAGGAACGCGACGCACAGCACAGCTGGCGTCAGCAGTCCATAGGCGAGCAGCCGCGTATTGCCCACGGGGCCATAGCCCGTCGACTTTCGCGCCGGCGCCCTGGTCTTCCTGACTTCGGAAGTTTCGATGGTAGCCAAAGACGGCCTTCCCCCTGCTAGTCTGGAAGGGACTGCCGCCACGCGCGGCAGTCCCGACGTTGGTTACTTCAGCGGAACGCGCTTCTCGAGCTCGGCCTGCAGTTCGGCGAGGACCGTCGCGGTCGGATCGTCGGTGGTCTGCAGGCGGATACCGGCCTGCGTCAGCAGGTTGGCATACTCGTTGTACTTGGCCTGCACGGCCGGCAGCGTCGGGTAGGTGTCGACGGCCACTGCGGCGGCGTCAGCCACAAACTTCAGAACCGGGTCGGCCGCGATCGCGGCTTCCGACAGCGCGCCCACGCGGGCGGCCGGCGAATAGGTCGAAGCCGTGTACTTCTCCATGAACTCAGGCTGGGTGGCGAGCTTGATGAACTCCCAGGCCAGTTCCTGCTTCTCGGGCGGGGTTGCCGCCGCGATGTGGAGGCCGTTGCTCACGCCGCCGGTGGTGACCGAGAACGGCACGGCGCCCATGCGGGCGTGGGGAACCCACTTGCCGTCCGCACCCTTGGCGCTGACCCAGTGCCAGGGTCCGCCGATAACGAAGGCGATCTTGCCGTCCGCGAACAGCTGGTTCAACTGTGCGGTGGCGCTGCCCGGAGGGGCCTGCTTGATGGCGCGGCGATACTTGTCGACCGCCTCGACCACTGCCGGGTCGGTGAAGTTGTAGGCGCCGTCCTTGAACAGATTGAGGCCCTGGCCCATCACCCAGGAGGCGATCTCCGTACCCACGTTCGGGTGCTCGGTGGTCACGCCGCCGAAGCCGAAGATGCCGGCGTTCTTGTCGGTGATCTTCTCGGCCGCAGCGACCAACTCGTCGGGCGTGGTCGGCAGCGTCACGCCGGCCTTGTCGAGCAGGTCCTGATTGTAGAACAGCACGTTGCCGTAGCCCATGAGCAGCACGCCCTGGGTCGTGTCGTTCCACTTCATGTTGCCCTGCAGCGGGCTCCAGTTCGCCGGGATGTCCGTGCCGGCCAGCTTCTCGTCCAGCGAGATCAGCCAGTCGTTGGAGGCGAAGGCGGCGAAGTTGCGCGACGGCAGGTGCACGATATCGGGCGGATTGTTGCTCGCGAAGCGAACTGTCATCTGCTTGATGTAGTCCGCGAATGGCACCATCGACATCTGGACCTTGACGTCCGGATGCTGCTTCTCGAACTCGGCGATCACCGCCTGCCACCACGGCTGGAACGACTTGTCCTCGGTCTGCCAGCTCGGAAAATCGAGCACGGTCTGCGACATGCCCGGAACGGCGGCCATGGTCGCAAGCGCCACGCCCAATCCGAGCGCTTTCAACATACGTTTCATTGTGTTCTCTCCCTTCAGGTAAATGGTTCGGCTTCATTCCGGCCCCACATGAAGGCCTGGATGTTCGCTTCGAACTTCTGCTTGATCCACATCGGGATCGCGCCATCGAATGGCGCTGCTATCGGCCGTTCGCCGTCATAGGCAACCACCGCCCCCTTGGCGTAGGTCTCGAACCGCTCCGGCCGGAACAGCAGTGCGATATCGGTGGTTTCGACGATCTCTGGATAGAGGACGCGAACGCGGCGAACCGGGCCCGGATCATTCCAGAGGATGAGGTCTTCGAGCGCGTCAGGCCCGATGAGGCCCGTCATGCGCAGCAGGCGGACCGCGCTGGTGGTCGCGCACAGCGCCGAGGTGCGGGCAAAGAACAGCCCGGTCTCCAGCGACACGGCGACAGCATCGGAATCTGCCGCCTTGAACTGGCGATAGTTGGTGATGGTCGGGCTGTGGGCGCTGCCCTGCTCGAACAGGATTCTGGTGCGCGGGATTCCAAGCTGGTCGGCCAGCGCAATGCCGCGCGAACCGGGTTTCTGCACGAAGTAAGGCGTCGCCTCATAGGGCGTCGAATGGATGTCGAGCAGGATGTCGACGGTGTCGATCAGCGGCCGGATTTCGCGCGCCCGGCGCAGCTCCACCGTGTCCTTGTCGGAGTCGAGGATGTCAGGGTCCCAGACGCGGTTGAAATCGGTCTCCACGAAGCGCGTCCCATACGGGTCCACCCCGTTCGACGCGTGGTAGGCATCGATATTGAGCAGCGCCAGCGACAGCTTGCCCTTGAGCGGCGAGATCGCGCGGTCGATCAGCGTCGTGACCGCCTCGCGCCCGCCCGGCTCATTGCCGTGGCTGAGACCACTGATCAGCACATGCGGGCCCGGCTTGCCGCTGTCGAACGTATAGGCGTAGCGGATGCCGGTGTTGCCGCGTTCGTAGCCCGAGATATCGCGATACGGAATCTGGCAGTCGAGGCGGTCGGCGTGCAGCCGCGCCATCGCCTCTTCGGCGGCCTTGCGATGGTTGGCTGGCGTCACGTGGTTCATGTCACTCATCCGGCAAAGGGGGTGTCGGGCATGCCGCGGATGCCGGTTTCCACCGCAAAGACGCTGCCCGACAGCGGGGCTTCGGCCAGTTGCTGGGCCGACAGCCGGATGCGGGCACTGGTCACGAGAAGGGTGGTGAGATCCGGGCCGCCGAACACGCAACTGGTCGGACGCGGCACCGGCAGGTTGACGACCCGCTCAACCTCGCCGTCGGGGTCGTAGCGGGTGACGCACCAGCCATCCCACTGCGCGCTCCACACATAACCCTCGGAATCGACGGTCAGGCCGTTCGGCGTGCCGATCCCCTCGGGGAGTTCGTGGAAGACCCGGCGGTTGTCGATCTCTCCGGACTCGAGGTCGAAGTCGTAGACATAGATGCGGCGCTTGCCGGTATCGGTGAAATAGAGCCGCCGGTTGTCCGGGCTGAAATCGAGGCCGTTCGAGACATGGAAACCCGTGTCCATCCGGTGGATCTGGCCGTCGGGATCGAGGCGGTAGAGACTGCCTTCGCCGGGCGTGGTGTCGATCGCGAGGGTGCCGGCCCATAGCCGCCCACGCCGGTCGCAGCGCGCGTCGTTGAAGCGGTTGCCGGGCTTGCTCGCCTCGGGGTTGGCGATCGGGGTCATTGAGCCCGTTTCGATATCGAGGGCCTTGATCCCGTGCTGGGTCGTCGCGACGAACCCGCCGCGATGGCGCGGCACCAGCGCGCTCACCAGTTCCGGCATCGGGCGCGACACGGCGACGCCGCGCTTGAGGTCGGACTGCAGAATGGCGGGTGCGAGGATATCCACCCAGTAGAGTTTTTGCTGCGCCGCGGACCAGCAGGGGCCTTCGGCGAGGAAGGCGCTGCCGACGACCGCCACGCGCACGTCAGGCCGGTCGGCGCCGAGCGGCTTCTTCTGCACCTGCAGCGACATTGCGGCTTCGCCGGCATTGCCCGAGATACGGCGCGAGGCTTCGATCACTTCACGGCCGAGCGCGTGCAGGTCGTCCGCCGTCATGCGGAACGATGGCGCCACGATGCCGATGGCGCCGATGGAGCGCGCCCGGTGATCTAGGATGGCAGCGGCCACCGACGACACGCCCGGGGTCTGCTCCTCAATTGAAATGGAGTAGCCGCGCCCCTTGATGAGGTCGAGCTCGCGGATCAGGGCATCGGCTTCGGTGATGGTGTTGGGCGTAAAGCGCTCAAGCTTCAGCCCGGCGATGAACTCCATACGCTCGGCTGGGGCGAGGTGCGCGAGAATCGCCTTGCCCACGCCCGATGCGTGCGGCGCGACCCGCCCGCCGACGCCACTCACCAGCCTGATGGTGCGCGCCGAGGCGCGTTCGTCGATGTAGAGCGCTTCGCCATGATCGAGAATCGCCAGCCGTACCGACTCGCCGGTCTTTTCGGCGAGACGTTCCAGTTCCGGCTCAGCCGCGCCGCGCAGGTCGAACTCGTCCCAGACATGGTGCGCCATTTCGAACAGCCGCACGCCAAGCCGGTAGGTCTGCGTGCTGCGATCGAGCCGCAGCAGGCCGGTTTCAACCAGCGTCCCGAGAATCCGGTGCAGCGTCCCTTTGGGCAGCCCCGCGACGGACGCCAGATCGGTGAAGCGCATCGGCCGCGTGGCGATCAGTTCAAGCAGGGATATTCCCTTGCGCAAAGCCTGGGTTCCGCTCACCGAAGTGGCTCCCTGCTCGTCGTCCCTGATCTCGATCTGCTGCTTGCTGGTCATGCGCCATCGTGCCGGTGTTCCATACTATGGACATGAGTTCCGAAATCTTGCAACGACGATTTCTTGCCACAGCAAATCACGCCAACCGCTTGTGGAAACAGAGACATCCGATACTATCCTGGTCGTTCGGTTCGTTGACAGCCCGTAGCGCTCATAGCTATGTTCCAACATAAGAAACTCTGTTCCAACATGGCAAGGCGATGAGCTCTCCACTTCTTTCCGGCATTCTGCCCGTCCTCCCCACGATCTTCGACAGCAGCAACAAAGTCGACGTGGCGGCGACGCGGCGTGTCGCCGAGTTCGCCCGCGAGAGCGGTTCGCACGGGGCGGTGTTCCCGGGCGTGGCGAGCGAGTTCAACTTCCTCGACCTTTCAGAGCGCGCGACCCTCGTCGCTGCGGTGGGCGATGTCTTCAAGGGAAAGCCCTTCGTCGTCGGCGCGAGCGCCGACAACGTCGATGACGTCGTCCGCATGGCCGACAGCGGCGCTGCCGCCGGCGCCACCGCGGCGATGATCATGGCGCCCGCCTCGGTCGGCACCGAAATCCCGGCGCTGGTCGATTTCTTC
>Ga0073904_10004778_pt1 | contig 10040 bp, 4 predicted proteins | sample KloWWTrecipitate_FD_66668 | JGI IMG/M metagenome (GOLD analysis project Ga0073904, IMG submission 66668) | Active sludge microbial communities from Klosterneuburg, Austria, studying microevolution and ecology of nitrifiers - Klosterneuburg... | ecosystem: Engineered > WWTP > Aerobic digester >... | reverse complement strand
CTCTCCCCCAGCTGATTTATACTCTCTTCCCCACTCACATACACTACATTTAGATCTTTTTGCGAAATTGAAATTAAAACACTAAGTAAAAGTGTAGATTTTCCAATTCCAGGATCTCCCGACAAAAGTACTACTTGGGAATCTACAAAACCTCCACCTATTACTCTATCAAATTCTACTATTCCTGTTTCAACTCTTTTTTCAACATTTACATTCTTAACAATTTCAGAATAGTGATAAATTTTAGAATCATCATTTCCTAAAAGTGAGCCTCTTACACTTTTTACAACTTCTTTTTCAACCATAGAATTCCACTCCCCACAAGAAGGACATTTACCTACCCACTCAAGTGAATTGTACCCACATTTGCTACATGTATATTTCATCTTCTACGTAACACTTATATAACAATTAATGTTCTAATCATTTACACTCAGACTACCAATCCATCTTGTACATAGACATATCCGATACCGGGTAACAAAAAAGGACTGTGAATATTCCTCACAGTCCTTTATACATCATATCAATTTCTACTTAAACTACTTCTCCTAAAGAATCTAGTTCAGTTGCTTCCTCTATTATCTCTTTTTTACTTTTCTTGACTGATTTTGGTTTGAATTCTTCACCTGATTCATCTTTCATTTTCTCACCTGACATTCTCTTTAGACTTAAGCCTAGATGTCTCTCAGATTTTGAAATTGAGATAATTTCAAGTTCTAATTCTTGTCCAATTGTTAAAATCTTATTAGGATCTTTTACTAAACCAGCTGACATTTCAGAGATATGGATAAGTCCATTAACTCCATCTGCAACTCTAACAAATGCACCATATTCAGCAATCTTTTGTACAGTTCCCTTAACCTTTTGTCCAACCTTGTACTCCTTAATAATCTGATCCCAAGGATCTGATTGAAGTCTTTTGATTGAATATGCAACTCTTTTGCCATTATCTTCAAGTCCAATAACTTGAACTTTAATTTTTGATCCAACTTTATAGAAGTCGCCTGGGTTATTTACCTTATCCCAAGAAATTTCTGAAAGATGGACAAGTCCTTCAAGTCCTTCAGCACTTACGAATAGACCAAATGGAGCTATTCCAGTAACAAGTCCCTCTAAAGTGTCTCCAATCTTTACTGATTTTAGAGTATTTGTTCTTTGCTCCATATCAGCCTTAGATTTGACTAACTTCTCACTAAATATGATTCTATTTTTTAATTTATCGATTTCAATAATCTTAACCTTAATCTTTTTACCTACTAAAGTTGCAAGTTTATGTTGTAACTCTGAGGTATTTCCTTGTCTTGAATCTGATCCAAGTGTGTCATATATTCTTGCATTATCTAGTTGTGAAGTAGGTATAAATCCTCTTAATCCTCCACCAACTGATACGATAACTCCACCTGTATTTGCTTCTAAGACTTCAACTTCCACGACTTTATCATTTGCAAGTGCATCATCTAGCTCATACCATTTCCTTGCATTTCCAGTTCGTCTGATTGATAGCTTAGTAACTCCAGATTCTTCTCCAGAATCTTTAACATATACTAAAATTTCTTCTCCAACTACTGGTAATTCTCTTTTCTCTCCTTCTAAGTATATTTCTTTTCCAGCAACAACACCTTCAGCACGAGCTCCAATATCTACTAGAACTTGGCCTTTATTAGCCGAAACAACTTTACCTTTAACAAGGCTTCCTTTTTTGAATATCTTTGGAAAAACTGGATCTGTAAGAACAGAATCCAAAACTGACTTAACTGTACTCATATTTTTAATTCTATTTTGTTTGGATTTTCTCTTTCGAGAAGACAAAATAGCCTTATAAAAAACGGCAATTACCTATTTTCCCAGGTGTGAAACACCAAGTATCGTCGGCGCAATCATGTTTCACTTCTGAGTTCGAGATGGGATCAGGTGGTACCATGACGCCAAAATCACCGAAGATAATCTTACACATGTAAAACTATCTTCGAGGATCAATAGCTATTATACTATATTCTCTTAAAATTGGATAGAAATTTTTTATCATACATAAATGCATGATAGTCAACAATACAAGATACAAGTTTTCGAACATTAGTACGACTTGGCTGAACACGTCGCCGTGCTTACACCTGTCGCCTATCAATCTGGTGATCTTCCAGAAGTCTGATAACGAAACCTAATCTTGGAACTGGCTTCACGCTTATATGCTTTCAGCGTTTATCCTAATGGAAACTCAGCTACTCAGCGATGCTCTTGGTAGAACAGCTGATATACCGGAGGTTTCCTCACCCTGGTCCTCTCGTACTAAGGGTCAATTTCCTCAAGTTTCGAACGGTTGCACCGGATAGAGACCAACCTGACTCACGTCGGTTTGAACCCAGCTCACGTGCCACTTTAATGGGCGAACAGCCCAACCCTTGGAAGCTTCTTCACCTCCAGGATGTGACGAGCCGACATCGAGGTGCCGAACCTTGCCGTCGCTATGGACGCTCGGGCAAGACTAGCCTGTTATCCCCGGGGTAACTTTTATTCTGTAATCAATGGGGTTTCCACACACACCCAAAGGGTCACTATGTTCCACTTTCGTGACTGCTCGACTTGTCAGTCTCACAGTAAAGCTTGCTTATGCCATTATACTCTACACTCCGTTTCCATTGGAGTTGAGCAAACCTTTAAAATCCTGCGGTACATTTTAGCAGGAAACCGCCCCAGTCAAACTGCCCGCCTAGCACTGTCCCCACTCCGGATAACGGAGATAGGTTAGGAGTAAAGGTTCTAAAGGGAGGTGTTACAGGATCGACTCCACTCTACCCGAAAGTAAAGTTTCAAAGTCTCCCTCCTACGCTCTGCAGCAAAACCTATACAACAATACCAAGTTGCAGTAAAGCTCCACGGGGTCTTTTTGTCCGGGTGCAACTAGACCGCATCTTCACAGTCATTTCAATATTCGCCGGGCTCTTCGTTAAGACAGTGCCTCCCTCATTAAACCTTTCGTGCGGGACGCCTATTAAGCGCCGAGGAATTTCGCTACCTTAGGACCGTTCATTAATGTTACTCCTAATTAATAAAGTTACTAATTAGTGGCTATACATTTCTGTATAACACTTTATGTCGCCATAAAGATCGGACTATATCATCATGATCACTCATGTTTGGCGTATAGTCTCTGAGGATTTCTCTAATATATACTCGATATTTTTTAAAGAGTACTTTCTTCTTCTTGAAACAATTAGTTCTGCTCTTTTCTTATAAATCTCTACTATTCCTTGCTTTGATAAGTGCTTTTTAGCATTTACCATTTGCAATATCTCACAAAAATTCTTGAAAGAATTCTGTTTGTGAATAGTTTTGAATTTATACTTGCAAAAGAGAGGAATAATAATACTTGTTAGTGATTCAACATCATTAACTTCGTAATAATACACTCCATCACCTCTTGCCCTTATACTTCCGGTTTTTAAGATGGTTTGAATCCATTCCAGTACTTTCAGATCTTTCTGAGAAATATTAAAGCTTAATGAGATTTTAACCCCATACTTATAATCTTCCCTTACTTTGACTGAAGTATTGAAACTTCCTTCACCTTCTACAAATCCTAGAATATAATTTGCATTTTCTTTTGTTATCAAGAATGATTTTTTCATTAGAGAACTTTCCTGCTGATTGTCTCCACTTTAACATTTTTACTATTAATCTAATATTAAAATTAGATTAGAGTAGTTAAAGATACTGAGATGTTCCAGCATATGGCCAAATTTTACAACTACAATTGGTCTGGTTTATAGTTACAGCCGCCATTCACCAGGACTTAACCTCGAAGCTTGCACCTCAAGGCTTGATCTTCTGGCATTGGGCAGGCATCACCTCCTATACATCCTCTTACGAGTTAGCAGGAAGCTGTGTTTTAGTTAAACAGTTGAGGAGACCTATTATCTGTGACTCACAAATATAAACCTGTGAGTACCCCTTATTGCGAACGTACGGGGTAAATTTGCCGAATTCCTTAACAAAGAATCACCCGATCACCTTGGTACATTTATACCAATCCACCTGTGACGGTTTCCGGTACGGTTACTAACATTTCTCACTACGATGCTTTTCCCGTGACTAGAATATCTCAACTCCCAATTGGCCGAAGCCTTTCAGTTGTATTCGTAACTCGCTTACATTCTGCCGAAGCAGAAAACAAAACAACGGATTTACCTGTCATCTTTCACTTGTTACTTAAAAGTACACCTAAGTACTCTTGAGAATCTCCCGATCAGTCACACCTTAGTTGATAACGAAACATTAGTAGTAGCAGAATATTAACTGCTTGGCCATCGCTTACGCTTCTCAGCCTCAGCTTAGGACCGACTAACCCGACATCGATTAACGTAGTGTCGGAACCCTTGGATATACGGTGTCTTAATTTTTCATCAAGATAGCGCTACTCATGCCACCATTCTTACTTGTATACAATCCAGCTGTCCTTACAGTCAGCCTTCACTTCGTATACAACACTCCCCTACCAAATATATTTTCCGAAGAAAACATAAGTCCACTGCATCGGTTGTAGGTTTGAGCCCCGTTACATTGTCGGCGCGAAATCTCTCGACCAGTGAGCTGTTACGCACTCTTTAAAGGATTGCTGCCTCTAAGCAAACCTCCTGGCTGTATAAGAAATTTCACAACCTTTACCACTTAACCTACGATTGGGGACCTTAGCAGATGGTCTGGATTCTTTTCCTTTTGCCCAATGGATCTTAGCACCCATGGACTGACTCCTCAGATATTCGTAAAAGCATTCGAAGTTTGAAAGAATACGCTACCCCCGAAGGGGCGCTGTATTCAATCAGAGCTCTACCTCTTAAACTTAAATCTAAAGGCTAGCCCTAAAGCTATTTCGGGGAGAGCCAGCTATCTCTGAGTTCGATTGGCTTATAACCTCTAATCACCGCTCATCAGATAGATTCGTAATTCTAACCTGTTCGGACCTCCATTTCTATTTCTAGAAACTTCATCCTGGCTATGATTAGGTCACTCAGCTTCGGGTCCATTTGTTTAAATCATAGACGCCCAAATTTAGACTCGGTTTCCCTATGGCTACACCACTTAGTGGCTTAACCAAACTTAAACAAATGACTCGGTGGCTCATTCTTCAATAGGCACGCGGATAAACCTTATAGGATGAGAGTGCTTCAACTGTATTGCTACAGCGTCCACACAGACATTGACCTATTAGACGTTCTTCCACTGATTGTTGGCATATGGTTTCAGGTTCTATTTCACTCCCCTAACAGGGGGACTTTTCACCTTTCCCTCGCGGTACTAGTTCACTATCGGTCTCAAAAAGTATTTAGTCTTGGGTTAATGGTTAACCCGACTTCCTACCGAATTACTCCTAGACGGTAGTACTTAGGAAAACTTCCATGGAGACCCTATACCTTTCATCTACGGGACTATTACCCTCTACGGTGATTCTTTCCAGAATTCTTCTACTAGATATTGAGTTTTGTAACTCCATCTTCTACTTTGTGGCGTAAAAATAAAGTTCCCTTTAACACCTAAACTATCATGACCCCTACAAGGGCGAACGACCAATCTCACCTACAACGCAGGTTCAAAAGGCCATTCAGATAGTATGGTTTAGACTTCTCCCATTTCGCTCGCCGCTACTTTGAGAATTTTTTCTTTTCCTCCGGTTACTAAGATGGTTCAGTTCACCGGCTTACCTTCGCTATGCATATTTTATTTTGCATAGGATTCTATCCCAAACGGATAGAGAGTTTCCTCATTCGGACACCCTTGGATAATAACGTTTATTTAACAACTCTCCAAGGCATATCGCAGTTTATTGCGTCCTTCATAGGCTTTTTGAGCCAAGGCATCCACCATACGCCGATATTAGCTTTTATCTTGATTATTGACTATGAATTAATGTGCTAGTTGCATTATATATATATCCTATTTTCAAGGATAACAGTAATGCACTCGTTCATTAATCTATTTCTATCCAATTTTTAAAGAACAATAGTTTTTTAAACTAAGAATCTTTGAAATTCAAAGACTCTATTACATAAAAAACTACTATGGACCTGAGGAGATTCGAACTCCTGACCTCCTCATTGCAAATGAGGCGCTCTACCAACTAAGCTACAGGCCCTTATTCGCTTTCTATGGTGGGCGTGCCTAGAATCGAACCAGGGACCTCAGTCTTATCAGGACTGCGCTCTAACCATCTGAGCTACACGCCCTCTTGGTAAAAAGCGTAGCTAAAAAACTAAAATTGTTAAAAGAGCAATGCTCATTTTAAAACTTAAAAGCAAAGAGTATGTAAAGTTACTTAAGAGAGAGCTTTAAGTTAAGTTTCGATTAGAAAATAACTTAAAGTAGAAATGTTTCAAGATCGTGACCTTGAAACTTAAATGAATTTTAGTTCAAGCGCTAAACATTGCTTAATACTAAAATTTAACTCCTTAAAAGGAGGTGATTAGCCGCAGATTCCCCTACGGCAACCTTGTTATGACTTAGCCCCAGTCACCGACTCTACTCTAGTTTAGTAAACTACCCTTCGAGTAAAACCGGCTCCCATGACTTGACAGGCGGTGTGTACAAGACCCGAGAACGTATTCACCGTGGCATGCTGATCCACGATTACTAGTAATTCCGCGTTCATGCAGTCAGGTTTCAGACTGCAATCCCAACTGAGAACCGTTTTGTTGCGATTAGCTCCACCTCGCGGTTTGGCAACGCATTGTACGGTCCATTGTAGCGTCTGTGTCGCCCAAGACATAAGGGCTATGATGACTAGACATCGTCCCCACCTTCCTCCCCGTTTAGGCAGGGCGGTTTCGGAAGAAATTTTAACATCCGATAGGGGTTGCGCTCGTTGCGGGACTTAACCCAACATCTCACGACACGAGCTGATGACAGCCATGCAGCACCTCTATAGCACCCTCGAAGGCGGCCGTATTTTCATACAGCTTGCAGCTACAGTTCAAGCCTTGGTGAGGTCCTTCGTTTAGCATCGAATTAAACCAGGCGCTCCACTACTTGTGCGGGTCCCCGTCAATTCCTTTGGGTTTTAGCCTTGCGGCCGTACTCCCCAGGCGCCCTGCTTAACGCGTTAGCTGCGACACTGATCAAATGTACATTTCCACCGAAGTGGAAAAAACACATCCAACCAACATCTAGCAGGGAAATTTTAGGGCGTGGACTACACGGGTATCTAATCCGTTTTGCTCCCCACGCTTTCGAGCCTTAGCGTCAGATAAAGCCCAGAGGCATGCCTACGCCATTGGTGTTCCTTCTGATATCAACGCATTTAACTGCTCCACCAGAAATTCCTGCCTCCTCTGCTTATCTCGATTTAACCAGTATTGATTGCGGTTTCTGGGTTAAGCCCAGAGATTTAACAATCAACTTGATCAAAAGCCTACGCATCTCTTTACGCCCAGTAATTCCGGATAACGCTTGCGACCTTCGTATCACCGCTCCTGCTGGCACGAAGTTAGGAGTCGCTTATTCATCAGATACTCATACTTTGTTCTCTGATAAAAGGAGTTTACAATCCGAAGACCTTCATCCTCCACGCGGCGTCGCTGGATCAGACTTTCGTCCATTGTCCAAGATTCCTGATTGCTGCCTCCCGTAGGAGTCCGGGCCGTTTCTCAGTCCCGGTCTGACTGGTCATCCTCTCAGACCAGTTACCCGTCGTAGGCTTGGTGAGCCATTACCTCACCAACAACCTGATAGGATATAGACCTCTCCGTAAGTGACTTTCGTCTTTAATCCGTAGATCACATTGTGCATTACCCCACCTTTCGGTGAGCTGTTCACATCTTATGGGTAAGTATCTATACATTACTCAGCCGTCTGCCGCTATTTAAAAATCTAAATCACAAAGTATTGCTACCCTGATCAATAGAAAAATAAATCGCTCGACTTGCATACCTTAGGCACGCCGCCAGCGTTCATCCTGAGCCAGGATCAAACTCTCCAAAAAACATAAATCATCTAATAAAAGATGAGTTAGATTTGAATTGTTCAACTGAACTCTATTACTTAATAATATTATCCAAGTGAAAAGAAATTGACTTAAATAACCAATAAATTAATGAAATTAATTTATTGCATACTCTTCGCTTTTCAGTTTTTAATGAGCTAATCCTCGAGAAATATCGAGGGTGATCGCATTGTATGAAAAATCATACAAAAAAACAAGAGAAATGTGCACAAAGATCAAAGAAGTTGATCTTCTAAATTGAAGAAATATATCATTGATACATTTCAAACTTAGGCAAGGCAATTATCACACTTAGAATACCCCATTGTCAATAGAAATAGAGGGGGTTTATTGTTAATATTTATTAGCTATTTATACAATTAAATTCTCTGTTACTTTATGGCAAGAAATAGTTAACTAAATTTAAATTATTCCCATCTTTTCTAAAAAAGTCATAATCATAACATTAGCTTTTACTGATTGACCCCAAATACCAGACGCCTTATTACGAACAAATAAATACTTTTCCATAAAACTTTTTTCGCTTAAATCCCCTTTCTGAAGATACACATATAAATTGGGTTTAATTCTATTTAGTCTAATTGCTAATTTCTTAAAGCCTTCAATTGAAGTTCTTGCCTCCACTAAAATAGAAAAAAGACGCCTGTCAACTAACATTAATAACTCAATAGCTGACGAAGCTAAGGAAGTTTTATTGATTTCTGCCCTATTTTCAGTAACTAGATCAAAATATTTGAGTACAGAACTAATAACTTCAGCCATTTCCTCTTTATTTTGTTGCTTTTCATCATTACCCCGAGCCGAAAGATTTCTAATCGAACTTGATAATTTCCTTTTTTGTTCCTTAGTCAAATATTTTTCTTTATAATTACCCCTAAATAATTCTGCAAATCCTTCTTCTAAAAATCCACCCCATCCCCCACCATATGAACAGCGAAAACCCATTCTTGTATAAACATAACTTTTACCTGGATTTATAAATATTTTAGCTGATTCATGAGCAAGTTCATGAACCAATATACCCTCTGTAAATATTTTGCCATTTAATCTTTCCATTTTGGGATCTCTTCTTACCATAACCAAATCCAACCCTAGAAAATATGACCCGTTCCAATTAGACCTGTCTTCTTCTGCAAGCACTCCCATTGAAATACCTTGTTTCCAAATCACATCAAGCTCCTCATCATTTACTATAATATAATCCCCAACCTCTAAGCCATAACCTTTAATAAACCCTTCTGCCCTTTCTAGATTTAAATCTGCATTTCTTTCTTTAGGATATGTTTCCAAAAGCTGTTTTTTAAATATCTTGGATTTTTCTGCTTTATCTATTTCATTTTGATTTATTGACTCAGGAAGTACCATGTTATTATTTCTTTCTTAATTCAAACATCCTTTTTATCTCTTTTTTTGTAGTAGTATCTTTAAAGTCTTTATCTCTCCCCCATAACTTAATCCTAGGAAATCTTAGAGAATATCCTACTGTATGTAAATCACTTTCCGTAATCTCATCAGCTTCAATCTCTACTACTATTGAAGGTTTCACCCATACATCTACTTTTAAGTTTCCTGATATTTCATAGTTTGTTGGTTTCTCAATAATCTCAGTTCCTTTTAAATCATCATATACTTTCTTTAATTGTTCTTGAGAGAACCCAGTACCTACTTTAGCTAAGGTAAGATATTTATCATTCTCTTTATCATAACTACCTACAAGTATTGTTCCAACTCCAAATTCATTTCTAGATCCCTTTCCTTTGTAATATCCCATTACAACTGCGTCCACAGTATCGTTAAGTTTACTATCTGATGATCTTTTTAGTTTTATCCAATCAAAATTTCTTGTACCCGGATCATATGTGGTTCCCAAAGCTTTTGTAATTACCCCTTCTAATCCCTCAGCAACATATTTGTTAAATAGTTTGGTTAGTTCAGAAGATGACTTGATAAAGCTATTTTCACTAACTGTTAAGATATCTGATTTCACATTCTTAAATAGTTTCTCAAGGATTGATATTCTCTCCTCCAGTTTCATACCTGATAGGTC
>Ga0073904_10004777_pt1 | contig 10042 bp, 11 predicted proteins | sample KloWWTrecipitate_FD_66668 | JGI IMG/M metagenome (GOLD analysis project Ga0073904, IMG submission 66668) | Active sludge microbial communities from Klosterneuburg, Austria, studying microevolution and ecology of nitrifiers - Klosterneuburg... | ecosystem: Engineered > WWTP > Aerobic digester >... | reverse complement strand
GCCAAGGCCAGGACCATGACGGCCAACACGAGGATGGCTTCGATGCCGGCGATCAGGCGTCCAGGGCGATGGTTCATCGGGAAACCCCTCGGTTGGCGTTGTGAAGGCCTAGCGGTAGACCTCGTCATGGCTTCCGATGTCGAGCAAGGTGATTTCCTTGTCCGTGACCACTACCGTCAGCGTGATACGGTGGCTGTGGGTCAGTCTGACGGCCTGGATGCCCGCCAATTTGCCCGCGAGTCGATGGTAGTTGAGATGCGGCGCAAAGGGATCGGTTCGCAGGTCATCGACGACCCGGGCGAATTGCGGGCGCAGATCAGGATGTCGGTTTAAGAACTTGCGCGCCCGACGCAGGAAGAACTGCGTCGTGACGATTGTGTACATCAGCGATCGTCCTCGGCATCAAGCGCCTGCAACAGCGCTTCTGCCGACGAGAAACGGTGAACCCGCCCGGCCCGGAGGTCCTCCAGCGATGTCCGCACGCGGGCCAGATAGGCCTCGTCCTGGGCTTCGAGCAGCGCCTGATAGCGATCTTCCGACAGCACGACATACTGGGGCTGATTGTTGCGGATGATGTGGAGGTCGCCCTTGGCGATCGCGTCATCCACCGCGGCGATGCCGCGGCGCTTGATTTCCTGGGCGGGGATGGTATTCATGATCAGACTCCTTGGGTGCGCTATCCGGTACGCGTTATGGTACTCGAACAGGCGTCGATCGTCAAGCGACCGAAGTCCGCCGGTCCGCCGGCCTCACAAGCGCTCGGCTGGGTTGCCGAAGTGGATGGGGCGGTTGCGGGCGGGTCAACACGGCAATCACAGTCGCGCTTGTGGTTGTGGTATCCGCCTCCCAAGCCTATAGTCTCCAATCGGAGAACTAGCAAGTGACAGGCATCGACGTGCTTCAGTCCGTCCAATTCGTAACCGTCAAGGGGAAGCGCTTGGCCGTGCTCGACGCTACAGACTGGTCGGCGCTTGTCGAGTGGCTTGAAACCATCGAGGACGTCAAGATCGCGCGCGACGCCCTGCTCGTGCTTCGGGCAGCCGATGGCGACCGGCAGCGGGCTGGTTGGCTTGATTGGGAGACGGCCAAGCAAGCGCTCGAATGAGCCCGTATTCGGTCTACGTCACGCCACAAGCCCTAGCGGAGCTTCGTGCGTTGCCGGGTCATGTGCGCCAGCGGGTGCGCAGGGCCATCGATGCCATGGTCGAGAATGCCCGGCCTTCACGCAGCGAGCGATTGGCGTACCCCGATGCTTCCGTTGATCTCCGCCGCTTGCGCTTCGATCACTGGCGGATCGTGTACCTGGCCAACGATGATGACCTGACGATCGATGTGCTTGCGGTGCGGCGTAGGCCGCCTTACGACTACGGTGACCTTGAGGTGATGTTGGCCGATCTCGACTGACGGCGGGCTGCTGCTGGCCTAGCGGTACGACCTCATCGCCAGCAGCAGCGCAGATCCGCCATCCCAAAACCACCCGGCGTGGGCAACCCCGCGCGGATGCGCTCGGGCGTGAATCTCAGCTCCGGGACCAGGTCCGCCGGCAGCTCGTCGCAGGCGGCGCCGGCGGGCGCGACGAGGCCCTCGGAGAGAATGCGCACCTGGGCCAGGGAGACCAGCGGAACGCGCATCAGCCGTTCGGCGAACCAGGCCAGGGCATAGTGGAAGGCGATCGGCAGGGGGATGAAGAGCGGGCGGCGCCCCACGGCCTCCGCGACCCGACGTACAGCCGCGCCCAAGGTCAGCGTCTCCGGCCCCAGTACGGCGACGGTCCGCCGCGCGAGGCGCTCGTCGTCCACGGAGGCGGCGAGGATGTGCGCCACGTCGGCGACAGCCGTCGGGCGCAGCGGCCGGTTGTCCCGCAGCCCCACCAGCCCGAAGACGGGGAAGCTGTGGAAGGTATGGCTCAAGTGGTCCAGCATGTGGTCGCCGCGGCCGTAGACCACGCCACACTTGAGCACGGTGTAGTCCAGGCCCGAGCCGCGCACGATGTCCTCCGCGGCGGCCTTCGACTCGTGGTAGCCGGAGCCGCAGCCGGGCCGGGCTCTGAGGAAGCTCATGAGCGCGATCCTGCGCACGCCGGCCGCCTTGGCCGCCTCCACCACCTGCCGCGTGCCCTCCACATGGACGCGGCGGTAGGTTTGGTCCCCGATCTCACGGTTGATGCCCGCACAATGCAGCACGGCTTCGCAGCCGGCGAAGGCGTCGGCCAAGGCCCGCGTGTCGCCGACGTCGCCGCCGGTGCGGCGCGAGACCAGCACCACTTCATGGCCGCGGCGCCGCAGCTCTAGCGCCGCTGCGCTCCCCACAAAGCCCGTCCCACCGGTGATGGCGACCTTCATGTTCGCTTCCTCCTCTGCCTTTCCAAGACCTGGCTGGGGCACACCGCCGAGAGGAAGTCGCCGACGGCCAGGGCGAGGGTCTCGGGCACGAGGGTGTACACGATGCGGTTCGCGTCGCGCTGTGAGCTGACGAGCCCCGCCTGGTGGAGCGCGGCGAGGTGGCGGGAGATCGAGGGCCCCGAGATGTGGAAGCGCGCGGCGATCTCGCCGGCGGCCAGGGGCCCGGCCTTCAGATCCTGGAGGATCTGCCGCCGCGTGGGATCGGCCAGCGCGCGGAAGACCAGCCCTGTGTCACTCATGATCACAGTTTAGCTTATAAGCTAAATACGTCAAGACGCGACGGTCATCGACGGACTTGACCCGCCGCACTGGCTCTGCCACCAGCTCCCTGCTATCTTCCCCTCGCGTGGCCCGCTGCTCGTGTTTGGTGGGTTGCCAATTTCCCAGAGGAACCGTTCAGCCCACGGAGTCGACCCATGCCGCGATACCTGATCTCGTTCGACGACGGCTCGATGGATCACATCCCGGGCGACGACTGGCCGGAGGTGGGTGAGGCGTCGCACGCTGTGGTCCAGGAAGCCAAGGACGCTGGCGTTTGGATCTTCGGCGGCGGTGTCGAGCGACAGCAGGCAACCATCGTGGACACCGACGGGGCAGTCACGGACGGTCCGGTCCCGGAGACAAAGGCGGTCATCGGCGGGTTCTCAATCATCGAAGTGCCCTCGCGGGAGGAGGCGGTGCGCTGGGCTGCTCGAATCGCCCGTGCCTGCCGTTGCGCGCAGGAGGTCCGAGAGATCATGTACGACCCGGCCTCGTGAGAGCTGTTCTTTCGTCGCGTTGCTGCTGATAGACCGTGTTGGATGCAACCACAGGAGCTGGCCCATGTCCTCGCGCCATCTCGTTTCACGGGTCGTCGTGATCGCCCTGCTGCCCTGCGCCCTGGCCCTGACAGTCCTGCGCCCGCCTGCCGCGGCGACCCCATCGGCCGAGGTTCCGGCGCGGCTCGGCGAGGCCTGCGGCTCGCCCAACCCCTACCTGGTCACCACCCGCTTCGCGGACAACATCCACGGCAAGAACCTCGCGGCGCAGCCGGTGCTCTTCGCCTTCCGTGACTCGCCCGACGACGGGCCCGAGCACCAGGTGCCGCTGGCCACCTACGCCCAGCTGGGCAGCAGCTACGGCCTGGCCTTCGACGCCCTGCGCGGGCAGGTCTATGCCGCCGCCTTCCTGCGCCGCGGCTCCCTGTTCCCGCCGGGCGGCCCGGGCGCCATCCGCCGCATCGACCTCAGTTCCGGGGCGGTCACGCCCTGGGTGACCTTGGCGGCCGGCGCGGCCAACGCGCATCAGCTCACCACGGACAGCGACGCCGCCGTCGCCCCCTCGGTCGGCCGGATGGGCCTGGGCGACATCGACATCGACGCCGGCGCCACCGAGCTCTACGCCGCGAACCTGTTGGACGGGCGGATCTATCGGCTGGCCCTGCCCGGCGGGGAGCTGCTCGGCAGCTTCGCCCATGGCGGGACGGGGCTCCCCTGGGCTGGCCTAGCCCGTCCTTTCGGCCTGGCGGTGCGCGAGGGCTGGCTGTACCACGGGGTCGTCGAATCGGCGGGCGGCAGTCTGGGCGCGGGAGGCGTCATCGGGCCGGTGGGGCATGTCTACCGCTCGCGGCCCGATGGCGCGGAACTCGCGGAGGTGGCCGCGTTCGCCCTGGACGGGCAGGGCGAGGAGGCGCCGCAGTTCCCGTGGACGGAGCGCGATCAACCCGTCATCTCCAACCTGACCTTCCGCGCCGACGGCAGCCTGGTGCTGTCCATCCGCAACCTCAGCCTGGACACCACGGTGGATGAAGTCCCCCTGCGCCAGGGTGATGCCCTGACCGCCCTGCCGGAGGGCGAGGGCTGGCGCGTCGTCCTCGCGCCGGAAGCGCTCGACGACAGCCTGGCCGGCGTCGACGAGGCCTTCGGCGGCGGGCTGGCCCTCCTGCCGGGCCTGGACCTGCTCGTGGCCACGGGCCACGCCGGCGGCTTCGGCGAGGACCTGGCCGCGGCGGCCTGGCTGGACGGCGCCACGGGCGACCAGGTTCGCGTGGAGCCCCTCGCGGCCGGATGGGGCACCGCAGACGGGGCGCCCTTGCCGGGAACGGGCGACTTGGAGCCGCTCTGCGCTGCCGATACTACCCTGGACGCCGGGCTCGTGGCCACGGCCACCGAGGAAACCGGCCGCGTCGCCTCGGCCACCGCCGCCGCGGCGGCCACCGCTGCCGTCGTCCGGGCCACCGCCGTGCCGGCCACCCTGACGGCCTTGGCGCCCACCCTCGCGGCCCTCGCTCCCACCCAGGCCGCCTTGGCGACGGCCGCGGCGCGGCGCACCGTGCCCGCGGCCGAGGCGACCTCCGCCGCCCGGACCTACCAGCGTATTCAAGCGGCCTGCGCTTCCGAGGACCCTTACGTGGTCGTGGCGCACCAGAAGCATATCACCCGCTCGGGCCTGGATCAGGGCTTGCCGCGCGACGGGATCAACGCCGTCAACGGTGCGGCCCCGATCCTGCCCCTCGCGCTTCCCGGGCAGACCGGCTCAACCTACGGCCTGGCCTTCGACGCCCGGCGTGGCCAGGTCTACGCGGCGGCCTCCGATCCGGCCCTCGCCGGCCCGGCGGGGCCGGGCGGCATCTACCGCATCGACCTGGCCAGCGGCCAGGTGCGGCCCTGGGCCATCCTGCCGGCGCGACAGGCGGTGAAGAACAGCCCCGGCAGGTACAGCATCGGCAAGGCACCGGGCGGCTTCGTCCAGTCGGGCTTCGGCGGCCTGGAGCTGGATGACGATGCCGGCCAGCTCTTCGTCGTCAACCTGTCCGACGGCTTCATCTACCGGCTCTCCGTGCCGGAGGGGACCCTGCTGGGGGTCATCGCCAACGGCGCCACGCGGGAACGCTGGGGGGCTTCGGCCTATCCCTTCGCCCTGGCCTTCCGGGACGGCTGGCTATACCACGCCGTCGTGCCGAACCTGCTGCGCCCCGTGCCCGAGCGCGAGGCCGTCCTCTACCGCTCGCGCCCGGACGGTACGGAGATGGCCGAGGTCGGCCGCTTCGCCTTGGACTACCGTCGGGCCCGGCAGCTTCAATCCCACGCCTCCGCCTTTGTCGCCGACATCGCGTTTCGCCCCAACGGCGACGCGGTCCTGGGCCTGCGCGATGGAACGACCGCCGGAACGGGCGACATGCTGTCGGTCAAGGTAGGCCATGATGGCTGGACCGTCGACGTGGCCCATGCCCGTTACAACCTGCCCAAGACCGGAGTCACCGGTGCTCTGGCCCGTATCGGCGACTCCGATCGTATCGTCGCCAACGGCACCAACCTCCTGAAGGAATTCGACGTCGGGCTGTTGTGGTATGACAACGCCGATGGCCGCATGACGGACCGCCGCGTGGTGATGCCCGGCAAGACGAGCGTCTACTGGTTCACGCCACCCGGGACCGGGCATCGCAAGCGGGTCGTGGTGGGCGATTACGAGGTGTTGGGCGACGTGGAGGCGCTCTGCCCGGATACGGTCCCGACGCCCATCCCGCTGCCCACCGCCACGAGCACGACGACGCCCACCTACACCGCCACGCCGACGCCATCGCCGACGCCCACGGGCACCGCGACCCCGACCGCCACGGCGTCGCCCAGCAGCACCGCCACCGCCACGACGACGCCCACGCTCAAGCCACGGCCGCTCTACCTGCCGCTGCTTCTGCGCGAGCGCTGCGATCCGGAGAAAGCGGTGGCCGACGTGGTGCTGGTTCTGGACCTGTCCTCCAGCATGGAAGGCGAGAAGTTCGCCGCGGCCAAGAACGCGGCCAAGGCCTTCCTGGGCGCGATGGACTTCCCCGGCGATCGCGTGGCCATCGTCGGCTTTGCCACCACGGGCCAGATCTTGGTGGACCTGACCGGCGACGCCGCGGCTTTGGGCCGGGCCATCGACGGCATGGTCCTGGAAAGCGGCACCCATATCGACGAGGGACTTGTATTGGCCCTGGACCTGCTGGACCGCCGCCGTCCGGAAGCCACGCCCATGGTCGTGCTGATGACCGACGGCATCCAAGCGCCGGAGGTCCTGGAGCGTCCCCAGCTGCTGGCCGAGCAGATCCGCGGCCGCCATTTCCTCCTCCACGTGGTCGGCCTGGGCCTGGACGTCGACGCGGCCTACCTCCTTCGCCTGGCCGGGGACGACCCGGCCAGCCTCCACCTCTCGCCGCGCGCCGAGGAGCTGGCCGCCATCTACGTGGCCATCGCCGGTCTGATTCCTTGTCCTTCGGGAGCGTTCTGGGCGGGGCGGTGACGGAGCAGGCCGCCATCAAGCACGCCACGATCCGCGGATCCGGCGTATCATTGGCGCGAGCATGTCGCCAACTCGGCGCCCGGTCCCTTGTGGGCGGCGGTGCCTCGCGTTAGCATGGTGCAGGTAATCTGGAGCGAGAGATGAGCAGCACCGACATCGCTGGATCAGCAGCCCCGACCACGGCCCGACGCCGGTCGCCGCCACGCCGCAAGGTGGAGGGCGGACCGGCCTCTGGCGATCGTGCGGCGGTGCCGCAGTCGCTCGTCGCGCCGCTGGATCCGGCTGACTGGCCGGACCTGTCCGGTATCGTGACCGAGGACGACGAGCCGGTGGACAATGTCTTCTCCGAGAAGCAGCAGCGCCTGCTGACCGAGCCGCTGTACACGTCCTGGCCCGGTCCGGGGCCAGGGAGGCCCTTTCTCGCCCTGGCCAACGTCGGCTTGTTCCATACGGTCGGCCAGCCGCCGCTGGTGCCGGACATGATGCTGAGCCTGGATGTGGCGGCGCCGGAGGAGCTGTGGACCAAGGCGCATCGGTCGTACTTCATCTGGGTCTACGGCAAGCCGCCGGATGTCGTGGTCGAGGTCGTTTCCAACGACGAGGGTGGCGAGGGCGACCGCAAGCTGGAGCTGTACGCGCGGATCGGCATCCCCACTTACATCGTCCACGACCCCGAGCGGCATCTGAGTGACGACGTCCTCCGTGTGTACCGGCTGGACGGCGGGGAGTACCGCCTCGCGGCCGACGGCCTGCTTCCCCAGGTGGGGTTGCAGGTGGGACTGTGGCGGGGCGTGTACGAGAACGTGGACGAGTCCTGGCTGCGCTGGTCGGACGCCTCGGGCCGGCTACTTCTCACCGGAGCTGAGCGGGCCGCGGAGGCAGAGGCGCACGCCGCGGAGGCAGAGGCGCATGCCGCGGAGGCAGAGGCGCATGCCGCGGAGGCAGAGGCGCATGCCGCGAAGGCACAGTCGCGAGCGGCAGAGGCTGAGTCCCGCGCCGCAGGCCTGGCGGCCCGGCTCCGCGCGCTCGGCGTTGAACCCGACGCTGCCTGACCAGGCGAGCGACCGTGGCGGCCTGGCTCGGCCTTTGAGGCCTCAGCATTCATGGTGCGCAGAGTCAAAGGAGAGCAAGCCATGTCCACCACCGACCTTGTCGAACAAGCTCAAGCCATTGCCCCCTGGATCGTGGACCTTCGGCGCCGCATCCACCGCCGCCCGGAGCTGATGTACCAGGAACACGAGACCAGCCGCCTGGTCCGCGAGACGCTCGACCAGTTGGGCATCAGCTACCGGGCGCCCATCGCCGAGACCGGCGTCCTGGCGATGCTGGGGCAGGGGGACGGGCCCTGCATCGCTCTGCGCGCCGACATGGACGCCCTGCCCATCCAGGAGCGTAGCGGCCTGGACTTCGCCAGCGAGATCGACGGGGTCATGCATGCCTGCGGCCACGACTGCCATACCGCCATGCTGCTGGGCGCCGCCCGACTGCTCAAGGCGCGGGAATCTGAGCTGCGGGGTCCGGTCAAGCTGCTCTTCCAGCCGGCCGAGGAGGGCGGCGCCGGTGGCAGGCGCATGTGCGACGAAGGCGCCTTGCAGGACCCGCCGGTAGCGCGCATCTTCGGCCTGCACATGTGGCCGATGGCGCCCAGCGGCAGCATCGCCGGCCGCGCCGGAGTCTTCCTGGCCGCCGCCTCCTCGGTCGAGATCATCGTTCGCGGAAAGGGCGGCCACGCCGCCATGCCGCAGCTCAACCGCGATCCGGTGCTGGCCGCCGCCAAGCTGGTGGTCGAACTCCAGACCCTGATCTCCAGGGAGATGGACCCGCTCCAGCCGGGCGTCATCAGCATCACCACGGTTCATGGCGGCGAGGCCTTCAACGTGACCCCCGAGACCGTTCGCCTGACCGGTACGCTCCGTGCACTGACCATGGACAACCTGCAACGGCTGCAGCAGCGCCTGCGGGAGATGGCCGACCTGGTGGCCCGGGCCAACCGCTGCGAGGCCGAGCTGCGCTTCGTAGGTGAGGACTATCCCCCAACGGTCAACGATGCCGCCAGTTGGGCCCTGGCGCGGGAGATCGGCGCGGATCTCTTGGGTGGGGCGCCGCAGGTGTTGGAGTCGCCGCCGATCATGGGCGGCGAGGACTTCGCCTTCTACACCGAGCAGATCCCCGGCTGCTTCGTCGGGCTGGGCACCCACAATCCGGCGATCGGCGCCATCCACAGCGTGCACCATCCCTGCTTCATGGCCGACGAGGCCGTGCTGCCCCTGGGCAGCGCCTTGCACGTGGCCTTCGCCCTGGCCGGCCAGGGGGCGTCACTTCCGCCGCCGCGCCCCGTCCAGGCCTAGCACCGCGAGCCCCGTCACCAGCGGCAGCAGGTAATAGACCGCGCGGTAGACCACCAGCAGCGGCAGGAGTCCCTCCGCCCCCGGGCGCCGCGGCAGCAGGGCCACCAGCACCCCCTCGAAGACGCCCAGGCCTCCGGGCACCTGGCTGGCCACGCCCAGGAGCTGCGCGGTGAGGAAGATGCCGATGAAGCTGCGGTAGGAGATGCCCAGGGAAGTGGGTAGGAGCACGTAGAGCACGGCCGCGGCCAGGCACCAGTGCAGGACGGAGATCAGCAGCTGCCCCAGCACCACGCCGGGGCCTGGCAGGTTGATCCGCCGGGCTCCCACACGCAGGTACAGGGGTTCCCGGCGTCCCCAGCCGGCCAGGCCCAGCAGCAGGTAGGCGATGGCGCTACCCAGGGCCGTCGCCCCCACGGCTCGCGCCAGGCCGTCCGGCACCAGCCCCATGCCCGGCGCCGGCTCCAGCAGCAACGTGGCGCCGCCGAGGCCGGCCATGCCCAGCCAGAAGCCGACCACGTTGGAGGCCACCACGCGGGCCAGTTCGGGGGCGGTCAGGCCCCAGCGGGTGAAGAAGCGGTAGCGCACGGAGGCGCCGGCCACCACGTTCCAGCCGATCGCGTTGCTCAGGGCGAAGCCGGTCATCGCCGCCACTGTAGATCGCCAGCGCGGCAGGAGGCGCCCCAGATGGTGCTGCGCCAGGCGATCGAAGCCGCTGAGAGCCAGGTAATCCGCCAGGGTCAGCCCCAGGGCGGCCAGGAGGCTCAGCGTGGGAATGGCGGCGACGGCGGCCCGCAGTTCGGCCATGCTCAGCTGGCGCAATTCCTGCCGGAGCACCCAGAGTCCGGCCGCCAGGAGGATGAGGGTGAGGGCGGCGGAGAGGGCTGTGGACCGGCGCGACGGCCCTGCCGGGAGGCCCGGACTGCGCAGCCTGCTCATGCGTCCGGCAGCCGCCCGAAGCCCGCCTCGTAGCCCGGCGCCAAGGTGCCGAAGAGCCGGTCCCACAGCAGGGTGTAGAACCCGAAGTTGCCGCCG
>Ga0073904_10004776_pt1 | contig 10043 bp, 5 predicted proteins | sample KloWWTrecipitate_FD_66668 | JGI IMG/M metagenome (GOLD analysis project Ga0073904, IMG submission 66668) | Active sludge microbial communities from Klosterneuburg, Austria, studying microevolution and ecology of nitrifiers - Klosterneuburg... | ecosystem: Engineered > WWTP > Aerobic digester >... | reverse complement strand
CACCGAGCATGAAGACGGCGGCGTGCATGGCGCCGAGAAATACCACGCGGAGCGCCCCAGGACGCCGTCACTTCGCGAGAGCCGCGGGAGCCTTTGACGAACGCCCTTCGCCTTGCGAAGCTCACCGGATGCGTCATGTCCACGCGCCCACGGCGGCCCTCGCCGCGGGCCTCGCGCTCTCGCTCGCGCTCACGGTCCCCATGGCGCACGGCGACGACAAGCCTCGCACGATCGCGCCGAACGAGATCCGAGAGGGCATGAAGGGCTACGGGCTCACCGTGTTCAAGGGCACCACGCCCGAGCGGTTCGACGTGGAGGTGGTGGGCGTGCTCCACAACTTCCGGCCGTCGCAGGAGCTCATCCTCGTGAAGACGCCGCACCCACGCCTCAACGTCACGAAGAACGTACGCGGGATGAGCGGCAGCCCCATCTACTTCGACGGTCGTCTGGCCGGCGCCTACGCGTACAGCTGGGCGATGTTCCAGGTGGAGCCCGTCGCCGGCGTGACCCCGATCGCGCCCATGCTCGCGGAGCTTCGCCGCCCGATCCCGCCCGGCTTCTGGCCGCTCGAGGGGCAAGGGCCGCTCCCGCGCGCGGCGGCGGCGGCGCGCCCCGCACCTCGACCCCACGCCGAGCTCGACCGCCCCGCCGTCGACTTCCACGGTGAGCCCGGCCACTACGATCTGGCGCAGCACGCCACGCAGATGCACGCGCGGTTCGCGCCCGATCCGTCCCGGCCGCTCCGCCCCGCGGCGACGCCGCTCATGCTCGGCGGCGTGGGCGACCGCACGGCCGCGAGCCTGCGTGGCGTGTTCGGGCCGCTCGGCCTCGATCCGATGCAGGCGGGCGGCGGCGCGGCCACCGTCGACCCGGCGGCGCCGCAGCACTTCGTCGACGGCGGGTCGCTCGGCGTCGTGCTCGTGAGCGGCGACGTCTCGATGATGGGCCTCGGCACCGTCACGCACGTCGAGGGGTCCCGGGCCGTGGGCTTCGGACACCCCATGATGGAGTCGGGCACGACGGCGCTCCCGACCGCGCTCGCCCGGGTCTTGTGGATCTTCGCGAGCGATCAGCACTCGTCGAAAATAGGTGAGATCATCCGCCCGCTCGGCACGCTCGTGCAGGACCGCATGAGCTCGGTCGTGCTCGACGAGCGCATCGCGCCGCCAATCTTTCCACTGTCGGTCGAGCTGCGCGGCGCCGTCGGCGCGCCGAAGACCTCCTGGCGCACGCAGGTCGCCGAGGACCGATTCATGAGCCCTCAGCTCGCGGCGGCCGTGTACGGCTCGGTGATCGAGGCGAGCACCAACGAGAAGCGCGACGTGACCTGGAAGCTCACCTCCCGCGTGACCGTGAGGGGGCGAGGCACCCTCGAGCTCGACGACTTCGGCGTGTCTTCGGGCTCCATGCCGGACGCCGGCGACTTTCGCGGCGCGCGCGTCGTCCGCTTCCTCGGCGACGTGCTGAACAACCCCTGGGAGCGCGCGTCGATCGAGCGCGTCGAGAGCACCTTCTCGGTGGAGTACACGAACGACGTCTGGCGGCTGCGCGGCGCCGAGGTCCTCGACCCGGTGGTCGACGCGGGGCGCTCGGCGAGGGTGCGCGTGCGCCTTCAACCCAACTACGGGCCCGAGGTCACGCGCGTGCTCGAGGTGCCCATGCGCGAAGATCTCGCGGGCAAGGAGGTGACCCTGGAGATCGCGCCGGGCTACGGCGTGTCGCCGGAGGTGGCGGCCCCGCGCAACCTCGCCGACCTCATCGCGAACGCGGGCCGGCAGCACCTCCTGCCGAGATCGCTCGTCGTGCAGCACGTGGTGGCTTCCCCGGGCGTGGCGTTCGAGGGGCACGTGGCGCCCGAGCTGCCGGGCTTCGCGCTCGATCTGCTCCGGCCCCAGTCGAGCGACGTCGGGCCAGAGGCCGTGCCGTCGTATGCGCGCGCCGTCTTCCCCACCGAGAAGTACGTGGAGGGCAGCGAGCGGGTGAAGGTCAACGTCCGGCGCGTGCTCCGGTAGCGTAGGCCGCTGCTTCGTAGCCCGCGGCCCGCGGGGCCCGTGTAGACTCTCCGAATGCTCGCACTCCCTTGGCGGCTCGTCGCGGCGAAGCCTGTCGCGCTTGACCGCTCGAACGCCGTGAGATCGCCGTCGCGCCGCTCGCGCTCGTACGCCCTCCGGTCTCTCGCCGCCGTCGGCTGGCTCGCCGTGGCCACGCTCTCCACCCGCGACGCGGGCGCCGTAGGCACGCGCGCGTTCTCGCTCGACAGCCTCGAGAGCCTCTCGGGCGGCGATCTCAAGGGCGTCAGCGTAGGGTCGGATGGCCAGGTGCGGGCGGGCCTCACGCTCGGGTCGGCGCCGCTCGGAGCCGACGCGCAGGGCACCTTCTCCGCCCTCGCGCTCCGCGACGGCAGCGTGCTCGTGGGCACGAGCCCACGCGGGAAGATCCTCCGCGTCGTGGGCGACACCGCGGAGCCGTACGCCGACACCGAGGCGCTCGCGGTGACCGCGCTCGCCGAGCTCCGGGACGGCTCGGTCATCGCCGCCACGATCCCCGACGGCAAGCTCTTCAAGGTGACCCGCGGCAAGGTCACGCCCTTCGCGACGCTGCCGGGCGCCAGCTACGCGTGGGCGCTCGCCGTCGACACCGCCGGCACCGCCGTCTACGTCGCCGCCGGTGGCCCGGAGGGGAAGGTGTTCCGGGTCAGCGCCGGCGGGCAGGTCGAGACGCTCTTCAAGAGCACGGAGCGGCACATCGTGTCGGTCGCCGTCGGGAAGAACGGCGAGATCTTCGCGGGCTCGAGCGGGAAAGGTCTCATCTATTCCATCAAGGGCCCGGGCCGGGCCGAGGTGCTCTACGAGCCGGGCGGCCAAGAGGTGAAGGCGCTGGCCGTCGCGACCGACGGCACGCTCTTCGCGATCGCCAACGAGTACAGCTCGCCGCCAGAGCCGCCCCGCAGGAGCGCCGTGGCCGCGGGGCGCCAGCCCGCCGGTCCCACGACGGGGGCGCGGCCGAAGCCCGGCAAGGGCACGCTCTACAAGCTGGACCCGACGGGCCGCCCCGAGAAGCTCATGGCCCACGGCGAGTTCCACTACGACTCGCTCTCGCTCGACGAGCGGGGACGGCCGCACGTGGGCACGGGCGCGGAGGGGCGCGTGTACACGGTCGACGACGCGCACGTCGTCACGCTCGAGGCCGACACCGACGAGCGCCAAATCTCCTCCGTGTCGATCGTCGGAGGACGCGGGTTCGTCGTCGCGAGCGATCCGCCCGTGCTCCACCGCGTGCTGGGTCAGGGTGGCGGCGACGCCGTGTGGACGAGCAAGGCGCTCGACGCGGGCATCCGGGCGCGCTTCGGGCGGGTGACCTGGCACGGCGGCGGTCGGCTCGAGATCTCCACGCGGTCGGGCAACACCCAGGCGCCCGACGAGACCTGGAGCCCGTGGAGCGCCGCGCAGACGAGCGCGTTCACGGTCGCGAGCCCGGCCGCACGCTTCGTGCAGGTGCGGGCCCGGTTCACCGACCCCCGCGCGACCCTCGAAGACCTCAACCTGCCCTTCCTGACGCAGAACCTCCGGCCGGTGGTGCTCGACGTGAGCGCGACCCCGAAGTCGGCGCCCCCGAAGGAGCCGCGGTCCGGGCTGCCTGCCACCGGCGGCGAGGCCCCCAAGCACGATCCGAAGCTCAAGATCTCGTGGCGAGTCGACAACCTCGACGCCGATCCCCTCCGCTACCGCGTGAGCTTCCGCCGGGACGGCACGACCACGAGCTTCCCGCTCACCCAGCCGAGCGAGGTGCTCACCAAGACCGAGTACGAGTGGGACACACAGGCGCTCCCCGAGGGGCGCTACCGCGTCGCCGTCGAGGCGAGCGACGAGCTCGCGAACGGACCGCGCGATACGCTCCGTCACTCCAACGAGAGCAGCGTCGTGGTCGTCGACAATACCCCGCCGCAGCTCAGCGATCTCGCGCTCGTCGGGCGCCGGCTCCGGGCACGCGCGACCGACACGGTCTCGAATATCGCCCGGGTGGAGGTGGCGGTGGACGGCGACACGATCTTCCGCCCGCTGGGCGCGGCCGACGGCGTGTTCGACTCGACCAGCGAGGGCGTCGACGACGACGTCTCGTCCCTCGTGCCCGCCGGCCGGCACGTCGTGACCGTACGCGCCTACGACGCGGCCGGCAACGCCACGAGCCGCGCGCTGGAGGCGAAATAGGCCACGCGCGACCTCGCTGCGCGACAGCGAAGTCATGCGCCGCGCCGCTGCGGCGACCGCGCGGCGACGGAGATTGGCCAAAGGCCGTGAGGTCTCCTACACTTACGAGGTCGCCGGGCGGGGGCTCGACTTCGGCACGCCACATGAATATGCACCTTCGACCCGCATGAGCGCCCCCGCCTCACCGACGCCCCGTCGCCACGCCCAAAGGCGGCTCGGCGTGCTCCTCTCGGCGGTCGTGACGCTGGGCATCTGCGCGGCGGTGCCTGCGTGCTCGGTGCTCGCCCAGGGCGACTTCCGTCCCGACGGCGAGACGCCCCCGCCCGAGGTGATCCCCACCGGCTCCGTACCCGCGAGTGACGCCCGGGCGGCCGACACCGCACCGCCTCCCACGCCGTACCGCGGCAACCCGCTGTGCCGCGCGAAGAAGGACGAAGGCTGCTGGCCCGACGACGGGAGCGCCGGTTGCAGACCCGACGACGGGGGCGCGTCGAAGACCGACGCGGGCACGCGGGAGACCACGCTCACCTGCCGGGTCCACCAGGACGGCCCCGTCTGCACGCCGGTCGGCGCCATCGCCGATGGCGACACTTGCACACGCTCGGCCGAGTGCGGGGCCGGCTCGGACTGCGCGCTCCGCGCCGACGGAACGGGGCAGTGCCGCCCCTACTGCTGCGGCGGATCCTGCGAAAAGATGGGCTCCCCGGCGGGGGGCGCGACCTTCTGCGACGTGGCGCAGCTGGCAGAGGAGTCGAAGCTGAAGGTGCCGGTCTGCGTGCCCGTCCGCGCGTGCAAGCTGCTGAGCGCGGGCGAGTGCAAGGTGGGCGAGACCTGCGCCGTGGTCACCGATCCGGGCGTGACGAGCTGCGTCCCCACGGGCCCCGCGCAAGTGGGCGAGCCGTGTGACGAAGCGCGCTGCGCCGCGGGACTGAACTGCCTGGGGCGCCCGGGCGCACGCAAGTGCTTCCAGCTCTGCCGAGTGGGACAGGCCGCGTGCGGCGAACGCCTGCAGTGCAAGACGAGCTCGCTCATCGGAGACGCGGCTTTCGGCATCTGCCAGCCGCCCTGACCCGCCGACTCGCGCGCACCGCGGGGCCAACGGCCCGTGGCCAGTCCCCGGACGTCCCTGACGCCCGGCGCTGACGCTTCCGGCGATAAATCGGCGTGCCTCGCAGGCGCGCGCGGCGGGCACGAGCCGTGCGTACGACGTGCGGCGGAGAGGCCGAGCGCGGGAGCGAGCGATGGACGAGACCACGGAGCGAAGGACGAACGGGCGAGGGCGCGACGGGCGCGTGCTGACGGCATGCAGCGAGCTTCGCCGCCGAGAGGTCGACGGCCTGTCGGACGCCGAGGCGCTCGCCGGCGTGCTCGAGGGCGCGCGGGCGCTCGAGCGAGCCGCGAGGCTCCTCGACGACCGTGGTGGCCTCCGCGGCCTCACGAGGCTTGGGTTCGGGGAAGCCGTCGAGCTGCTCGGGGCGCGCCCAGCCAGGCGTCTCGTCTGCGCGCTGGCGCTCGGACGCCGCGTACAGGCGAGCCTCGACGAGCCTCGACACCACGTCGACGACAGCGCGGCCGTGGCGCGGTGGGCGCGCGGCCGGCTCGCGTACCTCGAGCACGAGGAGCTCTGGCTCTTGGCGCTCGACGGGCGAAACCGCGTCCTCGCCGCCCGGTGCCTCGCGCGGGGGGGCCCGCACGCGCTGTCGCTCGCCCCGAAGGACGTCCTGATCCAGGGGCTCCGCGAGAACGCGCGCGCCCTCGTGCTCGTGCACAACCACCCGAGCGGCGACCCGGCGCCCAGCGCGGCGGACACGAGGTTCACTCGCGAGGTGGCCGACGCGGGGGCGATCGTGGGCCTACCCCTCCTCGACCACGTGGTGGTCGCGGGGGAGCGGTTTGCCTCCGTGCCCTTTCCACCGCCACGCGCCGTGACGCCCACGCAGGCGACGCCCGGCGAGGCTCGGGTCAGGTGAGCGAGGCGCGGAGCGGGTGGCATCGCCCCACGTAGCCACACGCGATGGCCTCGCAGCGCGGCAGGCTCGCCCGCGGGAACACGCCAAGCCATCGAGCCTCGGCGAGCGCAGACACCGTGTCGGCGACGCGCGCTTCGAGGGCGCCGCGCTCGGCCTCGGGCAGCCACACGGGCTCACCGGGCTCACCGCCGAGGAACACCACGCCGGCGCGCACGACGACCGCCTCGGGGAAGAGGCGACGCGCGGCGAGCGCGTAGAGCTCGAGCTGCAGCTCGTACGGGAGAAGAGCGGGACCTCGAGCGCGCTTGTAGTCGACGACCTCGAGCTCGAGGCCGACCCGGCCCGGGCGGGCGACCACGAGGTCCATGCTCCCGCGAAACAGCGCGGTGCGCCCGCTCCCGACAGGCAGGTGTACGGCGAAGGCGTGCTCGCGGTGCACCGTCGCGCCGCGCGCGACGCGCTCGGTGAGCCACGGTCCCGAGACGAAGCGCGAGAGCCGCCGGGCGATGGGCGCGTGCCGAGGATGATCGAGGGGCACGCCCTCGCGCACGAGCCCCGCGGAGATGCCCGCCAGAGACCGCGGCTGGCCGAGGAGCGCGAGATCGAGCCGCTCGAGCACTCGGTGCATTCGCGTGCCTTCGGACTGAGCGTCGACGCGCGCGGTGGGGTCGGACGGCGCTCTCTCGGTGGGCACCCCGACGGGCAGCCCTTCGCGGGCGGTGGCGCCCTTCGCCCCCCGAGCGAGGTGGGCGTGCTCGGGTAACCCCAGCAGATGCACGAGCTCGAACCTCCGCGCGCACAGGTGAAAGTCTTGGAGCGACGTAGGCGCGATCGGGAGCGTGCGGAACCTGCCGGCCCCGGCGACGCCCGAGGCGACGACGGGCTCCTCGGGGAGCGACGCGAGCGACGCGAGCGGCGAGACGGTCGCTCCCTCTCGCGACGGGAGCTCCACGTCCTCCACGGCGAAGGTCGCGGCCGCCGGCCCGATGACGAGGTCCTCGAGCGTCGCCGCCCCGCAGGTGGCGTGCGCGTCCCCGAGCGTCTTCTTCGGCGCTCTCCGGGCGCCCACGGGGAAGAGCATGTGGGACGCGCGGGTCATGGCGACGTAGAGCAGGCGGCGCCGCTCCGCCCGGTCGCGTCGCTGGCCCATCGCGCGGGTGCGCTCGTAGGCGGGCGAGTCGAGCACCAGCCCTCGAGGGTGCGCGAGACGCGGCGCCACGTACACGCCGCGCGCCGTGCGCTCGATGCCGAACGATCCACCGCCCGCGCGCGAAGCGTCGACGAGCGCGCCCATCTGCGGGACGAAGACGACCTTGAAATCGAGGCCCTTGCTCGCGTGGACGGTGAGGAGGCGGACCGCGTCGTCCTCCTCCGAGAACGCCGCGGCCTCGCCCTCGTCGTCGGTCCCGCCCGCCCGCGTGAGCACCCGCGCGACCAGCGCTCGTGGATCGTCGGCCTCGTCGGCCATCGACAAAAACTTACGCACATTCAGAACTTTAGACCGACCACGAGGCAGCGACGAGAGGATCTCTTCGAGGCGCAACGTGCGGACGGCCTCGCGGAGCGCGCTGCCCGCACCGACGCGCGGCAGCAGGCGGCCCAGCCGCTCGACGACCTCGACGACCTGCGCGACTCGCGGGCGCTCGCCTTCGTGAATCAACGCCGCGCGCGTCCCTTCGAGGAGCGCCCCGTCGACCCGCCGGAGCCCCTTCCCGCGCTCGGTCATGCCCACCAGAGTCTCGTCGCTCACGGCAGCGAGTGGACCGCGCAGTACGGTGAGGGCCGCGAGGGCGTCGTTTGGGTCGAGCAGCAGGGCGAGGAGAGCCGCGAGGTCGAGCACCTCGCGCGCCTTGTAGAAGCTCTTCCCCGCGAGCACGTACGGGACGTTCACCTCGGCGAGGGCGTACGCTTGCTCGTCGAGCATGTCGTTCGTGAGGGCGAGCACCGCGCAGTCCTTGTAGCGAGGAGACGCTCCCGCCGGCAGCGCGCTCGGGCGCCGGCCCGACGTCAGCTCTTGAATCACCCGCGTGACGACGCGCGCGTCGTCACGCCGCGTGGTGGAGCCGCGCTTGGGCAAGGGAGGCCTGAGCCACACGGTGGGCGGCTGCGCGTCGAGAGGCGACGGCGCGGGCGGCGTGGACGGCGCGAGCAGATCCTCGATGTCGGGCGAGTACTCGAGTTCAAACAGCTCGCGCTTGTCGACCGCGTCCTCGAAGACGCGTGCGGAGAAAGCGTTGATGAACGACAGGAGCTCCGGCGAGCTCCGCCGGTTCGTGCGCAGCGGAAAGAAGTCGGCGCGCGGTTCGGCGGGCGTGTAGACGGCCCCCTCGTCGACGCGGAGCTTCTCGCGCGCCGGCTCGCCCGCCAACCCGACGCAGAGCTCGGCGAACACGGAGACGTCCGCGCCGCGGAAGCCGTAGATCGACTGCTTGCGGTCACCCACGACGAAGAGCCCGGTGGGGCGCACGCCCGCGACGCCCTCCGCGACGCCCTCCCCAGGCGGCGACGCCCACAGCAGCTCGAGCAGGCGCTTCTGCAGCCGCGAGGTGTCTTGAAACTCATCGACGAGGAGCACGTCATAGCGAGCGCCGATCTCCTCGGCGACCTGCGGATCCGACGCGAGGAGGCGCTCGAGGGCCGCGAGCAGCTCTCCGAAGCTGAGCCCGTCCGCCGCCTCTCGGGCGGCGTCGAGCTCGCGCTCACAGGCACCAAGGAGCGCGAGGAGCTGGCGGCCCGCGAGGGCGAACTGCTCGCGGGCCTGGTACGCAGCGAAGACCGCCTCGAGCTTCCCGCTCTTGCTGTTGCCCCGGAGACCCTCGAAGAATTCGCCGAGCGCGACCTCGTCCGGGTCATTCTTCAGCGAACGAACGGCGGCGAGCTGCGCGAGCACCTCGCGGGCGGCGTCGAACGACACCCGGTCGTCGAGGGTCGCGAAGGCGCGCGCGGCCGCCTCGTAGCGCGGCAGGTGAGCGGCGCCTCGCACCCGGGCCGCGAGGTCGAGCCACCGACGCTCGAGCACGCGCGCGTCGTCGGGAGCGAGGGCGAGATCGCGCACGCGCAGCCCGAGCTCTTCGAACGAAGCGAACGTGTGCGCCAGCCGGGAGACCAGCGCGTCGATGCCTCCGGCGAGCCCGACGAGCGCACGCACCGAGGGGCCATCCTCCGCCGCCCGGGCCTCGACCGCTCTTGCTATCGCCCGACCGACGCGGGCACGGAAGTCGGCCTCGTCCACCACCACGATGCCCCCAGGGCGCCCGACCTCGAGCGAGAAGTTGCCGAGCAGCGAGAGCGCGAAGCCGTGGAGCGTGCCGACGAACACCTCCGACGCCCCGCGCGACGCGGCGCGCGCGCCCTGCGCGACGCTCTCGACAGAGCGCGGAGCGAGCCCTCGCGCGCTTCGCGTGTCCTGAAGTACGGGCCAGTAGGGCGACGACTCCGGGGCCTCCCCTAGCGCGTCGAGAGCGAGCGCGAGCCGGGCGCGGATCTCTCGCGCGGCGCGGCGCGAGAAGGTCGTCGCGACGACCCGCGACGGGGACACGGCGCCGAGCTCGGTCTCTCCAAGCAGGGTGTGCACGAGCATGCCCACGAGCGCGTGGGTCTTGCCGGTGCCCGCGCTGGCCACCACCACCGCGTTGCGTGCGAAGCCGTACACGTCAGGCCCCTCCCTCGTGAGGGCCCACGAGCAGGTCCTCCTCAGGGGGCATCGCGAAGCGCGGCCGGCGGCACCCACCGGCGAACGGACAGGTGCGGCACTGCGTGTCGAGCACCGGACGCGGCGCGACATCACCCGCGCGGACCCGTCGCACCGCGGCGAGCGCGGACGCGACCGCGCCGCCCTCGCCCGCCTCGCCCGCCTCGCCCCCCT
>Ga0073904_10004775_pt1 | contig 10043 bp, 8 predicted proteins | sample KloWWTrecipitate_FD_66668 | JGI IMG/M metagenome (GOLD analysis project Ga0073904, IMG submission 66668) | Active sludge microbial communities from Klosterneuburg, Austria, studying microevolution and ecology of nitrifiers - Klosterneuburg... | ecosystem: Engineered > WWTP > Aerobic digester >... | reverse complement strand
GTTCGCGTACGTGAACCTGCTGGAGCTCCAGGTCGACCCGTGACGCCGGCTCCGCGCGCGGGATTTCACGCGGTCGCCCGCGTGGGGCCTGGCCGCCTCATTTGCTGGCGTAGCCGCCTTGTCGCTCGCGAGTGACTCCTCGGCGGCCTTCGCGAACACGGCGACGTCGTCGCGGACTCCGGCGGGCAGCTTCTTCCAGTCGAACGCGGGCTGCGACACCGCGCCCGTGGCGCAGGCCGCGGCGATCGCCCGACGAAGATGACCCAGCGCGACGCGGGGCGAACGCGTCGTCGTGCCCGCGGAGACGGCGTGAGCGCGGCGCGACTCGAAATTGACTATGGCACGACACGCGCGATACTTCGCGGGATGCGAAACGCCTTCGTCGCCGCGACCGCCGCCTGCCTCGGCGCCGCCTACGCCTGCTCGACGTTCGGAGCGGGAGACCCCTCGAGCGACGCGGGCGACTCCCAAGCCCCACCGGCCGACCAGGGTGTCCCCAGTGACAGCGGTCCGCCGCCAGCCTTCGACGCGGGCTGTGAGCTCGTGAAGGACGACTTCGCCCGGGGCCTGGATCCGCGCTGGCGGGAGGTGCGAAGCGTTGACGCCGCCCCGGGCCGCTTCACCAACGGAGTCGCCGAGCTCGCCGCAGAAGGATACGGGACGTACTCGGTCCTGAACGCCCCCAACCTCTCACTCTCCGACGGCGCGGCCTACGACCCCAGCTATCTCGAAAGCTCGTTCGAGGCGCGCCTCGACACCAGCGGGACTGAGCCGAACGTCACCATCATGCAGGTCGTTGGCCTCTTCTCCCACGGAAACCTGGCCGTCGTCGCCACCACCTCTGGAAGCGCGCGCCGGCTCACGCTTCAGTACACCGGAAGAGCCGGCGTGGTGGTGAGCGCACCCGGGGTCGAAGTCGGGCTGTCGGATACCCTCTTCGTCAAGGTCGTCCTCACCCGGGAAGTGGGGACGAACAAAATGCATTCCCGAATGGACGTCGGGGCGAGCGGTGCCAGCACGAGCCTATCGGGCCTGCCGCTCGCGGCCCCAGGTGAGTTTGAAGTTGGGGTCAACTTCTTTCAGATCGGCCCGTTCACCAACTTCGGCAACCTCAAGGCGAACGTGGTCTACGACAACGTGGACATGCGGCGCTGCAAGGGGCCTTGATGGTAGCCCCGCGCTGCCGCGGCCGCGGGGGCGCATCCGGCTCAACGAGCTCCGACTCAACGATGCCGCCAGGCAACGCAAGGACCCAGAATTCGAGCGGCCGGCACCTGCGCCTGTCGCTGGTGAGCGGCGTGTGGGCGACGCTCGTAGCATCGAGGAGGGCCACGGCTCCCGAGCCGTTTCTGGCGAGTCGGCTAAGTTGCCGAGATTATTGGGGCGCCCCCGGCAGGAATCGGACCTGCGACCTTCGGTTTAGGAAACCGCTGCTCTATCCACTGAGCTACGGGGGCGAAGAGGCTTACCTGACCCGCGTGGTGTAGACCGGGAGCGGCTCGCCCTCAAGCGCGGACGGCGAGGGGGCCAGAAAACCGCTACTGGGCGCAGGTTTGAGGGGCGCCCGCCGGGGCCTGGAACGCGCCCACGCTGAGCTCACTCGCGCGGGGCCTGCCGAGGAAATCCACCGAGGGCGAAGCGCCTGTGGGCGCGCGCTTCACGATGGCGCAGGCCGGGAGCGCCGGGAGATCCAGGGCCGTGAGGTCCGCCCGCCACGCCGCAGGGTCCGCCTTCTGCGCCGCGAGGGCGAGGTACGGCACCCGCACGTTCGCGTCCGCGGCGGTCGAATAGGCCGAGAACAGCGCGATCGTGGGCGGCGTGTCCGCCTTCTCGAAATCGGCGACCTCGGCGATCACGGTCGGCGTGGCGAGCACGTTGCCCGTCATCATGAGCGACGCGCCGTCGCGGCTGTAGATGCGCACGCCCGTCGTGCCGTTCTCCGAGCCCCCGCTGCCCGGGTGGACGAAGAGGTTTCGGTCGAGCGTGACGTGCTTGGCGTGGACGTTGGCGCCGAGGGCGAGCGAGGGCGCCACCACGACGGGCCCCGTGTGCACCGTGTTGTGCCGAAACACAATCTCCGGCCCGTCGGGGATGACGCACACCGGCCCCGGGTTGCAGCCAGTGTTCGCCTCGAGCCCGGTCGCCTGGAGGATCGCCTTCGTCTCCTCCATGCCGAGCAGGATCACGTTGTTCTCGGCGACAAACCCGCCACCTCCGGCCACGATCGCGCGCTGCGTGACCGCCATTCCCGGGTCGGCCGTGAGCTCTCCGAGATCGATGAGGTTGCGCCTCAAGCCCACCGTGGCGCCGCCGCTCGACGCGACGCCGAGCACCACGCAGCCGCGCTCGCACACATGACGCCCGAACCGCACGGTGTTCTCCGCGAGGCTGGCCGCGACCGGCCCCGTGAGGTTCACCGCCAAGAGGAGCGGGTCGGTGGTGCCCCCGAGCGACTTCGGCGCGCCGCCGAGGAAGAGGTTCCGCTCAATCTTCACCGGGGCTCCGGGCGTCACGCTGTCGGCGGTCACCGTGAGGTGGACCGCCCCGCGGATCCCCGAGACGCCGCCGGGGTCGAAGACGTTGTCGATGAACGAGCTCTCGCCAGCGTTCAGCAGGTAGGCGAGGTTGGCGGCGGTGCCGCTCGGGTTCTTGCCGGTCGTGCCCCTGAACGACGAGCGGCGCACGACGACCGCGCCTCCGGACACGTCGAGGCCGACGCCGAACACCTGCGGCCCCTCGCCGCCGCCGAGGACGAGGCGCACGTCCGCGAGCTCGGTGCGCGCCTTCGGCCCCACGAAGATCGCGGTCGACGAGCGGTTGACGGTGGCCGCCTCGACGGTGAGCCCCTCGAGCAGCGCGCCGTCGCTGCCTTCGACGAAGCGCAGGGTGGCCGTGGCCCCGTCGTCGGTCGCCTTGAACAGCACCGTCTCGACCGGATCGGCGCTCGCTTCAGCGCGCGCGTTAGGTGAGCCCGCCGGGCGCTCGAAGGTCGCGCAGTCGTAGCCCCCGCGCAGCGTGACCCTGCGCGCGATCTTGAGCCCGACCGGCTCGCCGTAGCGGCCCTTGCAGGCGCGGATCTCCCCGAGCCCCTGCGACGCGGCGAGCGCCAGCGCGGCGCCGAGCGTCTTCAGCGGGGCGTCGGGCGCGCGGCCGTGCGCGGTGTCGTCACCGCGCGGGGAGACGAAGACGATCGGGCCGGGCGGCAAGGGAGCGGCGTCGCCGGCGTCGAGCAGCGGGCTCGGCACGGCGGCCGAGGCGTCCGTCGACGCGTCGACGGCGGGCGGGTCGGCCTGGCCGAACGACGCACACCCCGCGCCGAGCGCGACGAGCCCCGAGGCGCACGCCGCGCCCACACCGAGTAACCACCCCAGACGCCCCTGGGCTCGCGCCAAGCTCATGCCCGGCACGCTAGCTCGCTTGCCCCACCCCCGCCACCGGGGAGCGCGGCCCAGGGGTGGAGCGGGCTGTGAGCGCGAGGTACGGCGGCGCGAACGCGAGGGCATAGAGCACGAGCGCGAGTTGCTGACGCGCGAACACCGCGAGCAGGACGAAGAAGAAGAGCGCGCCCGGGATGCGCGTGACCAGGTCGGCCCGCGAGAGGGCGACGCGGCGCGCGAGCACGGCCCAGGTGAGGCCGGCCGACAGGAGCCCCGCCACCGCCACGAACGGCGTCTCGTCGACGCCGCGGGGGAGCCACCGGAACGCGAGCCACCAGCCCGCGAGGAGGAGGGCGTGCGCGGCCAGCGGGCCCACGAGCAACACCGCGGGACGCCCGCGCACGAGGGCCGCGCCGAAGGCGAAGAAGCCCCACCCGAGAATGCCAATCAGGGGCACGTGGAACGGCCCCGGCACGGTCCACCGCCAGAGGCCGGTGGCGACGGCGATGGGCTCGATGAGCGACGCGTCCGCCACGACGAGCGCGCACACGAGCGCCGCGAACGAGATCCGGCGCGCCTCACCGGCCTCGCCGACGAGGCCCCTCGCGAGATCTGTGGCCGAGAGCACGACGACAGGCCAAATGCAGACGATGGCGAGCGGGACCTTGTCGAGGAAGCCGATCCACCCGGGCGAGTAAAAGTAGAACCCGTAGAGCCGAATGCAGCTCTCCTCGCCCAGCCAGGCCGCGACGGCGAGCCACACGAAGCGCGCGACGAAGACGCGTATGTCGGCCTCGCGGCGCACGCGGAGGAGCATCCAAGCGGCCACGATCGCGACGCACGCGAGCTGAAGGGCGACCATGGTGGCGGGCGAGGGCGGCGGGATCGTGGGCATTCAGGCGGCTCCCGGGAGGCCGAGGCGCTCCCACACGTGATAGCTCATGAGCACGCCCGCGCCGAGCCACGTGAGCGCCACGCAGTCGGTGGTGGTGATTCCCCTCTTCACCATGCGGGAGGTCACCGCGAGCTGCGCGAGCGGGGCGACCGCCATCACCGCGATCCTCCAGGGCACGGCGCGCGCGAGATAGGCCACGAGCAACACCGAGAACGCGGCCACCATCTGGCCTGCGGCGATGCGAAAGCCGGTCTGGACGCCGAAGAGCACCGGCCAGGTGTGCACCTCGGCCAGGCGATCGCCCTCCGCGTCGCGCAGATCGTAGAGCACCTCGTAGCTGAGCTCGAAGAGGAAGAAGAAGAGCACGGTGGCCCCCACGGCGGCGGGCGAGACGTCCGGGCGCCTCGCGAGGAGCGCGAGCGGATAGCCAAATACGGTGATGAGGAAGCCCGTGGCGGACGCCGTGTTCTTCCAGAAGGCGAGCTGCTTGATGCGGCGCCGGCCCGGGAGGAGCGGCCAGTTGTAGGCGAAGCCGAGCGCGTGAAACGCGACGCGGAGCGGCGCCAGCACAGGGGCGAGCGCGAGCGTGAGGGCGAAGGAGAGCCCGAGCACCCCAAAGCCCACGGCGAGCACGGCGCGGCGGTGGCGCGCGACCCAAGCGGTGCCCGGGATGTCGTTCGCGGCGTCCTCTTTCAGGTCGACGACGCGGTTCAGGAGGTTCACCACGAACCAGTCGGAGGCGCACAGGAGGGCGAGGCCCCATGGGCGCGCGCCGCAGAGCACCCACGCGAACGTGAGCGTCCCGGTCGCGGCGATGACGACGATGTGGAGCCTCGCGATCGAGGCGAGCGTGGCGAGCGTGGTTCGCACGGTGCGGGGCGGGGCGGGGCGCGAGGGAGCGCGAGAGCGCGCGGCGAGACCTCTTACACTCCCGTACCTCACGCTCGCAAGGTCGGCGTCTCGCGGCGGGTCACAGGGGCGCGTCGGCGCGGGCGTCGGCGGGCGCGGCGTCGGCCCCCGCGTCGGCGGGCGGCGCCGCGTCGAGGCCGGCGTCGGGCTGCGGAGCCCCGGGCCCGAGGAAGATGCGTACGAACGAGAGCGACTCGCCCGGCTCGGGGGTCGCCGAGCCCGACGTGTACGTGGCGCCCTCGAACTCCACGGGGAACGGGAGCGGCGCGCACGTGGGGTGCGTCACGGTGACCTTGAGCGGCGCGCCCGTGGGCACGTTGTAGATGAGCGCGCCGTTGTTCTCGCCCGCCACGATCGACGTCCCGCTCCCGGGGAGGCCGTTCACCGTGTATTTCACGAGCGGCTTTGCGTCGCCGGGCGCCTCGATCGCCACGACCGCGCCTGTCTCGCTGGCGCAGCCGGTCTTCTTCACGACGCGGATGGCGATGAGCCCGCGGGTCTTGTCGTAGCCGTCGAGGAACGCGGAGAGCAGCTGCGCGGTCTGCTTGGCCAGCACGAGCGAGTCGCCGCGCGCGTAGGGGTCCTTCGTGACGAGGTACTCCTGTTCGATGAGCTGGTAGTGCTCCGGCGCCGTGAAGCGCAGCGTGAACGGAGTTCCGCGCGGCACGGAGAGCGTGTAGGTGCCGTCCTCGGCGGTCGTCGCCTGCTTACCCGCCGCGCTCACCGTGGCGCCCGCGAGCGGCGTCGCGAGCTGCACCACCATCGCCCGACCGGTCTGCGTCGCGAGCCCGGTCGGGGCCGCCGCCTCGGACGGGGTGCCCGCCTCCGGCGGAGCCACGGACGCGTCTGCTGCGCCCGTGACCGAGGTGGAGCTGCACGCCGCGGCGTGGGCGCCGGCGACGGCGAGCGTGACGGCGGCGAGGGCGAAGCGGGTGGCGCGAGGCATACGATACCCTACCACCGACGCGCCCGCGGCGGACACCGCCGCGCGCGGCGAGGCCGCGGGGCCCGGGCGCGCGAACGGCTCACGGGATGTCGCGGACGAAGAGGCCGCTGCCCGCCTCGGTGAACACCAGCAGCTTGCCGCCGGGGGCGACGAGCGCGGCGAGATCGACCCCTGTGACGAGCGGCTTCGGGGCGCCCGTGGGATCGACGAGCTTGTAGTCGACGACCGGATACTTGTCGCCCGCCACGGTGATCTCGCGCTCGTTGTGGCCGAGCACCACGGCGTCGGTGCCGTCGATCTTGCCCAGGAAAATCGAGGCGCTCCCCAGGTCGACGTCGGCTCCGCCGGCGACCGCGCGCGCCTTGAGCGAGGGCGTGGGCGCGGCGACGTCGGGCACCCAGAGCACGTAGCGGCTGGCGTGCGTGAAGCCGAACTCGAGCGCCGTCGCCGTGGGTACGACGCCCACCGCGGGGCCGGGGGTGGCGAGCGTGGAGAGCTGGAGATCGAAGAGCGAGCCGTCGGCGCCGCCCGGCGGGAGCTTGTGCGACAGCACCGTCCTGAAGTCGCGGGCGACGCCAAGGATGCCGACCAGGCCCCCGTTGGGGAGCAGCTCGGTCGGCGTCGCGGGGGCGACCGTGTTGGCCTTCTTGAGCGCGCCGAGGCGGGTCCGGTACACGACCGTCGAGCCGTCTTGCGCGATCTGCCCCTCCGCCACGCCGGACGCCTCGATCGCGAGCTCGGTGACGGCGGTCGCGCCCACGCTGTACACGGCCGCGGCGCCGCCGGTGCCCGTCCCGGTGATGCGCTTCGCCGAGAACACCTTGTCGCCCGTCGCGCTCGCCGAGAGGAAATAGGGGGCGAGCCCAGTGTCGATCTGGAGGATGGCCCCGGCAGGGGTGGTGCGGCGCGCCGTGGCGGTGAGGCCCGTGCCCGTGCACGTGGACGAGAACAGGTTCTGCCCCACGAACGTGTAGAACGCGGGGCACGGGTTGGCCGCGCTGCCGTCGCCCAAGGCGTTCTGCACCACCACCACGTTGGCGGCCTCGAGGGTCGCCGGCGCCGTGACGAGCTGCGCGGTCGCGCCGGTCCCACGGACGAACGCGAGGCGCGCGCCGTCGGCGGAGGCGTCGACCTCGTAGATCGGCGAGACGTCGGCGGCGAGCTTGAGACCGGTCGCCTTGGTCCACACCGACAGGCGGCCAAGGCCCGTGTCCTCGTTGACCGCGGTCCACACGCCGACCGCGCCGCCGATCACCGACACGACGTCGTCCGTGTCGGCCCCCTCGAGCACGAGATCGGGGACGATCACGGAGACCGCCCCGCCCGTCGGCGACACGGCCTCGAGGCTTATCTTGGCGCCGTACCGGTGAAAGATGATGGTGCCATCGAGCAGCGTGCTCACCACCTCGAGCTCACCGGAGGCGAGCTTGCGCCCCTGCCCGGCGGGGCCTCCGTCGGCCTGGGCGTCGGGCTTGCCCGCGTCGGTGGGCGGCGGCGGGGGGGGAGGAGGCGTGCTGCCGTCCGGTCGAACCACGGCGCCATCGGGCTCGGTGGTGACCACTCCGGAGTCGCGGTACACGGGACTGTCGTCGACCGGCGGATCGTCGCCACGGCAGGCCCCGACGGCGAGGGCACCAAGAGCGGCGAGGAGCGGGAACGCGCGGCGGCGGAGCGACCGGAAGGAGAGAGGAGCCATTCGCCGAGCTTACCGCGAAACGCCGCGTCGTCACGCCGCGGTTGAGGCGTGCGGGGGTGCCCACGCGGCGCGCGTTGACAGGCTGTCAGGGCGCAGGGGCTCCCGAAGCGCGGGCCGCGACAGGGTGTCATCGAGTGGCCGGCGGGCGCCCATTTGTCGAGAGATCCAGCCCGCTAGCGCTGGCACGCCCCTCGCTATTCGGTGAGGCATGACCTTCACACTCTCCCTGCTCTCCCTCCTCTCGCTCCTCTCGCGCGTGTGCTGGCTCGGTGTGGGCGTTGCGCTCGTGTGGATGCTGCGCGCGTCGGTCGCCCGGCAAGAGACCGAGTGCCGCCCGTTCGCTTCTGGACCCGCGCCCGCGCCGGCGCCGCGCGCGCCGCCAGCGCCGGAGAGCCCCGCGCCCGTCGCGCGAGTCACGCCTGATCCCCCCTCGACGGGCTGGGTCGATCCCTCGGCCGCTCTCGCTGGCCCGCGCGAGCTGCGCGAGATCCGTCCCGGCTGCCCGCGCGACGCGGTGAGGGCGCGCACAGCTCACCACACGCGCGTGCTGCTGCCTCGAGAGCTCGCGTCGTGGATGTTAGACCAGGAGGCGTCTGCGCCGCTCCGACCCACGAGAGCCCTGCCCGAGTCGCGCTTTGGCCAGATCGTGGGCCTTCGCTTGGTGCGAGCGCCTCGGGGCGAATCGCTGCAGCGCCTGGGCTTCGAGCCGGGCGACGTGGTGGAGACCCTGAATGGCTACGATCTCGCGACGCCCGACCACGCCCTCGAGGCCTATGCGCGCCTTCGGACCGCCGACCGTTTCGTGGCCGTCGTCGAGCGCCGAGGTCTCCCGCACGTCGTGTACGTGACGATCTGCTGAGCAGCGCGCAGGGATTGGCGGCCCCGACCGAGGCTGTAAGGGGGCTGTCAGGGGGCTGTCAGGGCGCTGTCAGGGCTGCCGCGAGCCTTCACGAGAGGGCACCGCGTCCCTGCGCTCCACGAACGTCACCAGCACGGTCGCGAGGAGGAGGGCGTTCGACGCGGCCATGATCTCGTACCGAGACGCGAACCACCGCGAGATAGCGAAGTACGCCGCGAGGTAGCCCGCCGCCGGCAGCGCGAGCCGGGGGATGACCGTCACCGACATCATCGCGGCGATGAGAAACCAGATGTAAGGAATGAGGCGCTGGCTCTCGTCGGGCGGCACCTTCGCCAGCCATGAGCCCACGTGCATCATGAGCTGCGCGAAGAAGGCGATCGCGAGCGCCCCGAGGATCGCCCGGTTCATGGCGGTGCGCCCCATCGAGCGCCGCGCCACGAAGCCGCTGATGAGCACGACGCCGAGCAGCGCGCCCGGCACGGGCACGAGCGCGCCGTAGTCGGGGTTCGCTGCGTAAAACTGCCCTACGAGGAGCGGCACCAGAATCCACAGGAGGCCGAGCACCACGAGCAGCGCCGCGCGGCCACGGCGACCGGCGTTCGGGTCCATGTCTTTCCCGAGGGCCTCGAGCGCTTGCACCCGCGCGGCCGAGCGGGCGGCGCGCCCCTCGAGCTCCACGACCTCGGCGGAGAGCGCCTCGTCGGGCGGGTCGAGCCGAGCCACGAGGAGCCGCGCGGCGCGGGGATCGTCGTGCGCGATCTCGTAGCGCGCCAGGCGGACCGTGGCCTGGCGCAGGCCGGCGCGCGCCTGCTCATTGGCCGACCACTCCTGGAGAGCTTGGCGAAACCCGAAGGCACACTCGCCGAAGAGGTTGTAGATGGCCTCGCGCCCCTCGGCCGTGCCGGGCGCGGCGGCGGCGAGGCGCCGCTCGAGCTCGGCCAGCGAGGCCTGTGCCCCCGCGGCGAGGCGGTGCGACGCGCGGTGATCGAGGTAGCGCTGGATCGCGAGGCGGAGGGCCTCGGCGCTCGGCTGCCGAGCCTCGCGCTCGTGCGCCATCGCGGTCTGCCACGCGGCGACGAGCTCGGGCGGGGCCGACTCGGGGACCGGCGGCGGCGCCGCCATGCTCGCCATGATCTCGACGAGCGTGTCGCCCTCGTGCGGCGGCCGGCCCGCGACGATCTCGTAGAGCGTCGCGCCGAGCAGGTACACGTCGGTGCGCTCGTCGGGCGGAGCGCCGCCGAACATCTCGGGGGCCATGTAGAGGGGGGTGCCGGCGATGTCGATCGCCTCCTCCGCGAGCGGGAAGCGGTTCGTGCCGTCGTCCGTGAGGGCGACGGCGATGCCCCAGTCGAGCACGTACA
>Ga0073904_10004773_pt1 | contig 10045 bp, 11 predicted proteins | sample KloWWTrecipitate_FD_66668 | JGI IMG/M metagenome (GOLD analysis project Ga0073904, IMG submission 66668) | Active sludge microbial communities from Klosterneuburg, Austria, studying microevolution and ecology of nitrifiers - Klosterneuburg... | ecosystem: Engineered > WWTP > Aerobic digester >... | reverse complement strand
CGCCCTGCAGAAAATCCGCAAACTCAAAAACACCAGACAGTTGAAAGTCTCGGCCTCGCCCTCGATCGGCGCAAAATGGCTGGTACCGCGCCTCGACCGCTTCCTGGCCGAGGTGCCCGGCGCCGATGTGCGCATTGACGTATCTGCCGCAGTTCTCGATTTTGACCGGGACGACATCGACATTGCCATCCGCTTCGGTAATGGAAAATACCCGGGCCTGCGCTCCGACCTGCTGTTCCAGGATCAGGTTTTCCCGGTCTGCAGCCCAGTCCTGATCACCAAGGACAAGCCTTTGAAGACACCGCGCGATCTCATTCAGCATCACCAGCTCATTCATCTGGATTGGGAAGCCCAGGGCCTGCCCTGGCCAAACTGGCGGATGTGGATGCTGGCCGCCGGCATCCGCGATTTCGATGATGCCGCGGGTCTGCATTTCAGCCAAACCTCCCTGGCCGTCCAGGCCGCCATCAATGGCCAGGGCGTGGCGCTGGGCGATTCAAATCTTGTGGCGGATGATCTTGCGGCTGGGCGTTTGGTCAAGCCCTTCGAACTCTCGCTGCGCGCGCCACCGCAATTTGCCTACCATGTCATCTCCCCCATTGAGACGGCGGACACGCACATGGTGAAAGCCTTCCGCGAATGGGCCCTCAGGGAAGCAGGCGTTACAGGCCATACCCCGTGACGCGCCGCGGCCTGTTGAAATGGCTTGGCGGCCTCGCAATCGCAGGCGCCTCTGTCGGCACTTATGCGCTGGCCATCGAACCCGGCTTCCTGCTGCGCACCCAATACTATGCCCTCACCCCGCCGAATTGGACGCCCGGCCTCAAGCTTCGTCTTGTGCTGATTGCCGATCCCCATCTGGGCGAACCCTACATGAGTCTTGGCCGGTGGAGTCGCATTCTTGACCTGGCAAACTCTCTGGAAGGCGACCTCAATCTTCTGCTCGGAGACTTCGCGGCAACCCATCGTTTCGTAACCAGCCGCATCCCTATTGCCGACACGGCGCACGCCGCAAAGAAACTCACTTCACGGCTGGGAACCTATGCCATCATTGGCAACCATGACTGGTGGGGCGACGCCACGGCCCAAAGCCTGGGTCATGGACCGACCCTCGCCGAGCGCGCCATGGAGGATGCCGGTATTCCCGTTCTCGAGAACCGGGTGGCACGCCTTGCCAAGGACAATCTCCCTTTCTGGCTTTCCGGCACCGCAAGCATCGTTGCCTTAAAGACAGAAGTCCGTGGCCGCTTTGAAGGGCGCGACGATCTCCCCGGCACGCTGGCGCAAGTCACCGATGCGGCCCCGATCATCCATTTGGCCCATGAGCCCGACCTGTTTACCCAGATGCCACCCCGGGTCTCCCTCACCCTGAGTGGCCACACCCACGGCGGCCAGGTGCGCCTTCTTGGCTGGTCGCCCATCGTGCCCTCCGAGTTCGGCAACCGCTTTGCCTATGGCCACATCATCGAAGATGGCCGCCATCTCATTGTATCCGGCGGGCTGGGCTGCTCGGTCCTGCCGGTTCGCCTGGGCGTGCCGCCCGAAATCACCGTGGTTGATCTTACGGGCTAAGTGCCGGATGGCTGTCGAACGTGCCCAGGGGCATCTGTTCGTAGTCGATTACCGCACCTGTCATCATTTGCGCCGGCGGTGAAACCAGAAAGGCGCAGAGTCCCGCCACATCATCCGAGGTGATCAACCGGCCGAAAGGCATGCGCGCGCCGATGTCCTCGGCCCAGCTCTGCGGCAGCTTATGAAAGGTCGTTTGCAATTCGTGTTCGCCATCGGTCAGCGCCCATCCGAGATTTATGCAGAACACCCGGACCCCATCTCGTTTGAAAGTATTTCCCGCATTCCGCGACAGCGTCATCAATGCCGATTTGGAGGCAGAATAGGTAGCCAAGTTGGGTGGGCCGCCATGCGCCAGCATGCTGGCCACGTTGATGATCACGCCGGATTTCGCCGCCACCATGTGCTTCGCCGCTTCCTGCATCATGAACAGCGGCGCTTTCACATTCACCTCAAACAGGCGGTCAAAGGCTTCCGGCGTCGTGTCCGCGATTCCGCAGCGCTCCGTGTTCCCGGCGGCATTTACCAACACATCCAGCCGCCCGAAACTCTTGATCGCCTTGGCTACGGCACCCGCCGGTGTACCCCCATCCCGCAAATCTCCCGTATAGATTTCAGCGCCCTTGCCGATTTGCTCTTGCACCGCAACCAGCTTTTCCGCATTGCGGTCCACTAGCAGCACGCCGGAAAATCCCTCACTCAGGAATTTGCGCGCCACCGCCGCACCAATGCCCTGTGCGCCGCCGGTGATCAAAGCCGTTCTCATCGCTACCTCATGACAAAGGGATCAGCCATCGGAGCATCCGAAGTATTGATCCAGATTGATTTCGTGCGCGTGTAGTCCCGGATGGCATCCAGGCCGCTTTCGCGCCCATAGCCCGTGTAGCCATTACCGCCAAAAGGCACAATGGGCGAAACCGCTCGATAGCTATTCACCCACACGACCCCTGCCCTGATTTTCTTCGTCAGCCGGTGCGCCCGGCCCAGGTTCTGCGTGAAAATGCCCGCGGCAAACGCGTAAGCCGTTCCGTTGGCAAGGGCAACCGCCTCATCTTCCGTATTGAACTTGAGAACGGAGAGCACCGGGCCAAAGAACTCCTCGCGCGCACATGGCAGTTCAACGCTTGGTGCAAGCAATATGGTCGGTTCAAAAAAATATCCGTCACCCATTGGGGATTTGCCGCCTGCTACCAGCACCGCCCCTGCCGCAAGGCTTTCCGTAATCAATTTCTCCGCCCGCTGCACCTGCTTCAGGGTCGCAAGCGGCCCCATCTCCGTTGCCATGTCCAGCGGCAAGCCGATCTTGATGCCTCCGGCCCGCCTTGCGAGGCGCGCCACAAATTCATCCTGGATGGACTCGTGAACGAGCAGGCGCGATCCCGCCACGCAGGATTGCCCTGTGGCGCCCCAGATGCCCGCAATCACCCCGTTCAAGGCCGAGTCCAGATTTGCGTCATCGAACACAATGACGGGGGACTTTCCTCCAAGCTCCAGCGTGGTCACCGCAAAATTCTCCGCCGTATTGCGCACCACATGGCGCGCCGTTTCCGGGCCGCCAGTGAAAGCAACCCGCGCCACCAGCGGATGTGAGGTCAAAACCTCCCCGCAATCAGCGCCAAACCCGGTTATGATGTTGACGACGCCTGCGGGAAAGCCCGCTTCATGCACCAGCCTGGCAAAATGCAGGAGCGGTGCTGGCCCATCTTCCGATGCCTTGATCACCACCGTATTGCCGGCCGCCAGCGCCGGGCCAAGCTTGGTTGCTGCCAGAAACATCTGCGAATTCCACGGCACGATGGCCGCCACAACGCCCAAGGGTTCGCGCCGGGTTGACACCTCGAGGTCAGGCTTGTCGATCGGGAAAGTTGCCCCCTCGATCTTGTCGGCCAACCCCGCGAAGTAACGATAGTATTCCGCCACATATCCCGTGACTGCTTTCGTTTCACGGATCACCTTGCCCGTATCGCGGGTTTCAAGCTCTGCAATGATGGCCGCGTCCCGCGTTACCAACTCCGCCAGCCTGCAGAGCAGCTTGCCCCGCGCTGTGGCTGTCATCGCCGGCCATGGGCCAGCATTGAATGCAGCAGATGCAGCGCGCACTGCCCTATCTGTGTCAGCCGCGCTGGCCTTGGGCATCAAGGCCCATGCTTTCCCCGTAGAAGGATCGGTGCTTTTGAACGTGGCCCCGCCCTCGGCCGCCCCGAATGCCCCATCGATATAAAGTTGAAAAGGCTCAGCCACCCGCCGCCTCTTTCTCCGCAATCGCCTTCAGTTTCGCGAGCCCCTTTTCGTAGTCAGGCCCGATGAACCGTTCCATGAGCACGCCAAACCAGCGGTCCATCATGCCATCAAGTTTCATCTTGAAGCCCCAGGTGGCCGACGTTCCCGCCCCCTCCGGTTTCAATTCCCAGGTGGATTGCGACTTGCCCATTGCGCCGAAATCGAGATCGACGGCGACATGGGAATTGGGAACATGCGCCGTGATGGTCTGCGACCCGGCGCCAACATTGGGATCATTGGAAGCCCAGCTCATTTTTGCACCCACACCCGATTCAGGGCCTTCAAAGGTATAAACTGCATTGGGGTCAAGCTCCGCCCAAGGCGACCATTCATTGAAGCGCTTGTATCCGCCCACCAGAGCAAAGACCTTCTCTGGTGGCGCATTGATCACCGTTTCCCGCTGCATGTTGACTTCACTGGGCAGGAGATAGCCACCGCCGATAAAGATTACGACAAGTGCCGCGATGATCCACACAATGGCTTTCAGCAATGTCCTCATGAACGTCCCTTCTTCAAAAACCGGAGCAGCACGGAATTGACGGCTTCAGGCATTTCCACCGGCATCATATGCCGCCCCCCGATAATGATAGAACACTCAGCTTCCGGAATCATCCCCGCCAGTTTCCGCGCCATGGCGGGCGTGGAGCCCGTATCCAACTCACCCGTCATGACCAGAACTGGACGATCAAAGCCTGCAAGCGCTTCCACCACTTCCTGGTCCGCCCTTGCAAAACACTCATATGCGGAGAGAAACGAAGCAGCGTCGTTGCTCCGCAAAAGCACTTCATACTGATGTATGGTATCGAGGTGAACTTTGGAAAATTCCGGGGAGAACCAGCGCGAAAGCGCCGCAGGGATTGTGGCTTGTGAGCCTTCCAATTTGGCCTGATCGAGGCGCGCCAGAACACCCGCCCGCTCCGTTTCATTGCGGTCATAAACCGTGCTCATCAGCACCAGCCTGTCAATCTTCTGCGATTGCCGGGTCGCATAGGCTTGCGCAATCAACCCGCCAAAAGAAAACCCGACAAGTGAGAACTTCTCCAGCGCCAGATCGTGAGAAACACCGTTGAGTTGCGTAACCCAATTAGAAAGCTGGGCATTTTCAGTCACTGGGGCGCTCCGGCCATGCCCCAGCAAATCATAGGTAATGACCTGAAAATCGGATTCCAGGGCCGTCACCTGTGCGGCCCAAATGGATTGGTTCAGGCCGACACCATGTAGCAAGACCACGGGCGGTCCGCTGCCGGATATTTGAAGCGCGGTGCCATGGAGCGAAAACTGCTTCACGCCTTCTTCTCGGCCGCCATTTCTTCCTTGTCGATGTATCGGTTGCCAATGCGCGGGAAGGCCCGGCCCGTCGTCGCAGCGCCAATGGCAACCAGAATCTCATCCGGCCCAGGCGCATCAGGCACCGCGAATTCCAGAGTCAGATAGTGTGAACGGAAACCCTCATCAATCTTATGCATCATCGGGATTTGAATGGAAGACCCGGCGACGCCGCGCTTGTTGGTGAATGACAGATAGGATTTTCCGCCGACCGCGTCTCGAAACTTGTTGCCAAATCGCAAGGTGTGAATAAGCCCCGAAGCATGTTCGATTTCACCGTTCAAGCCGACAATGGCTGCCTTGCCATAGGCCTCGATCCTGTCGCCGCCGCCAAGCTGTTCAAGAAGGAGCGGCACCAGCAAATCGCCCAATATGGGCGCCATGGTCAGGATTTCAGGTCGGAGATTTTCCACGAAACCATGGCCAACCCAGGGATTTTGGATCACCGCCGCCACCCCCGCCATTTCGACAGGAACATCAGGTGCCCGCCCGCCTTCAATGTACGTCGTCTCGATGAACGTAACGGTCTTGCGAATGCTCGGCTTCATGAACTCACTCCGCCGCCTGGTGCAGGCCGACCCGGCCCTTGAAGCGTGGCATCACTTCATCGGTGAAGAGCTTCACCGAACGCATCGCTGCCTCATGCTCAATTCCTGGAAAATGCGACCAAACCAGCAGGTGCTGCAGATTCAGGACATCGATCATTTCCTCAATCCGGGCGGATATTTCATCCGGTGTCCCGAACAGCAAGTTGCGCTCGTCAAGAAAATCAACGGAGAGCAGGTCAAGCTTGTTCTCCGTTTTCGGCAATTCCTCGCCAAGATGCCGGTGGTTATCAAGCCCGCGCCAATGGCAAACCCAACGCAGGTAATCCACGATTCCCGCCCCGCCAATCCGCTTTGCTTCCGCCTTGCTTTCGGCACAGAACATGTCGCGCACCAGGCTGACCCCCTCACCGAGGTTTACGGCGCGCTGTTCCTTTGCCGCCTTCTTGTCACGGTACAGCTCGAACCGGGGTTTCAGCGCATCTGTGGGCGGGATCCACATCATGGCCCTCATGTTGTTTTCCGCCGCGTATTGAATGGCCAAATGGCCATCCACCACCTGATGAATGGGCGGCGTTGGCTGCTGCAGGGTGCGGGGAACAACTGTGAGCTTCTCCAGCTCAAAGGTTTCCATATTCTGATAATCAGCGCTCTTCGGCGACATGCCGTGATCCCAGATGAAACCGCGATCAGGAAAATTGAAAAATTCCCCGTGAAATTCGAAGTACTGGTTTGACCAGGCCCTTCGGACAACTTCCAAAGCCTCGGCAAAAATCCTGAAATTCTGTGCCGGGTTGCGGGTATCAGCCATCTTGTTGAGCTGCAGGGCTTCGCGGCCGTAAATGCCGCGGCCAACGCCCACTTCAATGCGTCCGCCTGACATGTGGTCAAGCATCGCAATGTCCTCGGCAAAACGCAGGGGATGCCAGAATGTTATGATGTTGGCCGCCTGCCCAATGCGAAGACGTTTGGTGTGGGCCGCGGTCCAGGTGGACATCAGAACCGGATTGGGAACAACTTCAAAGCCCTCATAGGAAAAGTGATGTTCCGTGTACCATACGGAATCCCAGTCATGGGTGTCCAAGTACTGAGCAAGGGCAATTTGCTCATTCATCAACACGCCAAAAGGCTGGTCATGGCGGTTGGTTACGTTGGCAAAATATCCGAATTTCATTCTGTGTGGTTCCTTCTGATAGGGGTTCAGAGTTCATGGCACACACCGGTTTCGCTGACTGCCTGCCGACTTCAGCTGCCATTTCCCTATCAGGTCAAAGCCAGATTGTCACTGCCCAGAGCATTTGGGAAGCGAAGATTTAGACGGTTAGGGCGCGTACGCCCGCTTTCAATGCCCTTAATTGACGACCGTGATCCGGGTCGACTTCGGGCCATACTTCTGAACCAGATTATAAAGTTTGGCGGCATGGGAGGGATGCAGCCGCACACAGCCATGCGATGCCGGCCGCCCCAGGGACTTCACGTAATAGCTGCCATGGATGGCATACCCGCCCTTGAAAAACACGGAGTTCGGCATGGGTGAATTGTCATACTTTCTTGAGTAGTAAACCCTGGCTGTCCGTTGCACCCGGAAAACGCCCCGCGGCGTGTAATAGCCTGGCCGGGCAGTGGAAACCTTCCATTTCCCGTAGTGCCAGCCGTTTACCTTGACTGACATGGATTGCGATGAAATATCAATGACAACATTTACCGCCGGCGCGTTAGCTGCGCTCTTGGCCGCAGACGGAAAAGCAAAAAGCAGTGTTGCGGCAAGTGCAAAGCTTATGGAACGGAGGAATCGAATCACCATAGTGCTGTCCCCTGAACGTGTGCCCCGAGAAAACAAACACCAGATTTTCACCAGGCGCAAGATGGCGGCAATTCACATGCCGGTGAGCTAGTCGAAAAGAAACTCGCGGCCCACTTTCACACGGCGCACCCCGTCATAGGCAATGATATCGGCGGTAGCATAGGTTTCGGTGAGTGTCGCAGGCAGGAAGCTGCCGGTGCCGACCATGTTGAGCGGGGCTTTTGCCGCCCCCATCACCTGGCATTTCTGCGGATCAAACCCTGAGGAGGCAACGATTTGCGCCTGCTTGTATCCGGCTGCGTCCAGGGCCCTGCGCACATGTATGATGGAAGCAACCGACACGCCTTTGCCGAACAGAATGCGGCGCACCTTGTCCACCAGAATGTTGTTGGGATCAAGCTGGAAGGCCCTGCCTCCCAGAACCTGTTCGACGATGTTGTATTCGCCCGTAACGCCCAGCCAATGGCCCACTGTGTCGACGGACTTTTCATAATCCAGCCCTTCGGCAAAGCGCCCGCCATGGGTGTCAAGGCGCACTCCAAAAACCTTGTCCGTATCCTGCAGTTTCGCCTCTTCGTAGAACCACCGCGCGCTGCGCAGGGAGTCGGTCACTTCCTCACCCGTATAGTCAACCAGCGCGATCAGCGTCTTGGCCTCGGGAATGGTCTCGGCAAAAAGCTTCATGGCCTCCAGTACATCGCCCCGCGTATATCCCACGAGAGCGTGCGGCATGGTGCCCATACCGGAAGCAGAACCAAACAGGGGGGCCGTCAAATCCTGGGATGAGCCAACAAAACCCTTCACGTTGCTGTCTGCATGCTTGGCCGCCGCACTGCCTACCGCCGCGCCATAAGCGGCCAGAATATTCATCTCCGCCCCGCTGCCGTGGCGCGCATGCATGTCCATGAAGGCGGCATAAGGTATGGCCCGGCACATTTCATAGGCATTGTTGGCCGATACGCAGGGAAAGCCGATCTTCTGCAGCACCAGCGTTTCAACTTCCGAAAGCTTGGCCATGGAGCCGGTGATTTCCAGCATCTTGCTTTCCGAGGGAACGATGTCGCCCTCTTCATAGAACCGCTTGACCCGCGCCGTTGGCACCAGCCGCTGCACCATGCGGATAGTGGGTTCAAGCGCCGCCACCACGCGCCTGCGCATGAACACGGCAAAGGTGACATCCGTGTCGCCATGGGCCGCAACGATGCGCGAGGTATTGGTGAAATACTTGTCCGTCTGGCTGCCGATGGGCCCGGCCGCCAGCGCAATATCTACGAGCTTGTCGAGGATAATTTCGTACCCGGGAATAAGCGAGGTGCGCTTGTCCATCATGATCTCATTGTCCCAAGAAAGGCGGCGGACGTCAAACGCCCTTTACCGCCTTTATGAGGCTTTCGGCGCCTGCCTGCAGAAGGTCAACGTCGACCGCACCCGCCATGAATGTGTAGCCCATCGCCGCATAAGTATTGATGACGTCGGCACTGCCCGCAAAGGCGCCGGCAACCAGGTTGTTTTTCGCGGCGGCAGCGGCGATCAGTTTCATCGCATCGAGGGTGTGCTTGGCCGTCTTGTCGATGCCCGCGCCCTTGGACAGGGCAATGGACAGATCACTCGGCCCGACGAAAAGCCCGTCAAGGCCCGGAACCGCAGCGATCTCTTCAACTGCGTCAAGCGCCGCCTGGGTTTCGATCATGGCGAAAACCTGGGTAATGGAGTTCGCTTTCTTGAGGTAGTCGGCAGGCGACAGGCCATAGGTCTGGAAGGCCGTATAGCCGCCCCAGCTGCGTCCGCCCAGCGGCGGATACTTGGCGGCCTTTACGGCGGCCTCCGCCTGCGCCTTGCTGTTCACCATCGGAACAATCACAGCGGCCGCACCCGCATCAAGCACTTGTCCGATTAACCCGGGCTCATTCCACAGGATTCTTGCTATGGCAGGCCGGCCCGCGCTGCTGATTGCGGCTATCATCGGAGCCGCGTCGGAAAAACCGATCGTTCCGTGCTGCATGTCAAGGCACACACCTTCAATCGGCAGCCGCGCCAATTGTCCCGCCAGCTGCGGGCTTGGAATGGTCATCCATGAGAACAGGAACGGCTCACGCCTGTTGGCAAGCCGTGCCTTCAGGTCAAAACTCTGGGTAGCCAATTCTTATCCCGCCTTTATCTGTTCGACGGCAACGGCCATGAGTTCGTCCATCTGGCGGCGGATTTGGTGGTCCGACTGCTCCACCTTCTTGGCATCGAAGTCTTTCCTGATTTTACGGAACAAATCTTCACTGCCCGCCTCTTCAAAATCGGCAACCACCATGGATTTGGCGTAAGCCTCTGCTTCCGTTCCGGAAAGGCCCAATTTTTCAGCAGCCCAAGCACCTAAAAGCTTGGCGCGCCGGGCGTTGGCCTTGAACAGCATCTCTTCGTCATGGGCGAATTTCGATTCGAAGCCCTTTTGGCGTTTATCCATGTTCATATGTTGATCTCCCATTCCGCTTAAACAATGGAGATAGCTAGTCGCATGGCCCAAATCAAC
>Ga0073904_10004769_pt1 | contig 10049 bp, 2 predicted proteins | sample KloWWTrecipitate_FD_66668 | JGI IMG/M metagenome (GOLD analysis project Ga0073904, IMG submission 66668) | Active sludge microbial communities from Klosterneuburg, Austria, studying microevolution and ecology of nitrifiers - Klosterneuburg... | ecosystem: Engineered > WWTP > Aerobic digester >... | reverse complement strand
CAGTAGGACACTATGCACTTAATGCTAATACAGAGGGATTATCCAATGTCGCCGTTGGAAAAGGCGCATTAAAACTTAATACTACAGGCGATTTTAATACTGCGACTGGGTATCTCGCATTAGAAGACAATGTATCAGGCGGTCATAACACTGCATATGGCTTCCAATCATTAGCTAATAATATAACTAGCGGAAACAGTGCATTTGGTTCAAATACATTATCTTCTAATACGTCAGGAACTTTTAATGCTGCAATTGGAAATGCTGCTCTTTATTACAATTCTACAGGTTCTTATAATGTTGCTGTTGGAAACGCTTTAGTTAATAATACTACAGGTGCTAATAATGTTGCTGTTGGGAGCTATGCTTGTGGTACAAGTTTAACAACAAGTAATCTTGTTGCAATAGGATACTCAGCTTTGAGATATAATACTTTCGGTGTTTATAACACGGCTGTTGGGTATGAAACTTTATACAGTAATACAATAGGGGCTCAAAATACAGCGATTGGAAATTCTGCATTATATACTAATATTGATGGTGACTATAATACTTCTATCGGGTACAATAGTCTTTTTAGTAATACTACAGGAAGTGAAAACACCGCTCTTGGTAAAGCTTCTCTTTTTTATAATACTACAGGAAGTGCCAACTTAGCTTGCGGCTTGAATGCTTTAGCTACTAATACAACTGGTTATAGTAATACTGCCAGCGGTCATAGCACTTTATACTATAATACTGTAGGATATTATAATGTAGCCAATGGAGCAACTGCATTACAATCAAATACAACAGGAGATAGTAATACCGCTACAGGTATAGCAGCTTTATTCACAAATACAACAGGTAGTTCCAATACTGGTATTGGAAGTTACGCTGATGTAGCAAGTGTAGCGTTAGAACATGCAACAGTAATAGGGGCAGACGCAATAGTATCAACTTCTAACACTATTAAACTTGGTAGAAGTACAGAAGATAGTGTAGTTATAGGACAAAATGGTGCAGTTACAAGTGCTAAATTAGCGGTAGTTTCTACAACTCAAGGCTTCTTGCCTCCTGTAATGACTTCTGTTCAAAGGGATTTGATTACTCCTACAGCAGGATTATTGATATTTAACACTACTACTACTAAATTAGAATGTTACGATGGCACTATTTGGCAAGCTGCTTGGTAGACCATCCTTATAAATAACGAAATTAAATAAAATAATATGGCTTGTGGATGTGGAACATATACCCCGCCAACTATAAATAACTGTAACATTACTGCTACAGTATGTATGGATCATTATATAGATATAATACCCGCACATACTGTAGTAATATTAGGCGCAGCAGGCTTTGGTACAGCGACATTACTTCCTAATGGGAATATTAGATATGTGCCTGAGGAAGGTTTTTCAGGTGACGATGGCTTAGTTTATACTTGGGCGTCTGGTTCTTGTACTATTATATTTGAAGTAATAGAGGGAATACCTGCTGATTACAAAGTAATTATACTTACAGCTTCAGCTGAATGTGAAGTTGGTACAGCTACTTACGAATGGACGTTACCGCCATGTGCAGAACTTGCACCTGGATATACAATATATGATAACCCTATACATGTAATAGTTCCACTATATGACCCACAAGCACCTGATGCAACGTGTGATATTAGTGTAAATATATGTTGCGACTTTTGTAATAATTGTTGCAAATGCGAACATTTTATTTGGGATCCTCCGATGTGTATTTATCCTTGCGGCGAAGACCCAATATGTGAATGCACTGGACAGTGTGAAACATACAATCCTACAACAGGAAATTGTGACCCGTGTTTAAATGTTTGTTGCGAAATAGCGCCAGAAAGTTTTCTTTGTAAAGAATGTTGCGTAACGTTAGATTGTCCAGCTAATCAACAGTGTATTACTGGTGTTTGTGGATGCCCTCCAGGAACTATAATAAATCAATATGGAGCATGTTGTCCAACTACTCTTCCAAGTTGCGCTATATGCGATGCAGCAGGTAATGTAGTAGAGAATGTAAACTTAGATTGCGAAGATAACGAAGAAATAGATTATGAGACTTGTACATGTATTTGTACGGAAGGTCTATGTAGAGACATAATTACTGGGTTGTGTGTAGAATGTCCTCCTTGTGTTCCTACTGCAGGTAGACTACAATATAGTGGAGTATCGGGCTACGAAGCCTATACAGAGACTTGTCCTGCGTGTCAGAATTGTGTGGCATGTGTAGAATGTCCTGGTGGCTTTGAGTGTGTAGATACACCTTGTGCTACTACAGGCCCGTGTAACGGAGTATCAGTACCGTTAGTACCTAACTTACTGCCTTTTGTCGATTACATTGACCCTTGTACAGGACTTATGGTAACTTGTTCTGAACAATCACCTTGTTGCTGTAAGAAGAACCCACCTGTTATAGTTCCTGTTTTTATATGTAATGAAAGTGATGGACAATGTTATCCTTACAACGGAGTTTGTGCAGAAGATGACGATAATTGCTACGAAGACCTTGGCGCATGTAATGATGCGTGCGGCGGAGTTGAAGCTAATATTGGTGCTTGCTGTATAGCAGGTGTTTGTAGTCATTTAACTGCAGCACAATGCGAAGCAGCTAATGGTGTGTACTATGCTGATGATAGCGAATGTTCAGATATAGAACCTTGTGTTACTGTATCTCCTACTGGCGCTTGCTGTAAAGACGGTGTTTGTTTTACAACTACAGAAGATATTTGCGACCAATTATTTGGTATGTATATTGGAGACAATGAAGATTGTACACCAAGTTCATGCTTAACACCTGGTTGTACATCTTTCCCAGAAATAGATATTACTTATGTGTGCGGTGATACTGCTGCAGTAGTAATAACTGGAGCTAATGGTAGATACTACAGACGTCAAAAGAGAAACAATACTTCAGAGCCATTTGTAGACATACTGCCTGATATTTTAATTGCTACTAATAACTACGCATTTAATATAAACTTTACTAATGCGCCTTACAGTCTTCCTGTTGGCGGACAAGTTAGATTAGTAATAGTTTCAACAGATGATTGCCCAAGTGTTGAAGAAACAGTTACATATATTCTATGTCCTTTAGATGGAGCTTGTTGTAAAGATAACGTATGTTACACAACAACAGAAGCATTATGTATAGATGCAGGCGGAACATATGAAGGTGATGGAGTAAACTGTGATGATGTTGAATGTGGTGACCCTGGAGGTTGCACATCATTCCCAACTCTCGATGTAGATTATGATTGTGGCAATCAAATTAACTGGGTTGTACTTGACGGTGAAGGCAGAACGTTAAAAATAGAAAAACGCAATAGTTCAGTATTAGCATATTCATTAGTAAGTAGTTTCGTTATTCCTACAAATAACCACTCAGGTGGGTCATATTTTACAGATATGCCTGTAGGCGGACAGTTTAAGTACACAATACTTGCTGATGGAGATTGCCCTGAAATCACAGAAACAGTTACATACAGAGAATGTCCGTACCCCAATTGTGAATCATTCCCAGAAATGGATACGAATTATGTTTGTGGAAATAATGTTACGGTATCAATAATAGGAGGACTTGATAGAACTCTACAGATTACATATCAAGCTATTGTTGGAGGTCCATTTCTTAATGGTAATCAATATGTAATAATAAATAACTCTTACAATCAAGGTTATACTTTTAGTAGTAACTCTGTGCCTGTTGGAGGACAAGTAAGATTTACAATACTTGCAACGGCTGACTGTCCTGAAGTAGTACTTATAGTTACTCGATTAGAATGTGAGCCACCTGAACAAATATTAGTATGGTGTTGTCATGATAACATTTGTGAACAAATTACAGTTGCTCAATGTCAAGCATACGAAGGTATTGTTTACAATAGTTCACATACTTGTGGAATAAACTGCCTGCCTGATGTAACACCACTACCTATGGGATGTTGTTACAATGGAAACTGTACAGAGGTGTACTCTGCAGAAGAGTGTCCTGGAATCTTATATGGAACACCTGCAGAATGTCAAGAAACTTGTGAAAGTGTTGGACCGCCACCACCGACAGGAGCATGCTGTATAAGTGGTAACTGTTATGGCGGAATGACTGAAGACGATTGTACAGAATCTGGAGGAACATATATAGGAGATGATACATTATGTGCAGGCGAAGATTGTGAATCACCGTGCGAAGATATAACGACAACAGGCGTAATAACGCAAGATGAAATTATAATTCCACAAAACTATATTTATATACCAGCATGGTCTAACGGAAACTCAATATAAACATGTCAACAATAAATAAAATAAAAGAAATACAAGTAGCGTTGCCCAGTATACTGGGCAACCTACCTAACGTTATAGGCTGGTCTATAGGAAAGAAAAGAACTAAAGGTCAGTTGAATAGAAACATTATATGTATTACAGTAGAAGTTTCTAAGAAAGAAGATGTAGATAGCAAGTTTGCTATACCGAAATATATAGAAGGAATTCCAACAGACGTTATTGTCGTTGGAAATATGGAGTTTGATACTATTAACAGTCCTTATGATAGATGCACAGCTTGTTTTACAACTCTTGACGGGAGTAGTTACGGTATTAATGCTTGTGCTGACCCTAACTGTTCTACTGCACCTGGAGTGATACTAACAGCAAATAAGCAAGTATGTGATACTTGCGATTGTTTAGAACAACGTGCATTAGATTTATCAGCTACAGGAGATAATACAGGACATGTTGTAGTAACAGGCGGTAAGTCATCTGTATATAAGATAAACTACAATGGCTCATGTAGTTGTTATGCAGGCTATCTCGGCGGTACTGGATGTAATGCTTGCACAGCTACACTAGTAGCTAAAGATAATGATGATGGTAAGCTTGTAATGTTAACTAATCATCACTGTTTAAACGTTCCTAACGGACCTTTTCTAAATCAATCTGACTTACTTCCTTCAGCACCTACAAAAGCTTCAGGCGATATTGTAACATACAATGAGTTAAGCAACTCAATGAAGTCTATAGTAGATAACGGATGGACAATGCCTGCGTCATTAGATGCTAATCCTGGTAGCAATACTGAGATTATAGGAAAGTTTAAGAAGGCGGCTTGGATAACAAAAAATTCAATAGGTAATAATAAAGTAGATGCGATAGCAATTGAACTTAAACTACCTGATACTAACTTCAACAACTACGTAATACCTTTACCTGGAATTAATCAATTAGGTAACGGACCTTTCCCTTGGATAACAGAAGCTCAGCTTGAAGAAATATTCGCATTGCCAGACCCTCTTTATATATACAAATCTTCTCGTACAAGTGGGGCTATTAGTCCTACACAACAAGCAGAAATTACAAGTATAGCAAACGTAGGGGTAATTGGTAATTCAAATCCAATACAGTTCCATTTTATTAAAGCACTTAGTGACGATAATTCAATTCACTTCGAAGGCGGAGATAGTGGCAGTCCAGTACTTGTAGAGTACAATAGTCAACTATATGTATTAGGAATACATTTTGCAGGCGGCACCGACGAAGACTCTTGTATAAGTAGTGTAGCTTGTCCTACTTGTAATGGCATTATATGCAGTAGAAAATACGGCTGTTTTATTCCTATATGGGAAGTAGCTGAAAAACTAAATGTAAGTGCCTGGGAAGGAGAGATTGTAGTGAATTCTAACTTACTAAACATAACGGTTAACGGGTTACCATACACAAGAACAACCGTAACAACACAACCAATAACCCACAAAAAAGATTAATAATGGCTTATACTTTAATAGGAACAATAGAAAACGCAATAGGCGGAACGTTGCAATGGAAAGTACTGCAAGCAGTAGGTACTTGCGACTACGCTGTTGACGATATACTAACTCCTACTGGCAGCACAACTATTAACGCATCTCCTTATGTAACTTCAGTAGAAGTAGAGTTTGACCCAGAGATGTGTCAAGACTTAATCATAGGGTTATTTGTAACAATAGATGGCGAAGTTTGTCAAGAGTTTATATATAGTTTAGATGGAAATGTAGATGAGCACTATCATTACGAATGTATTGATACTGAAACACCATTCTGCGGAATAGCAGTAGGTGCGTATGACCCTGAGAACCCAGACCATTTCTTCTCAATATCAGATTGTCAAGCATGCGTATCGTGTCCTTGCACAATAGGGGAAGACCCGTGCGACGACATAGCTTTTACAGCAGTACATGTCTGCACTACAAACCCAGCAGATAATAATGAAATACAATTGTGTTTAACATTAAATGAAACAGGTGGTGATGTTACAATTACAAATATAATCGTAATTACACCAACAACGTCAATTCCTTTAATTGACGCACCTATTGTTATCAACGGCACAAACTGTACCACAATAGAACCTATTACTGCACTACCTAATGGTACTTACTACGTAACACTATTAGTAGAAACAGATATATGCCCGCTTACTCCAGTATCAATGTTAGTAAATTGTGGTGACGGTCCTCCGACTGTATCTGCATGTTGTACTTCACTTACCCCTGAATCAGATGGTAACAATGTAGCAGGCGATTTAATATGCCAAGTAATCAATCTTGAATACTTAAATGGAGATAACAGTCAACCCTTAATACTTGACTTTGGTTGTAATAACGTTGCAGACAAGTTCGAAGTATTTAATGGAGTTGTGGATTGTGCATTAATGTATCAACTACCGCATCCTTTCGAAGCTAACTTAATTGCAAGTACAACTTATGTTGGCGCATTATCAGGTAATAATGGGAGTTGTTTAAATATTGAACCTTGTTTTGTCAGGGCACAAGCAGGAGATACAGCGCCTGTATTAAAAGGTTTCCAAATCTTTACTGGTGTTTATCCTTGTACGCCAGGACCTGGTTGTGAGGAAGTAATAGAACCAGATATACTTACATTAACTCCAGCGTATCACTTTATTCAAACTTGTTCTACACCATTAGGTGTAGATTGTGGGGGGCCAATAGCTGGTCAAGGAAGGTTAATTATTCCTGCACTTAGTTACGGTAGTGAAATAACAATAGTTGCACACGGAAACGCTGCAATAGGTCAGTGTTTATTAGATTGTCAAGATTGCATTGTTAGTACTCCTACAGGCCCAGCATGTGCAAATAATGGTACGGCTTGGAGATACTACTTACACTGTCCTGGTTGCGGTGGTCAAGAGTGTACAATAGAAGTTAAAACTCCTAATTATACTTGTACTAATCAAATAGGCGGCATTGTATTTGGAGTAGATTCAGTAACTTACGACCCAATAGAACCTGTAACTATAGCTATAACACCTCAATTACCATTAACATTAACTGACCTCGGAGGCTTATTAGGCGGTTACGGACTTGTAACTGATGGTATAGGCGGAGATTATTGGTATCCTTTAGAATTAATAGATATAGATGGAGACTCATTAGTCGATAGCATCGGCTTTCAAATAACAGACGATTTAACTTTGGCTGACTATGCACTCTACTTTGCGTATGTTGCTGACGGTTCTTTAGTGCCTATCAATGTGCCTAGCGGGGCTTACGCAATAACAGCTAAAGATAGTGTCGGATGTATTCATCAATCTGGTGTATACTTAGATTGTGCATGCGAACCAGTTTTAGCCAGTACCTACGACCCAAGCTTTTGTAGTACAGAAGAAATTAATATCACAATAACAGGTACAGGGTTTCCTTGTAACTTATACGGTAATCATACTATAACAGGAACACTTCCTACAGGTCTTATAGTAACAGGTAATGGTTCAGACGAACTAATTATATCTGGCATACCAGACGTACCAGGAGGTACTACAACAGTTACAGTAAATGTATCTGTAACATGCGGAGATTGTATAACAGATATAGATATTGAATTCGATATTTATAATCCCGATTGTGTATTCTCAGCAGTAATTACTCCAGAAGCTTGTTTAAGTCATGATGGAGAGATAGAAATAGAAGTAACTGCATGTGATGCAGTACTACCAATAGATTGGACTTCAACTAATGGAGGTTCTGGAACTATATCAGTTTACCCAACTACAATATCGGAGAGTGGTTTAACAGCAGGCACATATATCTATTCATTTGAAGATGCAAAAGGCTGTACATGGACACAAACATTCGATGTACCTACAATAGGTGGGCCAAGTATTACAGATATAGATGATATAGAAATAGACTGTAGTGTAAGAGTAGTTTCAGATATAGATGTAACTATTACAGGCGGTACAGGACCGTTTACAGTAAACATAGAGAAGCCTTTAGGAGTTAACGTAGCTTCAGAAGTAGGCGCAGGCCCAACAGTAACAATCCTAACAGGAGACGTGACGGGGGGATTTGTACCTGGAACTTACTACGTTAATGTAGAAGATTCATTAGGTTGTTTTGGAAGTACTTCTTTTACAATTACCAAAACACCTTCACCTGACTTTATCTTATCCCCTACTTACACTTATTGCGAACAAGACAATGGAATAATCGTCATTACAGGTATCACTAACGTAGTTGATACTAACAATATGACAATATATTACGGAGACGGAATATCATGTGGCGCTTTAGGTACAAGTATTGGTTCAACAATAATTGATGGTCTAGCCGCAGATACATATACAGTATGTATTGTAGATAACAGTACTGAATGTTGTACTTGTAAAACTGTTACAATTACTAATTTAGGTGCCTCTATAGCTCCTCCATTAGCTGCAGTATACGAAGTATGCGAAGACGAAACAGTTTCTATGGTAGCTAACTGCGCATCTGGAGTTGCAAGATGGAGAGACGAAGATGGAAATGTTGTATATAACGGTAGTCCTTTTTACGTCACTCCTACTGAAGCTATGACATTTACAGTAGATTGTTACAATACTACAACAGGTTGTCATAGTACAGATGTAGAGATTTCAGTAACGATTAACGAAGCTGAAAGTGTTGTAAGTATGGTAAGCCATGTATGTCCTGGTAGCACAGTTCCTATTGTATTTGCGGATGCACTAACAGGATGTACAGGAACAATACAATGGTTCTATGGAAATACTCCGATAACAGCACAAACGACATTCCCTTCTTGGGGAACGGCTACACCAACTGGAGCTGGACTTAGTTTAACCAACATTACTTCAAGTGTTACTTTAAATTATACTTGTACATCAGTTGACGGTTGTGTTTCAACAGGTTACGGAATTGTAGTTTTGAAACCTAAACCAGTTGTTAACGTTCAACCTGTTACAGCTTGTATTGGAAGCACAATCAATTTAAACTCAGCTTTAGTAAGTATTGATGAGATGGCTCCGCTACCTCCAGGATATATAGCAACTTTTTATGATTACCAACCGTTAACAAGTTGTGTTACTCCATCGTGTACAGGACCTTCAATATCAAGTATTCAACCTGTAAGTGCAGGAATTAAAACTTATAAAGTAAAAATAACTGCACCTAATGGTTGTACTACTTGTAAATGCTTTACAATTAGTGGCGCACCAGCGCCTGCAGTAACTGTTACAGCAAACAATCCTTGTCAAGGAGGAACTTTAACATTGACAGGTTCACCTAACATTGTTGGAGCAACTTATGCTTGGACATTCACTCCTACTGTAGGACCTACAGTTGCGTTACCTAACATAACTTATAATATTAATATTCCTGCAGCTACTTCAGCTAATAACGGTACTTATACGCTAACTGTTACAAGTGGTGTAGGCTGTGTAGGAAGTGGTTCAGTAGTAGTTAGTGTGTTACCTCAAGATACTATATCAGTACCTAATGAAACTAATTGTGTAAACACAGGTAGTACTAACAGTCTAACAATAGGTGGTTCTAACAACAACCTTTATACTTGGGAATATGTTAGTGGACCTCAGAATATAATGAATGGAGTTCAAGGTACTACGTATCCATCAATATCTTATACAACAGTAGCTTTAGATGGTACTTATGTATATACTATTTGTTCTACTGGTGCGTGTCCTGCGTGTGACCAAGTTACTATTGTTCTAAGTAAAGTCGCAAATCCTAAACTAAGTTTAGTTTGTCACCCTGCTAC
>Ga0073904_10004768_pt1 | contig 10049 bp, 10 predicted proteins | sample KloWWTrecipitate_FD_66668 | JGI IMG/M metagenome (GOLD analysis project Ga0073904, IMG submission 66668) | Active sludge microbial communities from Klosterneuburg, Austria, studying microevolution and ecology of nitrifiers - Klosterneuburg... | ecosystem: Engineered > WWTP > Aerobic digester >... | reverse complement strand
CCATGGCAATCGAATCCATTCCCGTCCACGCACCATGGACTGCCAGCCCCCGGCGTCGCGCACGCGGGCCCGACGACACGGCAAGACGGGGCGTCGCGACCCAATACCATGCGAGCGATGCGCAGGCTCGTTGACGATTCTTGTCTGCCGACAGCGATGCTGTCCATGCCCGGTTCCCGGCCCCGAGGCAGGATTCCCGATTCCCGATTTCCGATTCCCGGTGCCTCGCATCCGGCACCGGCTGCCGATCCCATCGGCACGCCGGGCAAGGCGCCAGCCTGGATGAGCCCGAACCTGCCGCTGCGGCTCAGGCCGCGCCCGGCTCCTGGTAGTAGCCGACCACATCGCCCTCGGTGGTGACGCCCAGCCCGTTGAGCAGGCGATTGGAATAGTTGAAATAGGCACAGACCTGGTTCACCTCCAGGATCTCGCCGTCGTCGCAACCGGCGGCGCGCAAGGCCTCGTAGTCGCTGCGCTGCATGTTGGCCACGTCGACCGTCAGCTTGCGCGCATAGTTCAGGAAAGCGAGTTCCTTGCCGTCGAACGCCAGCTCCGGCCTGGCCGCCGACAAGGCGTCCCAGACCACTTGCGAGCGTGGCTTGTCATTGATCAGGCGGCGCGCATTGGCCCAGTGATGGGTCAGGCTGTAGTCGCACTTGTTGGACATGCTGACATAGGATGCCACCACCTCCAGGAACCAGAACGGCAAGGTGTTGTCCGGGTTGTGCAGCACGTTGCGGTACAGCGCCAGGTGCCCTTGCATGCTGTGCGGGCGCAGGCTGTGCGCCCGCATCACGTTGTCGACGGTGCCGGCCGGCGTCTTGGCCAGCTCGTACATCTCCTTGAGCTTGCCGCTGGCCTCTTCCAGCGCAATCATCCGGATCCAGGCGGTCATCGGGCGTCCTTGGTCATGGCGTTGATCTCCAGTGTGGTGGTGCGGCGGTCGACCGGCTGGCGCGCGAAGATCCGCTGCACCATCGGAACGAATGTTTCTATCGGCTCGCACCGATAGTCGGGGTCTGCGGCGGCCTGGTCGTACAACGCGACGAATTCGGCCGTCCAGTCGAAGAACGGATGACCTCGCCACAGGTCACGCTCGTGCTGCCTGACACCAGGCAGGTGCGGGGTATGCACATTCTGGAACGTCGCGTGGTGCTGCAGCATCCAGTAGTTGCGGTCCGAGATGTAGGCACCGAGCAGCTGGGCGGCAAAATCGCCGTGCATCAGCGGGCAGGTGATGAACCCGACATCGTGCAGCAGGGCGACCACCACATCCTCCTCGTCAAGCCCGGCGCGCAACGCCATGGTGGCCGATTGCAGGCAGTGGCGGTAGTTGTTCACCATATAGCCGAACGACGGGTCGTCCCGAGATGCGGTCAGCAGGCGCAGTGCCTGGCTGGCCTGGTGCCCGGCCAGGTAACGACGCCGCTGCTGCTCGAGCAGTTGCCAGTCCTGTGGCTGGAAGTCCTCCAGCGCGATCTTGTCGACATGGCGCCAGTCGGGTTCGGCCAGCGGCGCAAGACGCGACGGTGAATGGTTGCTCATCGAGCATGCTCCAACGGATGCCGCCAGCCACAGCCGAGTCGCCGCGCGCCAGGGGCCGAGTGCGCGGGGCAACGCCCATGCCTTGCAACGTCGATACGCGGATGCGGCCTGGGCGGAAGGATCTCAGTCGTCCTTGCCGCAAGGCCATGTTTTCGGTGCGTTCACGCCTTCGGGCAATCGCGTGCGCGAATCGCCGCAGGCGATCTCCAGTTGCGCCGTCGTCAGCCCGACTGCGCGCGTCAGGTCAACGCCTTCGAGGCGGGTACGGAACATGCGCGCCTGCGCCATCCGGGTGCCGTTCAGTCGGGCATTGGACAGGTTCGCCCGCGCCATGTCGGAGCCGGTCAGGTTTGCGCCATCGAGGTTCGCGCCTTCAAGATTGGCACGCTGCAATTCGGCCTTGCGCAACACAGTACGCGACAGATTCGCCGATGACAGATTGGCCCGGAACAGTTCGGCCTTGGTCATGTCGGCGCCGGTCAGGTCGGCACGGCTGAAGTTGCCACGGTAGGCATTGAGCTGCACCAGCTTGCTGCGACTGAGATCGGCGCCACTGATACGGGCCCGGTCCATGCTGCCATGGGTCAGGTCGATTCCAGAGAGCTTCGCACCCTGCAGGTCGGTGCCGTCAAATGCAGCACCCGCCATGCGCGCCCCGGTCAGGTCGGCGCCCCGCAAGACCAATCGGTTCTTCTCGCATTCGGTCCAGTCGACACCGGCACCGGGGGCGTCGCTGCAGCCGGCCCATGCAGCATGGGCAAACAGACAGGCCATCCATACCGCCATGACAGGCAGCACTCGGCAAGCCTGCGGCAGCGCAACCGCAGGCCGGCGGCATCTTTGCATCGGCACCAAGCCAGGCCGCTGTACTGAAGGCAAACATTCCATGTCGGCTATCTTAACTGCAGGGGCAAACGCGCCCCGCAAAGAGGCATGGCCATGCCCCGCCTTGACCCGGCCGCACCATGGCGGAGATACTCGATCCCGTCGCAGGCGCGCTCGGACCGATGGCAGCCGCGCAGCCTACAACCGATGGCACCCCCATGTCCCTGACACCCGACCTCAATGCCTGGCGCAAGCAGCAACGCGAGACCTTGCTGGCGCAGCGCATGGCGCTCGACCGTGAACAACACGCGCGGTGGAATGCCCAGATCACGGCGCGGCTGCTGGCTGCGCTGGCGCCAGTGACCGGTACCGTCGTCGCTGGCTACTGGCCATTCAAGGGCGAGTTCGATCCGCGCTTCCTGATGCGGGCCTGGCGCGAGGCCGGCGCCCGCACGGCACTGCCGGTGGTGGTGCAGAAAGCAGCCCCGCTGCAGTTTCGCCTCTGGTGGCCCGGCATGCCGACCCACAAAGGTGTCTACGATCTGCCGGTTCCCGAAGCAGGCGATATCGTGACGCCACAACTGGCGCTGATACCGCCCATCGGTTTCGACGCGCAGGGATATCGCCTGGGTTACGGTGGAGGCTTTTACGACCGCACACTGGCAGCGCTGGCGCCACAGCCGCTGAAGATCGGCGTGGCATTCGAGATGGCCCGCATCGCGACCATCAAACCCCAACCGCACGACATTGCGATGGATTTCATCGCCACCGAGAAATCCTGGTATCAGGTAACAGCGCAGGGATTGTTGCTGGTCGACCCGACAATGGCAGCAACGCGCCTGGCACAGGCGTTTGCCAGCGTGTGTGAGCGCCGCTGAACACCGATCCGAAATCTTCAGGGAGAAAACCATGGTCTTGCAACGAAAACTCCGGGGTCTGGCCGCCATCGCCGGCCTCACGACACTGCTGCTGAGCGGCTGCGGTGGTGGTGGCGGCGGCGGCGCGGCCGGGCCCGGCTATACGGTCACGGTCACGGTCAGCGGCCTGGCCGGCAGCGGCTTGCTGCTGCAGAACAATGGTGGCGACACCGTGTCGATCGCCGGCAACGGAGTCGCCAGCTTTACGCGACAGGCCCCGACCGGCACACCGTATGCCGTCACCGTGGCGCGCCAGCCGGTTGCGCCAGCACAGGGTTGTGTCGTGGCCAATGGCAGCGGCAAGATAGGCACAGCGGACGTTGTGACAGTCACCGTGTCCTGCCGCAATGCGGCGCAGTTCGCCTACGTGGCCAATTTCAACGGCAACAACCTGACGCAGTTCGCTGTCGGCAGCGATGGGGGCCTGAGTCTGCTGGCGACACCATTTATTGCTACCGGCGCAAACCCCACCAGCCTGGCACTCGACCCGCTCGGACGATATCTGTATGTGGCCAACGACGCCCGTACCGTGTCGCAATACCGCATCGGAGCCGATGGCCAGCTGACTGCGTTGCTGCCCGACGCCATCGTGGCAGGCACCGGACCGACCGGTATTGCGGTAGATCCGTCCGGGCGGTTCGTCTACGTCAGCGATGACGGCGGTAGCGTCGCGCAGTTTGCGATCGGCGGCGATGGTCGGCTGGTGTCGCTGGGCTCGGTGGCCGCTGGTGTGGGTCCGGCTGCGGTGGCAATCGACCCGGCAGGTCGTTACGTCTATGTGGCCAACGATGGCGGGACGGTGTCGCAGTTTGCAGTGGGGCTCGACGGCCGGCTGCTGGCGCTGGCAGCTTCCGCAGTCGCCGGCGCCGACCCGACCGGTATCCGTATCGACCCGCAAGGCCGGGCGGTTTATGTCACCAACAGCGGGGTGCTCTCCAACAATGTGTCGCAGTACCAGCTGGCAGGCAACGGCACGCTGGCGCCGTTTGCCTCTGCCTTTGTTGCGGCCGGCAATACGCCGGTCAGCCTGGCCACCGATCCGGCCGGACGATTTGCCTGGGTCGCCAACCTGCAGGGCAACACGGTGTCTTCCTACCGCGTCGGCGCCGATGGCGCCTTGAGCGTCAGTGCCATCGCAGAGGCTTTCACCAGCGTGCAGCCGGTCAACGTGTTGACCGATCCGACCGGCCGTTTCCTGTACGTGGCACATTTCGGCGGCAATTCCATCGTGCAGTACGCTATCGCCGACGATGCACGCCTGGCGCAAACTGCGACGACGTTCCAGGTCAATGGACCGATTGCCATGGTCATGCGATAAGCGGCCACTGCACCAGACGTGTGACGTCCGGGGTGCGCAGGCCCAGCGAGCAGTTCAGCCTGACGCGCCGCTTGCCGCACCCGCCAGCCGGGCCGCATGGTAAGCACCATTGCCACGCTGCACGATGCGATCGGTGGTCAAGACATCACCCGGTCGCAACTGTGCGCGCTGCCCGACCCGGGCATACAAGGGCGCGAAATCGATCGCCGCCAGTCCCAGCAGGTCGTCCAGGCTCTGGAGCACGAAATACACCTCCTGGAAGTCGTCGATGCGGTAGTCGGTGCACATGACCCGCTCCAGGTCGAAACCGATCCGGTTCGGTGACGGGCTCTCGAGCGCAAACACCGATTCGGTGTACGACGACGCGATGCCCGACCCGTAGATCCGCAAACCGTCCTTCTGCTGCACCAGGCCAAACTCCACCGTGTACCAGTAAACGCGCGCAAGGTTCGGCAATACGCCCAGTTGTTGCGCACGCAGACCGCCGGCACCATAAGCCTGCACGAAATCGGCGATCACCGGGTTCATCAGCATCGGCACATGGCCGAACACATCGTGGAATACGTCGGGCTCTTCCAGGTAGTCGAGTTCATGGGCCTTGCGGATGAAGTTGCCGGCCGGAAAGCGCCGGTTTGCCAGGTGATCGAAAAATACCTCGTCGGGCACCAGGCCCGGCACCGCGATGATCTGCCAGCCGGTCTGGCGCATCAACACCTCGCTCAGGCGCCGGAAGTCGGGTATCTGGTCCGGACCTATCGGCAGGTCTCGCATGCCGGCGACGAATTCGTCACAGGCCCGGCCCGGCAGCAGGCGGGACTGGCGCTCGAACAGCGTCTTCCAGACCGCATGCTCCTGCGCCGTGTATTTGTCCCAGCCCTGGTCGATGGTCCAGTCGGCCCTCTCGGGCCTGGCACCCGCGGCCGCGCCGTGTTTGTCGCCCTGGCGCATCTTGTCGAGCATGGTGCTGTTCCCCGTCAGGCCGCGGTCGGCGCCGCGATGACGGTGCCGCGGCACTCGCCAAAGCCGATGCGCCGGAAGCCGTCGCGCTGGCAATACCCGCGCAGGATGATGCTGTCGCCATCCTGCAGCCAGGTACGGGTTTCGCCGTTCGGGAACGTGATGGGCCGCTTGCCGCCCTGGCTCAGCTCCATCAGCGATCCACCCTGCTCCGGCCGTGGTCCGGACAAGGTACCCGAGCCCAGCAGATCACCGCTGGAGAGATTGCAGCCGTTGACTGTGTGATGGGCCACGAGCTGCGCAACCGTCCAGTAGGCATCCTTGTAGTTCGCGCACGACAGGCGCTCGCCGGCATGGCCGTTCTTGCGCATCTGGGCGGTCTGCAACCAGACCTCGAGCTCGATGTCGATCGCACCCTGGGCCCGGTTCTGCGCGGAATCCAGATACGGCAGCGGATGCGGATCTTCGGCCGGCCGCAGGAACGGTGAGCGGAACGGCGCCAGCGCCTCCATCGTCACGATCCACGGTGACAACGTGCTGGCAAAGTTCTTCGACAGGAAAGGCCCCAGCGGCTGGTATTCCCAACCCTGGATGTCGCGCGCGCTCCAGTCATTGAACAGCGCAATGCCGAACACATGGTCCTCCGCCTGCGCCATGTCCACCGGATCGCCCAGCGTATTGCCCTGCCCGACGATCATGCCCAGCTCGAGTTCGTAGTCCAGCCGGGCGCAGGCAGTCAGTGCGGGCACTGCCGCGTCCGGCGCCTTGGTCTGACCGCGCGGGCGTCGGAATGACGCACCACTGGGCAGGATCGACGAGGCACGGCCGTGGTAACCGATAGGCACCCACTTGTAGTTGGGCAGCAGCGGGTTGTCGGGCCGAAACTGCTTGCCGATGGTGGTGGCATGGTGCACGCTGGTGTAGAAGTCGGTGTAGTCGCGCACATCGCAGGGCAACCCCAATTCGACCTCGGACTGCGCTACCAGTGCCGCCTCGAAACGGCCACGCGCGGCGCTGCCCGCGCGCAGGCCTGCCGACAACTCCTGGCGCAGCTTCTGGCGCACCGACAGGGCAGCACCGAGCAAGGTATCGACATTTTGCGTCGTGACCAGCCCGGCCTTGAACAGGTCGACGATCCGGTCGCCGATGGCCACACCCAGCCGCCAGGGCTGGGTGTTGTCGCCAAGCGGACGGAACCGTCCGAGCGGCAGGTTCTGGATCGGAAAATCGCTGGCCGCGTCGTTGGCGGAATCAAGCCAGCTGCGCAGCGCTGCGTCGTGGGTGTCGTTGATGGCGATGGTCATGGTGTCCCGGGTGTGAAGTTCTTTTTCAGGTCCTGCCAGCAGCGGTAGTAGTCCGGCTGCAGTTGCGGCAATTGCAGCGCCTGGGCGGTCGGGCGCAACACGCAGCGGGTCTCGAACATGAAGGCCATGGTGTCGGTGATCAGGTCCGGTTTGGACAGATCGGCGTTGCTGGCCTTGTCGAAGGTCGCCGCATCCGGGCCGTGGCCGGTCATGCTGTTGTGCAGGCTGCTGGCACCGGGCGCAAAACCCTCGGCCTTGGCGTCGTATCTGCCGTGCACCAGACCCATGAACTCGCTGGCGATGTTGCGGTGGAACCAGGGCGGACGGAAGGTGTCCTGCATCGCCAGGATACGCGGCGGGAAGATCGCGAAGTCGATCGCGCTGACACCGGCCGTGTCGGAGGCCGAATGCAGCACCAGGAAGATCGACGGATCCGGATGGTCGTAGCTGATCGAGCCGATGGCATTGAAACGGCGCAGGTCGTACTTGTACGGCGCGTAGTTGCCATGCCATGCCACCACATCCAGTGGTGAATGGTCCATCTGCGCAGACCACAACCGGCCCTGGAACCGGGCCAGCAATTCGGTGGGTGCGTCGATATCTTCATAGGCCGCCACCGGCGTCTGGAAGTCACGCGAATTGGCCAGGCCATTGGAACCGATCGGCCCGCGGTCGGGCAGGCGGAAGTTGGCGCCGAAGTTCTCGCAGACATAACCCCGCACCGGGCCATCGGGCAACTCGAGGCGGAAACGCACGCCGCGTGGAATCACGACGATCTCGTGCGGCTCGGCTTGGACGATGCCCAGTTCGGTGACGAAACGATGCCGGCCCTGCTGCGGCACGATCAGCATCTCGCCATCGGCGTTGTAGAACACCCGGCCCTGCATCGACCGGTTGGCGGCATACACATGCACGGCGGCACCGGATTGCCCCTGCGCCCCGCCATGACCGGCCATCGTCATCAAGCCCTGCACGAAATCGGTCGGGACTTCGGGCAGGGGCATCGGATTCCAGCGCAGCTGGTTCGGGGTGGCCGGTGTCGCCTCGAAATCAGACACGAGTCGCCCGGCATCGATTTCCTCGAACGGCCGGTGCATGCTGCTGGGCCGGATCCGGTACAGCCAGGAGCGCCGGTTGTCCGAACGCGGCGCAGTGAACGCCGTGCCCGACAACTGCTCGGCATACAGGCCATAGGCGCAGCGTTGCGGCGAGTTGCGGCCCACCGGCAAGGCGCCGGGCAAGGCCTCGGTGGCAAACTCGTTGCCAAAGCCACTCTGGTATTGCAGCTCTGCCATGGCTCAGGCCGCCTGGATCACGCCGCGCGCGATCTGGTCGCGTTCGATCGACTCGAACAAGGCCTTGAAGTTGCCTTCGCCAAAGCCGTCGTCGCCCTGGCGCTGGATGAATTCGAAGAACACCGGGCCGAGCAGGGTCTTGGAGAAAATCTGCAGCAGCAGACGCGGCTTGCCGCCTTCGGTCGTTCCATCGAGCAGGATGCCGCGCGCCTGCAGTTCCGGCACCGGCTGGCCGTGGCCGGCCAGGCGCTCTTCGAGCATCTCGTAATAGACGTCGTTGGGCGCGGTCATCAAAGGCACACCGGCCATCTGCAACTTGTCGACGCTGTCGATCAGGTTGTCGGTGAGCAGCGCGATGTGCTGGATACCTTCACCGTTGAACTGCATCAGGAATTCCTCGATCTGACCCGAGCCCTTGGCCGACTCCTCGTTCAGCGGAATGCGGATCTTGCCGTCGGGCGCGGTCATGGCCTTGGAGGTGAGGCCGGTGTGGGTGCCCTGGATGTCGAAGTAACGAATCTCCTTGAAATTGAACAGCCGCTCGTAATACTTGGACCAGTAGGCCATGCGGCCGCGGTAGACGTTGTGCGTCATGTGATCGACCACCTTCAGGCCGTGGCCCACCGGATGGCGGTCGACGCCCTCGATGAAGTCGAAGTCGATGTCGTAGATCGAGCGGCCTTCCTCGAAACGGTCGATCAGGTACAGCGGCGCGCCACCAATGCCCTTGATCGCCGGCAGGTGCAGCTCCATCGGGCCGGTACGCATTTCCATCGGCTCGGCGCCCAGTTCGAGCGCCCGCTCATACGCCTGGCGCGAGTTGCGCACGCGAAACGCCAGGCCGCAGGCCGAAGGCCCGTGTTCGGCGGCGAAATACGACGCCACGCTGCGCGGCTCGGCGTTGATGATGAAGTTGATGTCGCCCTGGCGGTACAAGGTGACGTTCTTGGAGCGGTGCCGCGCCACCTTGGTGAAGCCCATCATCTCGAACACCGGTTCGAGCACGCCCGGCGTCGGCGACGCAAATTCGACAAACTCGAAACCCAGCAACCCCATCGGGTTGTCAAACAGATCAGCCATCACATATCTCCTATCGTTCTTGCATGGATCGCAAACCCCGCCACGACCGGCGTCGGATCGCTCCGGCCTCGGTCATGCTACTTATATCGCGGTTCACCGGCAATCGGGGCAATAAATCACCATCAGACTGATTTCCCGGCCTGCGCCGCAAGGCAGACGCGCAGACCAACGGATGACCCTTGTGCACCAACGAGGCAATGGTATGCCGAACAACGCAAAATAGGCTTGCGATCGGATCACCAGACCCGGCATCCAGCGGGATAAAATCCCTTTCATCATTCACTATTGGGGACAAAATTGCAGAATATCGCACTTGATCGCACCGACCTGCGGATGCTGGCGTTTCTGCAACTCCATGGCCGCGCCTCCAACCTGGAACTGGCCGAGGCGGTCAACCTGTCCACCTCGCAGTGCCACCGGCGCCACCGCCGGCTGGAACAGATCGGCGTGATCGCCGGCTACGAAACCCGACTCGACCCGGGCCGGATCGGCCTGGGTGTCACCGCCTTCGTGCATGTGTCGATGGAAAAAGGCCACCTGTCCAACCTGCACAAGTTCACCGACGGAATTCGCAGCCTGCCCGAGGTGATGGAGTGTTTCTCGGTCACCGGCGATTTCGACTATGTGCTCAAGGTGGTGGCATGCGACCTCAAGGCCTTGTCGCAGTTCCTGATGGACACGCTGATGGTGCTACCCGGAGTCGACAACGTACGCTCCAGCGTCTGCCTGGACCAGATCAAGAACACCGGGGCCTTGCCGCTGCCAGGGTAGAGGACGCCCCCCGTCTGTCCGGTTTCACTTCGTGTAA
>Ga0073904_10004764_pt1 | contig 10050 bp, 8 predicted proteins | sample KloWWTrecipitate_FD_66668 | JGI IMG/M metagenome (GOLD analysis project Ga0073904, IMG submission 66668) | Active sludge microbial communities from Klosterneuburg, Austria, studying microevolution and ecology of nitrifiers - Klosterneuburg... | ecosystem: Engineered > WWTP > Aerobic digester >... | reverse complement strand
CAGCTCGGCAAGCGCGACCGCAAAATGGGCCAGCGCGGCGCCTGGACGTGCGACGTGATTTTCGAGGGCTGCCGCGTGCCGGTCACGAGCATCATCGGGGGGCGGCCCGGCCTTGGCTTCAGGACTGCCATGAAAGTACTGGAGAAAGGCCGCATCCACATCGCGGCCGTCTGCGTCGGGGCTGCCGAGCGCATGCTGGGCGATGCCTTGCGCCATGCGGCGCAGCGCAGGCAGTTCGGCCAGGCGATCGGCGAATTCCAGCTGGTGCAGGCGATGCTCGCCGACAGCAAGGCGGAACTCTACGCTGCGCGCTGCATGACCCTCGATGCGGCCCGGCGCCGCGACCGGGGCGAGAACGTGAGCACCGAGGCCTCCTGCGCCAAGCTGTTCGCGTCCGAGATGTGCGGGCGGGTCGCTGACCGCGCCGTACAGATCTTCGGTGGCGCCGGCTACATGGCCGAGCACGGCATCGAGCGCTTCTACCGGGACGTGAGGCTCTTCCGGATCTTCGAGGGTACAAGCCAGATTCAGCAGCTTGTCATCGCACGGAACATGATGAAGGACGCCACATGAGGAGCAGGAACGGTGGTTGATTCTGCAATGCTCGCAGGCAAGGTCGTGCTGGTCACCGGCGCCGGCGGCGGTATCGGTCGAGAGATCGCGCTGCTGATGGCCCGCTACGGGGCGAAAGTGGTGGTCAACGACATTGGTGCGTCGCTGTCTGGAGATGGCAGGGACGCGGGCCCCGCCGCGCAAGTGGTGGGCGAGATCCAGGCGCTCGGCGGCGAAGCGGCCGCCAGTACGGACAGCGTCGCCGACCCGCCATCCGCCGAGCGCATCATCGGCGCGGCGCTCACCGCCTTCGGCCGCATCGATTGTGTCGTGAACAACGCCGGCATCCTGCGCGACCGCATCTTTCACAAGATGAGCGTGGACGAGTGGGACTCCGTGCTGAAAGTCCACCTTTATGGAGCCTTCTTCGTCAGCAAGGCCGCGGCACTGCACTTCAAGGAGCAGGCCTCGGGCTGCATGATCCACATGACCTCCACGTCGGCGCTCATCGGCAACTTCGGCCAGGCCAATTATTCGGCGGCCAAGCTCGGCATCGCGGCGCTTTCCAAGTCCATCGCGCTCGACATGCAGAAGTTCAATGTCCGCTCGAACTGCATCGCGCCCTTCGCCTGGAGCCGCATGACCAGCAACATTCCCGCCGGGACGCCCGAGGAGCGCGCGCGCGTCGATCGTCTGAAGCAGATGACGGCGGCAAAAATCGCGCCGCTCGCGGTGTACCTCGCCAGCGACGCGGCGAACGGAGTGAACGGCCAGATCTTCACCGTGCGCAGCAACGAGATCTTCCTCATGAGCCAGCCGCGACCCGTGCGCTCGGTGCACCGCGCCGAAGGCTGGACTCCGGAGAGCATCGCGCAGCACGCGATGCCCGCGCTGCAGGCTTCGTTCTTCGATCTCGCGCGCTCGGGCGAGGTGTTCTGCTGGGATCCGGTCTGACGATGAAATTCTGGCAATCCCTGGCCTTCTGCGAGCTCGAGCAGGCTGTCGAGCTCGCGAAATTCGCGGAGCAACTGGGGTTTCACGGAGTCTCGTTCGGTGATCATCTGATCACGACCCGGACCCAGATCGATCAGTATTTCTACACGACGAGCGGTCAGATCTTCTGGCATCCGGAGACGCACTGGCCCGATCCATGGGTGATCTCCGCGGCGCTGGCGCGTGAAACGAAGCATCTGCGCTTCCTGACCACGGTCTACGTGCTGCCGATGCGCGAGAGCTTCAATGCCGCGAAGGCGATTTCCACCGCGGCCTACCTCTCGGACAACCGTATCGTCATGGGTGTCGGTGTCGGCTGGCAGAAGTCGGAATTTGAACTGACCGGATACGACTTTCACACGCGCGGCAAGCGCGCCGACGAGCAACTCGAGGTGATGCGTCGGCTCATGAGCGGCGAGATGGTCGAATACCATGGCCGCTTCCACGATTTTCCGCCCCTGCAGATGTCCCCCGGCACCACCCGGCCGGTACCGATCTTCATCGGTGGCGACAGCGAAGCCGCGTTTCACCGCGCAGCCCGGCACGATGGCTGGATGGGCCTGCGCCACGCGGAAGACGAGTTGCCGCCACTGCTCGCGAGAGTCAGACAGGCACGCGCAGCAGCCGGCACGCTCGACCGGCCCTTCGACGTCTGGGCGACAGTCATGGATCCGCGGCCGGGCGCCTTCGAACGGATCGAAGCCATGGGTGTCACGATGACGAACGGCACGCATTTTCTCGTCGATGGCAAGGCGCAGCCTTCGAGCCTGGATTTCAAGAAGCGCAGGATGGAAGAGTTCGCACGGCGTCACATGCACGGAAGCGGCGCATGACTCTTGATTATCAGCGCCTCAGGTCCTGGCCCTTCGGTGTCATCGAGCACGCCTACACCGAAAAGGACACGATTCTCTACGCGCTCGGCGTTGGACTTGGCATGGATCCGCTGGACGAGCGACAACTCCGTTTCGTCTGCGAAGAGAACCTTGTGGCGATGCCCACGCAAGCCGTGGTGCTGGGATTCCCGGGGTTCTGGGCGAAGCATCCCGACTCCACGATCGACTGGGTGCGGCTCCTGCTCGGTGCGCACAGCCTGCGCATCCATCGGCCTCTGCAGCCGCGGGGTGTGGTGATCGCCCACAACGCAGTGACGCGCGTGATCGACAAGGGAGCCGGCAAAGGGGCGCTGGTGGTCACCGAACGCCAATTGCTGGAGAAGGGCTCCGGCGAGCTGCTGGCGACGCTTGAGCAGCTTTCGTTCTGCCGCGGCGACGGCGGCTACAGCATGCCGGGCGCCGCTCATCCGGCGGGTCAGCCGAGCGATCCGCCACTGCCCGATCCTCCTGCGGTGCCCGACGGCGCGCCGGATCTCATCTGCGATCTCGCGACGCGACCGGAAGCCGCCCTCCTCTATCGCTTGTCGGGCGATCTCAACCCGCTCCATGCTGATCCACAGATTGCGGCTGCGGCCGGCTTCCCGCGCCCCATCCTGCATGGGCTCGCCACCTATGGCGTCGCCTGTCACGCGATTCTTCGAAGTTGCTGCGATTATCGGCCGGAGCGTCTGACGGCGCTCAGTGCGCGTTTCGCCTCGCCGGTCTATCCCGGCGAAACTATTCGCACGGAAATCTGGCACCGCGAGGGCCACGCGCTCTTCCGCGCGCGCGTCGTGGAGCGCGATGTCGTCGTGCTCGGCAGCGGGCGCGCAGAATTCACCTGACGCGCATGCCCGAGCGAACCAACAGCCTGCATTCGCTGCTCCACCCCCGTTCGGTGGCGGTCGTCGGCGCCTCCGACAACCCGGACAAGGTGGGTGGTCGGCCACTGCGGCACCTGCTCGCACATGGCTTCGCGGGCCGGCTCTATCCCGTCACCCAGCGCGGCGCTCCGGTACAGGGACTCGATTCCTGCACGAGTCTCGCAGCGCTGCCGGAAGTGCCCGACGTCGCCATACTCTGCGTGCCGGCCGAGCGCGCCGCGGTCGAGATCGAAGCCTGCGCGCAGCTCGGTGTCCCCAACGTGCTGCTGTTCTCCTCCGGCTTCGCCGAAGTCAGCGATGCGGGCCGCGCGGCACAGGAGTCGCTCGCTGCGACCTGTCGCGCCGCGGGCATTCGCCTGCTGGGTCCCAACACGCTTGGAATAGCCAATTTCAGCAACGGTGCGGTGCTGTCATTTGCGTCCGCGTATCTCGATTGCCCGCATCGGGACGGACCCGTTGCCGTCGTCTCGCAGAGCGGTGGCTTCGGTGCCGCGGCGTATGCATTGCTGCGAAACAATGGCATCGGCGTGCGTTATGTGTGCACCACGGGCAATCAGGCCGATCTCGACGTCGCTGATTTCGTGGCGGAGCTGTCCCGCGACGGGACGCTGCGCGTGCTGCTGCTCCATCAGGAGGAGGTCAAGCAGGCGCAAGCCCTGCGCTCCGCCCTGCAACGGGCACGCCGTCGCGGCATCGCGGTCATCGCTGTGCCGGGTGGTCTCTCGCCCGCCGGTGCCCGATCGGCACGGCTGCACACCGGCTCGACGGGCTTCGACCAGCTGAACAGCGCGCAACTCCTCGCGCTCTTCCGTGACGCCGGGTGCCGCATCGCCGGGAGTCTGCCCGAGCTGTGCGAGAGTGTGCCTCTCTACCTCGGACCACGAGGCGCCGCCAGCGACGGCGGACTCGCGCTCATCAGCAACTCGGGCGCATCCTGTGTCATTGCTGCAGATGCAGCCACCGAATTGCAGTTGCCGATGGCAGAGCTCACGCCAACGAGCTGTGCAGCGCTCGATGCCGCGCTGCCTGATTTCTCGCTGAACCGCAATCCGCTCGATCTCACGGCGATGCTGCTCGCCGACCCCGGCTTGCTCGGTCGGGTGATGAACATCGCGCTGGCCGATGCGGCGGTTTCGGCGGCCGCGCTGGGCCTGGTGGCCATCGGAGGCCCGAGCTACGACCTGCCGCGCTTCGTGCGCGAGACCGCGGATGCGGTGCGCGTCAGCGGCAAGCCCTGTGTGGTCCATGCGCCAGACCCCCGGGTGCGCCAGGCCTTTGTCGAGGCCGGCCTGCCGGTCTTCGCTTCCGAACGTGCGGCGTTGGTGGCCCTGCGCGACTGGCGGGGCCACCTCGCCGCTATCGCCTCGTCGGTTCACTGCGACGGTGCTTCTTGTGATGAGTGACGCCGCCACCGCCCACCTCGATCTCGCCGCGTATCTGCGCCCCGGCGACATGGTGGTATGGGGCCAGGCCGGCGCCGAGCCGTTGCCCCTCATCGAAGCCCTGGTCGCGCAGCGTCACCGCGTAGGCGCGCGCTTTCGCGCATTCCTCGGCATCCCCTCGGACAGGGAGACCATTCTCGCGGAGCACGCCGACTGTATCGATCTGATCAGCTATTGCGGTACCGGCGCGCATCGGGCGCTGATCACAGCCGGCGCGCTCGATATCCTGCCCTGTCACTATTCCGGGTTGCCTGATCTGCTCTCGAGCGGGCCGCTGAGAGCGGATGTGTTGTTGCTGCAGGTGGCGCCTGCGGACGAACAGGGTCGCTACAGCTTCAGCCTCGCGCACGAGTACCTTGTGCCGCTGCTCGATACGGCACGAGTCGTGATCGTCGAAGTGAACCGGCAAGCGCCCTGGACATACGGCGAGCGTCACCTCATCGAAGATGATTTCGACATTGCCGTGCACACCGATCGACCCCTGCCTGCAATCAGACAACAAGCGCCTGGCGCGGTCGAGCGCGCCATTGCAGGGCATGTGAGCGGGCTGGTGGAAGACGGCGCGACGCTCCAGGCGGGGCTGGGCGCGATCCCGGAGGCGATCCTCGACCGCCTCACCGATCATCGCGATCTCGGCGTGCACTCCGGCGCGATCGGCGATGCCGTGGCCCGGCTCACTGCCGGCGGTGTCGTCACGAACGCGCGCAAAACCCGCGACCGCGGCTTCACGGTGGCGGGTGTGGCTCTGGGGGGTCACCTGATTTACGAGTTCATCCACCGCAATCCGGCCGTGCAGTTTCGCACTACCCGCTATACGCACGATGCGGGCGTGCTCGCGAGCATCGAGCGCTTCGTCGCGCTCAATTCCGCGATCGAGGTCGATCTCACCGGCCAGGTCAACGCCGAGCAGGCCGCGGGCAGCTACGTCGGTGCCGTCGGCGGCGCCGCGGACTTTCTGCGCGGCGCTGCACGCTCACGGGGCGGATTGCCCATCGTGGCCCTGCCCTCCCTGGCCGGCGGGCGCAGCCGTATCGTCTCGCAACTGAGCGGGCCGGTCAGCACCTCGCGGGCCGACGCCGGACTCATCGTCACCGAGCACGGTGTGGCGGATCTGCGCGGCCAGCCCCTCTCGAAACGCATCCGACGCATGATCGACATCGCGGCGCCGCAGTTCAGGGCGGCGCTGGAGCAGGAGGCCAACACATGAGACGAGCAGCCATCGTGAGTCCGGTGCGCACCGGCGTCGGTACATTCGGCGGGAGCCTGAGGCTCATGCCGGTCGAAGAACTGGCGGCCACCGTCATCCGCAAAGTGCTCGATCGCACCGCACTCGACCCCGCACGCATTGAAGACGTAGTGATGGCGCAGTCCTACGCGAACGGCGAGACGCCCTGTATCGGCCGCTGGGCGGCGCTCAAGGCCGGGCTGCCCATCGAAGTGCCCGGCATGCAGCTCGATCGACGCTGCGGCGGCGGCCTGCAGGCCGTCATTACGGCGTCGATGATGGTGCAGACGGGCGCCGCCGACGTCGTGCTGGCCGGCGGCGTAGAGAGCATGAGCAACATCGAGTACTACACGACCGACATGCGCTGGGGCGCGCGTTCCGGCTCGGTGAAACTGCACGATCGCCTGGAGCGCGGTCGCGAGCGTTCCCAACCGGTTGAGCGCTTCGGCCACATCTCGGGAATGATCGAGACCGCCGAGAATCTCGCGCGCCTGCACCACATCAGCCGGGAGGCCGCGGACGACTGGGCCGTCCGAAGTCATCAGCGCGCACGCGACGCCTGGGCTGCGGGACGATTCAATGCCGAAGTCGTGCCCATATCGGTACCGCAGAAGAAGGGCGCTGCGCTCGCTTTTGCGAAAGATGAGGGCATACGCCCCGATGCGAGCCGCGCGAGTCTCGCCGCGCTGCGCCCGCTGATGAAGGATGGCACCGTCACCGCGGGCAACTCGAGCCAGCAGAACGACGCCGCCGCGGCCTGTCTCGTCGTGGCCGAGGAGAAACTTGCGGAGTTGCGGCTCGAACCCATGGGATTTCTGGTCGATTGGGCGGCAGCCGGCTGTGAGCCGGCGACCATGGGCTACGGTCCCGTGCCTGCCGTGGCCCGGCTTTTTCGCAGAACCGGCCTGTCCTTCGACGACATGGACCTCGTGGAGCTCAACGAAGCCTTCGCATGCCAGGTTCTGGCTGTACTCAAGGGTTGGGACTGGAACGATCCGGATCGACTCAACGTCAACGGCTCGGGAATCTCGCTCGGCCATCCCATCGGCGCGACCGGCGTGCGCATCCTCGTCACGATGTTGCATGAACTCGAGCGACGCGGCGGGCGCTACGGCCTCGAAACCCTGTGCATCGGCGGCGGACAGGGCCTCGCTGCGATTTTCGAGCGGGCGGTTGAACGCAAGACTTGAGGGGCGCGCCGCCTCACATATACATGATCACCATGTCGTTGATGGCGCACGGCCGGTCGTCCTGACCCACCACATGAACGTTGATTTCCATCGTCAGCTTGACACCGCTCTTGACGGGCTCAATCGACTTCACGCGCGAGCGCGCATGGATGCGGCAACCCGACGGCACGGGCGTCGGAAATCGCACGCGATCCGACCCGTAGTTCACCATGTTGTTGAAGCCGGTAATTTCGTAGGCCAGCGGGATCCTGAGCCGGCCGACCAGCGCCTGAACCAGCATACCGTGGGCGATGGTGGTGCCGAACGGACTCTCCTTGCGGCAGCGCCCGGGATCTGTGTGGATCCAGTAGTCGTCCCCCGACAGCGCCGCGAAACCATCGATCAGTTCCTGAGTCACCGTCAGCCCGGAAGACCACGCCGAGAAAGTATCTGACACAAGCGCGCGGATGGCATCGATGTCCTTGATGTCGATCTTCCGGGCGGCTGCGGCCGGCTCGACACTCTGCACCGGCGCCGCTCTGTCCCTGTCCGGGCTTTCGATCACTCCGGGATGCGGGGATTCCATCGGCGTGTAACGAAGCAGCGTGGTCGAGCCGGGACGGTCATCGAATACCGGGCGCACGCGCTCGCCCACCTTCAGCGTCGTGGAGTCGACGCCGACAATCGTCGTGTTGACGCGTGGCCCCTCGTCGAGTTCCACCACCGCCAGAATCTGCGGCATCTCGTCCGTGAACTCCGGCATCGTGGGCACGCGAGCCACGGTAAAGGTATAGAGCGTCCCCTCTCCGGAGACCTTGCGCCATGCGAGCTGCCGCGAGGCACAGGCGGGACAATGCGCGCGCGGAAAGAACACCCAGTGGCCACGGTCGCACTGCTGGATGCGCACTTCGTGGGCCTTCAGGCCTTCCCAGTACGGCGCCGAGATGGGAGTCGGCTGCGGGAGCGGCTTGTTCCAGGCCATCGCCCTCATGCCCCCTGCAGAATCAGCGCGCCCTGCTCGCTCATCACGCCGCCCGTGCCGGAAACGTAGGCGAGATCGTGGCGGGCCAGTTGCCGTTCTCCCGCGCGCCCCTGAATCTGGTGCATCGCCTCGATGACCTGCGACATGCCTCCGGCGAGACCGGCTTGCCCGAAGCTGAGTTGGCCGCCGTGCGTGTTCATCGGAAAGTCTCCCTTGAAGGTGAAGTCGTGCTCGCGCAGAAAACGCAGGCCCTCGCCCTTCGGGCAGAAGCCGGCATCCTCCAGCGTCAGGAGCACGGTGATGGTGTAGCAGTCATAGATCTGCGCCATGTGCATGTCGGTGGGCCTGCAGCCGGACATCTCGAAGGCTCGCCGCGAGGCCGGCCCGATCGGCGACGCGAGCATGTCCCGCGCATAGCTTGGCGACTTGCTCTGCACGTGTTCGCCACAGCCGATGACCTTGACCGCGCGGTGACGGCAGTCCTTCGCCCTGTCGGCACGGGTGAGAATCATCGCTCCCCCGCCCGCGAGCGACATGACAATCTCGAGCACGCGCAGCGGTTCCGCGACCATGCGCGATGCGAGCACGTCCTCGACCGTGATCGGCTGGCCGTGGAAAATCGCCTCCGGGTTATGGCAGGCGTTGAAGCGCTGGGCGACAGCGATGCGCGCCAGGGCAGCGGGGTCATAGCCGTGCATGGCCGCGTAGCGCTGGGCGATCAGCGCATATCCGGTGTTCTGCGCCATGTGCCCATAGGGCAAGTCGAGCTCTGCTTCGGGAGCACCGTACCGCGTGCTGTGGCCTCCAAAGCGACTCGCACGTACGAATTCAGACATGTCCTCGTCGGGCGCGAAGGGCGCCATGCGCTGCGGGATGACACACACCACTGTGCTGCACATGCCCAGTTCGATCGCTGCCGCTGCACGCCACACCATGGCAACCGAACTGGCGCCACCGAGGTCGACTACTTCCGCGTAGTTCAGGGCCACGCCCAGATATTCACCGACCATCGCGGGAACGAATATGCTGGCTTCGTGGAATTGCGGGCCGTGCACGATCAGGCCGTCCACCTCCGCAAGTGCAAGGCCCGCATCGGAAAGTGCCTGCGCAGCCAGATCGGCGACCTGCTCCAGATGAAACATCCGCGGCGCGGTGCCGTATTTTTCAGGTTTGTACTGCGCCGCACCCACGAGTGCCGCCTGTCCGCTCAATCCCATGGCCTTCCTTTTGCTCCACGCAGTCCGCGGTAACGGCTTTACTTGCTAACCGACAAGCAAGCTATCATCCTGACCTGTCGCTGGCAATCACGCGGGTCAGGTCCGGAGTGCCGTCATGTCGATGCGCAAGCGCCTATCACCACCCCCCAGGCCGCCACGCCGGACGCAGGCCGACCGCCGCGCCCTCTCCGAACAGAGGATCATCGACGCAGCCATGCGGGTCATCGGCCGCAAGGGCACCGACCGCTTGACCCTGTCCGAAGTGGGCGCGGAAGCCGGCTACAGCCGTGGCCTGCCCGCCCATCTGTTCGGCAACAAGGAAGGCCTTCTGCTCCGGGTCGTGGACCGCTATACGAGCAACATTCTGGGCCGCACCCACTTCGCCTTGCCGGACTGGGAACGGGGGCGAGGGCTCAAGCAGTTGCGGGCCGTCATTCGCACCTGGATCGAGACAGGTGTGCGCTTCCCGGAGTATTTCCAGACTTACCTGATCCTCTCGGGCGAAGCCGCGCGCGAGGAATCCTCCCGGATGGGTGCCGCGCTGCGGGCGCGGATCCGCGCGATGAACAGCCAGACGCGCGAAGAGCTGGCGCGTTTCCTGAAGCAGGGCAAGAAGCGCGACGAGGTGGCTGCGGGCGTCGACCCGCATCATGCCGCCATGCTGATCATGAGCACCCTGTCGGGCCTGCTCACGTTCTGGGTGCTCGATCCCGG
>Ga0073904_10004761_pt1 | contig 10054 bp, 10 predicted proteins | sample KloWWTrecipitate_FD_66668 | JGI IMG/M metagenome (GOLD analysis project Ga0073904, IMG submission 66668) | Active sludge microbial communities from Klosterneuburg, Austria, studying microevolution and ecology of nitrifiers - Klosterneuburg... | ecosystem: Engineered > WWTP > Aerobic digester >... | reverse complement strand
TCGCCGTCGCGCAGCGCCATCGCGTGCGCGACCGCGATCGCCTCCTCGCCGAGGCACTGCATGTAGAACGAGATCTTCTTCTGCCGCTGGGCGACCAGCATGCGCGCGTCGAAGGCCCTCGTCACCAGCATCGCGCGCAGGCCGGCGCGCAGGCGCTCGGCGTCGAGCTGCGGCGCCCACGGCCCGACCGCGCGGCCGTCTTCGTCGAGCACCTGCACCAGCGACGCCGCGAGGTCGGCGGTGTCGGCAGGCCGCACCTGGATCGGCGGGCGGCGGACGGTGCCGGCGGGCGCCAGGCGCAGGTAGGAGAAATCGGTGGGGTGGCCGGGCCGCCCGGTGGGCTCCGGCACGTGCAGGCGCAAGGGCTTGTCGCGGTCGTTCATTCGCGTGCCTCCACGCCCGATCGTGTCGGGCGCAAGTTCGATGCGCGCCGGGCTGCTACAAGCGGATGGCCTGCGCCCTCGGCGTACGGCGAGCATAGCCGCGCGGCTGGCGGCAGGCAGTCAAAGGAACTACGCCAGCGTGGCGATTCTTGCGCGGGACAGGCGAAGTCTTTGCCATCCGATACAGAAATCTGTATCTTATCGGCGTGAAAACGACCCTCGACCTCAACGACGCGCTGCTGGCCGAGGCGAAGGCGCTGGCCGCGCATCGGCGCACGACGCTGACGCGGGTCATCGAAGAAGCCCTGCAGTTGCGATTGCGCGTGCACGCAGCGCCCCCGAAGCGGGTTCGTACGCGCCTGCCGGTGTTTCACGGCAAAGGAGGGCTGCGACCGGGTGTCGATCCGTGCAGCAATGCCTCGTTGATTCAGGCTGCCGACGACGATGACACCTGACGTGAACGTGCTGGTCGCCGCCTCGCGCGACGACCATCCGCACCACCTCGTCGCCCGACGGTGGCTGGAGGAGGCACTCGAGGAGGCGGCGTCGGGCGCGAGCCTGCTTCTGCTGCCGATGGTGGTCGCGAGCTTCCTGAGGCTGGCGACACATCCGAGGGTGTTCGTCGTCCCCACCCCGATCGCCGATGCGATCGCCTTCGTCGAGTCGGTGCTGGCCGCCCCCGGAGTCCACATGCCGGCGATCGGACCGGAATGGCCCCGGCTGAAGATGCTGTGTTTGGCCAGGAAGCTGCGCGTGAACGCATTGCCCGACGCCTGGATCGCCGCCACCATCCAGGCGCTCGGCGACCACCTCGCCACCTTCGACGCCGACTTCCGCAAGCTCCTGAAGCGATCGGAGATGACGCTGCTCGCCGCGTGAGCGCGATCGGTCACGCTCGCGACCTCCACCCTACAGCCAGCGCTTGCGCCGCCGGTACGACTTCAGGTTGCGGAAGCTGCGCTCGGCGTCACCGTGGCCGAGGTAGAACTCGCGCACGTCCTCGTTGTCGCGCAGTTCGTCGCTACTGCCCTCGAGAACGACCTTGCCGTTCTCCATGATGTAGCCCGAGCGGGCCACCTTCAGCGCCATCCGCGAGTTCTGCTCGACCAGCAGGATCGAGATGCCCTGCTCGCGGTTGATGCGCGCGATGATCCCGAACACCTCGTCGACCAGCATCGGCGACAGGCCCATGGACGGCTCGTCGAGCAGGATCAGTTTCGGGCGCGCCATCAGCGCGCGGCCGATCGCAAGCATCTGCTGCTCGCCGCCCGACAGGTAGCCGGCCAGCCCGCGCCGCTCCTTCAGGCGCGGGAAGTAGCCGAACACCATCTCGTACTCGTCGGCGCCGGGATCGCGCGGGCGGCTGTAGCCGCCCATGCGCAGGTTCTCCATCACCGTCATGTCCTCGATGATGCGCCGGCCCTCCATCACCTGGAACACGCCGCGGCCGACGATCCGGTCCGGCGGCAGCGACGTGATCGCGTTGCCGTCGAGCCGGATCGCGCCGCGGGTGACCGCGCCGTCTTCGCTGGCGAGCAGCCCCGAGATCGCCTTCAGCGTCGTGCTCTTGCCGGCGCCGTTGGCGCCGAGCAGCGCGACGATGCTGCCGCGCGGCACCGACAGGCTCACGCCTTGCAGCACCAGCACGACGTCGTTATAGACGACCTCGATGTTCTCGACCTCGAGGCACGGCGGCGCCGCGGCCGAAGCCGCGGCGTCCGCCGGCGAGGCCGCCGGCGACCCGGCTGCGACGCTCATCGCGATGCCGCCCGGCTCAGCGGCCCAGCCACTCCTTGTCGCGACCGACCTTGATCAGGTCGACCTTGCGCCAGCCTGGCTTGCCGCCGTCCATCGTGCCCTGCAGCAGCGGCACCTCGTCGACGCTGCGGTGGTCGGTCGCGGTCCAGGTCGCCGGCGCGCAGACGCCCTCCATGCCCTTGGGCACCCAGTTCGCCTTCTGGTACATCGCCTTTTGCACGTTCGTCCCGGTCACGCCGCCGTTCTTGTCGGCCCACTCGAGCGCCTCCTTCAGGTACATCATCGTGCACGCGGCGGCCATGTAGAAGGTCGACTTCGGCGTGTCGCCGCCCATCTCGCGGATCAGCTTCATGCCCGGCACGTCGGAGCCCCACGGCGCGACGTGCACCGGCGCGATCACGCCTGCGGCCGCCTCGCCGATCGCCTGCATCACCGGCTCGGAGTACGCGTAGATGTTGGTGAAGTACTGCGTCTTCACGCCCACGGTCGCGCACGACTTCAGCAGCGCGATCGTGCCGTTGGCGGCGTTGGCCAGGTAGGTGTACTGCGCGCCGGTCTCCTTCAGCGACAGGCACTGAGCCTTGAAGTCGGCCGGCGCCATGCCGTACTGGATCGGAGGCAGCACGTCGAGCCCGACCTCCTTCGCATAGGCCATGCAGGCCTCCTTGGCCGAGTTCGGGTACGGGTGGTTGTCGCCCATGTAGACGAACTTGCCCTTGCCTGGCTGGCCCTTCTTCTTCCAGTCCTCGGCGGCCCAGCGGGCCTGCGCGCGGCAGCCGTCCGAATAGGTCGGGCCGTGGAAGAAATTGAACGGCGTGCCGCGCTCGACGCGCTTGCTGGCGCCGGTCGGATCGGTCACGTTGGCCGAGAAGCTGTGCGAGAAGTAGACGACCTTGTCGTTGTTCACCGTCGGGCTCAGCGCCTCGGTGTCGGCGGTGCCATAGCCGTAGATGACCTCGAGCTTCGGCGACTCGGACATCCACTTCTTGTAGGTGCTGATCGCCACCGGCGCCTTGTACGAGTAGTCGAACGACTTCATCTCGAGCGTCTTGCCGTTGATGCCGCCGTGCGCGTTGATCCACTTGACCGCGTCGCCCTTGGCGGCCGCGAAGTCCTTGCCGTTGGCGGAAGTGGGGCCGGTCAGGTCGTCGAGCGAGCCGATGACGATCTGCGCGCCGGCGGCAGAAATCAGGCCGAAGCCGAGCAGGCCGCCCAGCGTCGCGTTGCGGATGTACTTCTTCATGGTGTCTCCTCTCTTGCGGGGTCGTTTCAGTACGAGAACGGATACAGCTTCCAGTACGCCTTGATCTGGCGCCACCGGTGCGCGAGCCCGTCGGGCTCGAAGACCAGGAAAAGGATGATGACCAGCCCGATCGCGATCTCCTTCATGTAGATGAGCCCTGCGCTGGCCGCGGCCGATTTTCCGGCCCACTGCTGCAGCGCGTGGAACAACGCCTCGATGGTCTCGGGCATCAGCACCATGAACACGGTGCCCAGCAGCGAACCCATCACCGACCCGAGCCCGCCGATGATGATCATGCCCAGCATCTGCACCGACAGCAGGATGTTGATGCTCTCGGTCGAGACGAAGCCCACGTAGTGCCCCATCAATGCGCCTGCGACGCCAGCATAGAACGACGCGAGCCCGAAGGACAGCACGCGGTAGCGGGTGAGCTGCACGCCCATGATCTCGGCGGCCAGGTAGTGGTCGCGCACGGCCACCATCGCGCGGCCGTCGCGCGTGCGCATCAGGTTCGACGCGTAGACGTACATCACCACCACGAAAAAGAGCACCACGTAGAAGTAACGCGCGTCGGTGTTCATCTGGAAGCCGGCGATCGACACCGGGTTGGTCGTCGCGCCGGCAGCGCCGCCGGTGAACCAGGTGGCGCGGCTGAAGAAGTCCTCGAGGATGTACTGCGCGGCCAGCGTCGCGATCGCCAGGTACAGCCCCTTGATGCGCGCCGCCGGCGCGCCGAACACCAGTCCGACCAGCGCCGTGGCCACGCCCGCCAGCGGGATCGCGAGCAGCACCGGCACGCCGTAACGGTTGTTCAGCCACGCGGATGCAAACGCGCCGAAGCCGAAGAACGCCGCGTGGCCCAGCGAGATCTGGCCGGTGAAGCCGGTGACCAGGTTCAGGCCCAGCGCCGCGATCCCGAGATAGCCGATCTGGATCAGCAGGCTCAGCCCGTAGCTCTTCAGGAACAGCGGCGCGCAGGCGAGCACCGCCAGCCCGATCAGCAGGCCCGCCAGCGAGCGGCGGCTCGGGAACAGCGTCATCTCCTGCCGGTAGCTGGTGCGGAAGTCCCCGCAGCGGCGGGGCGAAGCGGCGCTCATCCCTCGGCTCGCGGGCAAAGGCGCGCGCCAGCGCACGGGGAGCCCGGCGCCGGCGTGCCGGTGCTTGCCCCCGCTGCGCGGGGGTCCCCTGCGATGCTCGCAGCGCCGGCCCCGCCGCGAAACTCGCTACGCGAGCTGCGCTCGCTCCGCTCGAACAATCGCGGCGAGTCAGATGGACGAAGCGCGCTTCGCGCGCGGGCCGGCACTACTGCGCTTCTCGGCTGCGCACGGGCACGCCGGCGCCGGGCTCCCCGCACCCTGGCGCGCGCCTTTCCCGACAGCATTGCGGCGCTCGAGGCGAACGGCGCCGTCGTCCACCCGTACACCACACACCGTGCCCTCGCGGCACGCGGCAGCGCGCCGCACCGCTTGGGGGCGAGGGGCCGCGGGCCGTGCGCTCGGGGGCCGCGTGGCCGGGGGCCGCCGGGCCGCCGCGCGGGGTTGGTGACGGCCGGGCGAGGCGATGTCTGCGGCGCCGAGCAGCGCAGCTTCGGGGTCGGCGCGCGCAGCGCGCTTCGTACTTGTGACTCGCGGCGATTGTCCGAGCGGAGCTCGCGAAGCGAGCGCAGCGAGTTTCGCCGCGCGACCCCGAGGCGAGCAGCGGAGGGCAGTCGGTGCGAAGCACCGACCGCCGCGGCCATCGCCTCGCCCGGCCGTCCCCAACCCCGCGCGGCGGCCCGGCGGCCCGCGGCCACGCGGCCCCCGAGCGCACGGCCCGCGGCCCCTCGCCCCCAAGCGGTGCGGCGCGCTGCCGCCTGCCGCGAGTGCACCGAGCCTGGAACGAAGACGGGTCGCATGTCAGATCCGCTCGATGTCGCGCGTGCCGAACAGCCCGTAGGGCTTGAACATCAGCACGATCACCAGGATGTAGAACGGCACGATCACGTACAGGTTGCCCCAGTGCAGGTACTCCCCGTCGACGAACTGCGCGAGGTTCTCCAGCAGGCCGATCACGATGCCGCCGATCACCGCGCCGATGATCGAATCGAGCCCCCCGAGGATCACCGCCGGGAACACCTTGATGCCGATGATGGTCAGCCCCGGCGACACGCCGCTGACGATGCCGATCACGACGCCGGCCACTCCCGACACCAGCGCCGAGATTGCCCAAGACACGAGGAAGATGCGCTTGATCGACACGCCGAGCGACTGCGCGACCTGCTGGTTGAAGGCCGTCGCGCGCATCGCGAGCCCGAGACGCGAGTACTTGAAGAACAGCGCGAACGCCGCCATGCCCAGCACCGCGACCACCGTGCTCCACAGGTAGATCGTCTCGATGTTCAGCCCGGCGATGCGCGTCGTGCTGCTGGCCACCAGCGGCGGGAAGCTCTTGGGCTCGGCGCCGAAGATCCACAAGGTCAGCCCGCGCAGCACCACCGACATGCCGATCGTGACCATGATCACCGAGATGATCGGCTCGCCGATCAGCGGCCGGATGACCGCGTACTGGATGATGATCCCCATCAGCGTCAGCGCCACCATCGTGATCAGGAAGCCGAGCCAGAACGGAAGGCCCAGGTCGGCGAGCGTCCACCAGCAGATCCACGCACCGACCAGCAGGAACTCGCCTTGCGCGAAGTTCACCGCGCGCGACGCCTTGTAGATCAGCACGAAGCACATCGCCACCATGCCGTACAGCGTGCCGATGATCAGCCCGTTGATCGTGAACTGCAGCAGCAGGTCGGTCTTCATGCCTTGCCTCCGTGGCCGCCGGCGGTGGCCGGCTCGTGCAGCTTCAGGCGCGTGCGGATGCGGCTCTTGCGGCCGTCCTGCAGCGTGATCGTGGTGTCGACGTCGACGACCTGGCGCCCCTCGTACAGTGCGTCGATCAGGAACGCGTAGCGCTCGTTGATCGTGTTGCGCCGGACCTTTCGGGTGCGCGTGAGCTCGCCGTCGTCGGGGTCGAGTTCCTTGTACAGCAGGAAGAAGCGCTTGACGCGCTGTGCCGGCGGCAGCGTCGCGTTGATCGCGCCGACCTCGCGGCGAAGCAGCTCGCCGACCTCGTCGCGCGCCGACAGGTCGGAGTAGGTCGTGAAGGCCAGCCGGTTCTTCTCGGCCCACTTCGAGACGATCGAGTAGCGGATGCACACCAGCGCGGTGATGAACTCGCGCTCGTGTCCGAGCACCACGCACTCGCCGATGTGCGGCGAGAACTTGAGCTTGTTCTCGATGAACTGCGGCGAGAAGCCGTCGCCGTTGGCCAGCCGCGCGAGGTCGCGGACGCGGTCGACGACGATCAGCTCGCCGTCGTCGCGCATCATGCCGGCGTCGCCGGTGTGCATCCAGCCGTCGCGCACGTCGGCGCGGGTGGCCTCGTCGTTGCCGTAGAACCCGACGAACATGCCGGGGTGGCGCACGACGATCTCGCCGAGCCCATTGCGGTCGGGGTGGTCGATGCGCAGCTCGACGTAGTCGAGCGGCTTGCCGACGGTGTCCAGGTCGACCCGGTCGTGGCGATGCAGCACGTAGACGCCGCACAGTTCCGTCTGCCCGTACACCTGCCGCAGCGGCACGCCGATCGCGCGGAAGAAGCGGAACACGTCGGGCCCGAGCGGCGCGCCGCCGGTGGTCGCGTAGCGCAGCCGCGAGAAGCCCAGCCGGTCGCGCAGCGCGCGCCCGACCAGCAGGTCGGCGATCCACGAGCGCCGGCCCGTGTCGACCGCCCGGTCGCCGAGCTTCATGCCTAGCGCGAACAGAGCGCGCTTCAAGCGCGTTGCGTCCATCATCCGCGCGGTCACGTCGGCAGCCATCGCCTCCCACGCGCGCGGCGGCCACAGCAGCGCCGACGGCGCGATCTCGCGCATGTCGGCCGCCGAGGTCTCGGCCTCCTCGCAGAAGTTGAAGCGAAAGCGCGCGATCAGCCACTGCCCGAGCGCGACCTGCTCGCCGATCCACGGCAGCGGCAGCACCGACACGTATTCGTCGTCCGGCGTCTTCGGGTCGACCTTCAGCATCTCGGCGGCGTGGCCGAGGAAGCGCCCGGCGGCCAGCATCGCCGGCTTGGGCTGCGAGGTCGTGCCCGAGGTGGTGCACAGGATCGCGACCGCGTCGGGGTCGAGCGCGTCGAGCATCTGCTGCCAGCCCTGCGGCTCGCGCGCGGCGCGTGCGTCGCCCAGCTCGCAGAGCTGTTCGAGCGACAGCAGCCGCGCGTCGCCGGTGCCGGTGTGCTTCCACATGCCGCGCGAGTCGCAGTAGACGACGTGGCGCACGCAGGCGATCCGATCGCCGAGCTCGAGCAGCTTGTCGACCTGCTCCTCGTCCTCGGCGATCACCACCCTCGCGGCGCAGAAGTCGATCAGGTAGCCGACCTCCTCGCTGAGCGAGTCGCGGTAGACGCCCAGGCTGGCGGCGCGGCAGGCGTGTGCCGCGACCTGGCCGAACGCCCACTGCGGGCGGTTCTGTCCGAGCAGCGCGACGACGTCGCCGTCGCCGACGCCGAGTTCACGCAGTCCCAGCGCGATGCGGCGGGTGGCCTCGAGGCACTGCGCCCACGTGAAGGTGCGCCAGATTCCGAGGTCCTTTTCGCGCGCGGCGACCTCGCCGGGCCACTGCGCGGCGTTGTGCGCGAGCAGTCCTGGCAGCGTCTGCTTCACCGGCCGGCCTCGGTGCCGAGGTAGGCCTCGCGCACGACCGGGTGCGCCGACACTTCGGCGGGCAGCCCCTCGGCGATCTTCTGGCCGAAATTGAGCACCATCAACCGGTCGGACATGTCCATCACCACGCCCATGTCGTGCTCGATCATGACGATGGTCATGTTCCACTCGCGCGACAGGTCGTTGATGTAGCGCGCCATGTCCTCCTTTTCCTCGAGGTTCATGCCTGCCATCGGTTCGTCGAGCAGCAGCAGGCGCGGCCGCGCGGCGACGGCACGCGCGAGCTCGACGCGCTTGCGCAGCCCGTACGGCAGCGTTCCGGCCGCCCGGTGCCGGATGTGCTGGATCTCGAGGAAGTCGATGACGTCCTCGACGGCGGCGTGGTGCTCCTCTTCCTCGCGTCGCGCGCCGCCGAGCCAGTACAGCCCGCCGGTCAGGAAGTTGTTGCGCACCAGGTGGTGGCGGCCGACCTTGATGTTGTCGATCACCGACATGTGCGCGAACAGCGCGAGGTTCTGGAAGGTGCGCGCGATGCCCAGGCCCGCGCGCAGCGCCGGACCGCGGCCCGAGATGCGCCGTCCGTCGAAGCTCAGCGTGCCCGAGGTCGGCTGGTAGCGGCCCGAGATGCAGTTGAGCATCGAGGTCTTGCCGGCGCCGTTGGGTCCGATGATCGAGAACAGTTCGCCCGGATTCACGTGGAAGCTGACCTCGTGCAGCGCGCGCACGCCCTTGAAGGACAGGCTGACGCCATCGGCCTGCAGCAGCGGCGCGGCCGCGGCGGTCACGACGGCTTCCCTGCCGACGAAGCGCGCAGCGGCGCCGGCCGCGACGCGGCGCGCGGCGCGGGCACGGATCGCACAGCCGCGGTCGACGGGCGCGCGCGCCGTCGTAGCCAGGCCGCGCGCGCCTCCGGGGTCAGCACGCCTTCGAAGTACAGCTTCGCGACGTCCCCGGCGATGCCCTCGATCGGCCCGCGGCCGGGCCGGTACCACTCGACGGTCCAGTTCAGCGAACCCACCAGCAGCAATCGCAGCATCTTCACGCCGATGTCGCGGCGCACCGCGCCTTCGCGCCGCGCGCGCGTCAGCAGTGCGGTCCAGAAGTCGGCATAGGCCTGGCGCACCGGGTCGTTGCGGCGGCGCGCAGACTCGGGAATCTGCCCGTAGACGCGGATGTTGGCCGACGTGAAATCGCCGTACTCCAGCAGCACTTCGAGGTGCATGCGGATCGCGAGCTCGATCGCCTCGACGGCCGGGGCCTTCGGCGGCAGCGCCGCCAGCGCGTCGCGCACGCCGTGGTGGATGCGCTCGATGCCGAGGTCGAGCACCTCGGCGAGGATCTCGTCCTTCGAGTCGAAGTGGTAATAGATGCTTCCCGCCTTCATGTTCACGATGGCGGCGATGTCGCGCAGCGTCGTCGCCTGGTAGCCGCGGTCGCGGAACAGCCGCGCGGCGGCACGCAGGATCTCGCTGCGCGTGCCTTCGGCGCGCGATGGCTGGGGGGTCGTCATCGAATCTAACAGTGGTTAGAATTCATGCTAGCCCAGCGTTGCGGCGCAGCACAACCGTCTAAAGGAGACCCACGATGCGCGGACTCACGGACAAGGTCGCGATCGTCACCGGGGCCGGCAGCGGGATCGGCCGCGCGATCGCGCTGCGGCTCGCCGAGGAGGGCTGCCGGGTCGGCATCTTCGACCTGAACGCCGCGGGCGGCGCCGACACCCGCGACGCGATCGCCGCCGCTGGCGGGCGCGCCTGGTCGTACCGCGTCGACGTCAGCCAGGCCGGCGACATCGCCGACGCGCTCGGCCAGTTGTCGGCCGCTGCCGGGCCGGTCGACGTGCTGGTCAACAACGCCGGCTGGGACCGCGCGATGCCGTTCCTGAAGACCGACTTCGCGCTGTGGCAGAAGATCGTCGCGATCAACCTGTACGGCCCGCTGCACATGCACCACGCGATCCTGCCGGGGATGGTCGAGCGC
>Ga0073904_10004760_pt1 | contig 10054 bp, 11 predicted proteins | sample KloWWTrecipitate_FD_66668 | JGI IMG/M metagenome (GOLD analysis project Ga0073904, IMG submission 66668) | Active sludge microbial communities from Klosterneuburg, Austria, studying microevolution and ecology of nitrifiers - Klosterneuburg... | ecosystem: Engineered > WWTP > Aerobic digester >... | reverse complement strand
ACCGAAGAAATCGGCCGCATCATCATGGAAAGCGGCAACGCCATCCAGATCGGCGACGCGGCGAAACGCATGGGCGTCTGGGATCTGCGGCGCTCGGGCCTCGAAAAAGTGAAGCAGGGCATGACCAGTCTCGAAGAGATCAACAGCGTCACCATCGAGTGACGTGACGGAGATTACGCATGGCCAACGTGTCAGCTACCGCCACCGTCCGCACGATCAAACGGGACATCCCGTTTGCCTGGGAGGGCATGGACAAGCGCGGCAACCGGGTCAAGGGCAAGAGCCTCGCGCCCGACGAAGCAGCTCTGCGCGGCGAACTGCGGCGCCAGGGCATCGCGCCCTCGAAGATCAAGAAGCAGTCGCAGGCGTTCAAGAGCGGCGGCAAGGTCAAGCCCGAAGATATCGCGGTGTTCAGCCGCCAGCTCGCGACGATGCTGGCCTCGGGCATTCCGCTCGTGCAGGCCTTCGAGATCGTCGGCAACGGCCACGAGAAACCTTCGGTCCAGAAGCTGATCCTCGACGTCAAGATGGATATCGAAGGCGGTACCTCGCTGCACGAAGCGCTCGCGAAGCAGCCGCTCTACTTCGACGACCTCTACGTGAACCTCGTCGAAGCGGGCGAGCAAGCCGGTGCCCTCGAGAACCTGCTGGACAAGATCGCCACGTACAAGGAAAAAACCGAGGCGATCAAGAAAAAGGTCAAGAAGGCGCTGTTCTATCCGGCTGCAGTTCTGGTCGTCGCCGTGGTCGTCACGCTGATCCTGCTGATCTTCGTGATTCCGCAGTTCGAGAGCCTGTTCAAGGGCTTCGGCGCGGAACTGCCGGCGTTCACGCAAATGGTCATCAATCTGTCGAAGTTCGTTCAGAGTAACGGGATCTACCTGGCGGTCGTGTTCGGCGGCGCCGTGTACGCATTCATGTACTTCAAGAAGCGCTCGCGGAAAATGCGCGAAGCGCTCGATCGTATCTCCCTGAAACTGCCGATCATCGGTCCGATCCTCGTCAAGTCAGCGATCGCGCGCTACGCGCGCACGCTCTCGACAATGTTCGCCGCCGGAGTACCGCTCGTCGAGGCGCTCGAATCAGTGGCGGGCGCCACCGGCAATATCGTCTACGAGAATGCCGTAATGAAAATGCGCGACGAAGTCGCGACCGGACAGCGCCTGCAGCGTGCAATGGAGAATACACAGCTCTTCCCGAACATGGTGATCCAGATGGTCGCGGTCGGCGAGGAAGCCGGTGCGCTCGACCAGATGTCGGCGAAGGTGGCGGAATTCTACGAGGCCGAGGTCGACAACGCGGTCGACAGCATGTCGAGCCTGCTCGAGCCGCTGATCATGGCGATTCTCGGCGTGCTGGTCGGTGGTCTCGTGATCGCGATGTACCTGCCGATCTTCAAACTCGGCGCGGTGGTGTGATCGCAGCACTCTTCGTTCTGGGGCTGCTCATCGGCAGCTTCCTGAACGTGGTCGTCTACCGCACGCCGATCATCCTCGATCGGCAGTGGCGACGGCAGTGCGACGAACTCGCGGGCCGGGAAACGCCCGAGGCGCCGCGCTTCAACATCGTGGTGCCGCGCTCGGCCTGCCCCGCGTGCAAGGCGCCGATCAAGGCAATCCACAATGTGCCGGTGCTGAGCTGGCTGGCGCTGCGCGGCCAGTGCGCAAGCTGCAAGGCGAAGATCAGCGCGCGCTATCCACTCGTCGAACTGCTGACCGGCCTCCTTTCGGCCGCGGTGGCCTGGAAGTTCGGCTACACCCCGCAGATGGGTGCGGCATTGGTGCTTACCTGGTTCCTGGTCGCGCTCACGTTCATCGACTTCGATACGCAACTGCTGCCCGATGCGCTGACGCTGCCGCTCCTGTGGCTCGGGCTCGCCGCGAGCGTACTGGGCTTTGCGCCCATCGAGCCGCGCAGTGCGATCATCGGTGCGCTCGCCGGCTATCTCTCCCTCTGGTCCGTGTATCACCTGTTCAAGGTGGCGACCGGCAAGGAAGGCATGGGCTACGGTGACTTCAAGCTGCTCGCCGCATTGGGCGCCTGGCTCGGCTGGCAGATGCTGCTGCCGATCATCCTGCTCTCTGCCGCAGTCGGCGCGATCACCGGCATCGCACTGATCGTCGCGCGTGGTCGCGACCGCAACATCCCGATTCCGTTTGGCCCGTTTCTCGCTGCGGCCGGCTGGATCGCGCTGATGTGGGGTAACGGGATTGTGACGGGGTACCTTGGAATGTTCACCTCTTGAACCTCCGCAGTACAATCGACGCAAGAGGTACATATGTCCCGTCAGTTTGATGTCGTGGTGGAACGAGACTCGGAAGGTTACTTCGTGGCCTCCGTCCCTGCGTTGCCGGGCTGCCACACGCAAGCCAGGTCACTGGACGAGTTAACCGAGCGCATTCGAGAGGCCATCGAACTCTGCCTCGAGATCGAAGGTAGCGACGTGCCCAGCCTTGATTTCGTGGGAGTACAGCGGGTTACGGTCAATGCATGACGAGCTTCCCTGCGCTCACTGGAAAGGAACTCGTCGCAGCGCTGCGTACTGACGGATTCCAGCTCCTGCGAATCAAGAGCAGTCACCATTTCATGCGGCATGCGGACAGACGCGCGACAGTCGTTCCGGTCCACGCTGGTGAAACAATCGGACCCGGGCTTCTTTCGCGGATTCTGCGCGACATCAAGATGTCCCGGAAGCAGTTGCAGAAACTGCTTTGACTCGCCTTGGCACTCTCTCGCCGCGGCCGGCCGTGGAGCCATCACAAACTGGGCCGTGAGCCCGACCATCCTGCGCAGCGGCGGCTATCGGTTTCATTTCTGGCGCACAATGCAAGTCTCGATGAGCGCCAGATCAGGGCAGTTCGGAATCTGGTCGAGGAGCAAGCTGATGAATTCCGCAGCGCATGGAGAGCCCATTTCAGTGGCTGAGATCACCAACATCTCACCTCACGGCATCTGGCTGCTGCTGGGCGACGAAGAATTGCTGATGGATTTTGAGCACTTTCCATGGTTTCGTTCTGCGACCATCGCACAATTGACGCGCGTCGAGCGGCCCTCACCAGATCATTTGTACTGGCCCGAACTGGATATTGACGTTGCCGTCGAATCAATCCGGCAGCCGGACGCCTTCCCGCTCGTGTCGCGATCTGGCCTGCGCTGATCGTCCTGCGCGGGCGCGATCGCATCGTCCCGATGCCCGTTTCAACAGCCGGGCTTGCCCAGGCGGTGGTTTGCGTACATCCAGGGAGAGGGCAATAATGTCCCGCATGCGCACCTTTACAGCAGTCGTTGAGCGATGTCCCGAAACAGGCATGTATGTCGGCTACGTTCCGGGAATGGTTGGTGCGCATTCACAGGCCGAGTCCCTGGATGAGCTCAACGTAAACCTGAAGGAAGTCCTCGAGATGCTCTTGGAAGATGGCGAGCCGCGGTTTGATGCGGAGTTCGTCGGCGTCCAGACCGTCGCCGTCGCGTAATGCATGGGCCGCGTTCCACCGCTCAAGCCCGATGAAATTGTTGCGATTCTTGGTCGACTGGGATTCTTCGAAGTGCGCCAGCGCGGTTCACACAAGCAGTTTCGCAATAGCGATGGGCGTGGCACGACCGTGCCCTACCACCGAGGCCGCGATGTATCCCCCGTGCTGGTGCGAAGGATCGCGTCGGACATCGACATGGACGTCGACGAGTTTCTGCGCAAGCGATGACGCGTGACGTAGCGATGACGCCCTGCACGGAAGCGCGTCGGTGACGCCCGTGTTCCGCGTCGGCCTCACCGGCGGCATCGCGAGCGGCAAGAGCACCGTCGCAAACCTCTTTGCCGCCCTCGGCGTGCCGGTCATCGACTCCGACGTCATCGCCCGCGACGTGGTTGCGCCCGGCTCGGCGCTCCTCGAAAGGATTCGCGCGGAGTTCGGCGGCGGGGTCCTGGCGCCCGATGGTTCGCTCGATCGCAAGGCGCTGCGTGCACGGGTCTTCGGCGAGACCGCCGATTCGACCGCGGCACGGCGCCGGCTCGAGGCGCTGACTCACCCGGCCATCCGTGCCGAAATGGACGCACGCTCGGCGAAGGCCGGCGGGCCCTACCAGATCCTCGCGATTCCGCTCCTGGTCGAGGGCGGCGCGCGCGGACGCGTCGATCGGGTACTGGTCGTCGATGCCGATGAGGCCACGCAGATTCGCCGGCTGCAGGCACGCGACGGCTCGACCCTGGCCGAGGCGCGTGCGATCCTTGCCGCGCAAACCGATCGCGCCAGGCGCCGTGCGGCCGCCGACGACATCATCACGAACAATGGTGACCTTGCCGCGCTGGCCGCGCAGGTCGAGGGCCTGCACGCGGCCTATCTCGCCGCCGCAGGCGTTTACGGGAGTGGAGGCTGTCGCGCACAATAGGCGGATGTCCGAGGAACTGGCGCAGGCGGATCTCCCCGTGGCCGAAGAGGCCGAACTCGTGTTCGAGCAGCCGCTCAACGAGCGCATGCGCACGTTCCTGCGCATCGATTTCCTTTACAGCCAGGCCACCTATCACAACGACCGGGCCAGCGAGTGGGGCAGCCGCGCCGCCATCGCGAGCCTGATCGATATCCTCGCGATCACGACCCGCGGCGACGCCCGCGCCGATGCGCTGAAGGAGCTCGAGCGTCAGCTCTCGCTGCTGAACGAGTTCCAGGCGAAGCCGAGCGTCGATACTTCGCGCTTGCGCGCGGTGATGTCGAACCTGATGCGCCTGCGCACCGAACTGCTGGCTGCCGGCTCTGCTTACCTGCAGCCGATCAAGGAGTCCGAATTCCTCGCGGCGGTGAAGCACCGCAGCGCCATTCCAGGTGGCACCTGCGAGTTCGATCTGCCCGACTACTTCTACTGGCTGCAGCAACCGACGGCAGCACGCACACAGGCCTTCAACGAATGGCTCACGCTGCTGCGGCCGCTGTGCGATTCGATCGCGGAGCTGCTGTGGCTCACGCGGCAGAACGGCCGACCAAGGGAAGAAGTGGCGAAGGGCGGCGCGTTCCATATCACTTTCGACCGCGAGTCCCCGGTGCAGCTGCTGCGCATCGGCGTGCCGCAGTCGCTCGGGCTCTATCCGGAAATCAGCGGCAGCCACTATCGTTCGAGTGTGCGCTTCCTCGCCTGGAACGGTCTCGGCAATCGACCCACGCAGGCGAGCGCGGATGTGCCCTTCACGTTGAGCTGCTGCAGTTGAAGGTCCCCTGCCCCACCTGCAAGCGTGACATTGAATGGTCCGAGGCGTCGCCGTTCCGGCCGTTCTGCAGCGAGCGCTGCCGCCTCATCGATCTCGGCGCGTGGCTTTCGGAAGAGCACGCGATCCCCGGCGAGCCGGCCGAACCACAGGCGGATGACACTCCGGTGCTCGGCCGCCGCGTTCCCTCTTCATCCGCCTGATCCTTCGGTCGCGGGCCCTGCTTGGTGTGCAACAGTCCTTCGAGGCTGAGCACACGGAGCGGCTGTTGATCCGGCGCAGATGATACGCGTCACGGCGCCGGGGAGGCGGTCGGCACGGTAGCGGCAGGCGCCGGCATGCCGAGCGCCTTCGCTGCAAACGCCCACTGATCCGCGAAATCCTCGATCTGCATCCACACCGGCTTGCCGGCGCCGTGGCCGGCACGTGTCTCGATGCGGATCAGCACCGGATTCGCGCAGCCCTGTGCCGTCTGCAGCGCCGCCGCGAACTTGTAGCTGTGCCACGGCACCACCCGATCATCCCGATCGGCGGTCGTCACAAGTGTCGGTGGATAGCACACGCCTTTCTTCACGTTGTGCACCGGTGAGTACGCGTAGAGCGCCTTGAACTCGTCGGGCTGATCGCTCAGGCCGAAGTCGCCCGACCACTGGCGGGCGTTGGCGCTTGCGAGCTGGTAGCGCAGCATGTCGAGCACACCGACTCCCGGCAGCGCCGCGCCGAAGAGCTCCGGTCGCTGCACCATCACCGCACCGACGAGCAGGCCCCCGTTGCTGCGCCCGCTGATCACGAGGCGCGACGGCTGCGTGTACTGCTCGCGGATCAGAAATTCGGCGGCCGCAATGAAGTCGTCGAATACGTTCTGCTTGTGTGTGAGTGTGCCCGCATCGTGCCAGGCTTCGCCATATTCACCTCCGCCGCGCAGGTTTGCTTCGGCGTAGACGCCGCCCATCTCGAGCCAGGCAAGCACGGTCGGCCGGAAGGTCGGCGTCAACGAAATATTGAAGCCTCCGTAGCCGTAGAGCAGCACCGGCTGATTGCCGTCGCGCGGCATGTCGCGGCGATGCGTGATGGACATCGGCACCTTCGTGCCGTCCTTGCTCGCATAGAACACCTGCCGGGTCACGTAGACCGAAGTGTCCGCATCGATCCTGGGCGTGCGGAACGCGCTCACCGTATTCGTTGTCGCGTCGAGGCGCAGGATGCGGGTCGGCGCGAGATAGTCCGAGAACGAGAAGAACGCTTCCGCCTCGTCGCTCCTCGCCTCGAAGTTGCCCGCCGAACCTGATCCGGGCAGATGCACATCGCCCACTGGCCTGCCATCGCGCTCGAAGAGCCTCACGACATTGCGCGCATCCTGCACGTAGCTCACGAGCACCCGGCCGCCGGCGATGTCGGCCGATTCAATTGCGGCAGCCGCCTCGGGCACGATCGTACGCGCGCTCGCCGCGCTCGGTGCCGCGCGATCCACCGCAATCACGCGCCAATTCGGCGCACCGGAAGTGGTCGTGAAATAGAGAGTGTCCGCATCATTGCCAAGGTAGACGTAGTTTGCGTCGAATCCGGTGAACAGCTTCGTGATGCGCCCGTCGGGTTTCGAGAGGTCTTTCAATACAACGCCATCGCGGCGCGTGTCCTCGTAGATCGATATCACGAGCAGCTTGCCGTCGTCGGTGATATCGGCCGACGGCGCGCGGGTCGGATGGTCGGTGACCGCGTAGACGAGTGCGTCGCGTTCCTGCGGCTCGCCGAGCCGATGGAAGTAGACGGCAGGACGGCCGGTGTCGTCCCCATGACCGTCGGCGCGGGCAGGGTAGCGGCTGTAATAGACGCCGGACCCGTCTGCCGCCCAGCTCACCTGCCAGAATTTCACGCGCCGCAGCTCGTCGGGCAGATCGGCGCCGTCGTCGACGCGGCGAAAGCGCCAGATTTCCCAGTCGGTGCCACCGTCGGAGAGCGCGTAGGCGAGCAGCTTGCCATCGGGGCCCGGCTCGAAGCGCGCGAGCGCGATCGTCGCGTCCTTGCTCGCGGAGTTCGGGTCAAAGAGCACGCGGCCGGGGGAATCGACCGAGTCGCTGACCTGGAGCACGCTCTGGTCCTGCGTCCCGTCGTTGCGCGTGAAAAAGTAACGCCCACCGGCCAGCTTCGGCACGCCGAAGCGCTCGTAGTTCCACAGCTTCGCAAGCCGCTCCCTGATCCAGGCGCGCTGCGGAATCGCCTCAAGCCAGGGTTGCGCAAGCGCGTTCTCTGCCTGCACCCACTTCCTTGTGGCAGGCGCATCGAGTGACTCGAAGCCCCGATAGGGGTCGGCGACTTTCGTGCCGAAATAGTGGTCGATCACTGTACTGCGCGGCGCAGCGGGATAGCGGAGTTTCACGGCAGCAACGGCTCCCACGGCGAGGGCTATGGCGCACGCGGCAAGGGTGAGCATCGCGCCGCGCGAACGCGCCGATTGGCTGCGGGTCATGTACTTCCCTACACTCGAAGATTGCCGATGCGGCAGTCTAACAAACGGACCAACCCGATGACCGCACCCCACTCCGCTCGCTTCGTCGTGTGGCTCCTGTGGCTCGTCGCCGCGCCGGCCATGGCGGCCGATCTCACCATTGCACGGCTTTTCGCCGCGCCAGACTTGTCGGGGCCCACGCTTCGCAGCGCGGTGTTCTCGCCTGATGGTCGCCACATCACATACCTGCGCGCGAAGGACAGTGCAAAGGACGTGTATGACCTGTGGACCTTCGACATTGCCACGAAGCACCACGCCCTGCTCGTCGATTCAGCGCACCTCGTGACCCCCGGCAGCACCCTGTCGGCCGAAGAGGAAGCGCGCCGCGAACGCCAGCGCACGTCTTCCCTCGGCGGCATTCTCGAGTACGACCTCTCGGCCGATGGCCGGCGCATTCTCGTGCCGCTCGGCGGTGACCTGTACACCTACGATCTCGACGCCTCGCCCGGGCGCGCCGTGCGGCGCCTCACCGACACGCCTGCCTCCGAAACCGACGCGAAGTTCTCGCCGGGCGGCCGCTACGTCAGCTTCATCCGCGACGCGAATCTCCACGCGATCGAGCTTTCGAGCGGGCGCGAAATCGCGATCACGCAGGGGGGCGGCGGGCCCGTCTCGTACGGTGTCGCGGAATTCATCGCGCAGGAGGAGATGAGCCGCAACACCGGCAATTGGTGGTCACCTGACGAGCGGTACATCGCGTTCACGCGCGTCGACGAGTCTGCGGTCGCCGAAATCGAGCGCTTCGAAGTCTATGCCGACAGCCTCAAAGTCGTGAAGCAGCGCTACCCTGCGACGGGCGCGCGCAACGCCGACGTGCAGCTCTTCGTCACACGCATAGGCAAGGGGCCCGCAGTACGGGTTGATCTCGGTGCGAACGCCGACATCTACCTCGCCCGCGTCCAGTGGTTGCCTGACAGCAGAGCCATCGCGGTGCAGCGCCAGAGTCGCGACCAGAAGACGCTCACCCTGCTGAAGGCGGACGCGGCGAGCGGCGCCACACGCAAACTGCTCGAGGAGCACTCGGACACCTGGGTCGACGTCTGCGATGAGCTCACTTTCGTTTCGGATCGCGGTGACTTCCTGTGGGGATCGAGCCGCTCCGGCTTCAATCACCTGTATCTGCATGACGCGGATGGCCAGTTGCAGCACGCCGTGACAAGCGGCGAGTGGATGGTCGCAGGTGAGGACCGCGGCGATGCGATGCGTGCGATCCGTGGCATCGACCGCCGACGGGGCCTCGTCTGGTTCATGGCGAACGCGGCCTCCCCGCTCGAAAGGCAGCTCTACGTCACGTCCTTTCGCAAGCGGGAGGCGCCACGCCGCATTTCGCGCGAGACGGGCTGGCACACGGTACGCATGTCGCCCGACGCGCGCTACTACCTCGACACTTTCTCCGACAGCGAGCACCCGCCCTCGGTCAAATTGCACAACGCCGACGGCAGCACGCGTGCCACGCTGGTCGCCAATACCCTCGACGCCTCGCACCCGTATGCGCCGTATCTCGCCTCGCAGCAGAAGTCGCAATTCGGCACTTTGCGGGCGCGTGACGGCCAGACGCTTTACTACCAGCTGACTCCTGCGAAAGACATGCAGCCGGGCCGACGCTATCCGGTCATCGTCGACGTGTACGGAGGACCGGGCGTACTCGGGCGCGTGCGCAATGCCTGGGGCAACCTCTTCCGCCAGTTCCTCGCGCAGTCAGGTTACGTGGTGTTCACGCTCGACAATCGTGGCACAGCCTTTCGCGGCGTGCAGTTCGCCAGCGCGACCTTTCATCGGCTCGGCACGGTCGAGGTCGAAGACCAGGTGACGGGCGTCGAATTCCTTCGCTCGCTGCCCTACCTCGACCCGGCGCGCATCGGCGTCTGGGGCTGGAGTTACGGCGGCTACATGGCGCTGATGTCGATGATGCAGGCGCCTGATTACTTCGCGGTTGGGGTGGCCGGCGCACCAGTCACCGACTTTCGCCTCTACGACACGAACTACACCGAGCGCTACATGGGCACGCCCGCGGAGAACCGCGCGGGCTACGAGGCTTCGAGCGTGATGACGCACGCTGCGGGCCTCAGAGGACCGCTCCTCATCATGCACGGCATGGCCGACGACAACGTTCTTTTCACCAACAGCACCGCGCTCTTCAAGCGCCTGCAGGACCTCGACAGGCCCTTTGAGGTGATGCCCTATCCGGGAGGCAAGCACGGCCTCTTGAGGCACGCGGACATGGGCCCACACGCCTATATGACGGTGAAGCGCTTTTTCGACGAGAACCTGTGAGGGCGGTGGGCTGAGCGGCAGCGCGCTTCTGGCCCGTCGCCCTATGGCAACTTCAGCTTCCCCGGCCCCATCGGCGGGAG
>Ga0073904_10004757_pt1 | contig 10055 bp, 9 predicted proteins | sample KloWWTrecipitate_FD_66668 | JGI IMG/M metagenome (GOLD analysis project Ga0073904, IMG submission 66668) | Active sludge microbial communities from Klosterneuburg, Austria, studying microevolution and ecology of nitrifiers - Klosterneuburg... | ecosystem: Engineered > WWTP > Aerobic digester >... | reverse complement strand
TGGACCGCCTGGCCGAGGAAATGGATATCACCATGGCCCGGATGCAGGAAGCGGACGAAGCCGCCAACGTCTATGGCGGATGCGGCCCGCGTCTGAACGAGCCGAAGGATCCCTCCGAATGGCTCGGCAAGGAAGGCGGCCCGCATGCCAAGCTCGAAAACGAGAAAGAGCAGGGCGTGACGATCAGCTACGATGAGCTGATCAAGCAGTGGGCGGCAAACTAAGGGTTCGTCCCATGTGCGGCTGATATCCGCACTCCAGCCGGGGCCAAAGCGGCCCCGGCTTCCGCCGCATAATCGGGCGGCAAGACCAACAAGACACGACCAAGGGGAGGGACATATGGCGCTTGAGCTTCAGGCCGTCACAAAGACTGTCGGGCAAATAACTCACATCAAGGAAACGTCCCTGGTGTTGGAGCCCGGCCGGTTCAACGTACTCTTGGGTGAAACCGGGTCGGGCAAATCGTCGCTGATCAAACTGATGGCCGGACTGGACCGGCTGGCATCAGGCAAGATCTTGATGAACGGTCAGGATGTGACGGGCATGTCGCCGCAAAAGCGCAATATCAGCCTCGTCCACCAGTTCTTCGTGAACTACCCCCACATGACGGTTTTCGACAATATTGCCTCGCCGCTGCGCGTCGCAGGCATGGCAAAGTCCGAAATTCAGGGCCGGGTGGAGGCTGCGGCGGATGTCTTGCGCCTGCGTCCGATGCTGCACCGGCGCCCGCATGAACTGTCAGGCGGCCAGCAGCAGCGCACCGCACTGGCACGCGCCATCGCCAAGGAATCCACAGCCGTCTTTCTGGACGAGCCGCTGGCGAACCTTGACTACAAACTGCGCGAGGAATTGCGCGACCAGCTGCCTGATCTTTTTGCCGGGCGCGGCGCGGTTGTCGTCTATGCCACGTCAGAGCCTGCCGAGGCTTTGATGCTGGGCGGCAAGGCCGCCTTGATGAACGATGGCCGCGTGACACAGTTCGGCCCGACCGCCGAAATCTACCGCCGACCCAATACGCTGACCTCGGCGCGGGTCTTTTCCGATCCGCCGATCAATTCGGCAGTGATCGTCAAGGAGGGTACCACCGCGCGCCTGGCCGCAGGGGCCAGCTGGACCCTGAAGGGACCAGCGGCCGGTCTGCGCGACGGTTCTTATACGGTCGCAATCCGCCCCAACTATGTCAGCCCGCGCACCGAGGGCGCCGACCGGGTGGCACTGAGCGGGCAGGTTCTGGTGACCGAGCTTTCAGGCTCCGAAAGCTCGGCCCATTTTCGCATGGGGCAGGATACCTGGGTATCGCTGGCATCCGGCGTCCATCCTTATTCTATCGGGTCCGACTACAAGTTCTATATGGACCCCGCCCATTGCTTTTATTTCGCGCCCGACGGCGCGCTTGTGGCCTGAAAGGACTGCCAGATGGCCAAGATCACGCTCGACAAGCTGCGGCATTCCTATTCTGCCAGCCCCAAGGGGCCGGACGACTATGCGCTGAAGGAACTGAACCTCGACTGGCAGGATGGCGGGGCCTATGCGCTTCTCGGCCCGTCGGGCTGCGGGAAATCCACGCTCCTCAATATCATCTCGGGGCTTCTGGTCCCGTCGGAGGGGCGCATCCTTTTCAACGGGCAGGATGTGACGCAATCGCCGCCCGACCGGCGTAACATTGCGCAGGTGTTCCAGTTCCCGGTCATCTACGACACGATGACCGTCTTCGACAATCTTGCCTTCCCGCTGCGCAATCGCGGCGTGGACGAAGGCAAGGTCAAGACCCGTGTCGAGGAAATCGCGGCGATGCTGGAAGTTACCGACATGCTGAAGACCCGTGCCGCCGGTCTGTCGCCCGACAACAAGCAGAAGATCTCCATGGGGCGCGGGCTGGTGCGCGAAGATGTGAATGTTGTGATGTTCGACGAGCCGCTGACGGTGATCGACCCGCATCTGAAATGGAAGCTCCGCTCCAAGCTGAAGGAACTGCATCAGCGGGTCCGGGCCACGATGATCTATGTCACCCACGACCAAACCGAAGCCCTGACCTTCGCCGATCAGGTCGTGGTGATGCAAGACGGGCAGGTGGTGCAAAGCGGAACGCCGGTCGAGCTTTTCGACCGACCCCAGCATACGTTCGTCGGCCATTTCATCGGCTCGCCGGGCATGAATGTCTTGCCATGCGAGGTGAAAAATGGTCGCGCGTCCATCGGCGGGCATGATGTGGATCTTGAGGGGGTTGTGTCAGCAGGCAGTGGCGTGACCGAAATCGGCATTCGGCCCGAATATGTCACCCTGTCGGAAAGCGGCCTGCCGGCCACCGTCCGCAAGGTTTCCGACCTTGGCCGTCATTCGGTGGTCGAGGCGATGCTGGGCGACCGGCGCGTCAATGCCATCGTCGAAGGGCCGGTTCCTGAACAGGGGGCGGGCGTGCATCTGACATTCCGCCCCGACCAGACCCGTCTTTACCGCGACGGCTGGATAGCCAGCGCAAAGGGGAGGGCCGCCTGATGCGGAAGGAAAATCAAAAGGCCTGGTTCTTCGTCCTGCCGGTTCTGATCCTGGTGGCGTTCAATGCCCTGATCCCGATGATGACGGTTGTGAACTATTCGGTGCAGGAAACCTTTGGCGACAACGTGTTCTTCTGGCACGGGCTGGGCTGGTTTCAGGATATCTTGCGCTCGGAACGATTCCACGCGTCGCTTGGACGGCAGGCGCTTTTCACCTTCCTTATCCTGATCATCGAAGTGCCCTTGGGTGTGATCATCGCGCTGTCCATGCCGCGCAAGGGCTTCTGGGTGCCGGTCTGTCTGGTGACGATGGCCCTGCCGATGCTGATCCCGTGGAACGTCGTGGGGGCAATGTGGAACATCTTCACGCTGCCCGATATCGGCCTTCTGGGCTATTTCCTGAACCATACGCTCGGCATCTCCTATGACATGACCCAAGATCCGATTGCGGCTTGGGTGACGATCATCACCATGGATGTCTGGCACTGGACCTCGCTCGTGGTGCTGTTGGCTTATGCCGGTCTGGTGTCGATCCCCGACGCCTACTACCAGGCCGCCAAGATCGATGGCGCGTCCAACTGGTCGGTCTTTCGCTACATCCAGCTGCCCAAGATGAAAGACGTGCTGACCATCGCCATCCTTCTGCGCTTCATGGACAGCTTCAACGTCTATACCGAACCGTTCGTGCTGACGGGGGGCGGGCCGGGCAATTCGACCACGCTTCTGTCGATTGATCTGGTGAAGATCGCGCTTGGCCAGTTCGACCTTGGCCCGGCGGCAGCGATGAGCCTGATCTACTTCGCCATTACGCTTTTCGCTTCGTGGCTCTTCTACACGCTCATGACGCGCAATGACGCGGAATAGGGGATAAAAATGCGCAAAAGATCCATCATTCCAATCCTCTATATCCTGTTTCTCATGCTGCCGATCTATTGGCTGGTGGCGATGAGCTTCAAGACAACGCAGGAAATTCTCGGGGGCTTCTCGCTGTTCCCGCAGACCTGGACGCTGGATAGCTACCGGACGATCTTCACCGATCCGACCTGGTACTGGGGCTACATCAACTCGATCGCCTACGTGACGATCAACACCGTGATTTCCGTCACCGTGGCACTGCCCGCCGCCTATGCCTTTTCGCGCTACCGCTTTCTGGGCGACAAGCAACTGTTCTTCTGGCTTCTGACCAATCGCATGGCTCCTGCCGCCGTCTTTGCGCTGCCGTTCTTCCAGCTCTATTCGGCGGTCGGGCTTTTCGACACCTATTGGGCGGTTGCACTGGCGCACTGCCTGTTCAACATCCCGCTGGCTGTGTGGATCCTCGAAGGGTTCATGGGGGGCGTGCCAAAAGAACTGGACGAAACGGCCTTTGTCGACGGCTATTCCTTCCCGCGCTTCTTTGCGACTGTCTTCTTGCCGACGATCAAGGCGGGTGTGGGGGTCGCGGCGTTCTTCTGCTTCATGTTCAGCTGGGTGGAACTCCTTCTGGCCAAGACGCTGACCGCCGTCTACGCCAAACCCATTGCGGCAACGATGACCAAGACCGCCTCTTCGGCGGGGTATGAGTTGGGCCTTCTGGCCGCCGCGGGGACACTAACCATCATCCCCGGTGCCGTCGTCATCTGGTTTGTCCGCAACTACATTGCCAAGGGCTTCGCCCTGGGGAGGGTGTGATGAAACATCTGTCGCGCATCACGGGCCTCGCCCTGGCACTGATGCCCGCCATGGCCACTGCGCAGACGCAGGGCTGGGGTGACATGGGCAACAAGACCGACGAGGGCTTTTCCTGGACGGCCCCGCTCTGGCCGTCGTTCTGGATGGCCTGGACCCCCGCAACTCTGGCCGTCTTCATTGGCATATTCTCGGCAATGGGGGTGCTGACCGTGCTTGAAATCCGCCGTCCGGGCGGGAATGCGCGGCTTGGCGCGCTTGGGCTTGTCACCACGCGCGGCGACCGGCTGTTCATCTCGCTTCTGGGAACCAGCTACATCTTCATGGCGTGGCTTGGGCTGATCGGCATGCCGCTCTGGTGGCCGCTGGCGTTGTCGATCGGCTGGGCCGTCTTCTGTTTCGCCCGCGTCTGACAATTGCTTTGAAGCAAAGTGTGAACCTCTGCTAGGATCGTGCGAGGATATCGTGCCAACCCGAAGATCGACGGAAGACATGCGACCGCGCAAGAACTACGAAATGCTTACCGAGGTGGAGCTGGAATTCATGTCCCGGCTGTGGGATCTGGGTGAGGGGACGGTGCGCGATGTCCTTGACACCCTGTCAGAGGGACGCAGGCTCGCCTATACATCTGCCGCGACGATCTTGCGGATTCTCGAACAAAAACAATTCGTGACCAGCACGAAACAGGGCAAGACCTTCACTTACAGACCGGCGCTGAGCAAAGATTCCTACCAGTCGCGCAGCCTGAGAAATCTATCCGAGAAGCTTTTTGACAATACGCCGGTGTCGCTTGTCGCGCGTCTTGTCGACGACAACGACTTGTCAGAAGAGGCGCTGGACGAGATTCGGGCGCTGCTGGATAGGAGGCTCAGGAATGATAAGTCTTAGCGCTCTCGTCGATATCTATCTGGATGTGAACATCCTTCTGGCCTTTGCCTGTGCCCTGTGGGCGCTGACCGTCTGGGGCCTGCGGGTCTTGGGGTTGGGGCATGCCTATACCGCGCAGCTGAAGACCTTGCGGCTGGTGTTTCTGACCATTGTCCTGTCGCCTTTGGTGGTCGCGGGGCTGATGGTTGTGGCCGAACGCGGCGGCGTCACGGCGGGCAACCCGCTCAACCTGTCCGATTTCATCGTCGCCCAATATCTTCAGGGTCGGTTCGAAATGGATCCGATGCGGCTTCAGTTCCTTCTGGGGGCGCGGCGCCAGCTTGCCAGCGGCGGCAACGATCTGGGAACGGCCATCACCGTCCTCACATGGCTGTTCGTCTTTGGCTTCACGTTCTTTACCGTCCGTCTGCTGGCAAGCATGATGAAGCTGCGCCGGGTGCTGGACGAGTCCTTCGCATGGCGTCGTTTCGGGCAACTGGACCTGCGTCTGTCAGACACGACCGCCGTGCCCTTCTCAACCCGCAGCCTGCGCCGCCGGATCGTGGTGCTACCATCCACGATGCTGGCAGAGCCCGACGATCTGAAGATCGCGCTTGGGCATGAGCTTCAGCATCTGCGCCAGCGCGATGTCGATTGGGAAATTGGCATGGAGGTTTTGCGACCGTTCTTCTTCTGGAACCCCGCCTTCTACATCTGGCGCCGTCAGGTAGAAGCGCTGCGCGAACTCAGCTGCGACCGGCAGGTGCTGGAGCGAAAGGGCTATGACGTGGCCGCCTATTGCCAGTGCCTGCTGCGGGTCTGCCACAACAGCCTCAAACGCAAGCGGTTGTTTGCGGTCTCTACGCCGATCGTGGCGCTTGTGCAGACAGAAAACCGTCTGTTCGGACATCGTTCGGCGCATGTGCTGCGGCAACGAATGGTTGCGCTTATTGATGGCAAGGCGGAACGCCATCCCCGTGCGCTGACCGCTTTGATGCTTGCGCCGCTTGTGGGGCTGACCTTCCTTGCCGCCCTGTCGATTCAGCGCCCCGGCGACTGGAGTCAGGACAGGCTGATGTTGTCGACGATCATCAATCTTGAGCGTCTTGCCCATATGAATGCCGCATCGACGCTAACGCAGCCGGACTACTGAACCCTTGGCGAGTCGTGGGCGAAACCTGCCCGATTCTGCCAATTTACGAGTGACGGCAGGCCAACGGACTGGCCACTTTGCGCTCACACTTGCTCAAAAGATATTCATTTACTGAGTGTTAGCGCCCGCATTCGGATTGCTGGGAAAATATTATTCTCTAGAAGCAAAATATCACTAGGCAGAACCACTACTCTGCGACAGTTTGACGTAGCGCAATCCGGAGCGGGGGAAAACCGGGTGCCATGGGTCAGATTCCTATTCTCCCCCAAATGAAGGGTCGGACGAGGCGCGAGCGCCAGCTGACACACAGAAGGGAAGGTCCGGCGGCCAACGCCGGTGCCGGCTGACGTGGGGCGCAGAGCGCGCCGACTGCGGACAACAGTGGAGGGAACGATAATGTCAAACGAAAAGGGCTCGGGCGAACTCGTCCGCGCTTTGGATTGGAAAGGGGCCTTCTGGGTCGCGGCCGGTGTGCCGCCGCTTGTCCTTTTCTCCATCGGCGGAATTGCGGGTGTTGCGGGCCAGGCGGCTTTCGTCGTCTGGATCTTGTCGATGATCATGGGCTTTTCACAAAGCTTCACCTACGCCGAGATGGCGGGGATGTTCGGAAACAAGTCCGGGGGCACCTCGGTTTATGGCGCGACAGCCTGGCTGCGCTATTCCAAGCTGATCGCGCCCCTGTCGGTCTGGTGCAACTGGTTCGCCTGGTCGCCGGTGCTGTCCTTGGGCTGCGCGATTGCGGCGGGTTATATCCTGAACGCCTTGTTCCCGATCCCGTTGGAAACTGCACCGCAGGTCGTGGAGTGGGTTTCGGCGCATCTGGCCGACTATACTGCGACCACGCAATCGGTGGTGGACTACATCGCCGCCAATGCGGGCACCACGCCCGAAGCTGCCATTCAAGCCGTGGCTTCGGCGGATGGCGTCGCCGCGATGACCCCGGCGTTCCGGGTTTGGGAGGCCTATGCGCTGAACGTTCCGGGTCTTGGCACCTTGCATTTCAACTCGACCTTCGTGATTGGCGTTGTGCTGATGCTGATCATGCTGGCAATTCAGCATCGCGGCATTGCAGCCACCGCTTCGGCTCAAAAGGTGCTTGCGGTGGTGGTGTTGGTGCCGTTGCTGCTGGTCGGTCTGATCCCGATCATCACGGGAGACATCAACACGATGAACGTCACCGGCATCGTTCCGCCCACCGGCGCCTATTCGGGCGTCAATGGTGAGTGGAACATTGGCGGCTGGACGCTGTTTCTGGGCGGCATGTATATCGCCGCATGGTCGACCTACGGCTTTGAGACAGCCGTGTGCTACACGGCCGAGCTGAAAGACCCCAAGCGCGATACGTTCCGGGCGATTTTCTATTCGGGTCTGCTCTGCATCGTGTTTTTCTTCCTGATCCCGTTCTCGTTCCAGGGCGTGTACGGATTGGGCGGCATGCTCGAAACCGGAATTGTGGACGGCACCGGCATTGCAGCGGCTTTGGGCGCAATGGTGGGGTCCAACCCGATCTTCATCCAGATCTTCGTGATCTTGATGATTTTGGCGCTGTTTTTGGCGATCATGACGGCGATGGCGGGATCGTCGCGCACGCTTTATCAAGGGTCGCGCGACGGTTGGCTACCAAAGTACCTGGTTAAGACCAACAGCCACGGCGCCCCGGTTGGCGCGATGTGGACGGACTTCGGCTTCAATGTGATCCTGCTTGCCCTGGCCTCTGACGTTGGTGGTTATTTCTACGTTCTGGCCATCTCCAACGTCGGCTACATCTTGTTCAACTTCCTCAACCTGAATGCCGGTTGGATCCACCGCATCGATTCAGGTCATATCGAACGCCCCTGGAAGGCGCCGAACTGGCTGATCGGCTTCAATACGGTTCTGGCGTTCGTAAACGCGCTCTTCCTTGGGGCGGGGGCGAAGGTGTGGGGCTATGAGAATGCGCTCTGGTCGGGTCTGATTTTTGCCTCGTTCATCCTGCCGGTGTTCTGGTTCCGCCACTATATGCAAGACGGCGGCCATTTCCCGAAAGAGGCGATGGAGGATCTGGGTCTGTCAGATCATGGTGATCTGGGACCGCGGAAGGCCGGAATGCTACCCTATCTGACGCTGGTAGCGGGGGCCGCGGTCGTGATCTGGGCCAACTGGTTCTTCACTCTGCCGAGCTGAGGGATTTCTCAACCGGAGAAGGGCGGCTTCGGCCGCCCTTTTTGTCTGAATGGTCAAGATAAAGGTATATATTTAGTTCCCTCACAGGAAAAAATGTTGCACAAGGATATTGATTTCTGAACGCGATCCGCACAAACTGCGGTCAACAAAACAATAGACAGGGAGACTGCTATGACCAATTCCTGGAGATTCTCCACTCTCATCGACCGTCACCGTGCGTTGGGATCGAACCTCGAGGACTGGAGCGGTATGGGTACCGCCTGGTCCTACTCCAAGGGTGACCCCGATGAAGAATACATGGCGATCCGCACCAAGGCGGGATTGATGGATGTGTCGGGCCTGAAGAAGGTCCACATCACTGGCTCCGCCGCCAGCCATGTGATCGAACGCGCCACCACGCGGAACATCGAAAAGCTGATGCCGGGCCGGTCTGTCTATGCAACCATGCTGAACGACGCGGGCAAGTTCATCGACGATTGCGTGATCTACCGGATGGGGCCGAACAGCTTCATGGTTGTCCATGGGTCCGGTCAGGCGCATGAGCAGCTGACCATGGCTGCCACCGGGCGCGATGTGTCGATCCGCTTCGACGACAACCTGCACGACCTGTCGCTTCAGGGCCCGCTTGCCGTCGATTATCTGGAAAAGCACATCCCGGGCGTTCGCCAGCTTGGCTATTTCAACCAGATGCAGACATCGCTTTTCGGCAAGCCGATCATGCTGAGCCGCACCGGCTACACGGGCGAGCGCGGCTATGAGATCTTCTGCCGAGGCCAGGATGCCGGCATGATCTGGGACCGGATCCTCGAAGAAGGCAAGTCGATGGGGATCATCCCCTGCCGGTTCACCACGCTCGATATGCTCAGGACGGAAAGCTATCTCCTGTTCTTCCCCTTCGACAATTCGGAGATGTATCCGTTCGAGAATGAAGGCCCCGGCGACACTCTGTGGGAGCTCGGGCTCGATTTCACCGTCTCGCCCGGCAAGGTCGGCTTCCGCGGCGCTGAGGAGCATTACCGGCTCAAGGGTCGCGAGCGGTTCAAAATCTGGGGCCTGAAGCTTGAAGGCAAGAACGTGCCCGGCAACGGCGCGCCGGTCTTCCGGGGCGGCAAGCAGGTCGGGCTGGTCACGCAGGCGATGTATTCGCCGCTGAACAAGTGGAATATCGCCATCGCCCGCCTGCCGGTCGACTGCGCCAACGAAGGCACCAAGCTGACGGTCAATTGCGCGACTCACGGCGAAATTGCCGCGACCACCCATTCGATGCCCTTCTTCGATGTGGAGAAGAAGCGTCGCACCGCCAAGGACTGAACAGCAGGCGCGCCGGGATACGCCCGGCGCGCATCACTTCGGGCAAAGAAGACCAAGATGAGCATTGTTGTCGAAGGCACGATTCCCAGCCGCCCGCGTTATGGCAAGCTGACCCTGCGCGAGGGATCGGGACATCTCATGGTAGCGGATGGCGAGGGCGCGGAAGCGATCCTTGAACTGGTGGCGAGGGCCGGGGGCGCTGCGCCCGGGGTGCTGGCCCACACCCATATCATCTACATGCCCGGACCGACCGGCACCGACATGAGCGCGCGCCTGCAAAGTCTGGGTGCCGACGCATTTTTCCGCGCCAACGATTATGCCACCGCCCAGCCGAGGCTGAAGAAGGTCTTCGCCGACGCTAAGATGGGCTTGCAAATCTACCTGACCGGCACCGAGGG
>Ga0073904_10004756_pt1 | contig 10056 bp, 8 predicted proteins | sample KloWWTrecipitate_FD_66668 | JGI IMG/M metagenome (GOLD analysis project Ga0073904, IMG submission 66668) | Active sludge microbial communities from Klosterneuburg, Austria, studying microevolution and ecology of nitrifiers - Klosterneuburg... | ecosystem: Engineered > WWTP > Aerobic digester >... | reverse complement strand
ATCAGCGGCGAAGCCTTGCGCGAGGGAGCCATCCGCCGAAGCATAGCGTGCGCCGTCGCTCATCCACGCCCCCGAAAAACGGCGGATGAACCTGCAAGTGAGCTCCCAGGCCCGCCGCCGGCGCCCTGCCGCGGCGCGAACGTCGAGCCAAGGGTGCGACACTGTTCCTGTTTGCCTTTGCGCGACGCGAGAGAGCGCGTCACTCGTCCACTTCGCCGCCCCGCAGGCCGTGTTTCCTCGCGAGATCGTGGAGGTGCTTGCGATCCATCTTCGCCTCGCGGGCGGCCGCGCTCACGTTCCCTTGGTGCCGGCCGAGGAGCCACCGCACGTACGCGCGCTCGAACTCCGCGTCGTGCTTCGCGCGAGTGTCGCGGTAGCTGCGCTCGGCGTCGAACTGGAGGGTGGCGGGGGCGCGCTCGCCCGAGGGGAGGGTCACGAAGCTTATCTCGTCGGACCCCGCGGCCTGCGCCATGTAGGCGGCGCGGTCGAGCACGTTGCGGAGCTCTCGGATGTTCCCCGGCCAGTCGTGGGCCTCGAGCGACGCGAGCGTCTCGGGGGAGACGCGTTGGCGGCCGCCGGCGGCCCGCAACATGTGGTGCACGAGCGCGGGGATGTCCTCGCGGCGCTCCCGCAGGGGGGGCACCGTCACGGGGACGACCGCGAGTCGAAAGTACAGATCTTCTCGGAACTTACCTGCCTGAACCTCACGTCGCAGATCACGCTTGGTGGCGGCGAGGATCCGCACGTTCGTGGGGAGCGTGCGGTTGCCACCCACGCGCCGGAACTCACGAGTCTCGAGCACGCGGAGGAGCTTCGGCTGCACGTCGAGCGGCAGCTCGCCGATCTCGTCGAGGAACACCGTGCCGCCGTCGGCCAGCTCGAAGGCGCCCTGTCGGGCGGCCACGGCGCCGGTGAAGGCCCCGCGCTCGTGACCAAAGAGCTCGCTCTCCAGGAGCGAGTAGGTCACGGCGCCGCAGTCGACCACGATGAAGGGCTTGTTGGCGCGGGGGCTCGCTTGCCACACGGCCCGCGCGAGGAGATCTTTGCCGGTGCCGGTCTCGCCCTCGAGCAGCACGGTGGCCTCGGTGGGCGCGATCCGCTCGAGGACGCCGAAAATCGTGCGCATGGCCAGGCTCTGGCCGAGGGCCTTCCCAAACTCGTGGCGCTCGCTGGGCAGGACCTCCACGCGGTGGGTGGACGGTCGGAACGCGACCTCGACCTCGCCGATCTTGAGCACCCCGCCGGGCGGCAGGGTGGCCTCGCGGACGCGTGTGCCGTCGATCCTGGTGCCGTTCGTCGACCCGAGATCGCGCACGTGGAGGCCGTCGGGGGAGCGAACCAGCTCGCAGTGGTGGCGCGACACCGTGTCGTCCGAGAGCACGAGATCGTTGTCCGGCGCCTTGCCGATCGTGAGCCGGCCGCCCACGGGGCGCAGGGTGCCCTTGTGGGCGCCCGAGAGCACGAACGCGCAGAGCCCCGCCGGCACGCCCCCTGCGCGCCCCGCGGCGCGGGTCTCGATCGGCACGGGGGCGCCCAAGGGCGCGCGCGGCGAACGCGAGGGCGGCGGAGCGGCCGCAGACGAAGGAGGCGGCGAGGCTGCCGAGGGCGGCGAGGCTGCCGAGGGCGGCGAGGGCGGCGAAGGGGGATCGGAGCTCATGGGCGCGGGGCAACCCCGACCACCCACCCGCGCCAACGCCGGCGCTAGCGCTCGTCGCGCAGATCGAGGGTCGCGGTTGCCCCTCCCAGAGTTACCCGCTTTCGCGCGGCAGAGCGACCTTCCTGCGTGTCGACCTCGACCTCGACGTCGTAGTCACCGTCCGGCAGGCGGACCTCCTGGAGTACGGTGTCCGGTGCGCCCTCGGGGAACGTGAGGGCGGCCTCCCGGAGCGGGTCGCCGTGGCTCGACCAGGCGATACGGACGGAGCGAGCGCCGCGCGCCTTCGGGCCGAGCAGCACGCGGAGCCGCTGATCGCGCGGCACCTTCGGCCCCGCGTAGGCCGCGAGCAGCGCCACGCCCGCCGCGGCGAAGAGGAGAGGGCGGCGCCCGATGCGGCCGACCGGCGGGCTCGCGGGCGCGTCAGGGGCGGGCGCGTCAGGGGCGAGCTCGCCGGCCCGCTCCTCGGTGGGGGCTGCGGGCGCCGCCCCGTCGTCAGGGGACACGGCTCTTCCGGATGCGCTTGACGAGACCACCGATCACCGCGTCGCTCAGGTCGAACTTGGGCATCTGCCCGCGGCCGTTGCGGATCGTCGCGGCCACATCCTCGTCCTTCACCCGCGCCTGCCAATCCGCCCGCGTGAGGTCAGGCGCCTTGACCATCGGCCCGGAAGGGCCGTCGCCGCGGCCCTCGGGCCCGTGGCACTGCGCGCACTGCGCGCCCCAGGTCAGGTCCGCCAGGTGCGACGCCTCGTCCTGCGCGGCGCGCGGCGCCGCGGCCTTCTGCCCGGGCTTGGGCGCGGCGCCCGACGGATCGTGGTCCGCGGGGGTCCACTCTGGGAGCCCGCTGGAGGAGGGGGCGCGGTCGCAGGCGGCGGCGGCGACCGCGACGAGCGCGGCGAACACGACGCGCGGGATCGTCGACGACGACGTGGCGATGCGAGGGGGGCGCACGCGCGTGAGGCTAGTGCCTCGCTTGTGGGACTTCAACCGGCGTCGACGGGGAGCGCCTGCCGCGCGACCCTCGATTCGATCGTTTGGCCTGTTCGACCGCGCCCGACGGCGCTAGGCTCAGCTAAGGCGTGGACTCGCTTCGAGCCGCGACCCGGAGGTGTTCCATGTACGCAAATTCCGCTGGCTCCTCGAGCCGCGTCGTGAAGGTGACCGTCCCCGCGCTCCGCGCGCGCAAGGGCGACGGCCCAAAAATCTCGATGGTGACCGCCTACGACTTCACGATGGCGACGCTCGTCGATGAGGCCGGGGTCGACATGGTGCTGGTCGGCGACTCCCTGGGCATGGTCGTCCAAGGGCTCTCGAACACGCTCCCCGTGAGCCTCGACGAGATGGCCTACCACTGCCGCGCGGTCTCGCGTGGGCTGCGCCGCGCGCACCTCGTGGGCGACTTGCCCTTCATGAGCTACCAAGTGTCGCCGTCGCAGGCCGTCGAGAGCGCGGGCAAGCTCATGAAAGACGGTATGTGCGAGAGCGTGAAGCTCGAGGGGGGCGAAGAGGTGGCCGAGCACGTGCGCCGCATCGTGCGCGCGGGCATCCCGGTCGTGGGCCACATCGGCCTTACGCCTCAGAGCGTCCACGCGCTCGGCGGCTTCAAGGTGCAGGGCCGAGCCGAGGGTGCCGCCGACAAGCTGCTCCGCGACGCCCGCGCGCTCGAGGAGGCGGGCGTGTTCGCGCTCGTGCTCGAGGCCATCCCGCCCGATCTTGCCGAGCTCGTGACGGCCGCCGTCAGCGTGCCGACGATCGGCATCGGCGCGGGGCGAGGGTGCGACGGGCAGGTGCTCGTCTGCACCGATTTGCTCGGCCTGGTGCGCGGTCATCGTCCGAAGTTTGCAAAACAATTCGCGCAGTTGGGTGATGCCGCGGTCAGCGCTTTCGAGACCTATGTCGCCGACGTGCAGTCGGGCGCGTTCCCAGGGCCGGAGCAGACCTACAAGCCGCTCGGGCTGGCGGAGTCGCGGCCGTACCTGGCGAACCTGGCGAGCGAGGACGAGGCGCCCGCCCTCGACGCCCCGCTGGCGCTCGACCTCTGGCACTGAGCTCGCCTCGAGGCTACGGCATCATCGTCGCGAAGAAGTCGGCCACGGCCTTGGGCGCGTACCCGGCGACCGCGTGGCCGACACCTTTCGACTCGCAGTAGATGACCGGCGCATCGGCCGGACACCCCACAGCCCGCTTGCACTCGGCCTGAGGCTCTTGAACGAGCTCGGCGCCGCACCCGTTCTTCTTGATCCAGAAATCGCGGGAGGACCGCGCGCCGGCCACCGGGAGGGCGTTGTCGTCGACGTCGTGGGTCATCCACACGGCGAGCGGACCGTCGCATTTCGTGGAGAAGGGCCCCGGACCCGACACGGCGCCGATGGCTCGAAGGGCGCTCCGCCGCTTGCAGCCGAGCTGCTGAGCGAAGTTGCCGCCCGAGCTGAAACCGGTGGCGAAGGCGAGGTTGGGCTCCACACAGTAGGTGGCGGAGAGCTCCGCGAGGATGGCGTCGACGAAGCCGAGGTCCTCGTCGCCGTCGAGATCCCAGCGCGTCACCGAGCCCCCCGTGCCGTCGGCCCGGGTTCGAGGCAGCGCCTGGGGATAGACGAAGATCGCCGGCGGCGCGGCCTTCTCGACGCCGAACCACTCGCGCTGCGCCTCCGGACGGGTGTCGCTCGCCCCGTGGAAGACCAGCACGACCGGGTACCCGCGGGCAGGCTGATAGGTGGCGGGCAGGCTCACGTAGAGCTCTCGCGCCTTGCCCGACACCGAGAGGGTCTGCTTCGCGAGGAGGCCCGTTCGAGGGGGGACGATCCCGCAGCCGGGGCTGGGAGGCGGCGCCGGCGCCTCGGTGTCGGGCCCGGCGTCGGGCGCGGAAGCGGCCACGGCCGGAGCTTCGACGGGCGTCGGCGCCGTGGAGGGGCTCGAGCAGGCGACGAGCGCGAAGGCAAGCGCGAAGGGCGCCACGAGGTGCGCGGGGTGCGGGCGGCGCATCCCCGTGAAATGCCACACACGCGAAGCGACCGCCAGAGCTCGCGCGCGCGGGCTCATGGCGGTCGGTGGGCGTGGGCCAGCTTTTGGCCGCGAACGGGGTCGCGGCTCAGTCGTGGATGCCGCCGGGCTGCTTCGTGCGGCCCTGGGCGACGCGGTCGTTCCAGGTCTCTTCCTTGCCGTTGTTCGGGACCTCGACCATCTCGATGCAGTCGGGCACCGGACACACGAGCTGGCAGAGGTTGCATCCTACACATTCAGGCTCGTCGATCCACGGGACGCGGTCACCGGCGAGGGCGCCCTTCACGTAGCTCTGGGGCCGAATGGCCTTGCCGTGGGCGTGGGCGTGCGGGGGACGCGCGCGCTCGGCGTCGGCGCCGGGAAAGATGCACTGGTGAGCCCCGTCGTGGCAGGCCGTCATGCAGAGCTGGCAGCCGATGCACTTGTCCGGCGCGATGCGCGCGATGACCTTGTAGTTGAGGTCGAGGTCGCCCCACTCGCGGTAGCCCGGCACGGCGCGCCCGCGCAGCTCGTTCACGCTCTTCATGCCGTGCTCGTCGAGGTAGTTCGAGAGCCCCTCGATCATGTCCTCGACGATGCGGAAGCCGTAGTGCATCACGGCGGTGCACACCTGCACGCTCGTGGAGCCGAGGGCGATGAACTCAGCCGCGTCGCGCCAGTTCGAGATGCCGCCGATGCCCGAGATCGGCACGCCGATGCCCTGCTCGCGCGCGAGCGCCGCCACCATGTGAAGGGCGATGGGCTTGACGGCCGGCCCGCAGTAGCCGCCGTTCGACGAGCCCTTGCCCACGCGGGGCAGGGGCACCATGCGGTCGAGGTCGACGTTGACGATGCTCTTGATGGTGTTGATGAGGCTGATGCCGTCGGCGCGGCCGGCCACGGCGGCGAAGCCGGGCTCGAGGATGTCGCCGGTGTTCGGCGTGAGCTTCACCAGCACGGGGGTGCGGGCGAACTCTTTCGTCCAGCTGGTGATTTCCTGCAGGAGCTTGGGCTCCTGGCCGACCGATGAGCCCATCCCTCGCTCGCACATGCCGTGCGGGCAGCCGAAGTTGAGCTCGAGGCCGTCGACGCCCGCGTCTTCGCACTTTCTGATGAGGACGCGCCAGTCTTCTTTGGTCTCGGTCATGAGCGACGCGATGACCGCGTGCTTCGGGTACCGCCGCTTCACCTCGCGGATCTCGGCGAGGTTCACCTCGAGCGGGCGATCCGTGATGAGCTCGATGTTGTTGAAACCCATGATCTTTCGGCCGTCGTAGTCGACCGCACCGAAGCGGCTCGACACGTTGACGATCGGATCCCCGAGGGTCTTCCACACGGCGCCGCCCCAGCCGGCGTCGAAGGCGCGCATGACCTGCTCGCCCGTGTTTGCGGGCGGCGCAGAGGCGAGCCAGAAGGGGTTGGGAGACTTGATGCCTGCGAAATCGATGCTGAGATCGGCCACGATCAGGCCTCCTTGGAGAAGCTTGCGAGCAGGGTGCGCGCCGCGTTGCGGCCGTCGGCGACGGCGTTCACTACTTCCTTGCCACCGTTGATGCAGTCGCCTCCGGCGAACACCTTCGGGTTGCCGGTCTGCCCGGTCGCGGGGTCGGCCTTCACGCAGCCCTTCGCGTCGAGCTCGACCCCTGGGAACTGCGAGGCGAGCGTGCGCAGCTTCGACTGCCCGATGGCGAGCGCCACGGTGTCGCAGGGCACGTCGTACTCGGTGCCGGGCACCGGCTTGCCTCCCTCGGCGCGCGAGACGCGGAGCGCCACGAGCTTGCCGCTCGGGTCGCGCACGAAGCTGTGGGGCGCGGCGTGCTCGACGAAGCGCACGCCCTCGATCCGCGCGCAGTCGAGCTCGTGCGCGTAGCCGCTCATCTCCTTCTGGCCGCGGCGGTAGACCATCGCCACGTCCTGCGCCCCGAGCTGCGCGCACTCGCGCGCGACGTCGATGGCCGTGTTGCCGCCGCCCACCACGAGGACGCGCCCGAGGGACGCGGCGTCAGCGACGGTGAGCTGCAGTTTCATCTGCTCTATCCACGCGGTAGCGCCCACGACGCCCGGGCCGTCCTCGCCCGGCAGGCCGAGGCGGGTGTCCTCGCCGAGCCCTACGCCGAGGAACACCGCGTCGTAGTCGCGAAGCAGCGCCTCGGCCGAGAGCTCGCCGCCGACCTCCTTGCCGGTCTGGATGTCGACGCCGAACGAGGCCACCCACTCGACCTCGTGGAGGGCGTCCTCCGCGTGGAGCTTGTAGGGCGCGATGCCCGTGGTGTTGAGGCCGCCGGCGACCGCGCGCTTCTCGAACACGGTGGCCGAGACGCCCTCGAGGGCGAGCGTGCCCGCGAAGGCGAGGGACGCGGGGCCGGCGCCCACGCACGCCACCTTGCGCGCACCTCGCGGCTTCGGAGCGCGCAGCGGCGGCTGCCCCGCGGCGGTCGCCGTCTGGGTCGCGAAGCGCTGGAGCCTCCCAATCGCGATGGGCTCGCGGCCCCACCCGTTGTACACGCAGTCGCCGACGCACAGCACCTCCACCGGACAGACCCGCGCGCACGAGTGGCCGAGCAGGTTCTGGTCGAAGATGGTGCTCGCGGCGCCGCGGACGTTGCCCGACGCGATCTTCTTGATGAAGGTGGGGATGTCGATCTCGGTGGGGCACGCCTTGATGCAGGGCGCGTCCACGCAGTAGAGGCAGCGGTCGGCCTCCGCCTTCGCCTCCGCCGCGGAGTAGACGGGCTTCTTGTCGGGGAGCGCGGTCTCCAGGCGGTCGCTTTTCAGAAGGGAAGTCATGTCCTCTTGCTCGGTCCTTTCGAGTTCGGGGCGTGGCGGGGGCAGGCGCGGGGGCGTGGCGGGGCAGACGCGGGGGCTTCCGCGGGGGAAGTCAGGCGTGGCGTCAGGCGATGGCGGCGAGCGACTCGTCGAGGACGCGGAGGGCCTCTTCGATGTCGGCGCGGCCCACGTTCAGGGCGGGCGCGATGCGCGTGATGTTGCCGTAGAGGCCGCCTCGCCCGATGAGCAGGCGTCGCTTCTTCGTCTCTTCGAAGAGGCGGCTCACGAAGGCCGCGTTCGGCGTGCGGTCGCGGGCCGGCTCGTCGACGACGAACTCGAGGGCCTGCATGAGACCTTTGCCTCGCACATCGCCGATTTGCTTGGGGTATTTTGCCTTCAACGCCTCCAAGCCCTCGCGGAGCACCTTCCCCATACGGGCGGCGTTGCCCACCAGGTCCTCCTCTTGGATGGTGTCGATGACCGCGCTCGAGGCGGCGCACGACAGCGGGTTGCCGCCGTACGTGGAGATGTTCCCCACCTTCCACGAGTCGGCCACCGGGACCGTCGCCAGCGTCGCCCCGAGGGGGAGGCCGTTCGCGATGCCCTTGGCCATCGTCATGATGTCGGGCTCGACGCCCTCGTGGTGCTGGATGCCCCACATGTGGTCGCCGGTTCGGCCGAAGCCGGTCTGCACCTCGTCGCAGATGAACACGCCGCCGTACTTGTGCACGATGTCCACGGCGACCTTGAAATAGCCCTGCGGCGCGTCGACGAAGCCGCCCACGCCCTGGATGGGCTCCGCGAGGAACCCGGCGATGCTGCCCGTCGTGGTGGTCTGAATCAGCTCCTCGATGTCCTGCGCGCACCTCACCTCGCAGGACGGGTACGTGAGCCCGAACGGGCACCGGTAGCAGTAGGGCGCGTGCGCGTGCTTGATGGCCGCGATTTGGCTCGGCAGCTGCCGGTACTTGCTGTTGGCCGTGAGCGACTGCGCGAGCAGCGAGCGCCCCGAGTAGCCGTGGCGGAGCGCGATGAGCTCCTGGTTGCCGGTGGCCATCTGGGCGAGGGCGACGGCGGTCTCGTCGGCCTCGGTGCCGCTCGCCGTGAAGAACGCCTTCGCGAGCTTTCCGGGCGCGAGCTTCACGAGCTTCTCCGCGAGCTCGACGATGCCGACCGTTGGGTAGAGCGTCGAGACGTGCCCGAGTCGGTCGATCTGAGCGTGGAGCGCGGCGTTCACCTTCGGGTGCGCCTGACCGAGGCTAACGGTGAGGATCCCGCCGAAGAAATCGAGGTATTCGATGCCGTCGAGGTCTTTGACCCGCAGCCCCTTGCCCTCGTCGAGGACGACGGACTCGTCGTAGTAGTTGGCGACGCTCGGGAAGAGGTAGTCCTTGTGCTTCTGTCGAATCTCGGCCGAGGTCTTCTTCACGTCGTCATCCTCTTGGCGGTCGCGGGAGAAGCGAAGACTTTCACGGGCGGGTCTCGCCCGGAAACATTTCGACGCTCGCGCCCAGCTCGCGTGGTCCCTCCCGGGGCCGCCGCCGAGCGCTCGCCGAGCGTTTCACTCTCCGCTGTCTCGGGTCAAGCCCGTTGTCCGCGCGCGGATGGCCGCCTCGAGGGCGGCCAGGGTGCGCGGCGAGCCGGGGCCTAGCTCGACGTCGCCCGCCGGCGAAGCCACGTCGACGTAGGCCCCATGCACGGCCACGGCGTGGATCGCCGAGTACGCCCGCGCGGCGCCCGCGAACGTCAGGCCGTGGTCGTCCACGACGGCGTCGAGGGGCAGCGTCGCGGTGATGCCCCACAGCGTGGCCGCCACGGCGACGACGAGGAGGCCCACCGGGGCGAGGAACGCCGAGCGCTGCGAAGCGCCGGCTGCCTCCCAAGAGGCCGCGGCCTTCATGAGCGCGAGCGCGAGCGCGGGGAGCAGCGCGGCGAGGCTCGTGAACGCCCAGGGCCGCCCGAGCCGGAAGCGGGCGCGAGGGCCCCGCGCCGCCGACGCGCTCGCGGTCGACACCGGGCCGTGCCGGAGCGCGGCCCGCAGCACGACGACGAACGAGACGGCGAGGGCGAGGACCACGCCGACGGCGACTACCCCTCCGCCGTCGGTCACGAGCGCCGCGTCGTACGCGCCGTGGCCGAGGGCCGAGAGGGCGAGCGCGGGAGCGACGCGTTGGCGTGGGCGCACGAGGCGCGCGCCGAGCGCGTAGCCCCAGAGCCCGGAGAGGAAGAGGTGGACGGGCACGGCGGTGACCGCGCGCCCCGCGACCAAGGCGGGCGAAACGCGCCCGAACGCGAAATAGACCACGTTCTCCGCCGCGGCGAAGCCGAGCGCCGCGACGGCACCGTAGACCACGCCGTCGACCGGCTCGTCGAACTCGCGGCGGCGCGACGCGTAGAGCGTCGCGAGGAGCTTCGCGCCTTCCTCGGCGAGCCCGACCGTGATCGTGAAGCCGAGGGTGGCCAGCGGCAGGGCCTCGAGCCGCCCGCCGAACGTGAGGTTGCGCGGGTCGAGCCACGGGGTCAGCCGACGGGATGTGACCTCGAGGCCGAGCGCGAGCAGGGTGGACGCCCCGCCGAGCGCGAACGTGATCGAGACGAGCGACAAGGGCTCGGGGTGGGCCCGATCGAAGCGCCGGACGAACGCCACGTAGAGG
>Ga0073904_10004755_pt1 | contig 10056 bp, 9 predicted proteins | sample KloWWTrecipitate_FD_66668 | JGI IMG/M metagenome (GOLD analysis project Ga0073904, IMG submission 66668) | Active sludge microbial communities from Klosterneuburg, Austria, studying microevolution and ecology of nitrifiers - Klosterneuburg... | ecosystem: Engineered > WWTP > Aerobic digester >... | reverse complement strand
GATTCCGCGCGGCATCGATCCCGCGGCGTTTGCCCCTGCGCCGCTGCCGGATCTGCAGGCGCGCGCGCAAGTCGCGGCGCTGCACCCGCAACTCGACGGCGATGGCCCGCTGTTGCTGCTGCCCGGTCGCGGCACCCGCCTGAAAGGCCATGCCGATGCCATCGCCCTGCTCGCCAGTCTGCGCGCATCGAGCCTCGATGCACGGCTGTGGATGCCGGGTGCAAGGCAGGACGGGCGCGAGGCTTACGCCGCCGAACTCGATGCGATGGCACGCGCGGCCGGTGTCGAAGACGCCATCGCGATCAGCGAAGCGACGGCGGCCATTGCGACCGCCTATGCGGCCAGCGACCTGGTGTTGCAGTTGTCGCGCAAGCCGGAGGCGTTCGGGCGCACCGTGATCGAGGCACTCGCGGTGGGACGTCCGGTGCTGGGCTGGGCGCATGGCGGCGTCGGCGAATTGCTGCGCGAACTGCAGCCGGCCGGGCTGGTGCCGCCATTCGATGGCGCGTTGCTGGCGAGCAAGGCACACAGCTTGCTGGCACTGCCGCCGATGCCAGCCGTTACGATGCATGCCTATCGATTGCACACGATGCAGGAGTCGACCTTGGCGCTGTACCAGTCGCTGGTGGAGGCATGAACACGACGCCGGACGCGCAGGCCGCGCCTGGCTGGCGCTGGGCACCGGCATGGGTGCTGGCGTTCGTCGCCCTGTGGCCCGCGCCCGGTTATGCGGAAGCGGTGCTGGCGCTGGGCGCGATCGCCGGGATCGCACACCTGCTGTTGTCGCGTTTCCGCGGCAGTGCCCGCTTGCTCAGCGGGCCGGCATGGGCGCTGACCAGCGTGCTGTTCTTCGCCTACTGGCTGCCGGAAGCGATTTCCGCGGTCGATGCCGCCGATCGCGCACGCGCGCTGCGCGAGGCGCTGGTCGACCTGCGTTACCTGCCGTTCCTGTGGATCGTGGCCTCCGCGGTGGCCAGTGCGGACGGACGCCGTCGCACCTTCGGCGGATTGGCGGTGATCGTCGGCGTGTGGACGCTGGATGCGCTGGTCGAGGCGGCGATCGATACCAGCCCGCTGTTCTGGATGATCGACCACGCCAAGCAGGTGATCAGCGGTCATCGCATGTGCACGCTGGACGAAGTCGCCGCGGCGGATCGCCTGAGCGGCGTGCTCGGGCCGTGCAACCTGAAGCTCGGGATCGTGCTTGCCAGTCTCTCGCCATTCGCCCTGGATGCCGCAGGCCGGCGCTATGGCCGACTGGGCTGGTTCGCCACGGCAGCGTTGATCGGATTGGTTGTGCTGCTGGCCGGGTCGCGTGCCTCGTGGCTGACCTATGGCCTGGTGCTGGCCTGGACCGGTTGGCGCACCCTGGGCGGCAAGCGTCTGCTCGCGGTGTTCGGCCTCGGGGTTGCACTGCTGCTGGTCGCGGCGCTGGTGTCGCCGCCGGTTGCCGAACGGCTTGATCGCAGCACGGCGGTCTTCGTGGGCAATGCGGAAGGCGTGGACCACGCGCTGTCCGGACGCAGCCGGATCTGGTCGGCGGCCTTGTGCATGGTGCGCACGCATCCGATCAACGGCGTCGGCGCGCGAGGTTTTCGCGAAGCCTTCCCTGCATGCGATGCGGAAGCCGGCACGCTTGCCGCCTGGGGCACCGGGCCGGCGCTGCATGCGCATCAGGTGGTGCTGGAAGTGCTGAGCGAGACCGGCCTGCTCGGACTGTTGCTGTGGCTGGCCGGCGCGGCGATGGCCTGGCGCGCCTGGCGTTATGCGGAGCCGGTCGCGCGCGAACAGGCACGCCCGGCGATGCTGGCGCTGGCGGTCAGCGTGTTTCCGCTCAATACGCACCTGGCCGTGTATTCCACCTTCTGGGGTGGCGTCCTGCTGCTGCTGGCCGCGCTGTATGCAGGCAGCCTGCTGAATCGCGAAAGCGCATGAAGCCGAGGCTCTCCGGCGTCGTCACCACGCTGGACAATGCGGCGACGCTGGAGGCCTGCCTGGCCAGCCTGGCATTCTGCGACGAGATCGTGCTGCTGGATTCGGGTTCGACCGACGCCACCCTCGAGATTGCGCGACGTCACGATGCCCGCATCGAAACGCAGCCCTTTGCCGGCTACGGCCCGCAGAAGCAGGCGGCGATCGAGTTGGCCGTTGGCGAATGGATTCTGCTGCTGGATGCGGACGAACACCTGACCGAGGGTGGTCGCGCCACCATCCTGCGCGAGCTCGCCGCGCCACGCGCGGATGGCTACCGGCTGCCGCGGCAGGAATGGCTGTTCTGGCGCTGGCCGCACGCGGGCACGCGCGCGAACCGGCAGTTGCGCCTGTTCCGCAAGGCGCGCGGGCGGATGAACAAGGTGCCGGTGCATGCCGCGCCGGAGGTCGAAGGTCGCGTGCTGGACCTGGCTGCGCCGTTCCGCCACTACGGCGAACCGCGACTTGCCGACCGGGTCGACAAGATCAATCGCTATTCCTCCGGTCTGGTCGAGTACAAGCGCGGCAAGCGGGTGCGCTTCCTCGCATTGCGGCTGCTGCTGTATCCCATGTTGGCGTTCCTGAAGCTGTACGTGGGCAAGCGCTATTTCCTCAACGGCTGGGCCGGCTTCTTCGCGGCGAAGACGCAGGCGTTCTACGCCTTCCTGAAGTACGCCAAGCTGCTGGAAGCCGGGCGCGATCCGAACCGGAGCGGTCCAGGCGCATGATGCGTTGCTGGCATGCGCGGCTGTTCCGCGCGCTCGGCGAGCGGGTTTCGGGCCTGTCGCCAGCCCGCGTGCAGGCGATCGCGCGCGGGTTGTCGCGACTGCCGCTGGCCAATGCGAAGCGCCGTCGGGTCGCGGCCACCAACATCGCACTGTGTTTCCCGCAGCTGGGCGATGCGGGCCGGCGCGATCTGCTCGAGCGCGCGTTGGTGTCCAACACCACTGGCGTACTGGAAACCCTGCGCGCCTGGTTCGCCCCGCGCGGAACGATCGCGGGCCAGGCCTGCATCACCGGCCTGCCGCTGTTGCACGAGGCACTGGCTGGCGGCAGCGGCGTGGTGGTGGTGGGTGCGCACTACGACGGCATCGAACTGGCGATGCGGCACGTCGCCGAGGCCAGTGGCCAGCACATGCCGATCCTGGTGCGCCGCCACAACGATGCCTGCATCGAGGCGACGGTTGCGCAGGCACGCGGGCGTTATGCCGGCACTACCTACGACAAGAAGGACATCGCCGGCTTCGCCGCCGCGGTGCAGGCGGGGCAGGGCGCGTTCTACGTGCCCGACCAGAATGCGGCGCGACGCACCGTGTTCGTGCCGTTCATGGGCGTGCAGACCGCGACCCTGGGTGCGATCGGCGGGGTCCTGCGGCGCTGCGGCGGGCGCGTGCTGCTGATGTGGGCGCGCCGTGACGATGCGGGCATCCAGCACATCGAACTGGAACCGGCCTGGCCGGACTGGCCGGGTGGCGACGAGACCGCCAATGCCGCGCGCTACATGGCCTGGATCGAAGCGCGCCTGCAGCCGTCGCCCGAGCAATACCTGTGGGTGCACCGGCGGTTCAAGACGCGTCCGCCCGGCGCGCCGCCGGTCTATCGATAAAGCGCGTTGTCTGGCTGCCCGGGCTGGCGCTTGAAGCGACGGTGGATCCACAGGTATTGGCCGGGCGCGGCGCGGATCATGGTTTCGATTTCCCGCATCACGCGCGCGGTGTCGGTCGTCGCATCGGCCGACGGGAAGTCATCGAACACCGGCGTGAGCCGCAAGGTGTAGTGGCCGTCATCGTGGCGCACGTGCGCAAAGCCCATGACCGCGGCACCGGACAAGCGCGCGAGCTGGTGGGTGGAGGTGAGGCTGTATGCCTGCTGCCCGAAGAACGGCACGAATACGCTGTCGCCGCGGCGGGTGTCCTGGTCGGGCGCGAACCACAGCAGCCCGCCCTGCTTGAGATGGCGGATCGCAGGGCGCAGTTCCTCGCGGGTGTACATCGCGCTGGCATAGCGCAGGCGTCCGCGCCGCACCGCCCACTCCATCGCCGCGCCGTCGTGCGGGCGGTACATGCCGGCCAGCGGGGCGTGCTCGCACATCAGGCGCGCCGCCAGTTCCAGGGTGACGAAATGCCCGGAGACGATGATCACTCCGCGTCCGCCTGCACGCGCCGCCTGCAGATGCTCCAGGCCTTCGACCACCTCCCGGCCGCGCATCGGCGCCACCGAGCCCCACCAGGCGCGGGCGAATTCGAACAAGCCGATGCCCAGCTCGGCGAAGCTCTCGCGCAGCAGGGCGGCTTGCGCGGCCTGGTCGAGTTCGGGGAAGCACAACGCGATGTTGCGTGCGGCCACTCGCCGGCGAGCGCCCGCGATGCGCATCAACACGCCGCCGACGGCGCGGCCGAGCCTGCGCTGCAGCGGCCACGGCAGGCGCGCCAGCAACGCGGCCATGCCGATGCCCAACCAGGCGGGCCAGTGACGCGGGGCAAGTGGCGGCGGCGTGCGGGCGTCGTCGGTCATGCGGGGATTCTAATGGCGTGGCCGGCTTCGTTATCCTGTCGGGATGCGGGCCGACTTCACCGAACGCGTCTTGCGTGGCCTGTATTCGGCCGCGCTGTACGTGCTCGTGCCGATCACGCTGTATCACCTGATCTGGCGCGGGTTCCGCCAGCGGGCCTATTTCCAGCGCTGGAGCGAACGTTACGCCAGCTATCCCGCCATCGCGGTGAAGACGCCGTTATGGCTGCACGCAGTGTCGGTGGGCGAGGTCAACGCAGCGGCACCGCTGGTCACCCGCCTGCTGCGCGACCATCCCGGCCTGCGCCTGGTCGTCACCACCATCACCCCGACCGGCTCCGAGCGCGTGCAGGCCCTGTGGGGCGATGCGGTGGTGCATGTGTACCTGCCTTACGATCTGCCCGGCGCGGTCGGGCGTTTTCTCGCCCATTTCCGGCCGACCGTCGCGCTGATCGTGGAAACCGAGTTGTGGCCGAACCTGCTGTTCGCCTGTCGCGATCGCGGCATCCCCACCCACATCCTCAATGCGCGGCTGTCGGCGCGTTCGCTGCGCGGGTATCGCGTGTTGGGGCCGCTGATCCGGCGCGCATTGCGCAGCGTGCACCTGGTGGCCGCACAGTCGGAACAGGATGGCAAGCGCTTCGCCCGGCTCGGTGCGGATCCCGGACGAGTGGTGGTGACCGGCAACCTGAAGTTCGACACCTTGCCGGTGGACAACAGCGATTTCGTGCACGAATTCCGCACGCATCGGCGCAGCGGCCCGGTCTGGATCGCCGCCAGCACCCATGAGGACGAGGAAAGCGCCGTGCTCGAGGCGCATCGCGTCGTCTTGCAACGGCACCCGGATGCGCTGCTGCTGTGGGCACCGCGGCATCCGGAACGTTTCCGTGCGGTGGCGCAGCGGGCGGGTGAAACCGGATTCGCGGTGGCGATGCGCAGCGAGCAACGCTGGCCGCAGGCGGGAACGCAGGTGTTCGTGATCGATACCCTGGGCGAACTGGCACGTTTCTACGCCTGCGCCGGTGTCGCTTTCGTCGGCGGCAGCCTGCAGGCCATCGGCGGCCACAATCTGCTGGAACCGGCGGCCACCGGCACCGCGATCCTCAGCGGGCCGCACCTGCACAATTTTGCCGACATCGCCAAGCGCCTGCGCGAGGCGGAGGCGATGCGCATCGTCGACGACGCGGCGGCGCTGGCCGCGGCCCTGCTGGAGCTGTTCGCGGATGATGTCGCGCGCGAGCGCATGGCCGCGAACGCGCAGCACCTGCTGCAGGCGGGCCGCGGCGCGCTGGAACGCACGATGGCGTTGATCGAGCCTGCGTTGCCGAAGTGACCGAAACGACGATCCCCGCTTGCGCGGGGATCGTCGATGCAGCGTGTCCAGCGGATGCGCTTACTGCGTGCCGAGCGCCGCGGCCACCGACTCGTCGGTGGTGAGCAGGCGGTTCACGTCTTCGAGGTCGGACAATTGCAGGGTGCCGGCGGCCTGTTCCAGCAGCAGGCGGTTCTGCAGGAAGTTGTACTTCGACTGCGCATAGGCCTGCTGTGCGGAGAACAGGGTGCGCTGGTTGTTCAGCACGTCGAGCACGGTGCGGGTACCGACTTCCAGGCCGACCTGCGAAGCCTCGTACGCGCTCTGCGCGGACACCAGGGCGAGGCGGCGCGCTTCCACTTCGCTGATGCCGGCGACCAGTGCCTGGTAGGCGCTGCGGGTATTGCGCTCCAGCGCGCGCTTCTGCTGTTCCAGCTGGTCACGGGCGATGTCGCGCTGGGCCAGCGAGCTGCGCACACCGGACTGGGTGGCCAGACCGGAGAAGATCGGGATGCTCAGGGTCAGGCCGACGCTGGTGGAGGCATTGTTGCTGCCGCTGAATTCCGGATTGCCGTACAGCCCCGGGATCGCCTTGCCATACGACGCGGACAGGCCGAGGGTCGGGTAGTGGCCGGAACGGGCGGTGGCGACATTGTGCTCGGCCGCCTCCAGGTCCGCGGCCTGCGCCTTCAGCGAGGGATTCTCGGACAGCGCGGTGGACACCCAGCCTTCGACATCGCGCGATTCGGGCAGCGACGGCTTGAAGTCGTCCGGAAGCCCCTTGAGGCTGGCGACCGCGCTGCCGGTGATCTCGACCAGGGCCTGGTTGCCGTCCTGCACGGCGTTGCGGGCGACGATGGTGTTGGCGCGGGCGGCATCGTACTGCGCGCGTGCCTCGTGCACGTCGGTGATCGGCGCCAGGCCCACTTCCAGCCGCTTGGAGGCGAAGTCGAACTGCTTCTTCAGGGCGGCTTCGGCGGCTTCGGCGGCACCCAGGGTCTCGAGCTGCACCAGCACGTTGAAATAGGCGGCCGAGGTGCGGGTGATGAGATTGTGCCCGGCGGCGTCGAGGTCGAAGCCACCGGCGCGATCCTGCGCCTTGGCGGCGCGCAGGGCGGTGTAGTTGCCGTAATCGAACACCGATTGCGAGGCGCTTACCCCCCACGAACCGGTACGGTGGCCATCGCCCGGGGTGCCGGCGCGATTGAAACCGACCGAGCCGTTCACCTGCGGCAGCAGCGTGGCGCGTGCCTGCACCGGGCGTTCGGCGGCGATGGCGCGGGTGGATTCGGCGGCGGCGTACTGCGGATCGCTGTTGCGTGCGTTGTTGTAGCTCTGCAACAGGTCGTCGGCCTGCGCCGCGGTGGGCAGCAGGGCGACAGCAAGGGCGAAGGCGAGCGGGCGACGCAGCATGGGGAATCCTTTGGCGCGAATGGTGTGGTGAGGGATGCCTAGAGCACGAACGCCGGTTGCGGCGCGGCACCGGCCAGGTAGGGCAGGTCGGTTTCGAACAACGATTCGGTGCGCGCGCCGTTGACCTCGCGATGCACCAGGGTGGCCTGCATCGCCGGCGAATGCCCCTGCACGACGAACAGGCGGCCACCCGGCTTCAGCCATTCGATGAAGCGCGACGGCAGCGCCGCCACCGCACCGGTCACGCAGATCGCGTCGAACTGCTGGTCGTTGTCCCAGGCGAGCGCGTCGGCGATCTCGATCCGCGCGTTGCCGATGCCTTGTGTCGCGAGCCGCGCGCGCGCGGCTTCGGCCAGATCGGCATGGCACTCGATGCTGACCACTTCGCGGGCCAGCATCGCAAGGCAGGCGGTGAGATAGCCGCTGCCGCTGCCGATCTCGAGCACGCTGTCACTCGCCTGCGGCAGCAGTGACTGCAGCGTGCGGCCTTCCAGCACCGGCTTCATCATGGCTTCGCCATGGCCCAATGGCAGCGCGGTATCGGCATAGGCCAGCGCGCGCAGCGCTTCCGGCACGAAGGCCTCGCGAGGCAGGGTGGCGATGGTGTCCAGCACGCGCGCATCCAGCACATCCCATGGACGTACCTGCTGTTCCACCATGTTTTCGCGGGCTTTGACGTAGTCGAGGGTCATGTGAAGGAAATCCGTGGCGACGAACCGGGCATTTTAGCGCCGAGCATCGTCATGGCAGGGAGTGTGACTGTGCTAGGACACCGGCACGCGTGCCGGAAGTCATCGCAGCAGGTTGTCGTTCAGCGGCGTGTCGCATAGGCGCGCAGGAACAGCTCGACGACCGCAGCCACGTGTTCCGTCGGGCTGTCGACCGGGCCGCCGCAACAGAACCCGAACACCGCATGCGCATGCGGTTCGCCCTTGATCAGGGTGAAGAACTGCGCGGCCGCGCGCGGGCAATCGTCGATCTCCAGTTCCCCGCTGGCCACGCGACGTGCGAGCAATTCGGCGAAGCTTTCCTGCACGCGTTGCGGGCCGGCTTCCCAGAACGTCGCCGGCAGCGTGCTGGTGGCGACCTGCGGTGAGCACAGGATGCGATGTCCGGCAATCGCTTCCGGGGTCATGATCATGCTGAAAAAGGCATTGCCGATGGCAAGCAGGCGCTCGCGGATCGGGGTGTCGGGTTCTGCCACGAACAGGGTGGTGGGCATGCCCTGTTCGCAATGCGCGCGTACGGCTTCCGCGAACAGCGTGTCCTTGTCGCCGAAGTGGCTGTACACGGTGAGCTTGGAGACGCCGGCCTCGGCCGCGATCTGATCCATGCTGACGCCGTCGAACCCCTGGGCGACGAACATCCGCTTGGCGGCGTCCAGGATCGCCGCGCGCTTGCCCGGATCCTTCGGCCGGCCGGGTCCGGCGGCTTTGGCGACGATCGGTTCGGGTGCTTTCGGGATGGTGGGAGACATCATGCGGGAATACTAGACCAGTTGGTTTGATATATATACCATACCAACAGGTTCATTAATACGAATGAACCATCGCCGGGGGTGTCATGAGGCTGGAACTCAAGGTTGCGATGCAGGTGTTGGCAGTGAGCACTGCGCTCGCCGCATGCGGCAAGCCCGAAGCGCAGGTGGAAGTGGCGGCTTCGGTGCTGGTGGTGCAGCCGGACGGTGGGCCTCAATCCACGTCCAGTGCCTACGCGGGCGACATCCGCGCCCGCGAAGAGAGTGCGTTGTCGTTCCGCATCGGCGGCGCATTGGTGAAGCGGCTGGTCGATGCCGGCGACCGCGTGCGTCGCGGTCAGGTGCTGGCTGAACTCGATCCGGGCGATGCCGGCCTGCAGGCAGCTGCCGCGCAGGCGGAGATGGTGCGGCTCGGCGGCGATCTGGAACGCTATCGCACGCTGGTCGCGCAGAAGCTGGTCAGCCAATCGGCGTTCGATGCGCAACAGGCGGCCTATCGCGCCGCGCGCGCGCAATACCAGCTGACCCGCAACCAGTCCGCGTACACGCGCCTCGTTGCGCCGCGCGACGGCGTGATCGCGAATCGCCTGGCCGAAGCCGGGCAGACCGTCGCCGCCGGGCAAACCGTGTACACCTTGGCCGGCGATGCCGGTCGCGAAGTCGCGATCGCGTTGCCGGAATCGAGAATCCGGGAAATCCGCGTGGGCCAGCCGGTGCTGGTCGAATTGTGGAGTGCACCGGACGTGCGGCTGCCGGGCCGCATCCGCGAGATCTCGCCCGCCGCCGACCCGCAGGCGCGCACCTATGCCGCACGCGTGGCGCTGGATGGCGATGCCGCAGCGCAGGTCGAACTCGGCCAGAGTGCGCGCGTGTACATGCAGGCACCGGGCGAAGCCGCCGCCTTGGGCGTGCCGCTGTCGGCGCTGCAGCGCGGCAGCGACGGCAAGTCGACGGCGCTGTGGGTGGTGGATCCGAAGACGCGACGCGTGCACCTCGCACCGGTACAGATCGGCGCGTACGCCGAAGACATGGTGCCGGTGCTGGGTGGCATCGATGCGGGTGCCTGGGTCGTCGCTGCCGGTGGCCAGTTGCTGCGTGAAGGCCAGCGCGTTGCACCGGTCGATCGCGACAACAGGCCAGTGTTTGGCCCGGTACTCGAAGCCGTGCCCGCGGCCGCGGTGAAGTAAGCCGCGATGAACTTCAATCTTTCCGAATGGGCGCTGCGCAATCGCACCCTGGTGCTCTACGCGATCCTGATGCTGGGCCTGCTCGGCGCGTGGTCGTACCGCCACCTCGGCCAGTCCGAGGATCCGCCGTTCACCTTCAAGGCGATGGTGGTGCGCACGATCTGGCCGGGCGCGACCGCCGAGGA
>Ga0073904_10004754_pt1 | contig 10056 bp, 11 predicted proteins | sample KloWWTrecipitate_FD_66668 | JGI IMG/M metagenome (GOLD analysis project Ga0073904, IMG submission 66668) | Active sludge microbial communities from Klosterneuburg, Austria, studying microevolution and ecology of nitrifiers - Klosterneuburg... | ecosystem: Engineered > WWTP > Aerobic digester >... | reverse complement strand
AACCCGCTGCCGCTGCGCGTCGCTGACCAATGGCAACACATAGGTCAGCGGTGGATCGCGTTCGGTCGGGCGAAAAAGCCGCAAGGCCATGGCATTGCTTTCCAGCACCTGGCCGTTTTCGTCGACAACCATCAACGCCAGCGGGACGCTGGAGAACAGCGTCAGAAAGCGCTCGGATGCACCTTCGGCGGCACGCTGGCTGAACCGCAGCGCCTTGTTCTGTATTTCCAGTTCGGCCTGGTATTTGCGCAGATCTTCGATCATCTGCGGCAAGGCGTACCGCTGTTCGGCCGCAGGTACGGGATCCTGGTCTTCCTGCCGTTCCTGCCCGATCAGGTCCGAGATCGAGCGCAGCAGCTGCGCAGGTTCGTGAGCCTGCACGTCAGTGCCGGACGGCCCGTCAGCCGGGGTGCTCGCGCCATACAGGGTCATTCGACTACGACCTTCGCGCCAAAACCGAGTGGGACACCGAGCAGCGCCTTATTTTTTCAGCTTTCCACGAACCGGCACCACGGTCATCACGGTGGGACGGACGGCGTCCGGAGAGACCGGCTTGGGAGGCGCCGTGTCTTTTTTCGGTTTTTTGGCTTCCTTGTTGGTTTTCTGTTGACCTTTTGGCATGATCTTTTCCTGGATGAAGATTGACGGTTGAGAGACTTTTACCGACCCCGGCGACGGACCATCGTGGCCACGCGCCGGGTGTCAGCGCATATGTTACCGACGCACCACTGCGTCACCCGGATCGAAGTCGGCGGCCTTGAGCGGGCTGTGTGCCGTGATGAAAGCGCGCAATACATCGGCATCGACATAACCGGTATCGACGTAAGTCCGGTGTGCGGTCAGTTTGGGGTATCCGTCGCCACCGGCGGCGATGAAGTTGTTGATCACCATGCGGTAGGTTTTGGTCATGTCCAGCGGCGCACCCTTGATGCTTGCGCTATCGACCTTGCCGCCGGCAATGGCCAGTCTGATGCCGTCAAACTGGGGAAAGGCACCAGAGCCGGCGGTCATCTTCGCGATGGCGTTGAGATAATCCATGACCTCCTTGCCGCTCAGATCGACGATGGCCGTGGTGTTGCCGAACGGCTGAACCTTGAGCACATCCTTGTAGGTCAGCTTGCCAGGCACCAGCGAATCGCGGACCCCGCCGGCATTGACGACGGCAAAGTCGGCCTTGGTACGCTCCACCAGCGCGCGACCGATCAGTACGCCCATCGATGACGGCTTGCTGCGGACGATCGCGCGGTCACCTTCGATGCGTCCATCGGTGGAGCCAATCTCCACCAGCAGTTTTTGCTGGCCGAAGTCCTGGTAGGGCTTGAGCATGGCCAGCATTTCCTTGTCTTCCGCAATCGCGACGGTGTAAGGCACCTTGGATGTCTTGCCGTCGGCGCCTTTGACGGACTTCATCAGGTTCACCGGGATCAGCGCGTACTTGACCAGTTTGAAGTCGCCGTTGCGGTATTCGAAGTCGGCGCGGCCGACGTATTTGCCCCACTCATGGGCTTGCACGATCCAGGTCCCGTTCTGCCGGTCGGGCTGGCATGGGGTGCCAGGTACGTACTCTTGGTCAAGCACGTTCTCGGCCTTCATGCAGGCGGGGTTCTGGGTATGTCCACCCACCACCAGGTCGATGCCATTGACCGAGCGTGCCATCGTGACGTCGCCCTCGGCATTGGTGCCATGTTTGCCATTTTCGTAGTGGCCCATGTGGGTGGCCGCTATCACCACGTCGGACTTGGTGCGCAGTTCAGGAACGACCTTGCGCGCTTCTGCCACGACACTGCGGAATTCGACAGTCCTGACGTTGTCGGGGCTCACCATCTTCTTCGTGTCTTCGGTGGTCAGGCCCATGACGCCGATGCGCAAACCGTCGAAGTTGAAGACCTTGTAGGGCTCGAACATGCGTTTGCCGCTGTCATAGATATTGGCTGCGAGCATTGGAAACTTCACCAGTTCGCGCTGCATGCGCAAGGTGGTCAGCGGTTTGTCGAATTCGTGGTTGCCCACTGCCATTGCGTCATAACCGAGCATGTTCATGCCCTTGAAGTCCGGTACAGCGTCCTGCAGGTCGGATTCGGGTACGCCGGTATTGACGTCGCCGCCGTCAAGCAGCAGGCTGTAGCCACCGGATGCGGCGACTTCCTTGCGGATCTGGTCGATCAGGGTTTTACGGGCTGCCATGCCGTATTCGCCATCGCCGTTCTGCCAGAAACGGCCATGGTGGTCGTTGGTGTGCAGAATTGTCAGCCGGTAGGTTTTGTCCTTCTGCGGGCCGCCAGACGACATGCCGGCGCAGCCGATCAGCGCGAGTGCGGCGGTCAAGGCCAGCGTGGATTTGATCAATTGCATGTTTGCCTCAGAGTGAACTGCCGAGAATGGATGGGTCGACCCGCTGGTTGGCTGGGGCGGCAAGTGGTCGATTATGGGGGCTGCGCTGGCCGGACTCAAGCGCCATTGGACCGGTGCCGGCCGCTTGGGCGGTGTGAGCGAGGTTCATGGGCGCCGGCAGCCCCGGCTTCGCCAGGCCCCCCATGGGGGTGCAAGAAAACTTGGGAGCGGCCCGGCGTTTTCAGTAATGATGCCCCCACCCCTGGCTTTGCCAGGCCCCCCAAGGGGGTGCAAGAAAACTTGGGAGCGGCCCGGCGTTTTCTTGTGAACGGCGACAATGGAAGGCTTTCACCTTTGAAAATTGATTGCAAGGAAATCCATGTCGAACTGTCTCATCCGCCCGGCGGAGTCTGGCGATGCCGCCACCATGGCGCAGATAGAAACCGCTGCCGAAGCGGCCCTGGGCCGACCGGCGTCTGATCCGCACAAGCGGCTTGTCACCTGGCGCGAGGCGGTCGAATTTGGCGAACCGCTGGTACAGGTGGCCAGTGATGGTGATGCGGTCGTCGGGTTTGTCGGTTATGACCGCAGCCGCGACCCTCGGACACCGCCGACGATGGGCGAGATCTGGGCCATCCATGTGCTTGCCAGCCACCAGGGTCAGGGTGTCGGGCTGGCTTTGTGGGATGCGGCAAGGGAGGCGCTGCTGGAAGAAGGCTGCACCCATGTATCGGTCTGGATCGAACTGGCGCAGGAGCGAGCATTGCGATTCCACGAACTGGCGGGTTTCAAACGCGATATGCCTTCGTTGCGCACGGTGGCACGCGGATCAATGCGGGTCGAGGAGATCCGGCTCAAGCGCCAGTTGTGATGGGGCGGCCGGTCAGGCCCTGCGGTTCAGGCCTCGCCGCCGAAGTGCGCGGTGAGGTTGTCGATGTATTTCTCGACCAACTTCTCGAACTCGGCTTCGACAACCGGCGCGATCACCATCTTCATCAGTCCCGGCAAAGGCAGCGTCAGGTCGCCTTCGATCTTGAGCACGAGATGGGTGGATTTCTTCTTGTCGGTGATTTTCCAGCTGCCTGACACCAGGGCATTGCCTTCGCCCTTGACTGGCGTCCAGACGACCGTGCCCTTGGCTTTGTTGGACGTGTACCTGGAGGCATAGACGGTTTGAAGATTGACCTGGGCCAGGCCGATTTTTTCCATTTCCCAGCGATAGGTGTTGCTCCCGAGATCCACCAGCTTGTCGACCTTGGGGAAATGACCGGCAGAGGCTGGTACGTCGGACAACAGGTCGAATACGGCGCCCGCGGGGGACTTGACGCTGAATTCGTAGCCGAGATCAATATGGACGTTGACAGTCATGCGTGCTCCAGAAGGGTGGCGGTACAGGGTTTTTCGTCCTGCATCCTATCGCAACCCGCGCGCGCCGGGGCTTGCAGATGCACCGGCTGCAAGTGCTGGTCGACGAACTCAGCGTCCGTTGTACGCGACTGCGAGCAAGGCCTGCTGGCTATGGCGCGTGCGGGTCATGATGCGGCGCAGCAGAGCCTTGCCATCCACCGCCTCGATGTCATGTTCGCGCGCGAACTGCAGGGCTTCAGGGGTGTAGGTTGATGTTGTCGTGAAGGTACCATGTGCCGACTTGCAGGTGGCTACCACGCCCTGGAACTCCTGCATCTCGCGCAGGCTGACCGGCTTGTCCTGCGTGTGCTTGCAGCGCACGATGGCGACCGGCCCGGGCATTTTTGCGGCGTGCAGCCAGATGTCCACACCTTCCTGGTTGCGCTGCGATTCGCATCGGGTGTCAAAGCCGGCCCAAGAGAACCAGGTCTCGCAGACGGCGGCAAAACCTTGCGCGTCGATGGTGGCAAACACATCCAGGCTCCAGCGTTTGCCTTGCAGGGGTTCGATGCCTGTATCGGCCATGGCCGGTACGTGCGCGGCCGATGGCCCTGTGGCAATGGACGCGTCGTTGGCACGCGCTGGCCGCGCCTGGCCGCTGCCGTTGGCAAATGCCAGAAACAGGCCGATGGCCGACAAGGTCAGCAGCACGATCACCAGCGAGGCTGCCAGCATCAAGGTCTGGCCAACGTCGAACAGCCAGCCGCCAAGCATGGTTGCCAGCAGCAGCAGGCTGCCCGCTACCAGGGCCGACTGCGCAAATGACTGGCGTTGTGTGCGATCTGCAAGACTGGCAGGGATTGGTTGACCGGTCATTTTGTTGTACCTCCGGGGATTCATGGCTTGTGTCAGACAGCTCCCACGGTCTGCCAGTCCAGTCTAGGGCGCGCGCGTGACAGCACAAAGGCACTTTTCACGGTTTCGGGTCGAATGTTGTGGTTCCGACCGACCGCCCATCGTTGCCTGGCGCAGCGCCGTCCCTGGCGCCCTGGCCTTGCCCTGCGGATGTTCACCCATAATCAGACACGCAATCTGCAAGGCAACGGGAGTCGATGATGTCGGAATCAGCGCAGTATCAGGATGGCGTGGCTTATGTCGCGGGCAAGTATGTGCCGATCGCGCAGGCGGCCATCCCCATCACCGACTGGGGTTTCCTGCGTTCGGACGCCACCTACGACGTGGTCACGGTGTGGAATGGTGCGTTTTTCCGCATCGACGCGCATCTTGAGCGCTTCATGCACAGTTGCCAGCGCTGGCGCCTCAATCCGGGCTTGAGCCCGGCACAGATCACCCGCATCCTGGCGCGATGTGTGCGGCTCAGCGGCTTGCGGTCGTCGTATGTGGAGATGATCTGTACCCGGGGTCAGCCGCCTTGGGGTTCGCGCGATCCGCGTCAGGCGGTCAACCAGTTCTATGCTTTTGCCGTACCGTTTGTCTGGCTGGCAAACGAGCAACAGCGGGCCAACGGACTTCGCATCCGGATCAGCGACGTGCAGCGGATCTCGCCACGTTCGGTCGATCCCAGGGCCAAGAACTACCACTGGAATGACCTGACGATGGGCTTGCTTGGCGCGCTCGATGCGGGCGCCGACTCGGTATTGCTGGTCGATGCAGCCGGCAATGTGGTCGAGGGGCCGGGTTTCAATGTGTTCTGCGTCAAGGATGGTGCGCTGGCCACGCCGGACGAGGGCATGCTCGAAGGCATTTCGCGTCGCACCGTCATCGAAATGGCCGCGGCACTGGGTCTGCCGCTGCAGGCCCGGCCGGTGACGGCCGATGAACTGCGCGGCGCCGACGAGGTGTTCCTGTCGACGTCCGGCGGCGGCGTGTTGCCGGTGAGCCAGGTCGACGAGCGCACGATTGGCACCGGTGCGCCCGGCGCCATCACCCGCAGGCTGATCGAGACCTACTGGGCCTGGCACGCCGACCCGGCATACAGCCTGCCGATCGACTATTCGGTCTGAGTCGGCTGGCACTGTCCATCCGGGGCCGGCAAGAATAGTGCATCGAATCCGCCAGGAGGCTCGAACCGCCGATTGCGAAACAGCAATCGCGTCGGGCCAGGCATGCAGCGCTCGGGCACCGAGTGCTGTGGGTCGCCCGGATAACAGGTGACGCGAATTCCGCTCTCGTCTTCGAATGGTTCAGGCGCAATATGGGCCGGCCGCTGGCGCAGAGAAGCCGCCATGACCTGGCCCACCGAGCGGTAGTGCGACAGGTGGGCCAGCGTCATGATCTGCGGCGGCGCAAGCGCGATTGCGCCGTCCCAGTAGTGTTGCAAGGCGTCCCGCGGGCGCAGCCAGATGCCATCGGTGGTTTCCACGTCGTCATGGCATGCGTGCTGACCGTCGGGCATCGCGGCGATGAAAAAGCGGGTATCGAAGCGCTGGTTCATCACCGAGGGAACCCGCGGGGTGATCCAGCGTGACCAGGGTTGCAGGCTGGTCGTGTCCAGCCGCAATGACAGGCTCGAAAGTGCCTGGCCGAACGGATGGGGTTCCAGCAACTTGCCGGCAAGCGCCTGGGCGTGTTCGGTACGCCCACCATGGGCAAACAACACCCCGCATTCCTCGAACACTTCGCGTATCGCAGCGACAAACAGGCCCGCAGCGGTCATTGGCGCGAGTCCGGGTTCGTTCAGCCTGCTGGCCAGGGCCGACGGCGATTGGTCCAGCAGGACATGGGTGCCGCTGTCGTCGTCCTGCGGGTCGACCTTGCCGCCGGGAAATACGTGCGCACCGGCCAGTACGGACGAAGCCCCATGGCGCTTGAGCAAAAAGGTCTGCATGCCGCCCGCCGTATCGCGCAGGACGATGACACTTGCGGCTGCACGTGCAGGCGTGTTGACCGCGTCGAGGTTCAGTTCCATCGGGGGCGTGGGCAGGCGGGTGATTTACAGTCGCGGACTGGGGGTGTGCAGCCTAGCAGAGTCGCACGCCGAAACACAAGCAAACCGGAGACTGACGATGGCGGTGGACTTCAATGGGCGGGTGGCGATCGTGACCGGAGCCGGTGGCGGACTCGGCGCGGAGCATGCGTTGGCACTGGCTGCGCGCGGCGCCAGGGTCGTGGTGAACGATCTGGGTGGCGCGCGTGACGGCACCGGTGGTTCGGTCAGTGCGGCGCAGGCCGTGGTGGACCGGATCCGGGCTGCCGGCGGCCAGGCGATTGCCAACGGCGCATCGGTGACCGATTTCGACGCCGTGCAGGCCATGGTGCAACAAGCCATGGACACCTGGGGCCGGGTCGACATCCTGGTCAACAACGCCGGGATTCTGCGCGACAAGAGTTTTGCCAAGATGGAACTGGAAGACTTCCGGCTGGTGCTCGATGTTCACCTGATGGGGGCCGTGCATTGCACCAAGGCTGTCTGGCCGGCCATGGTGGCGCAGAAGTATGGCCGGGTCGTCATGACGACATCGTCGTCCGGCCTGTACGGCAATTTCGGGCAATCCAATTACGGGGCAGCCAAGATGGCGCTGGTGGGGCTGATGCAGACGTTGTCGATCGAGGGCGCCAAATACGGTATCCGTGTCAATTGCCTGGCGCCCACCGCGGCCACCCGCATGACAGAAGGCCTGATGCCCGAGGAGGTGCTGCGTGCGCTTGATCCGAAGGCCGTGACCCCTGCCATGCTGGTGCTGGCGGCGGAACAGGCACCCAATCGGACCATCCTGTGCGCAGGCGCCGGAACCTTCGAGGCTGCCCACATCACGCTGACAAGCGGTCGTTGGATCGGTACCGGCGACGACGCGCCCGAGCAACTGGCGATGCAACTCGATTCGGTGCGGGCACGCGATGGCGAAATGGTTCCGGAGTCGGGCAGTGCCCAGGGCCAGAATGAAGTTGCCCTGGCCATGGCGGCGGCACGTGTTGCCTGAGAATGCCGGGTGGCAAGTGCCGCCGGGTCGGTCGTCACGGGCCGACGCTATATACTAGAAGGCTTTGACGACTGTCGGTATCTGATGCCGGTAGTCGGGCACGGTGCAATCTGACGATCCGTGCATTGTGATGGCTGGCAACGGCACATCGCGTATGGCAAGGCAAAGCGCTACTTGCCCACAAATCGCGAATCCGGACAGCCGTCACACATCCAGTCTGTTGGAAATTCACGGGAGTATTGGCCATGGCCAAAGAAGAGCTGATTGAAATGAGCGGTCTTGTGACCGAGGTGTTGCCCGATTCACGCTTTCGCGTGACGCTGGACAACGGACACCAGCTGGTTGCCTATACCGGCGGGAAGATGCGCAAGCACCATATCCGGATCATCGCAGGCGACAAGGTGTCGATCGAGTTGTCGCCCTATGACTTGACCAAGGGACGCATCACCTTCCGTCACATCGCAGGTCGCGGCCCCGGCCCGCAGTAAGCCATCCCGCTCCCCCGGCCCAGTGCGGCCACAGGCCCCGCCGGCAGGGCCTGTCGTCAGAACAAGACCACGCCGCGAATCGATTCGCCGGCTTTCATCAGGTCAAAGCCCTTGTTGATGTCCTCCAGCGGCATCGTGTGGGTGATCAGATCGTCGATGTTGATCTTGCCTTCCATGTACCAGTCAACGATTCGCGGCACGTCGGTGCGCCCGCGTGCGCCGCCAAAGGCCGAGCCTTCCCATTTGCGGCCGGTGACCAGCTGAAACGGCCGCGTGCTGATTTCGGCACCGGCTTCGGCCACTCCGATGATGATGCTGCGGCCCCAGCCCTTGTGGGTGCATTCCAGCGCCTGGCGCATGATTTTCGTGTTGCCGATGCATTCGAAGCTGTAGTCGGCGCCACCGTCGGTCAGCTGCACGATGCGGTCAACCACACTTTCTCCGGCGGCTTCGAGCTCTTTCGGGTTGATGAAATGGGTCATGCCGAACTTGCGCGCCATCGCTTCGCGCGCCGGATTGATGTCAACGCCGATGATCTTGTCGGCACCCACCATCCTGGCGCCCTGGATCACATTGAGCCCGATGCCGCCGAGGCCGAACACCACGACATTGGCACCCGCCTCGACCTTGGCGGTGAACAACACGGCGCCGATGCCGGTCGTGACGCCGCAGCCGATGTAGCAGACCTTGTCGAACGGCGCGTCTTCGCGGATCCTGGCAAGTGCGATCTCCGGCACCACCGTGTAGTTGCTGAATGTCGAGGTGCCCATGTAGTGCAGGATGGGTTTCCCGTCCAGGCTAAAGCGACTGCTGGCGTCGGGCATCAGGCCCTTGCCCTGGGTACCGCGGATCAGCTGGCAAAGATTCGTCTTGCGCGACAGGCAGAACTTGCAGTGGCGGCATTCCGGCGTGTAGAGCGGGATCACGTGGTCACCCTTCTTCAGCCCGGTGACGCCCGGCCCGACGTCGACGACGATGCCGGCTCCCTCATGGCCCAGGATCGCGGGAAACAGACCTTCCGGATCGGCCCCGGACAAAGTGTAGTAGTCGGTGTGGCAAATGCCGGTGGCCTTGATCTCGACCAGTACCTCACCGAACTTCGGTCCTTGCAGGTCGACGGTTTCGATGGTCAGGGGTGCGCCGGCTTTCCAGGCGACTGCTGCTTTTGTTTTCATGACGGAAGGCGTTGAAAGCTGGACAAGCGGCAACTATAAGCGCCATTGACGGGGCTGGCGGTCACACACGAAGTACCGCCCCAGGGCACCGATGGATATACTGTTTCGATCGTGGGATTGGTGAGGGCCGCATGGAAGTTTCGTCAAGCAATCTGGATTCAACACGGGTGCTGCAGGTGCGTGGGCGGCTCGACCATTCGCATGCCAAGGAATTCGAAACTGCGCTGGCGCCGCATCTGCTGGCCTGTACGCCGACAGGCTCGCCGCTGGTGCTTGATTTCTCGGGCGTGGTCTATATCAGCAGTGTCGGCCTGCGGGTGTTGCTTCTGGCGGCCAAACAGGTCAAGGCCCAGCAGGGATTGATCGCCATCGCCGCGCTCACGCCCATCGTGACAGAAGTTTTCCAGGTCAGCCATTTCAATCTGGTGCTGGCGGTGTACCCGAACGTTGCCGCTGCCGCGGCCGGGCTGGGCACATGAAGCTGCGCTGCTGGGGCACCCGGGGTTCGATTCCGGTGTCGCTGACAGCGCCAGATGTGCGGGCCAAGATCGTCCGTGCGCTCGAAGGCGCGCAAGGGCGCAACCTCTCGCATCCGGGTGCCATCGCTGCGTATGTGGACAGCCTGGGCTTCGACGTGGCCGGAACCTTTGGCGGCCACTCGAGCTGTGTACAGATCGAGACCGGCGGCAGCGAACATTTCATTCTCGATCTGGGTACCGGTGTGCGGCCGCTTGGCGCGCATATGCTGGCAAGGTACGGCGCCGCCGTACCCCA
>Ga0073904_10004750_pt1 | contig 10060 bp, 9 predicted proteins | sample KloWWTrecipitate_FD_66668 | JGI IMG/M metagenome (GOLD analysis project Ga0073904, IMG submission 66668) | Active sludge microbial communities from Klosterneuburg, Austria, studying microevolution and ecology of nitrifiers - Klosterneuburg... | ecosystem: Engineered > WWTP > Aerobic digester >... | reverse complement strand
GCGAACCTGAGCGGCAAGACCGAAGACAACGCGCCACGGCATCGCGCGTCGCTTTGCTTTGGCACGCTCGAGCGCGACGTCCGGTCGCGCCTCGCGGTCGGCTACCGCGGCGGCTCGAACGCGACGCGGGTCGAGCAGGGACAGTCGTTCCTCCACAAGTGGGGCCGGTTCTCGGTGGGCCCCGCGTACAGCGTGAACGTCACGGAAGAGCTCGCCGTCGGGGCGTCGCTCGCCGTCCTCGCCGCGAACTTCGACGACCTCTCGTCAGGCAACACGAGCATTTATTCGACCGACGGGCGCTTCCTCGCGACGGCGCTCGCCAACGTCGCGAGCGGCACGAGCATCGACGTGAACGCCACGCTCGGCGTCACCTACCGCATCGACAACCACTACCAGGTAGGCTTCGCCGCGACCGTGCCTTCGCTCCATGTGTTCGGCGAGTTCTCGTCGCTCTACCAGACCCAGTACTCTGGCAGCGACGACTACGCCTCGTCGCGCCGCGGTGAGGGCTCGTTCCGCGCCTCGACCCCCGCGAAGCTCGGGACGGGCATCTCGGCCAACCTCCCCGGGACGCGCCTCGAGCTCGACGCCTCGGTCCATTTCCCGCGCGCGCGCTCCACCGAGGCCAGGCTCTCGGTGAGCTCGTTCGACACGCGCACCGGCGCGAGCCCGACCGCCGACCAGACCTTCTCGACCGACACCCAGGCCGTCGTGAACACGGGCTTCGGCGTGGAGCGCTTCGTGCGCCCGTGGCTCGGCATCCTCGCCGGCGTGTCCACCGACTTCACGTCGACCCCGCCGCGCTCGGCGGCGCTCGCGCCCGGCGAGCTCAACGCGTTCGCGTTTCCCCGGATGAACCGCGCCTCGGGCTCGATCGGCTTCGCCACCTATACCGAGGGCACCGACTTCGTCGTGGGCGTCGAGGGCTCGCACGGCTGGGGCAAGACCTACGCGCTGAACCCATTCGAGCTGCCCAACCGCTACGTGCCGATCGATCAGTCTTCGTGGGGATTCATGCTCATCGTCGCGGGCTCGACCAACCTGAAGGCGCTGCGCGCGACGGTCGAGAACGTGGTGAAGGCGCGCAAGCCGTGAGGGGGGTTGCCCGAGCCACGTTCTGCGCGGCCCTCGCGTGCGCGCTGGCCTCGTGCGGCGAGCCCGTCCCGCCACCTGCTCCCCCGCCCGCACCCGGGACGGCTCCCGTCGTTCCCCCGGCGGCCCGCGCGCGCGCGCGCGCGCGCGACTGCGAGCTCGTCGAGTCGTGGCCGGTGGAGACGCGGCTCGATCACGCCGACATCCCCGACGCCGCGAGCGTGTGGATCGCCATGATCGACGGGGCCCGCGAGACCCTCGAGATCGCAGAGTTTTACTTGAGCGACGCGCCGCCGAGCGCGCGTCCGTCCGCGCTCACCAAGGTGGTCGCGGCCATTCAGCGGGCCGCCGCGCGCGGCGTGCGTGTGCGCGTGCTCGTCGAGGACGCGTTCTACGCGAAGTACCCGGAGCTGCCGGACGCGCTCGCCGCCACGCCGGGGGTCGCGCTCCGCCGCGCGGAGGGCAAGCGCCTCTACGGCGGCGGCATCCTCCACGCGAAGTACTTCGTCGTCGACGGCCGCGACGCGTACGTCGGGAGCCAGAACTTCGACTACCGGTCGCTCGAGCACATCCACGAGCTCGGCCTGCGCACGCGGGACGCGAGCGTCGTGACCCGCCTGGTGGCGACGTTTCGGCGCGATTTCCGCGCCGCGGGCGGCGACGCCCCTCTGCCACCGCCGCTCGCGCCCGAGCCCGCGAACGCCGCGGTCCACTTCGCCGCAAGCCCACGGGACGCCCTCCCCGAAGGCGTGGCGTGGGACCTCCCGCTGCTCGAGGCCCGCCTCGACGGGGCACGGCGCGAGGTCCTCGTGCAGGCGCTCGGCTACAAGGCCGCGATGCGCGACGGGGCGCCGTTCGTCGCGCTCGACGCGGCCCTGCGCCGCGCGCTGGCCCGCGGGGTGCGCGTGACGCTCCAGGTGGGGCACTGGCACGGCAAGGAGCCGTCGCTCCTCGCCCTGCGCGAGGCCGGCGCCACTGTGCGGGTCCTCGAGGTGCCACGGTGGTCCGGGGGCGACGTGCCCTTCGCCCGGGTGATTCATGCAAAGTACATGGTCGTCGACGGCGAGCGCGCGTGGCTCGGCACGAGCAACTGGGAGGGGGACTACTTCCTCAAGAGCCGCAACGTGAGCGTGTTCATCGACGACGCCTCCTTCGCCAAGAGGCTCGCCCGCGTCTTCGCCGACGTCGCCGAGGCGCTGCCCGAGGCGCGCTGACGCTCCGAGCGACGCCATGACGCGCGTCGACGGTGTACGCTGCGACGGCATGCCTCGACGCCCTCCCTGGAGCCCCCTCGTGGGCCTCGCGATCGCGCTGGCGGCTCCAGCGGCGCGGGCGGAGGACGGAGAGCGTCTCATCCGCGAGATGGCGACCTGCGACGCGGTCGCGAAGATCCCGCCGCTCCTGATGCTCGGGGTGTTCGGCGTGCGCGGGGTCGTGGGCGCGGCCTCTGGCGGAGGGCGCCCGTTCATCCGCGCAGGGAGCGAGGAGCGCTTGTTCCTCGCGGCCCTCGGGACGGCCGCCGCGGGCCACTCGCTGTGCGGGCCCGCCGTGTTCGCGGGTCACGGGGCCTACGCGCGCGCCTCGGCGAGCCTCGGTCTTCGCCTCGGGCTGCCGGCCGCCGCGCTAGGGCTCACGCTAGGGCTCTACCGGGCGCGCCAGCCGCGAGGCGACTTCGGCGACGGCGCGAGCGATGGGGTCGGCGTCGCGGTCGCGGGCGTCGCGGTCCTCGCCGGCTTCGCGTTCGACTACGCGTGGGCCGCTCGCGGCGCGCGGGTCGCGCCGGTCGTCACGCCTTCGTCATCCGGCGCCGTCTTCGGGCTCGGCGGAGTGTTCTAGCCGGGACAATTCACGAGCGCTGGGAAGCCTGCGCGTACGCTCACGGGAGCTTCGCGATGAGCTGCTCACCGAGCGCCGGCTGGTCCGTGCCGCCGAACCACTGCGCCCACACGGCGCGCATGAACTCGACCCCCACGACGGCGACGGCGGAGCCCCCCTCGATGGCGAGGACCGTGAGCTTCCGATCGGTGTCGTAGGTGATGGTCACCCGCTGGCCGGCGTGCAGATTGTGGAACGCGTTCACGAACAGCGCGATCTTGCTGGAGTCCGCGTACCCGTTGCGCGCAAAACCGCCGCGCAGCGCGCTCTGCATGGTCTCGGCCTTCACGTCGCGGCGCATCGTCCAAACCACCTTCTTCGACACGTCGGCCACCATCACGCGGTGCTTGCTCTTCTCCGCCAGAGGGCCCCGGACGAAGTGCTGAATGTCGTAGATCGCGAACTCGAAGGACTCGACCGTGCGCGTCCGCACGCCCGCCCCCGTGAGCTGCCAGTCGTCCGCCGAGGCCGGTGGCGCGAAGAGCAGCGCGACGACGAGCGAGGCCAGGACGGCGAGGGCGCGGGGAGTGCTACGCGTTTGCATGAAGGGTCCGGTGTTCGCGCCCGCCGGAGAGTTCACCCCCTTACGAACACGTACGGCCCGGGGGTTCCCCTTACGCACTCGTACGATCCGGGGCGCGCAGGCTCACCGGCTCGTGGGCGACGGGAGCGCCAGCGCCAGCGGCGGGACCCACGCGGGGCACAACGCCGGGGCTCTTTGTGGGCGCAGCAGGATTCGAACCTGCGACTTCCACCGTGTGAAGGTGGCACTCTACCGCTGAGTTATGCGCCCTAACGAGGTGGAGAAGCCTACCCGAGGCCGCGCGGGGGCGCAAGCGTTCTCGGCGTCTCCTCGAGGCGGCGCGCCAGGCCTCGCGGACGCGCGCTCCGCGGAGAGCCAACGGTTCGCCGCGACCGCATATCCATCTATCTAACCTCTATCCAAATTTCTACTTCCTCGCCAGACCAGCGATGTCGCAACCTACTGTCATAATTGAGTTTTCTGTTTCACAACGGCCTGGCACGTCCCCTGCTCTAGGGTCTCTCGGAGGCCACATCATGATTCCCCCGAAGCACCACACGCTCACCACCAAGGGTGTCCCCGTCCACGCCTGGGTCGACGGCGTCGCGTTCGACCCCGGCGCGGAGCAGCAGCTCCGCAAGCTCGCCGAGATCCCGGTCGTCGGGCCGTTCGTCGCCGTCATGCCCGACGTGCACGTCGGCAAGGGCGCGACCGTCGGGAGCGTCGTGCCCACCCGCGCGGCGATCCTGCCCGCGGCCGTCGGCGTCGACATCGGCTGCGGGATGATCGCGCAGAAGACCACGCTCCGCGCAGCGCACCTCCCCGACGATCTCGCGGGGCTCCGCTCGGTCATCGAGTCGCGCATCCCCCACGGCCGCTCGCCCGGCGCGCGTGACAAGGGCTCGTGGCACGATCTGCCTCGCGCCGTGGAGAAGGCGTGGTGCGCGTCGCTGAAGGAGGAGTTCTCCGCGATGTGCGAGAAGCACCCCACGTTCGCGAAGGCGAACAGCTTCGTGCACCTCGGGACGCTCGGCACGGGGAACCACTTCGTGGAGGTGTGCCTCGACGAGTCCGACCAGGTCTGGGTGATGCTGCACTCCGGCTCGCGTGGGGTCGGGAACCTCATCGGGCAGTATTTCATCGAGAAGGCCCGCGAAGAAGCGCTCCGGCTCGACCGGCGCCTGCCCGACCGCGACCTCGCGTGGCTCGATCGAGGCACGGAGGTCTTCGACGACTACGTCCGCGCCGTGGGCTGGGCGCAGCGCTTCGCGAAGGAGAGCCGCGCGCTGATGCTCACGGCGGCGCTCGACTCGCTTCGCTCGTGGGCCGAGGAGCGGGGCCTCCCTCCGTTCGAGGCGCTCGACGTGGCGGTGAACTGCCACCACAACTACGTCGCCGAGGAAGAGCACTTCGGCGAGAAGCTCCTCGTCACGCGCAAGGGTGCGGTGCGGGCAGGCCTCGGCGACCTCGGCATCATCCCGGGGTCGATGGGGACGCGCTCGTACATCGTGCGCGGCAAGGGGAACCCGCTGTCGCTCTCGTCCTGCAGCCACGGGGCGGGGCGCGTGCACAGCCGCACGAAGGCGCGCCAGCTCTTCTCGCTCGAAGACCACGAGCGGGCGACGGCGGGCATCGAGTGCCGGAAGGACGAGGCGGTCATCGACGAGACGCCCATGGCGTACAAGCCGATCGACGCCGTCATGAAGGCGCAGGAAGATCTCGTGGACATCGTCCACGAGCTGCGCCAGGTCGTGTGTGTGAAGGGCTGAGCGAAGGAGACGGAGCCATGATCACGATCGACGGAACGACGGGAGAGGGCGGCGGGCAGGTGCTCCGCTCGTCGCTCGCGCTCTCGATGGCGACGGGCCAGCCCTTTCGCGTCACGAACATCCGCAAGAAACGCTCGAAGCCCGGCCTCTTGCGGCAGCACCTCACCTCCGTCCTCGCGGCGCGCGACGTCGCGGGGGCGGAGGTGGTGGGCGCCGCGATGGGCTCCACGGACCTCACCTTCCGACCGAAGCGCGTCCGCGCGGGCAGCTATTCGTTCGCCGTCGGCACCGCCGGCTCCTGCCTGCTCGTGCTCGCGACGGTCCTGGTGCCTCTCGCCATGGCCGAGGGGGCGAGCACGATCGCGCTCGAGGGAGGCACGCACAACCCCGCGGCGCCGCCGTACCCGTTCGTGGCAGAGTCGCTCCTCCCCGCCCTCGCGCGGCTCGGGCTCGACGCGCACGGCACGCTGGAGCGCGCGGGCTTCTACCCCGCGGGCGGCGGCCGACTGCGCGTGGAGCTGGCGGGCGGCGCGCGGCTCCGGCACCTCTCGCTTCTGCATACCGGTGCGCTCCTCGCGCGTCGGGCGCGCGGCGTCGTCGCGAACCTTCCGCCGGGGGTAGGCGCGCGCGAGGTCGAGACCTTCGTCGCGGCGGCGGGCTGGCCGAAGGACGCGGACGCGCGCCCCGAGGTGCTGCGCGATCCCCTCGGCCCCGGGAACGCGCTCGTGGCCACCCTCGAGTACGAGCACGTGACGTGCGTGCTCACCGAGTTCGGCGAGAAGGGCGTGCCCGCCGAGCGCGTCGGGGGCAAGCTCGCCGCGGAGGTGACGCGCTTCACCGCGGCGGACGTCCCGGTGTGTGAGCACCTGGCCGATCAGCTGCTGCTGCCGCTCGCGCTCGGGGCTGGCGGAGAGTTTCGCACGGTCCGCCCCACGCCCCATTTCGATGCACAGTGCACGCTATTGCGCGCGTTCCTGGGCGCGGAGGTCCGCGTGACGGACGAGGGCGGCGGGGCCTTCCGGGTGGAGGTGCCTGGCCGCACGTGACCTCGGTCATCGGTCAAGAGCCACCGATCGGGGGAGCGCGAGCGCGCCGTTCGTGGGATGCTGGGGCCATGCGCGCGCACCGTCTGCTGGCCCTGCTCCTCCTCGGCGCGCTCGTCCCGCTCGCGGCTTGCGGCACGGACGACGGCGCGGCGCCGTTCGACCCCGCCGATCCGAACCCGAGCGCGACCGCCCCGCCCACGACGACGCCGACGGTCCCGACGCTGCCCGACGCCGCGCCCGCGGACGCCTCATCTGCGCCAGACGCCTCACCTCCTTCGCCGGACGCCTCGCGAGACGCGGCGATCGACGCCACCCAGCCCGACGGCTCGAAGCCAGACGCCGCGCCCCCCACGCCGGACGCCGGCCCGAGCCCGCTCTGCCTCGCGGCGACCCCCGGCGCCTACTGCGGCAACGACATGATGCGCGACGCCGATCCGAAGGTGCTCTACCAGTGCCCCGGCGCGAACCGCGCGCCCACCTCGTCGACCCCGTGCGCGAACGGCTGCGTGGTCGCCCCCGCGGGCACCGCCGACTACTGCGCCGCGCCGGCGACGACGGGCACCTACCGGCTGCCATGGCGCGCGGGCACGAGCATGCGCCTCACACAAGACTGCAACGACTCCTGCTGCGCCGACCACGTGGGCGACGCGAGGTACGCGTGGGACTTCGCCAACGGCGGCGGCTTCCCGATCGTCGCGGTGCGTGGCGGCACCGTCACCCACCTGAAGATGAACAGCACCCGCGGCTGCGGCACGAGCTCCTGCGTCAACGACACGAACCTCGTCGTGGTCGACCACGGCGACGGAACACATGCAACCTACCTGCATCTCCAGGGCGGCACGCTCGGGCCCGGGGTCACCTGCGGAGGCACCGTCACGCGTGGGCAGGTGCTCGGCACCGCGGGCACGACGGGCTGGTCCACGGGCGTCCACCTGCACCTGCAGGTGAGCCGCGTGCACACGGGCGCGCCGCGGTGCGAGTGCGGCCCGACCGGCCAGGGGTGCGCCGCGAACACCGTCCCGTGGGCGAATTTCTGGTCGAGCGCGGCCTACCCCACCGTAGCCGTGTCCTTCGACGAGTGGGCCGCGGCGTCGACCTGCGGGAACCGCCGGATGGCGATGCCGCCGTCGCAGAACTAGGGCGCGGGCGAGGTCTCCGCCATCAACGCTACTGCTTCGTGAGGGTCGCGACCGCGAGCGCGCACGAACGGAAAACCATGTACATTGCAACCACCCCGGGCAGCCGGGCGGTCGAGGTGGCCGCCCATGGCGCGCCCGCCACTCCCCAGACCTATCACCTCAGCCGTTTCGGCCCGGAGAAACCTCGAGCGAGCGCGCTACGGCGCCGCTCGCTCCGCTCGCTTGGCCTCTTCCCAGTAGGCGTCGAGCACCTCGAGCGGCAGCGTCGCGTTGCCCGCCTGGCCAAACCCGCCGTGCTCCTCTCTCACGCGGCCCTCCACGTGACCAAACCGGCGCGTGAACTTGTCGATCGTGCGGCGGAGCGCGCCCTCGGCGTCGACCTTCGCGTGCCTCGAGAGGTTCACGAGGGCGAAGAGCGCGTCACCGAGCTCCTCCTCGACGGCCTGGGTGTCCCCGCCCTCGAGCGCCGCCGTGAGCTCGCCTAGCTCCTCGTGCACCTTCGCGAGCGAGCCGCGCTCGTCGGCCCAGTCGAAGCCCACGCGCGCGACCTTCTCGCCGATGCGCTGCGCGCGCGTCAGCGCCGGGAGGCTCTTCGGCACGCCCGCGAGGATGCCGCGCCCGGCCTTCTCCTTGGCCTTCAGGAGCTCCCAGTTGCGGAGCACCTCGTCGGCGTCTTTCACGTCGAGATCGCCGAACACGTGGGGGTGGCGGGTCACGAGCTTCTCGACGATGCCGGCGATCACGTCGTCGATCGCGAAGCGGCCCTCGCGCCGGAGCAGCTCCGCCTGAAAGACGACCTGGAGCAGCAGATCGCCGAGCTCCTCCTTCAGCGCCGCGCGGTCGCCGCCCTCGATGGCGTCGATCACCTCGCAGGCCTCCTCGAGGACGTATTTGCGAAGGGTTTCCAGGCTTTGCTCGCGATCCCACGGGCAGCCATCTTCGGCGAGCAGGCGCTGCATCACGCGGACGAGGCGCTCGAGCGTTCGACCGTCCTGCGCGGCGAGCGGAGGCACCGGCCGCGCGAGGTGCTCGTCGAAGCGCTCAAGGCCGACATCCCCACCTTCGCGCGAGCCGGGCTCGAGGCCGCTCACTGGCCGAGCTCCCGCGCGAGGTCCTTAGCGAGCGCGACCGCGCGGGCGGTGCTCTGCGGGTCGGGCGGGAGCGCGATGGCCCCGACCACCGGGTGGCCGCCGCCCCCGTGCCGCTCGCAGATCTTCGCGATGTCGTGCGTGCGGGTCTGCCCACACCAGGGGTTGAAGCCGATCGAGATTTTGCACTTCTTGCGCGACCGCGTGAGCACGACCGAATACGCGCTCTCCGGGAAGAGCGCGTAGGTGACGAACTTCGGCCCCGCGTCGAGCTCGTGCGCGCTGAGGTCCACGAGCACCGCGGCGCCGTCCTTCACCGCGTTCCCTTCGACGAGCCGCACGAACCCGGCCTGCTGCTCCTCGTACGGCACGTACGCCTCGCGCACCTCCGGCAGGTTCGCCACGCCCTCGATGCCGTGCTCGAGGAGCAGCGGCACGAAACGCGACAAGAAGGCGGCGTCCGCCCCGTGCTCGACCACGGTCATGAGCTTCAGCACGGGCTCCTTCTTCTCGACCGCCATGCGCGCGCTCGGGAAGGCCGCGCGATCGATCATGTCGGCCCAGCGCACGAGCTCGGCGACCGGCGCGGAGTCGAGCCCAAACTGCGCCGCGCCGATGTCGGCGATGAGCTTCGTGCACGACCCGTAGGCGCCGTCGTGGAAGTGGCGCTCGGCTCGCGCGGCCCGCCCCCCCGCGGCGCGCTCCTCGAACACGCGCCGCTCGCCGGGCGTGGCGAACGCGCTCACGTGGTGGTCGAAGTACCAGGTGAGGTTCTCGGCCGCCGAGAAGCGGAAGTCGAGGATGGCGTTCACGTCGCCGTCGAGGAGGCGCGGAGGCACGCCGCTGTCGCCGGGCCCGTAGCCCATCGAGAGATAGCGGAACACGAGGTCGCCCGACCGCCCGTGGTCGCCGTGCTCGACGTGGCGGAGCAGGCGTGTGAAGAGCGCGGCGGAGCAGAGGCCATCGAGGCAGTGCCCGTGCGTGGCGACGACGACTGTGCGGTGCGGCATGCGACGGGGAGTACCACGGACGCACCGCCCGTGGACCAGGCTGTGGACCACGTGACGCGCGATCGACCGCGTGCGATGGTCGCGCCATGCGCGTGCACCACCTCGCCTTTCGAACGCGAGACCTCGAGCGGCTCGAGGCCTTCTACGCGACCCTGCTGGGGCTGCCCGTCGCTCGCCGCTCCGAGCGGAGCGTGTGGCTCGACGCCGAGGGCACCCTCGTGATGCTGGAGCTCGCAGGCGACGACGAGCCCGACGTGCCCCGAGGCTCGATGGAGATCGCCGTCTTCGAGGTGGCCCCCGAGGAGCGCGCGGAGCGCGTGGAGCGGCTGCGCGACGCGGGCTTCCCCGTGGAGGCTGAGACCGAGTTCACGACCGCCCTCCGCGATCCCGACGGGCGCCGCGTGGGGCTCTCCCATTACCCTCACCCGCGGCCTCACCCGCGCCCCTCGGGGGGTCCGCGCGCCTAGATCACGCGCGATCCACTGCACCGCGGGCCGGGCGCCGGGAGACCCCATTTT
>Ga0073904_10004749_pt1 | contig 10060 bp, 7 predicted proteins | sample KloWWTrecipitate_FD_66668 | JGI IMG/M metagenome (GOLD analysis project Ga0073904, IMG submission 66668) | Active sludge microbial communities from Klosterneuburg, Austria, studying microevolution and ecology of nitrifiers - Klosterneuburg... | ecosystem: Engineered > WWTP > Aerobic digester >... | reverse complement strand
CGCATCGCTTCCGCACCCGCCTCGGTCTCGTCCTCGTGGCCGAGCAGGTGCAGCAGCCCGTGCACCGCCAGCAGGCGCAGTTCCAGCGCCGGCGCATGGCCCGCGGCGGCGGCGTTGGCCTCTGCCTGCGGCACGGAGATCAGGATGTCACCGAGCTGCGCCGGCTCGCCCGGCATCCGGTCCTCCGGGTCCACGGGGAAGCTCAGCACATCGGTCGGCCCCGTCTTGCCGCGGTACTGCTCGTTCAGCTGGGCCAGCAGGGCGTCGCCTGTCAGGACCAGGGCCACCTCCGTGTCCTCCGGCACCGCCAGGCGGCGCATGGCCGCTTCCAGGCCGTCGACCACGAAGGCGGCATCGGCGGCATCCAAGGCTTCATGTTCCAGGTGCAGGTTGATCATCGCTCGCTCTTGGCCTCAGGTGGGTGGGGGGGGGTGGGCCGGCGGCGGATCGAGGTTCAGCGGTCGTTGCCGGCGCCGGTCGCGGCCGTCTCCGGAAGCGGCTGGATGCCTTCCGGATAGCGGACGCGCGGATGGTACATGCCACGCAGGGTGTCGACGAAGGCCGTGCGGATGCGCTGCAGGTCGCCCAGGCTGAGGCCGCTGTCGTCCAGCTCGCCCGCCTCCTGGCGCGCCTGGATCACCTTGGCCACCACCGCGTCGACCGCGGCAGTGCCTCCGGCCTCGGCGGCGCGCACCGAGGCCTCGGCGCCGTCGGCCAGCATCAGGATGGCCGTTTCGCGCGAGCGCGGGCGCGGACCGGGGTAGCGGAAGCGGGCCTCATCGGCGGCTGCCTTGGGGTCGGCCTCCAGGGCGCGGCGGTAGAAGTACTCCACGCGGGTGGTGCCGTGATGCTCGCGCACGAAGTCCAGCAGGCGGTCCGGCAGGCGGTGCTTGCGCAGCAGGTCCAGGCCGTCGGTCACGTGGTCCAGGATGATGCGCGCGCTGTCCGCCGGTGCCAGCCCCTCGTGCGCCGAACTGCCGCCCAGTTGGTTCTCGACGAAGAAGGCCGGCCGCACCGTCTTGCCCACGTCGTGGAAGTAGGCGCCGGCCCGCACCAGCAGGGCGTCGGCACCGACGGCCGACGCCGCGCCTTCCACCAGGTTCGCCAGGACCATCGAATGCTGGTAGGTGCCCGGGGCCTGCACCTGCAACTGGCGGACCAGCGGGTGATCGGGGCGCATCAACTCGTAGAGGTGGAACGGCGTGGCCACGCCGAAGAGCGTGCCCACCGCCAGGATGCCCAGCGCCGCCAGACCGGTGGCCACCAGGGCCTGCGCCACGCCCAGCCCCGCCGCCAGGGCGAGGTCGCGGCTGTCGGTGGTGCCGGCCAGCACCTGCGAGAGGGCCAGGGCGGCGTTGAGCACCGAGAGGATCAGCCCCGCCCAGACGAAGGCCTTCAGCCGCGCCACGCGCACCATGATGATGGCGCCGGCCAGGCCGCCCAGCAGCACGTAGAGGGCGGGGCCCAGTCCGGCACCTTCGATCAGCCCGACGGTGGCCGCCAGCAGCATGGCGCTGATGAAGCCGGTGCCCAGGCTGAACACCACCGCGAGGGTCATCGCCACCGCCGAGGCGGGGACGGCGTACAAGGCCAAGGGGTGCAGGCCTTGCACCAGGCGTGCCGTGGCCGTGAAGGCCAGGTCCAACAGGACGATGAAGGCCAGGGCGCCCGGTCGGTCGAAGAGCGGCGCGTTCAGGTGATGCAGCGCGGCTCCCAGCACCGCGATCAGGGCCGCCAGGCTGAGCGCCAGGCTCAGCAGCTGCTGGCCATCCAGGTTGCGCGGCAGGAGCCCCAGGGCGCTGAGCGCCTCGTAGATCTCTGGCGTCACCAGGTCGCCCTTGCGCACGATGGTGCTGCCGGCCTGCACCTGGACCGACACCGCCTCGGCGTCCGCCCGAGCCTGCTGTTGCCGGTCGGCGATCGCCGCCTCGTCCGGAATCCGGTTGGGCACGACGAAGGCCGCCGCCAGATCGCCTACCAGTCGCGCCGTGCCCGCGTCCAGGCGCGGGTCCACCACCGCGCCGATTTCGCTGCGCACCGCGGTCAGGTCTTCGCTGCGGATGTACTGGCGCATGACCTGGCCCACCACCCGCGGCACTTCCTCCAGCAGGCGATCCCAATCATCCGGCTTCAGCCCGCCCGTCGCCTTGACGTCCACCAAGGGATCGATGGCCTCGGCGCTCAGGGTCGCGAACTCGGCGAAGCCGCTGATCCATTGCCGCTTCTGATCCAAGGTCTCCGGCGATTGGCGCAGCAGGCTGAGGTTGGCCAGCACGTCGGCGGCCCGCTGTCGCTGCGTGGCCTCCAGGGCCATGTCCAGGCGATAGGCCGGCGCCACGGCGTGGGCCGCCCGCTCGCGCTCGGCGCCGCTGCGCAATTCGCTGACGTAGCGCTGGTCGTGCGGGGCGGTGAAGTCCCGCGGGCTGGGGGCGCCCTCCGCCACGCTGCCGTTCTGGGCCCAGGGCGAGGCCAGCACCAGGAGCAGGGCCACCAGGAAGCCCAGCGCCAGAAGGGCCAGCGGCCAACGCCGCGTCATGGCAGACAGCTGCGGAGACGGTCAGCCGGCCAGAAGCCGGCGCACTGTGTCGCTGAGGAACTTGCCGTCCACGCGCCCGCCCAGGGCTTTGGACAACGGCCCCATGACCTTGCCGAGGTCGGAGGGGCCGTTGGCGCCTACGGCCGCGATCTGGGCGCGCACGGCGGCCTCGACTTCCTCGGCGGCCAGCGGTTGGGGCAGGTAGGCCTCGATGATCGCCAGCTCCGCCCGTTCCACGGCCACCAGGTCGTCGCGCCCGCCGCGCTCGAACTGCTCGATGGAGTCACGCCGCTGCTTGGCCTGCTTGCGCAGGACCGCCTCAACGCCGGTCTGGTCCAGATGGTCGCCGGCCACGAAGCCGCCCTTGCCCGCCGCCTCGATGGCCGCGTACTGCAGGGCCGCCTTCAGGGAGCGCAAGGTGCGCTTGCGGTCCGCTTCGCCGGCACGCAGGGCGGTCGTCAGATCGGCCTCCAGGCGCGATTCAAGTGGGCTCATCGTGCTCATCCACAGGCTCCCAGCGGGCAGGGGTTGACCGGTACGCCGTTGAGATGGATCTCCAGATGCAGATGCGGTCCTGTGCAGCGGCCGGCGGGCCCGTAGGAGCAGCCCATGGCGCCGATGACCTGGCCGCGTTGCACGGCCTGACCGTAGGCCACGTTGATGCCCGACAGGTGGGCATACCAGCTCTGGTAGCCGTTGCCATGGTCGACGATGATGCCGCGGCCCATCCAGTAATGCCATCCGGCGTAGACCACGGTGCCGCTGTCGACGGCGAAGATGGGTGTGCCGGTGCGGTTGGCGATGTCGGCCCCGCGATGCCAGCGACCGTAACCCTGGGTCCGGCTGCCGTAGGAGCCCGCATAGAACTGGCCGCTGCCGATGGCGCCGCCCGCCGCCGCCGCCGGCGCGGTCCAGCCCTGGCCGCGGTTGACGACCTTGGGCTTGGGTGGCTCGGGCAGCTTGATGTCCATCTCGCCTTCCGGGATCACCAACTCCATGCCGGGCGTCAGCACGCCGCCGGCGCCCAGGCCGTTGCCCTTGTAGGCCAGGACCTTGGCCGCTTCGGAGCGGTATTGCCGCGCCAGGGCGTCGACCGAATCGCCTTCCTTCACCACATGGACCACGGCCTTGGATGGCAGGATGTTCAGCTTCATGCCCGGGCTGAGGCGGAAGGGCGTCTGGCGCAGGACGGGGTTGGTGTACATCAGCCAGATCGGCTGGATGCCGAAGCGCTCGGCGATGGAGGCCAGGCTGTCGCCGCCGGCAACGGTGTAGATCTCGGGCTTGTTCCAGGGCAGCAGCGCCGACTTGGCCTCGACGATGGCTCCCGGGGAGATGAAGCCGGAACGCACCTCGGCGGCGGTGATGCTGCCCGCCTCGGCGCCGACGATGGAATCCGGCACGAAGGCGATCGCCCGTTCGGTCCAGGCGCTGCGGAGGAAGCCTGGCCGTGCGCTGGCGGAAGCGGTCCGGCTACCGGGCAGGAAGGGCGTGGCAACCACGCCCAGGGTGAGGACCAGAACCGCCGCGTGGGCGGCCAGTCGCCAGATGACGGGGGCTTCGATGTGAACGAGCGTGGTCACCAGGCGCCGTCCCGCAGCCCAGACCTGACCCGAAGGGATCGGGGTCGGCAGGGGCAGATTCAGGTGCAAGCCGCCACGGGTCCGGGCCGCAACGGACCCGGCGACCGGCAACCGCGCCGCCCGGCGGCCTGTGGGGCGCGGGGCAGGGGTCCCGCCGATGGGGGCGGGGGGCGGCAATGCGGCGAAGAGTCCATGGGCCGGACGGCTGCGGTTGACGTTCAAGCCGTCCAGATCGACAGAGGTTTCCAATCGCCCTTCCTTGCTGGCGATCCACCCGTCAGGGATGGGTCGCGTCGTCCTTCACGCGCCCATTATACAGGTTTGGCACCGGAAGCGGTCAACAGCTTCCGTTCTCGTGGGGGGCAGAACCAGAGCCTGGGCGGTCATTTCGGCTCGCTGTGGATGGTGGCCAGGAACTCTTCGTTGGTCTTGGTGCGGTTGAGGCGGTCCACCACGGCTTCGGTGGCCTCGGTGCCGCCACCCATCATGTCGATCATGCGCCTGACGAGCCAGACCCGCTGCAGCACGTCCGGAGCCAGCAGCAGATCCTCGCGGCGGGTGCTGGACTTCTCGATGTCGATGGCCGGATAGATGCGCCGCTCGGCCAGGCGGCGGCTGAGCACCAGCTCCATGTTGCCCGTGCCCTTGAACTCCTCGTAGATGACCTCGTCCATGCGGCTGCCGGTGTCCACCAGGCAGGTGCCGATGATGGTCAGGCTGCCGCCCTCCTCCAGGTTGCGGGCCGCGCCGAAGAGATGCTTGGGCGGGAAGAGCGCCGCGGGGTCCATGCCGCCGGACAAGGTGCGCCCACTCTGAGGGACCACCAGGTTGTAGGCCCGGGACAAACGGGTGATGGAGTCCAGCAGCATCACCACGTCGCGGCCGTGCTCCACCAGGCGCTTGCCGCGCTCCAGGGCCATCTCCGCCACCCGCACGTGGTCGTCCACCGGCTCGTCGAAGGTGGAGCTGAACACCTCGGCCTCCACCGAGCGATCCATGTCCGTGACCTCCTCCGGCCGCTCGCCGATCAGGGCCACCATCAGGTGCACGTCCGGATGGTTGGCGTAGATGCCGTTGGCGATGTCCTTGAGGATGCTGGTCTTGCCCGCCTTGGGTGGCGAGACGATCAGCCCGCGCTGCCCGCGGCCGATGGGCGACAGCAGGTCGATGAGGCGGGCGCTGACGTTGAGCGGCCCGGTCTCCAGGGTCAGGCGCTGGTTGGGGAAGATGGGCGTGAGGTCCTCGAAGCGCGGCCGGGTCAGCGCATCCTCCGCCGGATAGCCGTTGACCGCTTCGACCCGCAGCAGACCGTAGTACTTCTCGTTCTCCTTGGGCGGCCGCACTTGCCCGATCACCACGTCGCCGGCGCGCAGACCGTAGCGCTTGACCTGCGACTGCGACACGTAGACATCCTCATCCCCCGGATGGACGTTATGCGCCCGGAGGAAGCCGATGCCGTCGGTGATGATCTCCAGCACGCCGCCGCCGAAGATCAGGCCGCGGCCGGCGGCGCTGGCCTTGAGCACGCGGTAGATCAGCTCAGCCTTCTTCAGCCGATCGGGATGCGGGATCTCCAGTTCGACGGCCATCCGCCGCAGCGCATCGACCGGCAGGGCGTCCAGTTCAGCGATGTTCAAAAGGGTCTCCTAACGCCGGTCGTAAGCGACCTGGCTGATCTGCATCAGCTTGTCCCAGTGATGACGCGCTTCGATGATGCGCACGGTCCCGGAGCGGGAGCGCATGACCATCGAATAGGTGGTGGCGCCGGTGCCGTTGTAGCTCACGCCACGCAGCAGCTCGCCGTCGGTGATGCCGGTGGCGGCGAAGAAGACGTCCTCGCCGCTGACCAGGGTGTCGGTGGTCAACACCTGGTCGATGTTGTAGCCGGCGGCCACGGCCAGCTGATGCTCGGCCTCGCTGCCGGGAGCCAGCTTGCCTTGGATGGCGCCGCCAAGGCATTTGAGGGCGCAGGCCGCGATGACCCCTTCCGGGGTGCCGCCGATGCCCATGAGCACGTCGATGCCGGTGCCGTCCACCGCGGCCATGATGGCCCCCGCCACATCGCCGTCGGTGATCATCCGGATGCGCGCGCCGGTCTCGCGGATCTGGCGGATGAGGTCGTCATGGCGGGGGCGGTCCAGCACCACGACGGTCAGATCGTCCATGTCCTTGCGCGTGGCGCGGGCGATCTCACGCAGGTTCTTCTCCACCGAGGCGTTGATGTCGATGGCTGAGGCCGCGGCGCGCCCGACGGCGATCTTGTCCATGTAGAAGACCGGCCCGGGATCGAACATGGTGCCCCGCTCGGCCACGCCCACCACCGCCACCGAGTTGGGCCGACCCAAGGCCAGCAGCCGCGTGCCGTCCACGGGATCCACGGCCACGTCCACCTTGGGACCGTCGCCGGTGCCCACGGACTCGCCGTTGAACAGCATCGGCGCCTCGTCCTTCTCCCCCTCGCCGATGACGATCACGCCGTCCATGTCGATGGTGCCCATGATCAGACGCATCGCATCCACCGCGGCCCGATCGCCGGCGATCTTGTCGCCGCGACCCATCCAGCGGCCCGCGGACAGTGCCGCCGCCTCGGTGACGCGGACCAGTTCCAGGGCCAGGTTGCGGTCGGGGGTGCTGGGGGACATGGGGAACTCCATGGGCTTGAGACAGACCGCACCGGTGACGGCGGGCCGAGGGATGGCTGGATGGGGGATGCGTCGCGCCTTCGGGGGCCGGAATCGGTGGGAAGCGCGGGCGCACGAAATCAATGCGGGGTAGTAGTGGCTCGAAAAGTATAACAGATTGCGCGCGGCAGGGAGCGTCCGCGGCAGGGCCGGCAGGCTACACTTGCCGACCTGAGCCGCCGGAGCGGGGTCCACGGATCGCCGGGTCGCGCGAATGCCGTTAGATCGGGAGGGGATCGGATCGACACCATGGATGCGCCGCGTGCGGCGATCGCGGAGGGCGGCATGTTCCGCTCGCTGCGCCACCGCAACGCGCGACTGTTCTTCCTGGGCCTGCTGGTCTCCAATATCGGGAGCTGGCTGCAGCTGACCGCCACCTCCATGCTCCTGTATCGCCTGACGGGCCGGGCCGGCGAGCTGGGGGTGAATGCCGCGCTGCAGTTCCTGCCGATGCTGCTGCTGGGCGCCTGGTCGGGGGGACTGGCCGATCGCGTCGACCGTCGGCGCCTGATGATCGGCACCCAGGCCGCCCTCGCCGCCCAGGCGCTGGCGCTGGCGCTGTTGACGTTGAGCGGTCTGGCGAGCATCGGCCTCGTCTACGGCCTGAGCTTGTTTCTGGGCATCGTGAGCGCCATCGACAATCCCGCGCGCCGCGGTCTGGTCACCGAGCTTGTGGCGCCGGAGGACATCCCCAACGCGGTATCCCTCAACACGGCGGTGATGACCGGGTCGCGCATCGTCGGGCCCGCCTTGGCCGCCTGGCTGGCCAACCCTCTGGGCATCGGCTGGCTGTTCATGGCCAACGCGGTCTCCTTCGCCGCCATCATCGGCGCCGCGTGGGCCATCGATCCGCGGACGCTCAACGCCCCGCCACCGGCGCGACGCGGCGGGCAGCCGGTGCGCGACGCCCTGCGCTTTGTCGCTGGTCACGAGCGCCTGGGCCCCCTGCTCCTGGTCTTCGCGATCGTGTCCACCTTCGCCTTCAACTACAACGTGTCGCTGCCGGCGCTGGCCAACAGCCGCTTCGGAACCGAGGCGTCCTTCGGCTGGCTGCTCTCGGTGACCGGTGTGGGCAGCTTGACCGGTGCCTTGCTCACGGCGCGCCGCCGAGACGTGTCCATGCGTTGGTTCCTGGGCTGCATCGTGACCCTGGGCCTTTCCGCGGTGGCCATGGCCTTGGCGCCCAGCCTGGCGGCGGCCATGGTCTGCGCCCTGCCCCTGGGGGCCGGCGGAGCCGGGTTCGTGTCCTCGGCCAACGTCATCCTGCAGACGGAAGGCCCCCCCGACATGCGCGGGCGACTGCTGGCGCTGACCGCGGTGGCCTTTCTGGGTTCCACGCCGGTGGGCGGCCCCATCACGGGCTGGGTGGCCGACACCATCTCGGTGGGCTGGAGCCTGGCCTACGGCGGCTTGATCTCCCTGGCGGCCGCGGCCTGGTTGGCCTGGCGGCTGCGGCGGGCGGAGGGCGGCATCTGAGGCTCAGCCCACCAAGGCCGGCCCCACCGGATCGCCCTTGCGCAGCCGCCGGGTGGGCACGCGGTCGGCGGCCAGGGCGCCGGCGACCGTGTCCACGCTGCCGCCCGCCCCGAAGCTGTTGGGCTCCAGCAGCACGGCCATGGAGCCCACGCCGCGCAGGCGCAGCTCATGCAGGGCCGCCAACCAGCGGGTTGACGTGCTGGGGGTGATCACCACCAGGCTGCTGTGGCGGGTCAAGGCGGCGCTTTCGGCGGCCAATACCTCGGAGAGGGCGGCGCGGCCGGTGGCGCGCAGCACGGCCAGCTGCCCCAGCAGCTTGAGGATCTGGCGCTCGCCGCGATCCGGCTGCACCACCACGCGGCGCTGGGCATGGCTGATGAGCCCCACCGAGCGGCCGGCGCTGAGGAAGTGACGGGCCAGGCTGGCCGCGGCGGACACGGCGTACTCTTCGGAGCTGGGCGGCAGGTCGTCGTCGCTGTGGGTCCGCGGGGCATCCCAGAGGCTGGGTGCCTCCTCGTCCGCTTCGACCTGGCCGGTGTGGACCGCGGCCTCCATGTCCAGAAGGATCCAGTAGTCGGCTACCGGGTCCAGCTCAAACTCCTTGGTGTGCAACTGCCCGCGCCGGGCGGTGGTGGGCCAGTGGACCCGGCTGAAGGCATCGCCCGGCAGGTAGCCGCGGACGCCGCGCACGTTGCTGGTAGCGGTGTCGGTGCGGCGGCGGATGACCTGCCCGCCGCTGAGGTAGCCGGTGGGCAGCTCCAGACCGGTCAGCGGCCAGCTGCGCGGAAAGACGACCACGCTGGCGGTCTCAGACAGAAGCTGCTCGCGGCGAAAGATGCCCAGTGGATCGCCGCCGGCCAGGGTCAAGGGCCCGAGCCGGAAGACGCCGCGCCGGCGGCAGACGGTGCGAACCGTCCAGCTGCGGCTGCGGCCCGGCCCCAAGGAGGCCAGGGCGCGGCTCGCACGATGGCCGGGCAGCTCGCTGTCGTCGTCCACCTCCAGCCACAGCTTGGGCAGCCAGGACCGGTTGGTGACGCGCAGGGTTTCCTCCATCAAGCCGCCCACCTCGGTGCGCGCGGTGCGCGTCTGCCGCTCGATGACCACGCCGCGCAAGGCGGACCACGTGAGCAGGGCAGCAACGCCGATGAAGCCCCAGAGCGTCCACGCGAGGCGCGCCAGCAGCGGATGGCCCGATCCCAGGGCCAAGAGGGTGGTCAACGCCGCGACGCCGATGAGGAAGCGACCGTGCATGGCTCAGGCGCCTCGCCGGCGCCGGGGCATCAGGCGCGCGCCGCCGCCCCGGGCACGGGGAGGCGGCCCAGCAGCTCTTCGATCAGGCTGTCGGCGGTCAGGCCCCGGATGCGGGCCGAGGGGTTGACGATCACGCGGTGGGCCAGGACATCCACGGCCATCTGCTTCACGTCGTCGGGCAGCACGTAATCCCGTCCGGCGATGGCGGCATAGGCCTGGCTGGCACGGTAGAGGCTCAGGCTGCCGCGGGGGGAGGCCCCCAGATAGACTTCGGAATGGCTGCGGGTGGCACCCACCAGGTCGACGATGTAGCGCTTGATGAGGTCGTCCACGTACACGACCTGCACCGCCTTCTGCGCCAGCAGCACCTCGCCGGCGGCGGCCACCTGGGTGATCGTTTCCAGAGGATGGCCCTGCCGCTGAACCTCCAGGATGGCCATCTCGTCCTCAGGGCTGGGATAGCCCAGTTTCAGCCGCAGGAAGAAGCGGTCCAGCTGCGCCTCGGGCAGGGGGAAGGTGCCCTCGTACTCGAT
>Ga0073904_10004748_pt1 | contig 10060 bp, 8 predicted proteins | sample KloWWTrecipitate_FD_66668 | JGI IMG/M metagenome (GOLD analysis project Ga0073904, IMG submission 66668) | Active sludge microbial communities from Klosterneuburg, Austria, studying microevolution and ecology of nitrifiers - Klosterneuburg... | ecosystem: Engineered > WWTP > Aerobic digester >... | reverse complement strand
ACGCCGCCAACTATTCCGACAGCCATGTCAATCTGCCGGTCGAGGATGGCTATGGCGCGCTGGTGGCGCGCCTGTCGCGGGACTTGCCAATCAAGCTCGGTGTGACGGTCAAGTCCATTGAGGTTTTGGGCGGCGGCGTTCGCCTCGAGACGAATGCAGGCACGGTCACGGCCAAGGCCTGCATTTTGGCCGTTCCGGCACGCATGATGGAACGGCAGCGCATTGCCATCAAGCCAGGCTTGCCCGCAACCTTGCATCAGGCCTTTGCCGAAGTGACCATGGGCTATGGGGAAAAAGTAGCGCTGGCGTTCGACCGCAAGGTGTTCGATGGCTTCGAAATTCCCTTTGCCGATGTCTTCGATCCGGTGTCGCCGGAGACCAGACCCCTCAATTTCGAGCTGCATCCCTTTGGCCGGCCGATTGCCGTGGCGCATGTGGGCGGCAGTTTTGCCCGGGAGCTTGCGCAAGCCGGTCCTGCGGCGATGACGGCGTTTGCCATCGATACGCTGGTCAAGGCGTTTGGTGCCGATATCCGCCAGCGCATCGTGGCAAGTGCGACCACCGGATGGACGATGGACGCGCATATCGGCGGGGCCTATTCGGGTGCCGCACCCGGCAAGGCCGGGTCCCGGAAGATCTTTTCGGAACCTGTCCACGAGCGCCTTTTTATGGCTGGCGAGCATGTGCATCAGCACTATATGGCAACCGCCCACGGGGCCTATGAAACCGGGCTCGATGCGGCGCACAAGGCGGCGGCTGCGGCGGGCTTTTCTGCAGGTCCAAAAGACCCCCTTTGGCTGCCTTCCTAAACTCGTGGACATTCCGCCGCAGGCTTCCTATATCGGCAGGAACGAAGTTCAAACCATAACAAATGGGGATCCAATAGATGCCGTGGAATAGCGATGAAGGTGGTGGAGGCAAGGGTCCGTGGGGGCAGGGGCCATGGGGCCAGGGTCCCAAGGGCCCGCGCAACACCGGCGGCCGCGGCCCGACCCCGCCCGACCTTGATGAACTGTTGCAGCGCGGCAAGGACAGCCTGAAGAATGTTCTCCCTGCCGGCGGACGCGGATCGTGGCTTTTGCCATTGGTCCTGCTGGCGGCGTTCTGGGTGTTCAACTCGGTTTACCAGGTTCAGCCCGACGAGCGCGGCATTGTCCTGCGCTTTGGCGAATACAACCGGACTGCCGACCCTGGCCTGCATTTCGCCGTATGGCCTGTTGAAACCATGGAAAAGCCCCGAGTCGGCGCGGTGCGCCAGATCAATATCGGCATGGAAGCCAATGAAGGCCAGATGCTCACCAGCGACAAGAACATCATTTCGGTTCCGTTCTCGGTCTTCTGGCGCATCCTGGAGCCGAAGGATTTTCTTTTCAACGTGGCCGACCAGGAACGGACGATCAGGGCGGTGGCACAAAGCGCCATGCGCGAAGTCGTTGGCCAGACACGGGCGCAGATGATTCTGACAACGGGCAAGGACGCCGTTTCGGCCCAGGTCCAGCAGATCACGCAAGACCTTCTCGATGAATACAAGGCCGGCATCATTGTCAGCCAGATCAACCTCGGTGACGTCCAGCCTCCCGCCGAAGTGGCAAACGCCTTTGCTGAAGTGGTGCGGGCCGGGCAGAACCAGCAGCAGTTGATCAACGAGGCCGAGAAATACCGCAACCAGCAGGTTCAGCTGGCGGAAGGCGAAGCTGCCAAGCTGATCGAGGATGCCAATGCCTACAAGGCCCGCGTGGTTTTTGAAGCACAGGGCGAAGCGGCGCGGTTTCTCTCGGTTTACAATGAGTACAAGAACGCCAAGGACGTGACTCGCCAGCGGATTTATCTTGAAACCATGGAAGGGATACTTTCCCGGTCCAACAAGGTGATCATTGAAGGCGGGCAGGGCGGATCGGGCGTCGTGCCCTACCTGCCGCTTCCGGAAATCCAGAAGCGCGCCACCGCAACAAGCCAGTAAAGCAGATTTAGGATAGAAACATGAGCAGTTTTAGAAACCTATTGGGCATCGTGTTGGCGATCATCGCCTTCATTGCCTATTCGTCCTATTTCGTAGTGGATGAGCGGCAGAAGGCACTGGTCCTCCGCTTTGGTGAAATCAACCGCACGGTTGAACAGCCCGGTCTGTATTTCAAGGTGCCCTTCGCTGACACCGTGACCTACATCGAGGATCGCATGCTGATCTGGGAAAACAATGACCGCCCGGTCCAGGATATCGCCAGCCAGGTCTATATTGTGAACGCGATTACCCTGGCGCGCATCTCTGACCCGCGGCTGTTCCGTGAAACCCTTGGCGCTGATCTCGTGCAGGCCGAGGCCCGTGTCGCGGCACGGCTGGATTCCGCCTTGCGCCAGACCTATGGCCGCCGCTCCTTTGACGCGGCCCTGTCATCGGACCGGGCTGTGATGATGCGTGAAATCCGCGATGAACTGCGCAAGGAGGCCAATACCTTCGGGATCGATATTGTCGACGTCCGGGTGCGCCGCACCGACCTGAGCGAAAACGTTCTGGAGCAAACCTACAACCGCATGGAATCCGAGCGCAACGCGCTCGCCGCGGATATCCGCTCCAAGGGCGAAGCGACCAAGACCCGGATGAATGCCGAAACGGACCGAACCTATACGACCAAGCTTGCCGATGCCCAGCGCCAGTCTGAAATCATTCGGGGCGAAGGCGACGGCGAACGCAACAAGGTGTTTGCCCAGGCGTTCCAGCAGGACCCCGAGTTCTTCAGCTTCTACCGGTCGATGCAGGCCTATACCAAGAGCATCGGGGCCGATGGCACCACCATGGTGCTGAATCCCGACTCCGAGTTCTTCAAGTATTTCGGATTCCAGACGAACAGCGGACCTGCCGCGCCTGCCGCACCCGCCCAATGATGCAAGCCCTGCTGATGGCCCTTGGTCTCGTTTTCGTGATCGAGGGCCTTCTTTATGCCTTGGTTCCGGGGCATTTGAAAAATATGATGAAAGCCATGGAGAGCGTTCCGGACGAGACGCTCCGCTTGGGCGGCCTGGCCGCCCTCGGCTTTGGCGTTTTCGTTGTTTGGATGGTAAAAGCATTTTTCGTCTGATGGCTTTCGGGAGGCGATTTACATGACGGTACGGATCGGGATTGTGCGGAACCTCATGGGTGGCGCGGCCCTCGGCTTGCTTGCCCTGGGTTTTGTCGGAGTGCCGTTGGCCACGCAGCCGGCACAAGCCCAGTTGGAGCAGCTTCCATCGGTCGCCGACCTGGCGGAGCGCCTGCTGCCTTCGGTTGTCGAAATTTCAGTGCAGTCCAAATCGGAAGTCAGCGGCCCCACCCTGCAGATGCCCGAGCTTCCCGACAATTCGCCGTTCAAGGACTTCTTTGACGAATTCCTGAAAAAGCAGCAGCGGGGCCAGTCGCCGGAACCGCAGGACCGCTCGGTGAGTTCCATGGGCTCAGGCTTCGTGATTGACGCAAGCGGCCTGATCGTTACCAACAATCATGTGGTGGAGGGCGCCTCGGTCATTGAAGTGCATTTCCAGGATTCCACCATCCTGAAAGCGGAACTGGTCGGACGCGATCCGAAAACCGATCTGGCGGTGCTCCGCGTCAAGTCAGAATTGCCGCTGCCCGTGGTCACTTTCGGGGACAGCGACACGCTGCGCATTGGCGAGTGGGTGGTTGCCATCGGAAATCCCTTCGGCCTTGGCGGTTCGGTTTCGCTTGGCATTGTCTCGGCCCGCAACCGCGACATCAATGCCGGTCCCTATGATGACTTCATCCAGACGGATGCGGCGATCAACAAGGGCAATTCCGGCGGCCCGCTGTTCAACCTGAAGGGTGACGTGGTTGGCATCAACACCGCGATCTTTTCGCCCACCGGCGGCTCTGTGGGCATTGGCTTTTCGGTGCCTTCCAACACGGCCAAGGGGGTCGTCGATCAACTGGTTAAATTCGGCGAGACCCGGCGCGGCTGGTTTGGCGTGAAAATCCAGTCGGTGACTGACGACATTGCCGAGAGCATGGCCATGGGCAAGGCGCGCGGCGCGCTGATTGCCGATGTGACCAAGACCGGCCCTGCCGAGAAGGCGGGCATCGAACCTGGCGATGTGGTGATTGAATTCAACGGCAAGGCGGTCAACGCGATGCGCGACCTGCCGCGCATTGTGGCGGACACCGAAATCGGCAAGAAAGTGCCGATCAAGATCTTCCGCAAGGGCAAGGAACTTCAGCTCATGGCTGAAGTGGGCCGGCTGGAGGATGGCGAAAAGGTCGTGGCCCAGCAGGACAGCAGTTCAGGCGCGTCGCCCGCTCCGGCGGTTCTCACCGCACTCGGCATGACAGTCAGTTCGATGACTGATGAGCTCCGGCAGAAATACAAGATAGATGCCGACATCAAGGGCGCCGTCGTGACCGAAGTGACGGCTGACAGCCCGGCCGCCGACAAACGGCTGGAGCCCGGCGACGTGATCACGGAAGCCGGCGAGAAGGCGGTCACCGGTGCGGCAGACATTTCCACCAGCATTGCCGAGGCCGAAAAGGCCGGCAAGAGTTCGGTGCTCCTGCTGGTGTCAAAAGGCGGCAAGAAAGCCGAAATGCGCTTCATCGCCCTGAAGCTGAAGAAGTGATACGTCTTCTCCCGCTTCGCGGGAAAAGAAGTCAGACAAGTCTCCGCTTGCCACCCAACTCTTGAACCTGACCGCTGCTTGGATGGACGCTGCTGAGCCTTCAGCGCAGGGTGTGCAGGGCGGTTGGCGTGGTCTGCGGTTCGGGATCGAGGCGATGGCGGGTGGATTTCATCGGCAGGATCTTGCCCCGCATGGCGGCCTCGATCACCTCCTCGCGGGACCAGGTCCGTTCACTCCACGAGCAAAGCGACAGCCGCGGATCGGCATAGCTGATCAGGATGGCGGGAAGGCGTTTCAGGCCCAGGGCCCTTGCCGCATGGTAGCGGTGGTGGCCATCGAGAATGGCGAGACTGTCAGCTTCGACCAGGATCGGCTGGCGCAGTTCGCCAGCCGACCTGATGTCGTCAGCCAGGGCCGCAATCACCTGCGGATCGGCTGCTTCGGTGGGGCGCAGCGCGTCGATGGCGACAGTGGTTTGGCCGTAGCCGCTCATTCGGCGGCGATTTGCGGCAAGCCGGCAAGCGCCGCCTCAAGGGCCGCCTGGTCGTAGCTCTTGTCCTCCAGCTTGCCCGACATGTAATCCATGTAGGCCTGCATGTCGAAGTGGCCATGGCCGCAGAGGCCGAACAGGATGGTGGGCGAGGTGCCGTGGGCCTTGGCGTGAAGGGCCGCATTGATGGCGCCACGCACCGCATGGGTTGCCTCGGGAGCGGGAATGATGCCTTCGGTGCGGGCGAAGAGAAGGCCCGCTTCGAAACAGGCATTCTGGGTATAGGCCTCCGCTTCAATCAGTCCCAGTTCCTTGAGGTGGCTCACCAGCGGAGCCATGCCATGGTAGCGCAGGCCGCCGGCATGAAATCCGGGCGGCATGAAGGTTGAGCCAAGCGTGTGCATCTTTACGAGCGGCGTGAGGTGCGACGTATCGCCGAAGTCATAGGCATAGCGGCCACGGGTGAGGGAGGGGCAGGCGGCAGGTTCCGCGGCGATGACGCGGACTTTCTTGCCGCCGCGCAACTGCTTGCCGATGAACGGGAAGGTGAGGCCCGCGAAGTTCGAACCGCCGCCGGTGCAGCCAACGATGATGTCGGGATAGGCGTTGGCCTGCTGCATCTGCTCGATGGCCTCGATGCCGATGACCGTCTGATGCATCAGCACATGGTTCAGCACGGAGCCCAGGGCATATTTGGTGTCCGGGTTGGTGGCGGCCACCTCGACGGCCTCGGAAATGGCGATGCCAAGGCTGCCGTTCGAGTTGGGGTCGGCGGCGAGGATTTGCCGGCCGGCATTGGTCTCAAGCGAAGGGCTGGCGACGCAGACGCCGCCATAGCTCTGCATCAGCGCCTTGCGGTAGGGCTTCTGGTTGAAGGAGACCTTCACCATGAAGACTTTCACTTCCATGCTGAACAGCGCCCCGGCCATGGACAGCGACGAGCCCCACTGGCCGGCGCCGGTTTCGGTGACCAGTTTCCGGACGCCCTCTTCCTTGTTGTAGAAGGCCTGGGGCACTGCGGTGTTCGGCTTGTGCGAGCCGGCGGGGCTTACGCCCTCATATTTGTAATAGATCTTCGCGGTGGTGCCGAGGGCCTTTTCCAGGGCGTAGGCACGGTAGAGGGGCGTGGGCCGCCACATGCGGTAGATATCGCGGACTGGCTCGGGGATGTCGATTTCGCGGTCGCGCGCGACCTCTTGCATGATGAGCTGCATGGGGAAGAGAGGTGCGAGGTCGTCGGGACCGATGGGCTTCAAGGTGCCGGGATGGAGTGGTGGCGGCAGCGGAACCGGCAGGTCCGCCATGATGTTGTACCAGCGCTTCGGAATGCGCTCCTCACCCAGAATGAACTTGCGCTGATGGGGCGAGAGGCGGGCGGCGGAGGGTTTCTTGGCGGCAGCCACCTTGCGTGCCGGCGCGCTCCTGGCCATGGGCTTGGCTGCTTTCTTCTTGCTCGCGGGCTTGACGGCGGATTTGTCTTTGGCTTTTGCCTTCACGGGTTTCTTGGTCATCGGTCTCTCCCTGGATGGCGAAAGACTTGCGCAAATCCGGATGCTTTACAAGGCGACTGCGGCAACACGCCCTCAGGCGCCGACGAACTGGTCCTTCCGATAGCCCTGCAGATAGAGAAGGGCCGTCAGGTCGGCGTGGTTGATGCGCAGCATGGAGCTTTCCTGGACATGGGGCTTGGCATGGAGCGCCACGCCAAGGCCTGCTTCCATGAGCATGGCCACGTCATTGGCCCCATCGCCCACGGCAATGGCATCGGCCGCGTCGAGGCTGCGGAGCACGGCGATCTCAAGCAGGGACTGGCGCTTGGCCTCCTGCCCCAGAATTGGCTCGGTGACCGTGCCGGTAAGCTTGCCATTGGCGATCACAAGCGTGTTGGCCCGATGCTCGTCGAAGCCAAGCACGCCCGCCACATGGGAGGTGAAGGCGGTAAAGCCGCCGGAGAGCAGGGCGGTGTAGGCCCCGTTTGCCTTCATGGTGGCTATCAGCACCTTGCCCCCGGGCATGAAAGTGATCCGTTCACGGATGACCTGCCGGATGACTGACTGGTCCAGGCCCCTGAGCAGGGCGACGCGCGCCTTAAGGGCGCCTTCAAAATCGAGTTCGCCCCGCATGGCGCGGGCGGTGATATCCTTGATGAGGCCGCCGGAGCCCGCCATCACGCCCAGCTCATCGATGCATTCCTGGTGGATCATGGTGGAATCCATGTCCGCCACGAGCAGGCGCTTGCGCCGGTTCTCGGTGGAAACGACGGCGGCATCGATCGGGAGGCTCCGCACACCGATGAGGAACTCCCCCAGGCGCGGGAAGAAGTCCACTTCGGCGGCATCGCCGGGGCTGAGCCAGTGGAAATTGCCGGCGCCATGGTCGCGCAGGGCCGCCACGACTTCGGCGGAGATTGCGCCGCTGCCCGGGGCTGCTATGAGAACGACAACGGATGCCATGATGAACCAGACCAAAGCCAAATCTGCGCTGCTTATTGCAGGCCCCACCGCCAGCGGCAAGTCTGCCCTCGCCTTGGCGCTGGCAAGGGAGCGTGATGGCGTCATCATCAATGCGGATGCGCTGCAGGTTTACAAGGAACTGCGCATACTTTCGGCCCGGCCGACCGACGAAGAACTGCACATGGCGCCCCACCGGCTTTATGGCCATGTGTCGGGGCTCGACAGCTATTCGGTGGCGCACTGGCTGGCAGATGCCAGGCGTGAAATCGAATCGGCGTGGGCCGCCGGCAAGCTGCCCATCATTACGGGCGGGACCGGAATGTATTTCATGGCGCTGGAGCAGGGGCTGGCCGAGGTTCCGTCCATTGACCCGGAAATCCGCGAGAAATGGCGGAGCTTTGAGGGCGATCTGTATGGCGAGCTTATCCGCCGTGACAAGGAAAGCGCCAAGGCGTTGAAGCCAAACGACCGGCAACGACTGGCGCGGGCCCTGGAGGTGATCGAGGGAACCGGACAGCCGCTTTCCCATTGGCAGGCGGAGGCGCAATCACGGGCCTTTCTCAAGGATGTCGCCGTCGAGCGCCATGTGGTTGAGGTGCCGCGCGAGGAACTTTACAACCGGGCGGAACGCCGGTTTGACCAGATGATGGCGGCCGGGGCGCTGGAAGAAGTGCGCCCGCTCATTAAATATGGCAGCGTATTGCCCATGATGAAAGCGATCGGTGTTCCCGAACTCACCCGGCATTTGCGGGGTGAAATATCCCTTCAGGAAGCCGTGGTTCTGGCCAAAACGGCCACCCGCCAATACATAAAGCGCCAGCTCACCTGGTGGCGGGGCCAGGCTGGCCGGGACCACTGACAGTCATAAGCGATTAACGAATTTCAAGGGGAGCGCTTGATTTCTTGGTCCGGGCTGGGTAGAAGCGCTTTATGAACAGCATTCTTATTGTCGTGGTATCGCGTAGCACCGCGGAGGGTTAACCCTCCGGGATACCCGGTGTTGCGCGAAACAGGCTCCTTAAGGGGGCCTTTTTTATTGCCTGAATGGCAGGTTCATGTGAAACGAAGTGGCTGGAATGAAGAGGTTTGAAATGGTTACGGGCGAATTGATGTCGGGTGCCGAGATCGTGCTGAAGGCTTTGGCCGATCACGGGGTGGAGCATGTCTTTGGCTATCCCGGCGGCGCGGTGCTGCCCATTTACGACGAGATTTTCCAGCAGGACAAGGTCAAGCACGTGCTGGTGCGCCATGAGCAGGGGGCCACCCACGCGGCTGAAGGTTATGCCCGTTCCACCGGAAAATGCGGCGTGGTGCTGGTCACTTCCGGCCCCGGCGCCACCAATGCGGTCACCGGCCTCACCGATGCGCTGCTTGATTCGATCCCCATGGTTTGCCTCACGGGGCAGGTGCCGACGCACCTCATCGGCAATGACGCGTTCCAGGAATGCGACACGGTCGGCATCACCCGCCCCTGCACCAAGCACAACTGGCTGGTGAAGGACGTAAATGATCTCGCCCGCATCCTGCACGAAGCCTTCTATGTGGCCACCCACGGGCGGCCCGGCCCGGTCGTGGTTGATATTCCGAAGGATGTGCAGTTTGCCAAAGGCAAGTATGTCGGCCCCAAGAATATCGAGCACAAGACCTATCGCCCGCAGGTGAAGCCGAACCAGGACGCCATCCGCGCCGCCGTTGAATTGATCTCCAAGGCCAAGCGCCCGCTGCTTTACACTGGCGGGGGGGTGATCAATTCCGGCGTGATCGCCTCGAAGCTGTTGCGCGAATTCGTGAAGATGACGAACATCCCGATCACCTCGACGCTGATGGGCCTTGGCGCCTATCCGGCGAGCGGAAAGAACTGGCTTGGCATGCTGGGCATGCACGGTACCTACGAAGCCAACATGGCGATGCATGATTGCGACGTGATGATCAATGTGGGAGCACGCTTTGACGACCGGATCACGGGCAGACTCGATGCCTTTTCACCGGGCTCGAAGAAAATCCACATCGACATCGATCCCTCGTCGATCAACAAAACCGTGCAGGTTGACATTCCGGTGGTGGGCGACGTGGCCCACGCGCTGGAAGACATCATCCGCGTGTGGAAGGCCAAGTCCCATGAGCTCGACAAGAAAGCGCTGGCGGCCTGGTGGAAGGAAATTGACGTTTGGCGTGCCAAGGACAGCTTGAAGTACAGGGCCAACAAGGACGTGATCATGCCGCAATACGCCATCCAGCGGCTGTATGAACTCACGCGCGACAAGGAAGTCTACATCACCACGGAAGTTGGCCAGCACCAGATGTGGGCGGCGCAGTTCTTCAAGTTCGAGGACCCGCACCACTGGATGACGTCGGGCGGCCTCGGCACCATGGGCTATGGCCTGCCGGCCGCAGTGGGCGTGCAGATGGCGCATCCCAAGGCGCTGGTTGTCGATATCGCGGGCGATGCCTCGGTGCAGATGACCATGCAGGAAATGTCCACGGCAGTGCAGTACCGCCTGCCGATCAAGATCTTCAT
>Ga0073904_10004744_pt1 | contig 10062 bp, 7 predicted proteins | sample KloWWTrecipitate_FD_66668 | JGI IMG/M metagenome (GOLD analysis project Ga0073904, IMG submission 66668) | Active sludge microbial communities from Klosterneuburg, Austria, studying microevolution and ecology of nitrifiers - Klosterneuburg... | ecosystem: Engineered > WWTP > Aerobic digester >... | reverse complement strand
GGGGATGGGTGGATGGTGACGGGAGTGGTCGGGTGGGTCAGGCGGTTGCGGGTATGGCGGCAGGCTCCTCCAGTTGGGTTGAGGTGATGATCGACGCGGGTTCGGTCTTGGATGAGCCGGCAGCCTCGCTGAGGGCTTTGCGCCCAGCCAGGCGGAAGATGCGGCCGGAGATGGAGACGATGTGGGCGCGGTCAGCGAGGCGGTCGAGAGCGGCATTGGCTAGGAGGGGGTCGCCGAGCATCTCAAGCCATTCGTTGGGTGCGCGGTTGCTGGTGAGCAGGATGCTGCGGCGCTCGTAGCGACCGTCGATGATTTCGTAGAGGTCCTCGGCGCCGGTAGGCGGGAGCGCACGCAGGCCGAAGTCGTCCAGGGCCAGGAGATCGACCCGGAGAATGGCGGCGAGACGGCGGTCGTAGCTGCCGTCGGCCCGGGCAGCGGCCAGACTGAAGAGCAGCTTGTGGGCGCTGGTGAACATGACATCGTAGCCCTTTTCGGGCCGCCTCGTGGCAGAGAGCCATCGCCAGATGGGACTTCCCGACACCGGTTTGGCCGCATACCAGGCAGTTCCGCCGCTGCTGGATGAACTGGCAGGTGGCCAGGTCGTAGATGGCGGCGCGGGAGATGGTTGGGTTGAAGCTGAAGTCGAAACTCTCCAGCGTCTTGGCCGTGTCCACCAGACCGCGCCGGAGCCGCAGGTCAAGCTGCTTGCCCCCACGGCGTTCGACCTCGTCCAAGGCCAGGCGGCCGAGGAACTCCACGTGGGTCCAGTGCTCGGCGATGGCCTGCTGGTTGCGCAGGTCCAAGGTCTCCAGGATTCCTGACAAACGGAGGCGCTTGAGGATGGAGCTCAGTTCGGAGACGGCGATCATGGCCGTCCTCCCACCAACGCGGCGAGAGCGAAGTCGGAGGCATCACGGGCAAAGGTCAGCACCCGGCTGAGGCGCGCCCGCTCAGGTGGACGGCAGCCACTGGTCTGAGCCAACAGCAGAGCACGCACGGTGCCCACCTCGGCGACCCCCTCACCCCGAGCTCGCCCGCAAGCCTGCTCCTGTCACCGTCAGCTCCGGCGCGGTGAGCCTTCGGCTGCTGTACTGAGCCCCTCCTGACACGATAGGCTGACCCAATCCCCTCGCTCCCCGCCCCATTGGAGTTGACGTTGAAGCGCATTTCAATCGCCGCAATCATCTCCGGCACCCTGCTGGCATCCGGCTGCGGACCGCTGACGCCCCTTTACGGAGGCGGCTTTCATGACACAGCGGAAGGAGCCATCGAGGCCTCGCTGAAGCCGGGTGGAGGTCTGGGCGACTTTGACGAGGTCCACGTCCTTCAGTCGGTCGAGGCACCGGATTCGCGCGTCGCGGTCTATGCCGGAACCAAGAGCGGTGACTGGGTTCTTGGGCTGGCCGACGCCAAGCACAGTTGGCGAGGCTGGTTTGCGCACGGCATGTTCAGCCTTCCGGCTTTGCCCCGAGCTGACGGCGTCCTGACGTGTTCAACGGCCATCCTGCCTTCGGGCGGAGAGCGATGGTTGATCATCAGCGGTCGCCTTGCCAGCGACGATCTGTCGACCGTCCAGGCGGCGTTTGCGGACGGTGTTCACCTCGATGCGGCGACGCGTCCGGGCATCTTTGCGCTCATGACCAGGGAACGCGACGACCTCCTCACCCTTCGCGGCCTGGACGACACGGGGCGTTTGGTCGCCGAGCTCGGCGCTGACGACTGTACGCTCAGGCGTCCGGTGTCTGAGGCGGTACTCTCATTTGGCGCAGCAGCGTCCAGACCATCGCAACGAGAGCAATGACCCCGATCAGCAGCACACCCCACAACAGCAATGCACGAAGGTTTGCCGCTCGCGTCGCCTTGAGTACTCGGTCGTCCTCGACCGCCGGCACCGCCGGGCGCTGGATGAGCGGGCCGATGCCGGCCTGTTCAACCGTCAGCAGCTCCGTTGCAGAGAAGCCCGGCGCCACCAGACCGATGTCGCGCTGCGCGGACTCTGCGCCGTCGCGCCCGAAAGCAAGCGTGATGGGTCCTTTGCCTTTGGCCAGGAAGTACATCGTGGCCGGCGTCCAGACCAGCTTGAGCCTGGGCTTGCTGTCCGTCACAACGGTAGCTCGCAGCACCCACTGGTCGGTGTGCACGGCATCGACATCTACGTTGCCCGAGCTGCGCGTCCTGCCCGCCTGCGTGATCTGGTAGAAGGTGGTGCGCAGCAAAGGCTGGAATTGCCAGGTCGACGGCTGGCCGATTTGGTGTGCCGGCAGTTCGCGATAGGTTCCCAGCTGCGCGGGCATGACGACATTACCGGCGTCAAACTGCAGTCCCACCTGTTGCGCGCCAATGGCAATCGGTGCCTGGAAGACCAGGTCTTGCGGCTCCTTCCCCGGACCTGCGTCGATCAACAGTTGCTCGCCCTCTGGCCTGACCACGGTCTGGCTGGGGGAGTTGGCACTGATGCTCGCGAATTGCAGAGGCGCGCCACGAATCCAGCTCAGGCGCGCGTATCGAAAGCGGCGCGCCTCGAAATCGAGCCGGTCGCTTTCGAGGGTCTCGGTGGCGCTGTTGACCAGCCAGTTCAACTCAGCGCCGCCGAGCGCCTCCCACTGTTTCAGGTCGTCGCTGCTCTCCATCCACACCTCTGCAGTGTAGGACGTCATGCCGGCCGGCAGCGTGAAGCGAAGCGAATCGACCAGCGGTCCAGGATCGTCGGGGCCGGCGTTCCCTGGCCGCAGGTCGAGCACCAAACCCACCAGTGGGTCCACGTCATCGATACGGGCAGCGCCTCCCTGCCTGATCTTGACCGACAGCAGCCGGCCGTCGTCACTGGTGCTCACATCCAGGTCGAGTGGTTCGCCGCTCCCGCCCCGTGTACCATGGAGCGGGAAGAGCCTGACCGGCAGCGACCTGTGACTGACGTGGGGGCGGGTGGATGCTTGCTGGAAGGCGAACGGCAGCGGCTCGCCGCTGGCGTCGAACACACGCACGTCGTTCAACTCGGCCGAACGGGCGTGCAGATACAGTGCCTTCGGCAGACGCAACTGCACCACACCCTGCGTACCGCTGATGGTCAGTGGCATGTTGTAGGCGTAGTCGCTCGGTGTGTCGCTCGGTGGATTGGCGCCGTGCGCGGTAGGGGCGGCGAACGCGACGCCCAACGCGCCGATGGTGAACCACCGTCTGAAGCCCGGGGGCAATCCTGGGGATGTCATTGTTCTGTTGACTCCGTAGGCCCTGCAGCATCGCGCCCGGTCGGGTAGGGCGCCAGAAAGCCGATGCCGACCATCAATGCCCCTACGCCGAGGAAGGTGATGATGCGTTCTACGCTGCCCGCGTTTGACAGGTCTATCAGGAGCAGCTTGACCACCACCACCCCCAGCAAGCCCGCGCCGTAAAGCCAGAGCCTACGCGCCGTACGCTTGACGGCGTGGCGCATCAGCAGCAGCGCCGTGACGCTCCATACCAGCGACAGCATCGCCTGCACGAACAGAGAGTCGAACATCGCTTCGAATTGGTAGGGGATGTTTCCATAGTTGGAAACCGTTCGCAGCAAGGCCAGGTTGAACCAGACGTAGGCAGCGACCGCACCGACCGGTGGTAACCAGCCATCCCCCCACCTCGCATCGGTGTCGCGGCGCGAGCGGTAGTAGGCTACGGCGAGCAGCATCGCGAAGCAGCTGCTCAAGTCGAGCGGATTGATCAGCGGTACATAGGGTAGCGGCGCCATGGCGCCATCCTGACTCAAGTTCCAAAGCGCAACCAGCATGAGCGCCCACAGACAACCGAGTGGGATCAGGCTCTGCCGATACCAGCGGGCGATCGGCGCTACGGGCCAAACCTCCGAGCGGCTGCGTCGCAACAGCCAGGCGATAGCAGCCATCATCAGCCAGGCCGGTAGGAAGCGCGCCCAACTGGCGCTGACCTGCCAGCGTGCGTCGGCCAGCAATTGCGCCTCGGCGCTGTTGCTACCTTGCAGATAGCGTGTGATCCACTTGCTGAAACTCGGCCAGATCATCAGCCACGGCCCGACCGTCCGCAGCGCGTGCAACAGCTTGAGGGCCGGTTCGGCAAGGGTCCAGTCGCGCGCCGGCCAAGCGCGCATCAGCCATTCGCCCGTCAGCCACAGCGCCGCATAGCCGAACACGCTGGAACCAGCCGGCAACGATGGCCGGAAGTAAAGCGTTGCCAGCAATGCGAGCGTGCTGATCGCCAACGCCCCCCAGACCGATGTCGTCGACCAGCGCAGCGCCGGCCAGGCCAAGCGGCCAGCCAGCCAGACGGCCACAGGCGCAGCGCCGGCCAGCAGCAGGCTGTAGAAGGTGAACCCCAATTCGAAACCGCCACCACCAAACTGGCCCGTCGTAACCATCTGGTAGTGGGTGCTCAGCCACGCGGCGACGGTGGGCAGTATCACTCCCAGCCACCATACTTGCGACCACAGCAACAGCGCGGACGACAGGGCGCCAAGGGTGGCACCGCCGTGGCGTGCCAAGGTCCAACTACTGAAGGCGGCACCGCCGCAGATCATCATTGCGGCCAACACCGGGCGGTCGAACAGGTTCGGTGAGGCGCCGATCCAGTCGAATTCAGTCAGCGCGAGTACGAGGAATGTGATGCCTGCGATGCCTTGCACCACCAGCGCCAGGCTCCCGGCCAGTTGCCACTGCAGCTTGCGGGCGATGACGTACAGTCCAATTGCCACCGCCAATGCGCTCGCCACCAAGAGGTTGGCCATCACCGTACCTTCAGTACGAAGCCAGACTTCGGTCCAGGCACCGCTGACGATCCAAATCGAGGCGACGACCAGAAAGCCGCTGGCGAGCAGCGCCTCGTCGTCGCCCGCCTGGGCGCGAAAGCGGGTCGCCATGAAGAAGGCGGTACCACTGAGCAGCACGAAGCCCAACCACAGGTTAGAATGCATCGCCTCCGCGCTATCCAACTCGACGAGGGATTCGGCGAACGAGATCCACGCGCCCACCTGAACCAACAGGCCGAACATCCATGCCAACGGCCGGCGCTGGCGCAAGCCAACCCAGACCATGGCCGCACCTTCCAGGGCCCATGCGGCCGAGGTCCAGCGACCATCTAGCGCTAACGGCAGCGCCAGCGTGCCAAACACGATGCCCAAGGCTATGAACGATTCGGTCAACAGTCCCAAGCTGGCGGTCCGGCGGCGCCACAATGCCAGGGCCACGCTCGTATAGAACAGGCCGAAGGCGAGCGCTGAAAAAGCAGCGCCGAAGGGCATCGCGTGCACCAAGCCATACTGCATGCCGAAGGCCAACAGCGGCGTGCCGAACACCAGCGTGCCATCCACGTAATGTCTCAGGCGCGGTGCCTGACGCAGGGCGTAGGCGATCGCGATGCCGACATAGAACAGGACGAAAAGGATCAGGAACAGCTGCGTCGATGGGTAGTACGCCGGGATGTAGTTTCGATCGGCCCAGGCCAGGCCGATAACGAAGGTGAATACAAAGCTGAGCAGGTTCAGAACGCGCCATGAGCGTCGCAACGCGATGCCGAACACGCCGGCGTTGAGAAGTGCGTAATACAAGAACAGGCCTATGCGGTTATCCACGCCCGTCGACACGACGACGGGCACGGCAAAACCGCCAACAATGCCAAACACGGCGAGCCAGAGCGCATCTTGCAGCACGGCGAGCACGCAAGTGAAAACAGTCAGAATGAGCAACAGCGCGAAGGCCATCGGGCCGGGGAGAAGTTGGTAGAGTCGGTAGGCGATGAAGGTGACCATCATCAGGATCGCGAGCGCGGTGCCCTGCACGGGCAGGCTGATGGCCGGACGCTGTTCGCGGATGCGCCAGGCCCAAGCGAGCAGCGTCAGGTCGGCCAGCACAACACCGATCAGGCGAAACTCGATGGGCACACTATAGCGCGCAACCGTATACTTGAGCAGGAAGCTGACGCCGAGGAACAGGATCAGCAAACCCAGCCTGGCAACCAGATTGCCGCCAAACAGCCATTCCTTGGCTTTGACCACAAAGTCGGGCGCTGACGCCTCATGATGCCTTCTGCTCCCCTGCCGGGCCAATTCGAACGCAGCGTGAGGAGCTGCCGGCGCCGTGGACACGGGACCGGGTTCAGACGACATTGCCGGCCTGATGCTAGCCTTTTCCGGCTCTGTTGCGTCGCGGACAGCGATCTCGGGAATTGCCTCGCCATGTGGCGGCGCAGCATGGAGCACTGGTGGCGCTTCTTCAACGACGATTATCGGCGAAGTGTGTGTGGCCGGTGCGGCCGTTTCGGCTACTTCCGAACCCGTTCGCCGTTGGGTTTCCAGCATGTTCTTGCGCAGCGAAATCAACGCTCGGCGCAGGGTTTCAATGTCATTGACCAAAGCATCGACTCGGCGTCGCAAGTCGCGCACCTCGGCCTGCGCACGTTGCGCGGTCATGAAGATCGCGACCATCGCGACAATGGAGACAAGGGCAAAGAACGTCATAGTCACCGTCTTGTAGCGGGGATCAGGGATTCCAACCACCGCGCGGGGAGTCTACACCCCCGCTCACCCAAGCGTCAACCACCCCATCAGCGCCACAAGCCCCCCCGTCGCAGCACCTACACCTGGACCGCAATCGGAAACGTGCGCCACGACTCGCGCGATGTAAGCCGTGGCCTCGACGCTGTGCCGGCCGTCCATCCGACCGTCGGCCTTGTCCGAGGCGGACTGTATCGCGCCCGCCCGGCCCCGGTCAAGTCCTCACCGCACCGCCTGCTTCACGAGCGCGCTGATCCGCTCCTCCTCGGCGGGGGTCAGATCCAACAGCGCAAAGCTGGTCGCCCACATGTTGCCTTCGTCGAGGTTTGCATCCGGCTGGAAGCCAAACGTCGCGTACCGCGAGCCGAACTTGCTCGCCGCCTGAAAGAAGCAGACGACCTTGCCATCCGCGTTGGCATAGGCGGGCATCCCGTACCAGGTCTTGGGCGCGAGCGTGGGCGCACTGGCGGTGATGAGTTCATGCAGGCGCGCCGCCATGGAGCGGTCCGGCTCCGTCATGGCGTGGATGGCGGCCAGAATGGCCTCTTCGCCTACCGCCCTGTCCTTGCTTGCGCGCGCCTCCGCCTTCAGCTCCAGGGCGCGGGCCTTCATCGCGGCCTTCTCGTCGGCCGTAAACCCGTCGACGGCTGCTTTGGCGGGCTTCTTCGTGGCGGTCTTGGCGCTCATGGAGATCTCCTCATCCAACGTGGTTGGCCCTGCCTTGGTGGAAGATAGGTCGTGGTGGTTCAGGCGACCCGGATCAGCGCAAAGCGTCGCTCGAAGCCGCCCGGGACGAGGTATCTGAATCGCCTTGTGTCGACGGCGGGGATTGTACCGATGCTGGGCGACGATTGGAAACCGATGGCAATGACATACTGAAGCCGACGCTTCGAGCTTGCGCGCGCTGCTCGGGGAGGCCATACTGGCAAGCCAGAAGGCCGCGCCGACCAGTTGCGAGCGGCCATGGCCCGGCGGCGGGTCGCCCCGCATGGAACCGCGCGGCCTGTCCGTTTCCCAGCCGTGAGGCTTCAAGCAGGTTGAGGTGCATGCCCGTGACACGCGTACTCTGGTCGAGGCGGCTGGCCCTCTTTGCCGCGGTCACCCTGGCCTTGGGCGGCCTGGGCTGGTTGTGGCTGCGCGCCAGCCTGCCGCGTACGGCGGGCCGGGTGTCGGTCCGCGGATTGCATGCGTCGGCCACCATCACCCGTGACCGCGACGGCGTGCCGCATATCCTCGCCGCGACGGATGCCGACGCATTGTTCGCCCTGGGCTACGCCCATGCCCAGGACCGGCTGTGGCAGATGGAGTTCCAGCGCCGCGTCGCAGCCGGGCGACTCAGCGAAGTGCTCGGCGAGAGCACCCTGAACACCGACCGCTATCTGCGCACCCTGGGCCTGCACCGTGCGGCTGCCACGGCCTACAAGGCTCTGGACGAAGACTCCCGATCGCTTCTCCGGGCCTACGCCGCCGGCGTCAACGGCTTTCTGGCGGAAGGGGGGCGCCTGCCGCCGGAGTTCGTCATCCTGCAGACCCGCCCCGAGCCCTGGCGCCCGGAGGACAGCCTGGGCTGGATCAAGATGATGAGCCAGGATCTCGCCGGGGATTACGAGACCGAACTGCTGCGCGGGCGTCTGCTGGCGCTCCTGGGGCCGGAGCGCATGGCCGATCTGCTGCCGGATTATGTGGCCGGGGCGCTGCCCACTGTGCCGGGGAGCGGCGGGCCCGCCGGCAGCGCCGCGCCGTCGCCCGCCCCCGTCCTCGACGCGCCGACCGCCGACGGACTCCTGGCCATGGGCGAAGACCTGCGGTCGCGCTTCAGCCTGATGTTGCCGGGCGGCGGATCCAACAGCTGGGTGGTGTCCGGCCGGCTCGCGGCCAGCGGCAAGCCGCTCCTGGCCAACGATCCGCATCTTTCGGCCCGCATTCCCTCGGTCTGGTACCTGGCCGAACTGCACGGCGACCGCATCCACGCCGTGGGGTCCACGCTGCCGGGCGTTCCGGGCATCGTCATCGGCCGCAACGCGCACATCGCCTGGGGGCTGACCAGCCTCGTCGCCGACACCCAGGACCTGTATCTGGAACGTCTGGATCCCGACCGTGGGCGGCGCTACCAAACCGAGGCCGGCTGGCGGGATCTGACCCTGATCGATGAGCCCATCTGGGTGAAGGGGCGGCAGCGTCCGGAACCCTGGGTCGCCCGCCTGACCCGCCACGGCCCCCTCATCAGCGATGTGTTGGCGGATGCCGCGCAGCCGATGGCCCTGCGCTGGACGGCGCTGGACGACGACGACAGCAGCTTTGCCGCCCTCATCGCGATCGACCGCGCCGCCGGCCGCGCCGACTTCCAGGCTGCCCTGGCCCGCTTCGTCACCCCGCCGCAGAACTTCGCCTACGCCGACGACGCGGGGCATATCGGCCTGATCGGCGCCGGACGCATCCCCTTGCGTCCCGCGGGCCTGCAGGGTGAGCTGCCGCGGCCCGGCTGGGACGGTGCCGCGGAATGGACGGGGTTCGTCCCCTTCGAGTCCCTGCCACAGGCCTGGGATCCGGATCAAGGCTGGCTGGCCAACGCCAACCAGCTGCTGGTGGGTTCGAGCTATCCCTTCCATCTGTCCAACCAGTGGTCGCCCCCGTATCGCATGACGCGTATCTCTGGGCGCTTGAACGAGCTGTCGGAGCGAGGGGACATCACCTTGGATGACCTGCAGGCGCTGCAGCTGGACCGCCGAAGCCTGCCGATCGCCACCTTCGCCGCCGCCGCGCTGAAGCTGGGGGTCCCAGCGGCTTCCGGCGGCCTGGACCTGGTGCTGAACGCCCTGCTAGCGGCGGCCGATGGGACCGTCGAACGGGACAGTCGCGGCGCGGCACTCCTGGAGGTTTGGTTCGCGGCCTTCGCCCGCGCCGCGTTGGTGGACGAGTTTGGAGAGGAGCTGGCCAGGACGGTGATCGCCGAGCGTCATCCGCAGCTGGTCGAACGGATGTTGGCCGGTGACGCGGGGGCGGCACTTTGGTGCGATGACCGCCGGACGATGGGCCTCGAATCATGCGCCGACCTGCTCAAGGCCAGCCTCGGCGACGCCCTGGAGAGGGTCGGGCTGCCCCGAGAACGACCGGACGACGCCCCGGCGTCGGCGGCGGCCACCTGGGGTGACCTGCACCACAGCCAATATCCCCACAACCCCTTCAGCGAGGTACCGCTCCTGCGGCCGCTCTTCCATCGCAGCATCGCCAACGGCGGCGACAGCTACACGGTCAACGTGGGCAACGTGGATCCGGAATCCCTGGACCAGCGCAACGTGCCGAGCTACCGCCAGCTGATCGACTTCGGTCGACCGGACACCGACCGCTTCATGCACACCACTGGGCAGAGCGGCAACTTGCTCAGCGATCACTACGACGACCTGATCGAACGCCACCGGGATGGGCAATACCTGACCATGCGCTTGGACCGGACGCCGCCACCGGGCCGGGCACTGGTGCTGGAACCGCTGCCTTGAGTCGCGGCCGGGCGGATCGCCGGTCAAGGAGGATACCATGAACCCACACCCGCCGGAGCCCACGCAGGT
>Ga0073904_10004742_pt1 | contig 10062 bp, 8 predicted proteins | sample KloWWTrecipitate_FD_66668 | JGI IMG/M metagenome (GOLD analysis project Ga0073904, IMG submission 66668) | Active sludge microbial communities from Klosterneuburg, Austria, studying microevolution and ecology of nitrifiers - Klosterneuburg... | ecosystem: Engineered > WWTP > Aerobic digester >... | reverse complement strand
GCCTGGTGGGGGCCAAGGCGGCCAACCTGGCCCGGCTGGGGCCGCTCCTGCCGGAGCGAAACCGGGCGACGGGCCTGGCGATTCCCTTCCTGCATTACGATCGCTTCCTGCGGCAGAACGAGATCTGCGATGAAGCCGTCGCCCCGGTCACCCGCACCTTGGACCTGCATCTGGCGGCCCTGCTCGCCGACGCCCGTTTCCAGACCGACCCCGCCTGGCGGGCGGCGCGGCTGGACAGGTTGCGCACGGCGATGAAGGACGGCGACTCGGTGATTCCCGATGATACGGTCGCGGCCATCGCCGCCGCCATCCGCCCGGTCTTCGGCGAGCGGCGGATGGTGCGCTTCCGCTCCTCCTCCAACATGGAGGACGGCCTGGTGTTCAGTGGCGCCGGGCTCTACGACTCCACCTCGGTCTGCGTGGCCGACGGCGAGGACGGCGACAGCAAAGGCCCTTCCCTCTGCGACCCCCTGCAGCCGGAGGAGCGGACGATCCGCCGCGGCCTGCGGCGGGTCTGGGCCAGCCTGTGGAGCGATCGGGCAGTCAGTGAACGGGCCTGGTACGGCATGGATCAGAGCCGCGCGGCCATGGGCATCCTCATCTCACCGGCCTTCCTGGACGAAGTGGCCCAGGGCGTGGCCTTCACCGGCAACCCGCTGAACCCGACGGCCGACGAACTGGTGATCAACGTGCAGCCGGGCGACGCCTCGGTGGTCCTGCCGGAGCCGGGCGCGGTGCCGGAGCGGGACGTGTTGGAGGTGAAGGAGGGCCGCGTGGCGCGCATCCGCCGCGAGCAGACCTCCTCGCTGGTACCACCGGGGGCGCAGGTGCTGAGCGACCCACAGCTGCATCGCTTGGGAGCGCTGCTCCTGCAGCTGCGCGACAGCTATGCGGTGGATCCGGAGGGCCACGACCCGGCGCTGATCTTCCTGGACCTGGAGTTCAAGCTGACCCCCGAGGGGGAGCTGGTCTTCAAGCAGGTGCGGCCCTACCTGGCCGCCGACGCTACCGGACGGGCGGCGGAGGGCTTCGCCAGGCTGGAACTGCCCGGTCGCCCGGCCCCCGGCGGACCCGCGGGCCTGCCGCTCTGCGCCGCCTGGCGCGAGGCGGAGGACGCGGCCACAGAGGAGGCTGACTTCCTGCAGACCACCCTGCGTGCGGGGGAGCTGACCCTGCCCTTGATCACCGGTACCCTGGCGGTGGACCTCTGGTCCCCGCCGCGACTCGGCCCCGAAGCCATCCCGGCGACAGCCGAGGGCCCTGGGCGTCTGGACATCGACCTGGTGGCGGGCCGCCCCGAGCTGCGCAGCCTGCGCCTGAGCCAGGCCTTCCGCGCCGGCCCTCACGGTGTCGTCCTGAGCCTGGAGCTGCCGGCCCTGCGCGCCGCCGAGCCCAACCTGCTGCGCCTGGACGAGGCGACCTTGCTCCGGGACGCGCCGCTCTGGGGCACGGTGGATGGCCGGCCGGCGGCGCGATTGCAACCCTGCGCCCTGCCCTCCCTGCCGGACGAGCGCTTGATGCTGGACTTCGGGACGGCGGGACGGACGGTCCTGACTTTGCGCTACGGCGCGGATCGCGGCCTGGTTCCGTACGCGCCGGCGGCCTTGGCAGCAGCCTGGCTGAGCCTGGGCGTCGATGGCGCCACGGAAGGGACACGGTATATCGCTGAGCCCCGACACCTGATCTACGACGCCGGCCGCCACAACTGGAACGAGGTCCTGCGCATCCGCTTGGAGCCGCCCTTGGGAGGCGCATCCGTCCTGGAGCTGACCGCCACGGGCATCCCGGGCCGCGCGGACGAGCGCTGGACCGCCCGGCTGCTGGACGGAGCGGGCGCTCTGCTGAACGAACTGCCGGTGACGGGCTTCCGGCGGCTGGCGCCGCGGGCGGAGGTGGGGCGGGTGTGGTTGCCGTGGTGTGGAGGGCTGACGCGGTGATGGGAGGGTCCGGGGCGGTCATGCGGTCGTTGCGCGGCCTGGAGTCGACGGAACACCAGTCACGCGTTTTCGTGCTACCCTGCTTTACGTGGAGGTAGTCATGGATACCCAGAATGTCACGGTGTCTCTGCCCAAGGATGTCTTGCGGCGCGTCAAGGTCATCGCCGCGCAAAGGCAGACATCCATTTCCAGCCTGCTCGCGCGCGCCCTGGAAGACCTCGTGGCGCAGGAGAGCCGCTATGCCCGGGCGCGGCGGCATCACCTGGCGTGGCTGAGCGCGCCAGCCGACCTCGGTACTGGCGGTACGATACAGGTCAGTCGGGACGAGCTGCATGAGCGATGATCGACGGATCGCCCTGAGGCCGCTGCCGGCTTGCCTCCGCACTCCCGATCATCTATCGTCATCTCACGATGGAACATCTCGCCTCATCCCCGGCATCCTGCTGCCCCCCTGCCGACGCCCAGCCCGACCTGCGTCCGGTCGAGGGCGCGGAGGCCGATGAGGAACTGGCGCTGTTGGCCAAGGCCTTGGGGCATGCCGCTCGGGTGCAGATACTGCGCCTGCTGGCGCGCCGCGAGGCCTGCGTCTGCGGCGATATCGTCGACGAGTTGCCGCTGGCGCAGTCCACCGTGTCCCAGCATCTCAAGGTGCTGAAGGATGCCGGCCTCATCCGAGGCGAGGTGGACGGTCCGCGCGTCGCCTACTGCTTGGAGCCGCGGACCCTGCGGCGAGTCAAGGCCCTCATCGGCGGCCTCTGAGCTGTCGAGAGGGGGTTGATCATCGTCTGATGACGATCAGATGATCGCTATTGATCAGGCCTCCCGAGACAAGCGTCCGACGAGATGATCCCCACCAGCACCAACGAGGCTCCCGCGCCATGAACCCACCCTCTCGCCCCGGTGTCGCCGGCCGCTTGTCCTTCCTCGACCGCTACCTCACGTTGTGGATCTTCCTGGCCATGGGCTGCGGCGTCGCGTTGGGTGTCTTCGCCCCCGGCTTCGCCACCGCGCTCGACGGCCTGAGCGTCGGGACGACGTCCATCCCCATCGCCATTGGCCTCATCCTCATGATGTACCCGCCGTTGGCCAAGGTGCGCTACGAGGAGCTGGGGCGGGTCTTCCGCAACAAGCGGGTGCTGACCCTGTCGCTGCTACAGAACTGGGTCATCGGCCCCTTGCTCATGTTCGGTCTGGCCGTCCTCTTCCTGCGCGACAAGCCGGAGTACATGCTGGGCCTCATCCTCATCGGGCTGGCGCGCTGCATCGCCATGGTCATCGTGTGGAACGACCTGGCGGAGGGCGACACCGAGTACTGCGCCGGGCTGGTGGCCTTCAACGCCATCTTCCAGGTGCTGTTCTTCCCGCTGTACGCCTACATCTTCGCAACCTGGCTCCCTCGCCTGCTGGGGCTCGAGGGGGCGGTGGTGGACATCAGCATCGGCGAGATCGCCGGCAGCGTCGCCATCTACCTGGGCCTGCCCTTCGCGGCGGGCTTCCTGACGCGGAAGGCCTTGGTGCGGGCCAAGGGGCGCGGCTGGTACGAGCAGACCTTCATCCCGCGCATCAGCCCCATCACCCTGGTGGCCCTTCTGTTCACCATCGTGGTCATGTTCTCCCTGAAGGGCGAGACCATCCTGCAGTTGCCGCTGGACGTGCTGCGCATCGCCGCGCCGTTGCTCGTCTACTTCCTGCTGATGTTCGCCATCTCCTTCTTCATGAGCCGGAGGGCCGGCGCGGACTATCCCCAGTCCGCCACCCTCTCCTTCACCGCCGCCTCCAACAACTTCGAGCTGGCCATCGCCGTCGCGGTCGCCAGCTTCGGCATCGGCAGCGGCGTGGCCTTTGCGGCGGTCATCGGCCCGCTCGTCGAGGTGCCCGTGTTGATCGGCCTGGTCAACGTGGCCCTGTGGCTCCGCGGGCGTTACTTCCCCGGCGCAGCCGCACCGTCGTCCACGTCCCAGGGTTGAAGCCATGACCGACCCCCGCCCCGGCCTCCTCTTCCTCTGCGTCGCCAACTCCGCCCGCAGCCAGATGGCCGAAGGCCTGGCCCGCCGGCTCTTCGGCGACCGGGCCCGCGTGCAGAGCGCCGGCAGCGAGCCGTCGCGGGTGAACCCCTACGCCGTGGCCGTCATGCGCGAGATCGGCGTGGACATCGGCAAGCAGCGGTCCAAGGCGGTCGACAGCATCGATCCGGCCGGCATTGACACCGTCATCACCCTCTGCGCCGAGGAGGTCTGTCCCGTGTTCCTGGGTCGGGTGCGAAGGTTGCACTGGCCCATCGCGGACCCGGCGAGCGATGACCCCGCCTTGGCGCGCGAAGCGATGCTGGCGCGGTTCCGCGCGGCGCGGGACGCCATCGGCGAACGGATCGAGCAGTTTGGACGTGCGGAAGGGCTCGTGGGGACGGCCTGATCCGACCGGTCTGATCGCAACGCCGTGACCACAGCGCTGTGATCGCAGCCCCGTAATCGCAGCCCCGTGCTCACGCCCCCGTGATCAGCCGCGCCGCAGCCTGGCCCAGCAGCACCGCCGCGAAGCAGACCGCGGTGGTGGCCCCGAAGTTGAGCAGCGCCGCGCCGCGCGCGCCGTCCTGGGCCATGAAGGTCGTCTCATAGGCGAAGCTGGAATAGGTCGTCAGGCCGCCCAGGAAGCCGGTGGTCAGGGCCAGGCGCAGGGTGGGTGGGAAGCTGGTGACGTCCAGCGCTGTCTGCATGACCAGGGCGATGAGGAAGCAGCCGGCCACGTTGACGATCAGGTTGCCGTAGGGGAAGTGCCCGCCCAGCCGTTGGTTGGCCCAGAGCCCCACCAGATAGCGAGTGCCCGTGCCCAAGGCCCCCGCCAGGCAGATCCAGAAGAAGCGTTCCATCGCGTGTTCGCGCCTTTCGGGGTTGGCGGCCAACACCGCTGTCGATAGGTCCCGCGGCAGCTTGCGATGGCGCACAGGGTCTGTCAAGCTGCCGGCGCTTTGCCCTCGCTCCCAGCGGCTCCTATACTCGCACGAACCCCGCCCCCCCCGGTGGGGGATGTGCCTGTTCGACGCCGACCGCCCATTGGCCTGCTTTCGTTGCCTCTCGCGTCGCTTGTTGATCGGATCCTGCCCATGAGCCCCCAGTCGCTGATACCGGCCCGCGCAGCCCTACTGGCGCTGCCACTGCTCTTGGCCGCCTGCCAGGGCGCGACCGGCCTGCCTTCCGTCCGCAGCTCGGCGACCGCCACGCTGCCGCCGATTGCCGTCGAACGCGCCGAGCGCAGCGGCGCGGGCGCGGCGGACATCGTCTACGACGCCAGCCAGATGGCTGAGCTGCCCTGCCACAGCATGGCGTTCACCATCATGGGGCGCTGTACGGACGACGAAGTCCAGCTGGTGGCGAAGGAGATCCGGCGGCGGGCGGCTGCCGAGGCGCCGATCGGGATCATCGAGGCGCGCAAGCTGAAGGACGGAGCGGCCGGCAAGGGTGAAGTTGAGGATGCCAAGGCGACGGCCGTGGACGACGCCCCGACAGCCGAGGATGACGCGACGCCGTCGGACGCGGACCCGTCCGACGAGACCGGTGGCGATAAGGGGGCGGCCGACGCCAGCCCCGGGCGGGACCTCGGCGACGGCATCGTCTACGATGCCGAGGCCATGGCCGAGTTCCCCTGCCATGCCATGGGCGACACCATCATGGGGCGCTGCAACCCAGATGATCTGGTGCGGATGAAGGCCGAACTCCTGGACAAGCGGCAGCAGGCCGAGGGCCGGCCGACCCCCCTGCCCGACATCCTGCCGGGCGACGGACCCTTGGGCTTAGCGGCGATGGCTGACTCGGCGATGGGCGGAGCCAAGGCGGCGACCTCCGGTTCCAGGATCCTGGTCCCGGTGCAGGCCGGCCGCCCCGTTCCGCTTGCCGACGGAGGTCACACCGCCATCCGCGCCCAGCTGGCGCGCTGGACGATTGACGGGGTGGAGCTACCCGCCTATGCCTACAACGGTCAGATCCCCGGGCCGCATCTGCAGGTGCGCCAGGGCAGCACCGTGGAGGTGGCCTTCGAGAACGCTATCGACATGGACACGACCATCCATTGGCATGGCCTCAGGCATGCCAACGGCTCCGATGGTGTGCCGGGCGTGACCCAGCCCGCGGTGGCGCCCGGTGGCCGCTTCACCTATCGGCTCAGCTTCCCTGACCCCGGCCTCTACTGGTACCACCCCCACATCCGCGAGGACATCCAGCAGGATGCCGGCCTGTACGGCACCATCCTGGTCACCCCGGCTCGGGCAGATTACTGGGCGCCGGCCGACCGCGAGACTGTGCTCGTCCTGGACGACATCCGCATCGAGGATGGGGCTGCCGTGGGCTACGGTGCTGAGAAGGCCAACTTTGCCATCATGGGCCGCTTCGGCAACACGCTCCTGGTCAACGGCAAGACCGGTTTCCAACAGGTGGTCGACGCCGGCTCGGTCGTGCGCTTCTACCTCGTCAACGTCGCCAACGTGCGTCCCTTCCGCCTGAGCTTCGACGGCGCGAAGATGAAGAAGGTCGGCGCAGACCTGGGGCGCTCCAAGGTGGAGGCCTGGGTGGACGAGGTCATGCTGGCTCCTGCCGAGCGGGTCATCGTGGAGGTGGCCTTCGACGAGGCGCGGAGCTACCGCATCCGGCATCGCAGTTCCCGAGTCAGCTATGACCTGGGCGAGGTCGTCGCCTTGGCGCAGCCCAAAGGCCCTAGCCTCGCCCGTCAGGCTTGGGATCGCTTGCGTGTGGACAGCACCATGAGCGGCGATATCAGCCGTTTGAAGGCCTACGCGGATCTGCCACCGGTGATGGACCTGGAGCTGACCATCGACATCCCGGATCTGGTCACCGGCGAGCGTCCGTCCATCGGCGGTTCGAGCGACCTGAGCGACCCGACCGCCTCCGGCCCGCCCGCGGATGCCCACGACGACGACGCCGGGCACGGGCCGATCGAATGGGAGGACGAGATGCTGGCCGTCAACCGCGCCTCCGATACTGCCGGCGTGCATTGGATGATCCGGGACCGCGCCAGCGGGGCCATGAACCACGACCTGGCCTACACCTTCCGTGTCGGCGACACCGTCCGGGTGCGCCTGCGTAACCTGGGCGATAGCGTGCACCCCATGCAGCATCCCATCCATTTCCACGGCCAGCGGCTCATGGTCCTGTCCCGCAATGGCGAGACGGAGCATAATCCGGTCTGGAAGGACACCATCCAGACCACCCCGGGCGAGACCGTGGAGTTGCTGATGGAAATCACCAACCCCGGCGCCTGGATGGTCCACTGCCATATCGCCGAGCATCTGGAGGGCGGGATGATGTTCCAGTTCCAGGTGCTGCCGGCGGACGAGACCACCACCTGATCCAGAGGAGCATGACCCATGTCGTTCTTTCCCCATCGCCCGCTGCGCCTGGCGCTGATCCCGGCCGTCATGATGGCGCTGGTCGCATGCGGCGCGCCGGCCGCCACCGACCCCACGGCGTCCGATGCCCCTGTGCCCACCGAGGCCGCTGCCGGAACCGCGGGCCAAGAGACCCCGGCCGCGGCCGGACCCATCGAGGTTCGGATCAAGATGACCGAGTACGTGATCGAATCCTCGCTGACGACGTTCCAGACCGGTGTCCCGTACCGCTTCATCATGGACAGCGCCGGCGTCCTCGCCCATGACTTCCGCATCACTCCGCGCGGTGAGTCGCAAGCCATGATCGGCATGCAGACCGATGGGCATGCCCACGAGCACGGCAACGAGCTGATGGTGGTCAAGGAACCGGACTTGCCGCCGGGAGCCCAGGTCACCAAGGACATCACCTTCAACCAGCCGGGCGAGTACGAGTTCGCCTGTCATGTCGCCGGCCACCTGGAAGCCGGCATGCTGTTGCCCATCATGGTGACCGGCGAGGTCGTGGCCATGCCGACGCCCATCGACCCGGCCAGCATCGCCTTCGACGCTGACATGATGGCCGGCTCGCCTTGCCACGCCATGGGGCTGACCATCATGGGCGACTGCCAGCCGGAGGACGTAGAGCGGCTCAAGGCCGACATCCTGGCCAAGGACGCGGCGTTCCGGGAGAAGCTGGGCGGCGCCATGGTGGAGGAAGACCACGCGCATGCCGATGACCCTATGCACGATGAGGAAGCCGAAGCCACGACGACGCCGGGGCGCTGAACAGGGGAACCGCGATTGACCCGCAGCGAGCCCTTGGCCTATTCTTCACCCTCCCTGCCGCCAGCGAGGGTTCGCCGCGCGATGCCGACCTGCTCGTCCATCGCCCCGCCCAACAGGCCTGCACCCATCATGGATATCACCCTGCTCGCTCCCGCCGCGCCGACGTCCGATCAGCCGGCCCCCACCAAGGGCGGCATGCCGCCCACCGTGCAGCGACTGAAGAGCATCGAGGGCCATGTGCGGGGCATCGTGCGGATGATCGAGGAAGACGATGCCTACTGCATCGATGTGATCAACCAGATCCGCGCGGTGCAGAAGGCCTTGGACAAGGTGGCGGAGCTCACGCTCAAGACCCATCTGGACCATTGCGTGGTGCGCGCCGTCCGCAGCGACGACCTCGCCGCCCGCGAACGGGTCCTGGCGGAGATCCACGCGCTGTTCCGCGCTACCTGAACCCGCGCGGCTCGGAAAGGCCATTTCTATCATGCCCCCAAGCAAGCTCCGGGCCTATGGTCTGGCCCTGGCGGAGTCCGCCCTGCTCACGGCGGCCTGGACGGTTCCCCTCCTGCTCAACCATTACGGCTTCCGGGTCGCGGACCTGCCCAAGAGTGCCCTGCTCCTGGGCCTGGCGGTCCTGGCCGGCATGGGGGCCTTCATCGCCCGGCTGGAGGCTGGAGGCGGATGGCGACGCAGCCTCGGCAGCCCCGTGGCACTTGCCGCCCTCGCCACCGGCGGCGCGGCTGTCCTGGCCACGCTGCTGGCCCAACAGCCGCGCTTGAGCCTGGTGGGCAGCGCCGAGCGGGCCATGGGCCTGGTAGGCATTCTCGCCCTCCTGACCTGCTTCGCCGCGGCCATGACCCTCGGCCGGGACCGCGAGCGGGCGGAGCGCCTCATCGTCGCCCTCTGCGCCGGCTCGGCGCCGGTGGCCACCTACGCCCTCACCCAGGGGCTGGGCCTGATGCCCGTGCCGGGCAAGGTGGAGAGCGCCAGCCGTGTCTTCGGGACCCTGACCAACCCCATTTTCCTGGCCGCCTACCTCATGCTGCTGGTGCCCCTGTCCCTTTGGCTGCTGGGCCGGGCGCGTGCCGAGCGGCGGAGCCTGGCCACCCTGGGTTGGGGGCTGCTCCTCCTGCTGCAGCTGGCGGCGATGGCCCTGACCCAGAGCCGCGGCCCCATCCTGGGCCTGGCTGCCGGGCTGGTAGCGCTGCTGCTGGCCGCGGGCATCAGTCGCGGCCGCCGCGCCTGGGGCTGGCTCGCCCTGGGCCTGGCCGTCGGCGGCATCGGCTTTCTGGCCCTGCTCAACCAGCCGAACGGTCCCCTAGAGCCCCTGCGCCAGGCACCTGTCATCGGCCGCTTCGGGCAGCTCTTCGACGCTGAAAGGGATTCCTCCAGCGCCCGGCTGCGCATCTGGCGCTCGGCCCGCCGCCTCGTGGCCGAGGAGCCCGGCATCCTCCTTCACGGCCGCGGTCTGGAATCCTTCAAGTACGCCATCCTGCCCCATGGCGAGACCTACCTGGCCGGCCTGGGGCAGAAGGACCGCCTGGTGGACCGGGCGCACAACGTGCTGCTGGATGCCCTGACCATGTCCGGACTGCCGGGCGCCTTGGCCCTCCTGGCCCTGTACCTGACCTGGCTCTTCGCCGCCGCCCGCCTGGCGGGATTGGTTCCCGGCCCCGCCGAAAGCCGGGGTCTGGCCCTGAGCCTGGGCCTGGGCACCTTGGCGGGCCTGAGTAGTTGGTTCATCGGCCCCGGCACCGTGGCGCCCGGCGTCTACGCCGGGGCCCTCACCCTCCTGGGACCGGTGTTGGGCCTGGGCCTGTGGTTGCTCTGGCGCTTGCTGCGCCCGGGCGCCGGCCGGCCGGACGCCGCGGCCTCTGCCGCGTCGCAGTCTCGCGGGCTGGGACTGGCCCTCCTGGCCGTGGGTGTCGCCATGGTGGTCGAGGCGGCCTTCGGCATCCAGACCAT